>OCZT010003073.1_pt1 | contig 17162 bp, 16 predicted proteins | sample 1539031 | NCBI WGS metagenome assembly OCZT01 (sample SAMEA3539308, study PRJEB22396) | soil metagenome | biome: tundra; feature: field; material: soil | place: USA | collected 2010-05 | depth 0.15 m | reverse complement strand
CCGAAGACCGTTCGTGGCGTCCGCGTGTCACTTGTGGGCACTCAGTAGGAACGGTACTCGCGGCGATAACCTCTGTGCGATGGACGAGTGGCAACTCGAGATGCAGGAGATCGAGACCGGGCGGTGGGAGCTGTCCTCCCGGGTCCCCGGGCAGGACTACCCCGGCATGGTCCGCCGGCTCGCCGGTTGACTCCCTTCGAATTCTCCAGGATCGATCCCGCCTCTGAGCCGCGCGCAGAGGGGCGGCTCGACATCGCGCCGGTCGATGGCGCGGAGGTGCCGGGAGGGAGGCTGGAGTTGGAGTTGGGGCCACGCAAGATCGGAGGGCGGTACATGCGGGTCTTTGTGTGCGCCGATGACACCCGCATGAGGTTTGTCGAGGCGCTCTTCAACGACGGCCACTACCCGGGGCAGAACTGGATCGAGGTGATCGACCTCGACCTGCCCCCTGGGGTGGACCACCAGCCCGGCTGGGAGCCGCGCCTGGTGCCCTACCTGGCGCCGATGGCCGCCGTCATCCCGTGCGGCGGACACCTGATGGTGGAGTACGAGAAGACGATGTGGAGCGAGACCCAGCTCGGGTTGCTGGCGGGGATCCCGCCCCTGGCGACCCCGATGGGAGCGCTGCTCCACCGCCTCGGCTGCGGCGACAGCTACAAGGACTGGTACTTCCCTGAGGGTGGCCAGGAAGGCGGCCGCAAGCTGCAGGGCAACAAGGCCTTTACCGACCAGCAGGCTATCGAGATGGCGGCCAGGCGCGCGCGGGAGATGGAGACCTTCCTCGCCAGTCCGCCTCGGGGCTCTCGCGAAATGGATGCCCGCGCCCGCGACACCGCCACGGCCATACTGGCGGAGCTGAAAGTCAGGCTCGGCTAACGTCGCCCAAAAGAAGAACGGCTGGGCGCGTTGCGCCCAGCCGTTTGAGCTCGATGCTCAGTCCAGCTCCATCGGCCCTTCGTCCTTCGCCTTGCTCTTGTCCATCTTGTGGACATGCTCGTCCTGCCACCGGTCGGCGAGGCTCTTCTGAAGACCTGCCATGGTGGTGTACTCGAGCTCCTCCAGGGGCAGCCGGTGGGGCTCGAAAGGACCGTGGCGGCGGAGGTACTCAGCAACCTCGTTGGCCTTCTCGCGGGCCAGGTCGAAGCTGACGTCGTCGAACATGTCGCGCGGCTCGCCGAGCCGGCCGTCGGCCAACTGGAAGCCAAGGCAGACGACGCGCGGTGGGCCGTCGAAGCGCGACGGATGCGAGCCCGGCTGCGAGGTTGGCATCAGCGGGCCCATGTGGGAGCCGCGCATCCAGCCTGGCACGATGTGGGGGAAGGCAAATGGTTCGAGCGCCTCGCCCACGGCCGGGAATCCCGACTGGCAGCGCACGATGCACACCGGGTCGTCCTTGCCGACATAGCGGCCGGCGATCATCGTCAGCTTGGTCGTCGACGCCACCGCGCACCACTCGTCGGTCCACTTGGCGGGACGGATGTGGTCGATGACGTACCGACCGGGCGCGCCCAGGAACATCAACAGGTCGTATGTCTCTTCGGGCGTCTTGAGGTCGATGGTCTTGCCTTCAAGCGCGTCGTGGACGGTGAAGATGAAGCCCTCGTGCATCTTGGTGTCGATGACCAGACCGGGTGTGGTCATGGGGTCGGCGAACATCCGGAAGAGCGGCATGTTCCAGGCGCCGGGAGCGGTCTTGTCAGCCATGAAGCAGAGCACCGGCTCCGAGGGCCGCTCGACGAACTCGAACTCGGCAGCGCCCGGGCCCATGCCCTTCACGTTGCCGCTGAAGGCGTCGACGAGGAGGTCCTGGCCGGCGCCGTAGAGGTGCATCTCGTGGGCCACGCTGGCGGCCTCCTCGAACGCGGTCCAGGCCAGCTTGTGGATGCCCTCGTCGTCGGTGCCGTGGTAGTGGGTCATGACCAGCTGGACATCGTCGCCGACCTGGGTGACGTAGTAGTCCTCGAGGAGGGTGCTGTTACCGAGCACCTCGCGCGCCTTGGAAAGCAAGGCCGGGTGTGAGGAGCTGTGTCCAACCCATCCCCCGACGTCAGCCTTGATCAAACTCAATGTGAGCTTTTTCCCTTCTGCCAAGTGATTCTCCTTTCAGTGGTACCGCGGGAGCCACACGGCGCTAAGCGCGCGTCAACCGCGTGGCACTGAGGGGTTTGCTCGAAGGGGACACCGGCTTGGGCCGCTCACCTCAAACACTTCATCAGTAGCTCAAATGCCAGTCGCTATCATATCCCGTGGCTCTAGCCTCGGACAACAAATCCAGCCCCGGCGGCGGGCGTCTCCTGGTCGTCCTCGCGTTCGCCGGCGGGCTCACCAGCCTGGGTCTGGAAATCGCCGCCTCGCGGCTGCTGGCGCCCTTCTTCGGCACCTCGACCTACATCTGGGGCGCCCTCATCGGGCTGGTGCTCCTGTACCTGGCGCTGGGCTACTACGTCGGCGGCTGGGCGGCCGACAGATGGCCCCGGGCCGATTACCTCTACCGCCTGACCGCGGTTGCCGCCGCCCTGGTGCTGGTGATCCCTCTGGTGTCGCGGCCGATCCTGCTCTTCTCGCAGCAAGCGCTCAACAGCTTCGCCGTGGGCGCCTTCGTGGGCGCCCTGCTGGCCGTGATCCTGCTCTTCGCCCCCGCCGTGATCCTGCTGGGAATGGTCTCGCCGTGGGTGATCCGGTTGCGGGTGGACGCCGTCGACAACGCCGGCCGCGCTTCTGGGGCCGTCTACGCCATCTCCACCGCGGGCTCCATCCTGGGCGCCTTCCTGCCCGCCTTCTGGTGGATTCCCAGCTTCGGCACCCGCGCCACCATCTTCGGCCTTGGGCTGCTGCTGCTGGCGGTCTCGGCGGCGGGCATGGTCCGGCTCCGCGTCAGCGGTGCCGCCACGCTGACGGTCCTGTGCGCTCTGCCGCTGCTCGGCGCCGCGCTTCCCTACGGCTCCATCAAGCCGCCCACCGACGGCCGCGCCATCTACGAGGCGGACTCGGAGTACGGCTATATCCAGGTGGTGGAGCGGGGGAGTGAGCACGACCTGATCCTCAACGAGGGCCAGGCTATCCATTCGATATACGACCCCAACCGGCTCCTCACCGGTGGCTACTGGGATTACCCCGCACTGACGCCCATGCTCGGCTATCGACACTGGCAGGGTCAGCGCCCCCAGCACGTCCTGGTGATCGGCCTCGCGGGCGGGACCGTGGCCCGCGTTCTGACGGCGGCGTACGGGCCGGTGCAGATCGACGGGGTTGAGATCGACCCCCGCATCATCGATGTCGGCCGGCGCTATTTCGCCATGACCGAGCCCAACCTCAACGCTGTCGCGGCGGATGGACGCTACTACCTCAACCAGGCGCGCAGCGACTATGACCTCATCGTCATCGACGCTTACCGCCAGCCCTACATCCCCTTCCACCTCACCACCAAGGAGTTCTTCCAGGAAGCCCGCCGCCACCTCAGTCCCAACGGCGTGGTCGCCGTCAATGTCGGTCGCGCGCCGGGCGACTACCGGCTCGTCGACGCCATCACCGGCACCCTTGGCGACGTGTTCCCGGAGGTCTATCAGCAGGACACCGCTGGGTTTTTGAACACCGTCGTCTACGCCCCCAACCAGCCCATCCAGCCGGCTGAGGTGGCCGCCAACCTGGGCCACAACCGCTCTGACTACCCGTCGCTGGTGGCTGACGTGGTCGAGGAGGCGAGCGTGCACCCGCCCGTGCATGACAAGCCCCACCTTCCCGTCTACACCGACGACCTGGCGCCCGTGGAGAGGCTGGTGGACTCGATCATCTATCGCTTCGCGACCACCGGTGGGCGCTGACCCACTGGTTGTTAGACTCCAGCGTGGCCGAGATCACTGAAGCTGATGTCATCCAGGCGCTCCAGGGCGTCCAGGACCCCGAGCTCAACAAGGACTTCACCGATTTGGGCATGATCCGCGATGTGCGCGCATCCAGCGGGGTGATCTCGCTGACCGTGGTCCTGACCACTCCCGCGTGCCCGCTCAAGGACGAGATCGGAAACCGGGTCCGTGGCGCGCTGATGGAGCGGATCCCCGATGTGACCGCGGTCAACATCGACTTCGGCTCCCAGGTCGTCGCCTTCAAGGGCGTCGGCGACAAGCAGCCCATCGAAGGCGTCAAGAACGTCATCGCGGTCGGCAGCGGCAAGGGCGGTGTGGGCAAGTCAACGGTGGCCGTCAACCTCGCCCTGGCGCTGCGCAACTCCGGGGCGGCCGTCGGTCTCGTCGATGCGGACGTCTACGGACCCAACCTGCCGACAATGATGGGCGCCAGCGGCACCCCGTACGGCGAGAACAACAAGATCATCCCGCTCACGGCCCACGGCATCAAGGTGATGTCGATCGGCTTCCTGCTGCCGCCCGACCGCCCCGTGATATGGCGCGGACCGATGATCGCCGGCACCCTCAAGCAGTTCCTCTACGACGTCAGCTGGGGCGAGCTCGACTACCTCGTCGTCGACCTCCCGCCGGGTACCGGCGATGCGCCGCTGACGCTGGTCCAGAGCATCCCCATCACCGGCGCGGTGCTGGTGACGACGCCCCAAGACGTTGCCCTGGAGGACGTCACCAAGGCGGCGTCGATGTTCAAGACGCTCTCGGTCAACGTGCTCGGCGTGGTCGAGAACATGAGCTACTTCCTCTGCCCGCACTGCGGCGAGCGCACCGAGGTCTTCGACCACGGCGGCGGCCAGCGCCTGGCCGAGAAGCTCGGGGTGCCCTTCATGGGTGAGATCCCGCTCGACCCCAAGCTGCGCCTCGGCGGTGGCCCGGGCATACCGCTGATGGCCTCGGAGCCGGAATCGCCGCTGGGCAAGGTCTTCAACGGCGTCGCCGAGACGGTTGCCGGTCGCGTCAGTGTGGCCGCCTTCGCCGACCTCTCGGCATTGCCCTTCAAGCCCGGCCCCGGCTTCCAGCCGATCTCCTAGCCGCGAGTCCCGGGGGACCCATCGCCGGCTCCCGCGAAGTCCTGAAGGAAAGCGCCACCGCCCTCTTTGTCGACGCTTTCGGTGTCGAGCCGCAGACGGTCGCGGTGGCACCCGGCCGGATCAACATCATCGGTGAGCACACCGACTACGCCGGTGGCCTCTGCCTGCCCGCGGCGATTGACCGCTACCTGGCAGTGGCGGCGGGACCCGCAGACCAGGTCCGGGTTGTCAGCCAGGGTCGCGGCGACCCGGTCCGGGCCGACCCCGACGACCTGCGTCCGACCGGCGGCTGGGCCGACCTGCCGTTGGGCGTGCTCGCGGAGCTGGCCCGCGATGGCGTGCCGGTTGGTCTGTGCCTGGCGATAGCCTCGGAGATCCCCGCCGGCGCCGGGCTCAGCAGCTCGGCAGCCGTGGGCGTGGCCACGGCGATGGCGGCACTCCAGCTCCACGGCGGCGACATCGACGGCTACCAGGTGGCCCGCCTCTGCCGCCGCGCCGAGAACAACTTTCTCGGCGTTCCCAGCGGACTGATGGACCCGGCCGCGATCGTCCACGGCCGGCGCGGGCAGGCGCTCTTCTTCAATGCCGCCACCGAGATCCTGGAGCCGGTGGCGCTGCCAGACGCGCTCGCCTTCCTGGTCATCGAATCGGGGGTCGAGCGAACCCTTCGCGGCGGCCAGTATGGCGATCGGCAGGGCGAAGCCGCCGAGGCGCTGGGGCTGGCCCAGCGCCGCCACCCCGGGCTGCGATCGCTGGCGGAGCTCGAAGCCAGTGAAGTCGAGGCCCTGGAGCTGCCCGAGCCGCTCAACCGCCGCGCTCGCCACATCGCCGGCGAGTCACAGCGGGTTAGGCTGGCGGTCGCCTGCATCGAGGCGGGCAACGTCGACGCGCTGGGCCAGCTGATGCTGACCTCACAGCTGAGCCTCGCCCGGGACTGCGAGGTCAGCACCCCAGAGCTGGACGCGCTGGTGGACGCGGCGATTGGCGCCGGGGCCGCCGGGGCGCGGCTGATGGGCGCGGGTTTTGGCGGCTCGGTGATCGCTGCGGTCGACTCAGGTCGCGCCGGCGAGATCGCGGAGACGCTCGGCCGCGCGCACCGCAGCCACCGCGTCGAAGTTGTCGATGGCGCCATCCCCTAGCGGCACCGAGAGCCTGGTGGGACTCGCTGTGGCTACACTCTGGCCGTGACTTCCGACTGCCTCCTCCTGTCGCTGCCGCAGGGGATCGACCGCCAGCGCCTCGGCGGTTGGCGCCACCAGCTCTTCGACCTCGGCGAGGGCGAGGAGCAGGGCTACCATCGTTCCGGCCGCCCGCCGGGCAAGTGGGCGGAGGTGGAGACGATGACCCTTCGAGGGCGACCCGAGGCGTCATCGGTCTGGTACCGCACGGAGTTCAGCCACCCCGGCTGGGCGGAGCGGACGCTGCTGCGCTTCGACGGCGCCTTCACCGCCGCCAACGTCTGGCTCAACGGCAAGCTGCTGGGCAGCCACTACGGTTTCCCCGGCCAGTTCGGCTTCGACATCTCCTCGTACCTCGAGACCAGCAACATCGTCGCTGTCTGCGTCCAGGCCCCGGACGGGGTGGGGCAGTTGCAGGGGCCGCTGGCCGACCTCAAGGACGACGACGACATGCGCTGGTGGCCGCTGGGGCTGGTCGGCCGGGTCTGGCTGGAGCAGGTCGGGAGCGTGGTAGTGCAGTCGGTCGACGTGACCTGGCGGCTACAGCCGGGCACCGCCGAGGCCAACCTCAAGACCGTGGTCCACAACCTCGACGCCCGCGACATGGATGCCGTCGTCGGCTGGCAGCTGATCGCGCCCGAAAACGACACCGCCCAGGTCCGCTGGCGGCGCTCGGTGCACCTCACCGGCGCCCAGAGCAAGACCCTGGAGACGACCGTCTCCGTCAACCGGCCCCAGCTCTGGTGGCCATGGACCCTGGGGCAGCAGCACCTCTATGACTTGATGGCCCAGGTTGAGATCGACGGCCGGCGCTCCACCGCCACCGGGCGCCAGTTCGGGATCCGGCAGATCGACCTTGAGCCGACCGTCGGCGGCATGGCCTGGACCATCAACGGGCGTCGCCACTTCCCCCGCGGTGCCGTTCTCCCCGCACTGCCGCCCGGCGACAGCGGCGACCCCATCGGCGCCTGGCGCCTGGCGGGTCTGGACCTGGCGGTATCGCGCGGCCAACTGCCCAGCGAGCGCACCGCGGCCTCGGCCGACGCTGCTGGCGTCCTCCTGGTCGTCGATCCGCCGGTCTTCGTCCCCGGACAGGGCGATGAACGCGCCCACCGCCACCACCAGCTCGAGGCGATCTCGCTGGTGGCGTCCCATGCCAGCGCCGCAGTGCTGGTCCAGCGCACCGGCGCGGGGCTGCACGAAAGCCTGCCCAACGCCGCCGCCTCCGGCGAGCCCTACACCCTGACCGGCACCGACCGGGCCGAGGTCGAGTCGGTGCGCCGTGCCAAATACGACCCACAGACGGCGCTGGTGCTCAAGGCCCTGCCCGACCTCGAGGAGGCCGGCGGCTTCCTGGCGGCGACGGCGGCGCTACTGGAGTGGCACGAGTTGATCGATCGCGACGCCGTCAAGCTCCGCTTTCACGTTGTCAACGACGAGCTGAGCGTGCACGGTCGTGCCGTCGTCCGATGGCGGCTGAAGGCCATGGAAGCATCCGGCTGGCTGCCCTTCGTCAGGGACCGCGGCGGCGACATCAGGGTCGCCATCCCGGGTCCGGAACAGGAGCCGAACGTTTATGAGGCAGAGGTTGGCCTGCCCCGGGGGCGCGGGCCGCTGCTGATCGAGGTGGGGCTGGAGCAGGAGGGGGAGATGCTCTCCTATCTGGAGTACGAAGTCGACCTAGGATGAGCCCGACGGAGGTTCGGTTTGCGGTGAAAACGGCCGACGGTGCCCGGCTCAAGTAGCAGCGCTGTCTCCCGCGTCATCATCACCAGGCTTCGGGCCGCCGGCTGTGTCTTCGCCAAGGACGAGGCGCAATTGCTGATCTCCGCGGGGCGGACGCCGGTCGACCTCGCCGCCATGGTGGACCGGCGAGTCGCCGGCTTCCCCCTCGAACACATCCTCGGCTGGGCGGAGTTCTGCGGCCTGCAAATTGCCGTGGACCCCGGAGTCTTCGTACCCCGCCGCCGCACCGAGTTCCTCGTCCGTCAGGCCATCACCCTCGCCCGGCCAGGAGCTGTCGTCGTTGACCTCTGCTGCGGCTCGGGCGCGGTGGGCGCCGCGCTGGTCGCGGCCCGTCCACTGGTCGAGTTGTACGCCGCCGACGTCGACCCGGCCGCGGTTCGGTGCGCCAGTCGCAACCTCGCCGTCGCCGGCGGCCGGGTTTACGAGGGTGACCTCTACGAGCCACTGCCGGCTACGCTGCGGGGCCGCGTCGACATTCTGGTCGCCAACGTGCCCTACGTACCCACCGAGGCGATCGGGATGATGCCCCGGGAGGCCCGCCTACACGAGGCGCGGGTGGCGCTCGACGGTGGCGCGGACGGGCTTGACATCCAGCGACGGGTGGCGGCTGCCGCGCCAGTATGGCTGGCACCGGGCGGCCACCTACTGGTCGAGACGAGCGAGCGCCAGGCGCCGCAAACCGTCGAAATCTTCGCCCGCAACGGGCTTATCCCGCGGGTGACCACCTCCGACGAGCTGGACGCCACCGTCGTCATCGGCATGAGGCCCGCCCTGCTTCCGACCTAAGTCGTTGTGCCGGTGAGGGTTGCGGCTAGGGCCTACGGCTTGTTGGTGGCGGCGGCTCCCTTGCCACTCTTGCCACTCTTGCCATTGGGCCCCGCGCTCATCCGCTGTTCCAGCTGTTTGAGCACGATCGGGACTGCCGCGCTGGCGGCTGATCGCAGGGCGGTGGTCAGGATCCGCTCCCGCATCGGGCGCTTTTCCTTAAGCTCCTTCTTCAACTCTTCGCGCAGCTCGGCGCGGAGCTTCTCGCGGGTTTGCTCGATGCTCTTGTCGATGGCTCTGGCGGCCTGTTTGGCGGATTTGCCCGGGCTCGCCGCGGCATCGATGGCCTGCGCCATCCGGCGCTTCAGGCTCTTCCGTTCGGCTCGATGGCGGGCTCCGATGACCACGATCGCGACGCCGCCCACCACGACCACCGCGGCCGCCCCGATGGCTATCGTCTTGGCGATCCGGATGGGTCGCTCGGTGGCCTTCCGCAGCTCGATGACCTTGGCGGTCATCTCCGCCCGGAGGCGGACTATTTCGTCTCTGGTCTGATTTGCTGAATCGCCCATTCCAGGTCTTCCTTGATCGACTTGATTGAGTTCTCGGGTCCGGCGATCTTGATGCGGGCCTTGCCCACCAGGGCCAGGACCACCGCCGCGACCAGCCAGAACACGGTCAGGCCGACGGCCACCCATTGTCCGAATCGGGCGACGAACCAGACCTGGAGAAAGATGAAGAAGAAAAGCGCGGCCAGCGCAGCCAGCACCAGCATCCCGATCGCGATGGCATTGCGCTTGGCCAGCTCTCCCAGCTCCTGCTTCAGCAGCTCGATCTCGAGCTGGACCAGGCGGCTGGTATCGCCGGCCAGGTCCGAAACAGTCGCCGCGATGCCTTCCTTGGGCATCGGATGTGGGTATTTGCGAGTTTCCGCCACGGTCTGACGATCGTAGCCGAAATGCTCCGAACACGGACAAGCGGGCGCTGAGTATCGAGGTCACAAATGCGTGACCCCCATTGCTCTTGGCCGTAGCGGGATCTAGTTTTGATCCTGGAACCCTCATGGGCACAACGCACCAACAGCGCACTCCTGATCTGGCTGAGACCTGGGAGCGCTTCAAGTCCGCGCGTGGACAGGAGCTGCAGAACTGGGTCGATGCCGAGCACGCCCTGGCGCAGGCGCGCCGCGCCGGCTCTGTCGCTACCGATCCCGGCGATCGGCTGCTGGCCGCCGAGGCCGCCCTCCAGAGCGCGATCGTGGACTTCGCGGCGGCCCAGGATGCCGACTCCGACCCAACCCCGGTGGCTCTCGGCCTGTTGCGACTGGCCGAGGACGCCTTGAAGGCTGACGAGCACGGTCCCCGGCCGACACGGAACGGGCGCCGCCCAGCTCCTGACCGCCGGCGCCGTCGCCGGGTCGAGGCCTAATGGGGGGATGAGCCCCCAGTCCCTCCGTCTAGCCTCGGCTCAAACCGCCTAGAATCCCTCGGACGCCAGCTCCGGCAGCCCTAGCTCAGCCCGAAAATCGTCGGCGCTGCTGACCGGCCGCGAACACACGAAACCGCGGCAGACGTACGCCGCCACCCCCGGACCCGAACCGCGCTCGCCATTGCCCCGGTCGGCCAGCAGCGCGGGGACGCTGCTGCCCGTGGCGCCAGCGGCGACGACTTTCCCCGGGATGTAGGAGCCGGCCAGCGTCCGGAACAACTCCGACGCCGCCGGTGACTCGAGATTGCCCACGATCGCGATCTCGAGCGGGTTGCCAAGATGGGTGTCGAGCACCGACAGCAGCCGCCCGAAGAACAGCGGGTGGGACGCCAGCGCGCCCGCCAGTGCCGAGATGATCTCTTCGGCGGCGCGCCGGTAGCGGTCCTCGCCGGAGAGCAGGGCCAGCTCCAGCAGCGCCTCGGCCGCCATCGAGTTGCCGGCGGGGACGGCGTTGTCGTCGAAATCTTTGGGTCGAAAGAGGAGACGCTCGTGGTCGTCGGTGGTGGAGTAGAGGATGCCGCCGGTGGGGTCCCGGAAGCGCTCCAGCATCAGGTCGAGGATCTCGGTCGCGGCCTTGTACCAGCGCACGTCGAAATCCGCCTGGTAGAGCTGCAGCAGACCATGGGCCAGGCAGGCGTAGTCCTCCAGGTAGCCGTTGAGCCGCGCCCTGCCGTCGCGGTAGGTACGCATCACCCTGCCATCCACGAACACCCGGGTCAGCAGCAGTTCGGCGTTCGCCTGCGCCGCCCGCAGGTAGTCCGGGTTGTCAAGCACTGATGCTGCCTCGGCGACGGCCGCCAGCATCAGGCCGTTCCACGCGGTCAGCACCTTGTCGTCGCGCGCCGGCCTGATGCGCGTGGCCCGCAGCGCGAAGAGCTTGGTGTCTGCCGCCTCCAGCCTGGCGCGGTAGTCATCGTCGCTGATCCCCAGCTCGCCGGGAAGCTGACGCCGGTCGCCCGCGACGTGGAGGATGTTTCGGCCTTCCCAGTTGCCTTCGGGCGTGACATCGAAGGTGCGAGCGAACAGCTCGAAGTTGTCGCCCAGCTCTGCCTGGACCTCCTCGTGCGTCCAGGTGTAGAAGAGCCCCTCGACGCCTTCGGAGTCGGCGTCCTCGGCAGAATAAAAGCCGCCTTCGGGCGAGGTCAGGTCCCTGAGCACGTAGTCGATGGTGTGGACGCAGCCGCTCAGGTAGCCGCGGACACCGGTGGCCTGGTAGGCGTGCAGGTAGAGAGGCGCCAGCAGGGCCTGGTCGTAGAGCATCTTCTCGAAGTGGGGCACCAGCCAGCGGGCGTCCGTGGAGTAGCGGGCGAACCCCCCTCCCAGCTGGTCGTAGATGCCGCCGTGGGCCATCTTGACCAGGCTGCGCTCCACCATCGCCAGCATCTCGGCGTCGCCAGACCGCTTCCAGCTCCGGAGCAGGAACTCCAGCGCCATCGCCTGGGGGAACTTGGGGGCGCCGCCAAACCCGCCCTCGACCGGGTCGTGGAGTCGCTTCAGGCCCTCGGCCGCCTCCTCCAGCAGCACCGGCTCGAGCTCGGTGACGTGCCCGTTGGGGGCAATCCCGGCGGAGATGACGCCCACGACCTGGTCGGCGTTGGTCTCGACCTCCCCCCGCCGCTCGCGATAGGCCTCGGCGACCGCATCCAGCAGGTCGGCGAAGCCCGGCATGCCGTAGCGCGCCGTCGGCGGGAAGTAGGTGCCGCCATAGAAGGGCTTGAGGTCGGGTGTGAGGAAAACCGACATCGGCCAGCCACCGCTGCCGGTCATCTGCTGCACCGCCGCCATGTAGATCGAGTCCAGGTCGGGCCTCTCCTCGCGGTCGACCTTGATGCAGACGAAGTCGCGGTTCATGACCTCGGCGACGGACGCGTCCTCGAACGATTCGCGCTCCATGACGTGGCACCAGTGGCAGGCGGAGTAGCCGATCGACAGGAATATCGGCCTGTCCTCGCCGCGAGACCTCGCCAGCGCCTCCTCACCCCAGGGGTACCAGTCGACGGGGTTGTTGGCGTGCTGCAGAAGGTAGGGGCTGGTCTCCTGGGCGAGGCGGTTGGTCACACCGGCGAGTCTATCGCCGCTTTTACGGGCGCCTTAGCTGACGTGGAAGAGGAGGCCGACGGCGTACGTGACCCCGCCGACGACGATGCCGGCGACCGTCATCTCAAAACCTGACGCCCACCAGCTGCGGAGCGTGAAAAAGCTCTTGGCGGCGCCCACCGCGAAGTGCGCGACGATCGATATGACAGCGGCCGAGATGATCGCCCCCTGCCCGGTGGTGAAGAAGAAAGGGATCACCGGGATGATGGCCCCGACGGCCGTCGATGCCAGCGCCGCGAAGCCCGCCTGCACCGGCTTGGCCCCGGGGTCGGGTCCGAGGTGCAGCTCCTCGGACTTCATTGCGGCCAGCAGCGCCTCTGGGTTCTGCGAGACGCGGTCGGCAAGGATCTTGGCCTCAGCCTCCGACAGTCCTTTGAGCTGATAGAAAAGCTCGAGCTCCTTGCGCTCCTCGTCCGGCTCCTCCTCGACTTCGCGACGCTCGGGAGCGACCTGCGCCTCGTAGAGCTCGGTTTCGGACTTGGCCGCCAGGTAGGCTCCTGAGCCCATTGAGACCGCCGACGCGATGGCGCCGGCCAGTCCGGCGATCAGGACCAGGTGCCCACCGCCAGTGGCGGCGGAGGTGCCGGCGACGATCCCAAAGACGGCGGCAAGACCATCGTTGACGCCGTAGATGGCGCCGCCGATCCAGCCGCCGCCGCCCTGGTTGTGCCACGTCTCGCTGCTCAGGATGCGGTCGAGCGCCGATTGGACGTTGCGCTTGGGCTGGCGCGCGCCCGCACCGCCCGGCATCAGGCCGCGCAGGGCGCTGGCGTGCTCGGCGTCCTCCTTGCCGATCTGCTCCAGCAGGGCGTCCGTCGCGGCGTCGCCGGTGAGGTCCGAGTGGGCGCCGGTGAGCCGGCGCTCCTCAGCCTCCTGGTGGGCGATGATCGCGTCCACTGGCGCGAACCGCAGGCTCAGGGCCATCGAGCTCGGCAGGCGAACCTTGGACCGCTCGGGAACCGCGACTCCCAGGTCGCCCAGGCGACCTGCCCACTTCTCGGCGTGCCGATCCTCCATCTCGGCGAGTTGCGCCAGCACCTTTTTGCGCTGTGGATCGGACTCCCGCCGCGCCAGCTTGGCGTAGATCGCGGAGGCCTGGATCTCCTCCTCCCAGTTCTCGAGGAGGCGCCGCTTGATCGATTCGGGGTCGGCTGTGTCCTGCGTCATCTCTGACTACAGGTTACGGATTCCAGCGGCCCGGAGCGCCGCCCCACCCAGCCGCCATGGCCCCACGAGGTAAGCCCCGCAGCCGTGCTATCTTGGCCACTCATGGAGCAGGAGATGAGTTCGGTGAGGGGTTCTGCGCTGTCCTCGGCCACGCCTGAGACCAAGGTCGGCGAGATCATGACCAAGAACGTGCTGACGGCCAAGCCGGACACCCCAGTGGTCGAGATCGTGCAGTTGATGGCCAAGCAGCACATCACCGGCCTGCCAGTGGTCGATGAGGAGAACCGGCTGCTGGGTGTGGTCAGCGAATCCGACATCATCGGCAAGGCCGGAGACACCGTCGCCGACATCATGACCCACGGCTCCTGGACGGTGACCGAAGAGACCCGGCTGGGCGAAGCCGCCGAGATCCTGCTCCGCCGTCGCATCCGCCGCCTCCCCGTGGTCCGCGGTGAGAACGAGCTGGTCGGCCTGGTGTCGAGAAGCGACCTGATCAACTTCTTCGCCAACCACGTCTGGACGTGCTCGTGGTGTGGCAAGGGCTACCGGGGCTTCTTCGCTCCCTCCGCGTGCAGCAACTGCGGTGGTGAGACCTTCACCATCAAAGTCCCGGAGGCGGGCGGATGAGCGCGGTGAAGGAAGCGCCAGCTGAGCCCACCAACAACGTGACCGGGCAGCAGTACAGCCCTGGCCTCGAGGGCATCGTCGCCGCCCGCACCGCGATGAGTGATGTCAACGGCCGCACCGGCAAGCTGCTCTATCGCGGCTTCGACATCGCCGAGCTGGCTGAGAAGTCGAACTTCGAGGAGACCTGCTTCCTGCTCTACAAGGGAGTGCTGCCCACTGGCGCGGAACTGGAGGAGCTGCGCCGTGACCTCGCCGAGCACCGCGTCCTGCCTCCCAAGGTCCTCGACCTCCTCAGCGGCCTGGATCCCAAGGCCGAACCGATGGACCTGCTGCGCACCGGCGTCAGCGCGCTGGCGCACTTCGACCCTGACGTCGCCGACATGTCGACCGAGGCCAACGTGCGCAAGTCGATACGGCTGGTGGCCCAGACAACGACCCTGGTCGCGGCCGTCGGTCGCATGCACCGTGGCCTCGAAGTGGTGCCGCCCGACCCGACACGGACAGTCGCGGGCGATTTCCTGCGGATGTGGAGCGGGGAGGACCCCGACCCGCTGGCCGAGAAGGTGTTCGACGTCTGCCTGATCCTCCACGCCGACCATGGGATGAACGCCTCGACCTTCACCGCCCGGGTCATCGCCAGCACCCTTTCGGACATTCACTCCGCCGTCGTGGGCGCGATCGGGGCTCTAAAGGGCCCGCTCCACGGCGGCGCCAACGCCGCCGTCATGGAGATGCTGGAAGAGATCGGCAGCGTCGACGGCGCCGAACCGTGGGTACGCGAGGCGCTGGCGCAAAAGAAGCGTGTGATGGGCTTCGGGCACCGCGTCTATAAGGTGTACGACCCCCGCGCAACGGTGCTCAAGAAGTTCAGCAAAGAGCTGGGGGAGCGCGCCGGCGAGACCAGGTGGTACGACATGTCCGAGAACGTCGAGAAGGTCGTCCTCGAGGTCAAGGGGCTCAACCCCAACGTCGACTTCTACTCTGCCAGCACGTACCACGTGTTGGGCCTGGAGCGCTTCATCTTCACCCCGGTCTTCGCGCTGAGTCGGATGGCCGGCTGGACCGCCCACGTGCTGGAGCAGTACGAGAACAATCGGCTGATGCGGCCCGAGTCCGAGTACGTCGGTCCGTCCAGCGCCGTCTACGTGCCACTGGAGGAGCGCGGCTAGAGCCGAAGTTCCCCGCCCTGGCGCCGGATGACACCAACCTGGCACCATCCTGGCCGCCGCCAAGGTGCTCTCCGCCCTCGACCTCCCGTTCAACCTCGGCGAGGCCAAGGTCGACGTCGGGCTGTCGATTGGGATCGCCCAGTTCCCCGAGCACGGCCGCGACGCCGAGACGATGCTGCGCCACGCCGACGTCGCCATGTACGTGGCCAAGCGCAACAAGTTCGGCTACGTCGTTTACTCGCCCGACCAGGACGAGCACAGCGCGGCGCGCCTGGCTCTGATGGGCGAGATGCGGCAGGCCATCCGCGAACGCCAGCTGGTGTTGCACTACCAGCCCAAGGTCGACCTCCGGCTTGGTACCGTGTACGGCGTCGAGGCGTTGGTTCGTTGGAACCACCCCGAGCACGGCCACCTGTCGCCCGATCAGTTCGTGCCCCTCGCCGAGCAAACCGACCTCATGAGCTCGCTGGCGCGCTGGGTGATGGACGAGTCGCTGGCTCAAGTCGAGGAGTGGCGCAAGAGCGGGCTCGAGCTGACCATATCGGTCAACCTCTCCGCCGCCAACCTCCACGAAGCGAACCTCCCCGAGGACATCGCAGAACTGCTCGCCAGGCACAGCCTGCCGGCGTCATCCCTGACGGTTGAGATCACCGAAAGCGCGATCATGGCGGCCAAGGCCGACAAGACCGTGCGCCGGCTGAGCGAGATGGGAGTGGGCGTCTCCATCGACGACTTCGGCACGGGGTACTCCTCGCTCAGCTATCTCAAGACGCTGCCCGTCGACGAGATCAAGATCGACCGCAGCTTCGTCCGGGACATGGCCATCGACAGCGACGACGCGGCCATCGTCCAGCCCACTATCGACCTTGGCCACAACCTCACATCAAGGTGGTGGCGGAGGGAGTTGAGGACGACGCCACCTATAAGATGCTGCGCACGCTGGACTGCGACTACGCCCACGGGTACTTCATCAGCCCGGCGCTGCCGGCCGAGAAGCTCCAGGAGTGGTTGCGCACATCGCCGTGGGGTCAACCGGCTCAGAACCTGCCGCATCGGGTGGGCGCCCGGACCTGAAAAGGCGCCCCTGGCAGACGGCACCGGGCTCATTGTCGGCTGGAGACCGATGGCCACTTTGGTTCCCGGCTAGTGTCTAGGCGTGCCTCGTTTACCGCGGATCACTGGCGCCGACGCTCTGCGAGCTCTGCAGCGGGCTGGCTGGCGCGAAGCCCGGAGGCGCGAGAGCCACATCATCCTGCATCAGGCAGGGTGAGACGGTTGAGGAGTGCGTCGATCGAGCCCAAGAAGCTATAGCCCTCTACCTCGAGGACCTCGCTGCAGCCGGCGAGTCGATCCCCGAGGAGACAGAGCACCCGCAGCTGCTCCACGTCACGCTCGCCGCGTAGACGGCGGCCAAGGCCGATCAAAACGGAGACCTGAGGTCAAAGTCTCGGCCGAGGTCTCCTTTGTCCAGGTAGCAGGTCGTGCTCCGCAGGGAGGATGGCGTCTGGACCGGCAGCGAGGGCCGGGCTGCTCGTGGACTTCCTCGACCGGCTGGCGCAGGCAGGCGGCGACCCCGGGCGCAGTCAGGAGCTCTGGCTGGACATAGGCGCATGGGAGATGGCGGCCGAGACGGCTGCCCGCGCCGCCCTTCCGGAGCCTGTGGTGATCGACACGAACTTCGCCGATGCATGGGTCGAGGGCCGGGTCTACTCGACCATCGCCAAGGCCCAGTCGAGTGCGTAAGATGCACTCCTCGCCTCGGGTCCGCCGAGCTTGGCTGTCAAAGTGGCTGTCAAAGCCACCCTCGGACGGCAGGCACGAGGCGATTGCGTATTCGCGGGCCCTTAGCTCAGCCGGTCAGAGCAGCGGACTCATAATCCGCCGGTCGTTGGTTCGAATCCAACAGGGCCCACTCCAAGCAATGTGCTAGTTCGGCACACCCTTGTCATTTCGGTTCCGGCTGATGCCTTACACGTG
>OCZT010003072.1_pt1 | contig 17164 bp, 18 predicted proteins | sample 1539031 | NCBI WGS metagenome assembly OCZT01 (sample SAMEA3539308, study PRJEB22396) | soil metagenome | biome: tundra; feature: field; material: soil | place: USA | collected 2010-05 | depth 0.15 m | reverse complement strand
GGCGGCTCGGCAAGCTCGCGGAGAGCGCGCACATCCCCGTGCAAAGCGGCAGCGATCGGGTGCTGAAGCTGATGCACCGCGGCTACACGCGGGAACGGTTCCTGGGCATTATTGAGAAGCTGCGCCGCGTGAAGCCGGGTATTGGCATCAGCACGGACTTCATCGTCGGCTTCCCCGGTGAGACGGAAGAGGATTTTCAGCAAACGCTATCGCTGGCGCAGGCGGTGGGATTCGACCAGGCATTCGTCTTCAAGTATTCTCCGCGGCGCGATACGCCGGCGGCGGACCTGCCCGAGCAGGTGAGTCAGGCGGTAAAGGAGGAGCGCAACCAACGGCTGCTCGAAGTGGTGAATACCCACGGCGCGCAAAAGCACGAGAGGTTTGTGGGCCGGCAAGTGCAGATTCTCGTGGAGGGACCGAGCAAGAGGAATCCCGCGCGCATGACAGGCCGGACGCGCTGCAATAAGATAGTGGTATTTGACGCTTCGCCCCGGCACTGCGGCCAGTTGCTCGACGTGAAGATTCAGCGGGCCGGCAACTTCACGCTGTATGGAGAGGCCGTGGAAGACCGATAATGGCCCGGCCGACCAGGCCCTGATTGAGGTTCCCGATTACCTGGCGAGGCAGCTTCCGACCGAATAGACGATAGCCGATGGCAAATGGCAAATGGCCAAGCTCTCGCTCACGCAGCAAAACTTGGCCTGATTACGAAGAGATTTGAAGCTCAAGGACTCTTGAACGCTCTTGAAAAGCGCGCCCGGTGGGGGCACCGGACCTACAATCACACCGAATTCCCAGCAACCCTGCAGGCCGCGTGCCCTCACGCGGCATCCCAAGGGTTTTTCAACAGCCTGCTAGGGGTCGGTGATGATCTTATATGATTTACGGGGAGTAGAGTATGAGTACCAACGCAGGTCAGGGTCAGTTGAAACGGTTGCGAAGTTATTCTGCGCCACAAAGTTGACGCCCTTTAATCCGCCAGCGCTTCTGGGCTTGTTCATCGTTGGGCCCTTCCATTTGTGGATTTCAGAGTGCCCATCGGCCATGGCAAAGCCAGCCGCACCGTTATGATACGTGGCGGGCGCGTCCGGAATGTTGCTGGCAGTGTTTGGGGCAAAGGCGCCAGCATCGTTGATGCTGTCAGGATGTTCGTCCATGTAAACCCACGTCCCAGAGGGGCCGGGGAATTGCAGTTCGGGAGACTTCTTGACACCTTTATAGACGGTCAGATTGTTCGGGCCGCCGGGGGATCCCCATACGCCCGTAGCCCAAGCATTGCCTTCTCCGACGTAAATGTTGCCGGAGACACTACGGCAACGCGATGACCAGCCCCGCGCGTGCTGCGCGTCGCTGGCGTAAATGTCCGCCGGGCACTTATAAACATTCTTCGCCTTGCCAAAATAGGGCGCCAGGACGGCGTACCGAGGATCAAGGAGGTAGATTATATTCGTGTTGTCGGTGCTGGTATCCCAAGTCAACCAACCGGTCACCCACGGTTGCGGGCCATTCGGGACCGGCACGTACCCGCCATGGAAGGCCATGGGGAAGAGATCCTTGTTGTCGCCCTGGTACATATGATTGGCCAGCATCAACTGCTTGGTGTTGTTCATGCAGTAAATGCCTTGCGCCTTCGACTTGGCGGAGGCGAGCGCAGGCAGGAGCAGCGCTGCCAGGATGGCAATGATGGCGATTACTACCAGTAGTTCAATCAATGTGAAACCTGAGGCGGCAGGGCCGCCGTCATTTCCTCTTGCTTGGATACAGCGCGAGCATTTGGGGGATAATCTTTGGTTCATAATAGCCTTCGCAGGGCGTTGATTCTAGGAGAACGTTGAAACGCAATATTCGCAACTTTGTGCATAGCACGAGCTAAGCCGGTCGTTAGCATTGATACAGTATGAGCCAGATCGGCTTGCCATTGCAAGAGAAAAACGTCGCACCTTCAAGAAAAAGGGATGGGCCTCAGCCTTGGTTCCAGTCTCGACCGACCTGGCGATGGGGCCGGAAGGCCGCCTGCTTACCTCTGGAACATCGCAGCTTGCGTCCGCCGGCGCTATCTTACATGCTCTGGCCGCGATTACTGACATGACATTGAAGCTTTCAACCCTGTGCATCCTGCTCGGCTTGGGCGCCGGTCTGCCGCAGATTTATGGCATCGCCAAACCGGCTGCATTCGCCGCGGCGGTCCGGAGGTTCCCGCGTTCGCTGCCGTGGGGCATCGTGCTGATGGCGCTTGGCACGGTCTGGTTCCTGTGGAATCTGAGCCAGGAATCGATCGCGGATTTCGCATCGTATAAGAATGTGCTGTTCGGCGGGTTCGCCGGGGTGGGCTTGGGGGCGTGCATCTTCGTGCAGGATTTCCTGGCGGTGCGCGGGCTGGCAATCGTGCTGCTGCTGCTGGCCAAGCTGATGGTTGATAGCGGCCGCCCGGCGCTGCCGCACACGCCCTGGGTGCTGGTCATTCAGACGTGGGCGTACGTACTGGTGGTGGCCGGCATCTGGCTCACCGTTTCACCATGGCGCCTGCGCGACTGGCTGACCTGGGGCACTGCGAACGAAAAGCGTCTCAAGGTGATTTGCGGGCTGAAACTGGCGTTCGGTTTGCTCGTGGCGGGGCTGGGGTTGACGGTATTCAAGTCGGTGGTCTAAGTGCGCCCGCAGTCCTGGACGTGTTGATTCCGTGAATTCTTCCCAGGGCAGGATTCTGGTCATTCGCGGCGGGGCGATCGGCGACTTCATTTTGACATTGCCGGCCATCGCCGCGTTGCGCCGACAGTTTCCTCAAGCCCACCTCGAAGTGCTGGGTTATCCCCACATCGCCCAACTGGCTCTGGCGGGTGGCCTGGTAAACCGGGTCCAGTCCATCGAAGCGGGCGCGCTGGCCGGCTTTTTCGCGCGCGGCGGGGAGCTGGCTGAGAACCTGGCAGACTACTTCTCCGCGTTCGATTTGATCCTGTCCTATTTGTACGACCCGGACCGGATTTTCGAGACCAATGTCGGGCGTTGCACCGGCGCCCAGTTTATCGTGGGCCCGCATCGGGTGCACGAGCCGGCCCAATTGCACGCCGCGAAAGTCTATCTTCAGCCGCTGGAGCGGCTCGCTATTTTCGACGCCGACCCCGTCCCTCACCTTACCCTCGCCCCTCAGCCTTCGTCCCTCAACGCTCACCGCTCAACGCTCAACCTTCTGGCCCTTCATCCTGGCAGCGGCAGCGAACGCAAGAACTGGCCGGAGACGAAGTGGGCAGAGCTGCTGCAGCACCTGCTCAGCTTCACGGACTTTGACCTGCTCCTCGTGGGCGGGGAGGCGGAAGGCGAGCGCCTCCAACGCCTGGCCGCAACGCTGCACCCCGCCCGCGCGCAAGTGGCGCAAAGTCTGCCGCTGGCGGAGCTGGCGCATCGGTTGGCGGCCTGCCGCGCCTTCATCGGCCACGACTCGGGTATTTCTCACCTGGCCGCGGCGGTGGGGCTGCCAGGGCTGGTGTTGTGGGGTGACACCGCAGAAGAAATCTGGCGGCCCGCGAGCGAGAAGGTGACGGTGCTTCGCCATCCGGCGGGGCTGGCTCGGTTGCCGGTGGCGGAAGTCGTGGAGCAATTGCGGAGGGTGTGGGTGGCCAGCGGCAGAGGCGTCGATTAGGCAAAGAAAATGCTTGTGGCCAGGCGCAGCCGGGCGCGATTGGTTCGCACCGGAAGCCGATAGACAAATGGGTGGCGAATGTCTTAGCTTTGCCTGGTTTTGAGACAGCGGCTTGAGCGAGAAGACGCTTCGGTGGGCCGAAAGGCCGTTGGTGACGGTGGGCGCAAGATGAAACGAATCCTGGTCATAGACGACGAAGAATGGTTGCGGGAGATGGTGCATCTCGCGCTGGCCCAGAAGGGCTATGACGTGATCGAAGCCGAAAACGGCGCGGTGGGCATCGAGAAGGCGCGCAAGCAACTGCCCGACCTGGTCCTTTGCGACGTGAACATGGAGAAGGTGGATGGTTATCTGACGCTCTCCGCACTGCGCAACGAACCCGCCACTGCCGCGATCCCATTTATTTTGATGACCGGCCTGGCGGACAATGCCGGGATGCGGCACGGCATGGAGCTCGGAGCGGATGATTACCTGCCCAAGCCATTTACCATACAGGGGCTGTACGCGGCGGTGGAGGCGCGGCTTAAGAAGGCCGAGGCGCTGCGCGAGGAAGCCGAGAAGAAACTGGCTGATTTGCGGGGCAACCTTAGCATGATGCTGCCGCACGAAATGCGCACCCCCTTGAATGGCATCCTGGCTTATGGCGAGATCCTCGCGGCCGAGGCGGCCACCCTGCCGGCGACGGAAGTTGCCGAGATGGGGCAGGTGATTCACGATTCCGGCAAACGGCTCGAACGGCTGATCGAGAATTTCCTGATCTATGCGCAGATCGAGTTGCTGGGGGCAGACGCACAGAAGAGCAGCGTCTTGCGCCAAAAGCAGACGCCATCCCCCGCCGGACTTATCGAAGACCACGCTCGGGGCCAGGCGCGAGAGGCCAACCGGCCGGAGGACCTGACGCTGGACTTGGTGGACCAGCCGCTGCCCATATCCGAAGGCTACCTGGCAAAGATAGTGGATGAAGTAGTCCAGAATGCTTTCAAGTTCTCCGAACGGGGCAAACGAGTGAGTGTGACGCTTTCCGGCTCGGCTAATGGCGTCGTGCTTTCGGTCACCGACCAGGGCCGAGGCTTCTCCACCGAGCACATTACCAAGGTCGGCGCCTATATGCAGTTCGAGCGCGCCATCCAGGAACAACAAGGGCTGGGTTTGGGGCTGGTTATTGCCAAGCGCCTGACCGAATTGCACGGCGGCACGCTCTCGATCCAGAGTGAGCGGGAAGCTGCCACGACCGTGGCTGTGAAATTGCCAAGAGTTGCCCCTGGTTAAGACCGGGGCTAGAGCGGCCAGGGGCTGACGTTGTGCTGGGCCAGTTTGGTCAGGATAACCTTGGGCAACCAGTGCAGCAGCGCAAAGATCAGAATGACCCCAACCAGCGGGCTGAAATCGAACCGGGCAATTCGGAGCGGGAGCCGGCGCAGCGGCGCCAGCAGATTTCTGGCCGTGGCGCCGATGAATTCCCACAAGGTACTGGACCCCAAATACACGTAGCTTGCCACCAGATGCAGGAGCAGGAAAACCGGGAGCAGGTACTGCAGGCTGAACCAAAGCGCCAGCGCGATCAGGGCGCCCTGTTCTGCCAGATGGGAATAAGACCGCACGCGGCCGGTCACCCCAAAATGCACCAGCAAAGGATGCAGAGCGATCCAAAGGCCGCTGATCAGAAGGAAAGGCAGCAGCAACTGGAAGATCAAGGGCCAGCGGGCCACCGGGCCGAGGTGCAAGCGAACCATCTTTTGTATGGGGTCAGGCTCGGTGCTGTGCCGGTTGATGATCGCCAGGGCCAGCAGCCAGAAATAGCAGACAATGAGAATGCGGGCGAAGCTGAGCACGGAAAACAGCAGGATTGGGAAGAAATGGTCGTTGCGGAACGCCAGGCTGACAAAAAAGAGATTGAGCTTGGGTGTCCAGTCCGCTTCCGGGCCGATCTGGCGGTAGAGCAGGGCACGCACCACGAGCAGCGTGGCCAAACCAGCCAGGTACGGCCAACCCTTCGAGCGGCGCGGTTCGGCGCGCCGCAGGGTGCCCGCCAGCGTCGCGGGCGTGGTCTTGACCAGCGGGTCAAACCTTATGGAACGCCAGCTCAGCCAGACCAGAACCCCAGCCAGGTCCAGGATGAAATCAATCAGGCCCATGCGAATGTATTGTAGGTTGCGTGTCCCGTTAGGAGCACCTTGAACTTTTCCCGGCTGTCACGCAACAACGATCACGCAGGGCTCAGATCACTCACATCAGCTTCAAGAGGGTCTCGGCCATTTCGGACGGGGTCGGCGCGACGCCGATACCCGCCTCTTTGAACGCGGCGATCTTGGCCGCCGCCGTGCCTTTGCCGCCGCTCACGATGGCGCCCGCATGACCCATGCGCCGGCCGGGCGGAGCGGTAGCTCCAGCGATGAACCCGGCGACGGGCTTCCGGCAGTTACTCCGGATCCAGGCGGCGGCTTCCTCCTCGGCCGAGCCGCCGATTTCGCCGATCATAATGATGCCATGCGTGTCCGGGTCGGCATTGAACATTTTAATCACGTCCAGGTGCGAGGTGCCGTTCACGGGGTCGCCGCCGATGCCGACGCAGGTGGACTGGCCCACGCCCCGGCAGGTGAGCTGCCAGACGGCCTCGTAGGTCAACGTGCCGCTGCGCGATACCACGCCAATGTGGCCCGGTTTGTGAATATAGCCGGGTGAAATACCGATCCGGCAGCCGCCCTGGGAATCCTTGCCAGCGCCCGGTGTTACGACGCCCGGGCAATTCGGCCCGATGAGCCTCGTTGGCTTGCCTGCCATGGCCCGTTTCACCTTGACCATGTCGTTGACCGGGATGCCTTCCGTGATGCAGACGACGAGGTCCAGTCCAGCATCCACCCCTTCCAGGATCGCGTCCGCCGCAAAGGCCGGGGGCACGAAGATTGCGGACGCCGTCGCCCCGGTTTCCTTCATGGCCTGAGCCACAGTATCGAAGATCGGGACCTTGTTCTCAAACAGTTGCCCGCCTTTGCCTGGCGTGACGCCGGCAACGACCTGGGTGCCGTAGGCGAGGCTGAGTTGCGTGTGCCGCGCGCCGAAGCCGCCCGTGATGCCCTGGATCAGGACGCGGGTTTGGGGGGTGACGAGGATGGACATGGGGAATGGAGTGTTGGAGTGTTGGAGTGTTGGGGGAATGCAGTCGTCAGTCTGCAGGGTTTGGTCGTAGCGGAGAAGCCACGAATAATGACAAACTCCACCTGCTGAGCTTGGAGCCGCGACAGAAGCGCTTGATCATCTTGAACGATCTGCATCATTTAATTCCCGCGCGGCTTCAATCTCAAGCAATAGGTTCAAAGCGTGTTGGTGCTGCGCGATTCTCTGCTCCGGAGTCATAAGCAGGGCTTCGTCCACGAGCGACATGTCGAAGCCATAGTCGCATGCCGCGCGCCAGGCCGGGCCGGCATCGGGCGGACAGACGTAGCCGCGGTTGAGTTGTTCGATGAGCGCTTCGTCCAGCACAAATGCACCTTAGCGGGTGGAAACCGCCGTGACCACCTTTTGCGCGGCGTCGGCCATCGAGCCGCCGCGGATGATGGTTAGGCCGGAATCGGCCAAAGTCTTCTTGCCGGCCTCGACGTTATTGCCCTCGAGCCGCACCACCAGGGGCAGTTGCAGGCCGGTTTCTTTCACCGCGGCCACGATGCCAGTGGCGATGACGTTGCAGTCCATGATGCCGCCGAAGATGTTCACCAGGATACCCTTCACGTTCGGGTCCTGGAGGATGATCTTGAAGGCCGCGGCGACCTGTTCCTGGCTGGCGCCGCCGCCGACGTCCAGGAAGTTGGCAGGGCGTCCGCCGAAATGCTGGATGATGTCCATCGTGGCCATCGCCAGGCCGGCGCCATTGACCAGGCAGGCAATGCTGCCGTCGAGCTTGATATAGTTCAGGTTGAACTTGCTCGCCTCGGTTTCCAGCGGCGCTTCCTCAGCGATATCGCGCATCGCCTGGATGTTCGGATGCCGGTAAAGCGCGTTGTCATCGAGCGAAAGCTTGGCATCCACCGCGAGCAGGCTGTCTTTGCCTTCCCGGGTGCGGATGACACAGAGGGGATTAATCTCCACCAGTGTCGCGTCACACTCCCACCACGTCTTATAGACGCCGAGCACGAGTTTGGCCGCGAGGCCGATTAATTCACCCCTAAGCCCGAGCGCCGCGGCCACTTTGCGGGCCTGGTAGGGCATCATGCCGATGGCGGGGTCGATAGATTCCTTCAGAATCTTCTCCGGGGTCTTAGCTGCCACCTCCTCGATGTCCATACCCCCCTCGGTGCTGGCCATGACCACCGGGCGCGACGACGCGCGGTCGAGCAGCACGGCCAGGTAAAGCTCTTTCTGGATGCTCGGCGCGGAGACGACGAGCAGCTTGCTGACGAGCCGGCCCTCGGGCCCGGTTTGCTTCGTGACGAGCACATTGCCGAGCATGGCCTTGGCTTTCTCGCCCACGTCCTCGGCGGTCTTGCACAGCTTGACGCCGCCCTGGTACCCGCTCTTGAAGGTGCCTTTGCCCCGGCCACCGGCCTGAATCTGCGACTTGACGGCGATGAGATTGGCGCCCTCGGCCAAAAGCTTCGCGGCAATGCTCCGGGCCGCTTCCGGCGTGTCGCAAACATCCCCCTGAGGCAGGGCGACGCCATACTGTCCCAACAATTGTCTCGCCTGGTATTCGTGAATGTTCATGGCAGAAGCTAAGGCTGCACGGCGCGATCATACCCTTTGCGGCAACGCTCCCCGCTCCCGCAACTCATGTAACCCATGCAACCCATTTAACTTATTTAACTCACTTGGCTCAGTTCGCCCATTCGGACCCATAGCACCCAACGTCCCGTTATTTCCGCTCTTTGATGGGCGTGTAATGATTCAGGGTTGGCCCGGTATAGATCTGGCGGGGCCGATAGATGCGCGTCGGCGCCTCCATGACCTCCTTGTAGTTGGCGATCCAGCCCGGCATGCGGCCGATGGCAAACATCACCGTGAACATCTCCACCGGAATGCCGATCGCGCGCATGATGATGCCGCTGTAAAAGTCCACATTCGGATACAGCTTGCGCTCGACGAAGTAGGAATCGCGCAAAGCTGCTTCCTCCAGATGCTTGGCAATGTCTAGCAGCGGATCGTTGATGTGCAGCTTGGCCAGCACGTCATCGCAGGCCCGCTTGATGATCTTGGCGCGCGGGTCGTAATGCTTATAGACCCGGTGGCCAAAGCCCATGAGCCGCTTCCCGCTGTGCTTGTCCTTGGCCGCGGCGATGAACTTCGAGCCGTCGTCGCCCGACTTGTGAATGTCCTCGAGCATCTCCAGCACTGCCTGGTTGGCGCCGCCGTGCAGCGGCCCCCACAGCGCGCACACCCCAGCCGCCGCGCTGGCGAACAGATTCGCCCGGCTCGACGCCACCATCCGCACCGTCGCGGTCGAGCAGTTCTGTTCGTGATCCGCATGCAGGAGGAAGATCAGGTCCAGCGCTTTGACCGTCTCCGGCTTCAGGTCATAATCTTTGTAGGGCAGGGAGAACATCATGTGCAGGAAGTTCGCCGTGTACTTCAGGTCGGGCTTCGGGTAAATGGCCGGCAGCCCGCGCGATTTGCGATACGCAAACGCCGCAATCGTCCGCACCTTGGACAGCAGGCGCGCGGCCTGGACCACGAAGCTGTCCCGCATCTGGTCCGTCAACAGCTCGGAATGATAACAGCTCGTCGCATTGATCATCGCGGAGAGGATGGCCATGGGGTGCGCGTTGGGCGGGAAGCCTTCAAAGTGGTACTTCATGGCTTCGTTCAACAGCTCATTGTCGGTCAGCAGGTCCGAGAAGTGCCGCAACTCGGCGCTGGTCGGCAGCTTGCCCATGATGATCAGGTGGGCCACCTCGATGAATGTTGATTTCTCCGCCAGCTCCTCGATCGGGATGCCCCGGTAACGCAGGATGCCCTTCTCCCCGTCAATGAAAGTGATCTGACTCCTGCACGAGCCGGTATTCCCGTAGCCATCGTCCAGCGTGATATAACCGGTTTGGTCGCGCAGCGCGGAGATGTCAACCGCGCGCTCCTGTTCCGTTCCTTCGATAATCGGGAGCTTACAGATCTTTCCATCCAGTATCAGTTCGGTGGTTTTGTCCATATACAACATTCTCTAAAGGTTCAGAGCGGCGAAAGTAATGCAATATTGAATTCGGTCGCAACTCTAATCCACAGATTTCCGCAATATATCACATGCGCCGATTGCCAGCACGCCAGTGCAGCGCATCGAACACCGCGGTTGCCTTCGGTTTGCGCGGACCACGGAGTGAAGAAGAGCCATTTACAAAGCCATCGCCGGCTTGTTTTTACATCCCGCTATTATGGAGCTACCGGCCCGAGCATAGGCGCAGAATAAGTATTTCCCATAGCCAAAGAAGCCATCCGCACCCCTCTCAACCCGGCACTTTACTGGACCTGCCCTGGTACCACCCTGGACATACCCTGGTACCATAGAACACCCTCTCCACTGCCTCAAAACAGGACACTTGCCTCGGTCGGCTTGCTGCTATCGAACTGCTAAAATCATCAATACTAATGATGATGCTGCTTCAAAGTTGCAAAGCGGCGAGTCCTGCTCTTAGTATTCGTTTGTGCTCGAAGAATTCACACGCCAGCTCGCCGCAGCCCGCTCCCTCACAGATGGGCAGGTCCGCCAGGCGGTCGAGTTGCTGGTTAACGAGGCTGTCCCCGCGGCAACGAAAGCCGAGTTTCTCACTCACCTTGCTCGGAAGGGGGAGACGACCGCGGAGATTACCGCGTTCGTCCTGGAGTTACGCGCGCGGTCGGTCCAACCGGCGCTGGATGCCGACCTGCGCTCCGCCGAAATCCTGGACGTGGTGGGCACCGGCGGGGACCGCCTGAGCACCTTTAACATCTCCACCACCGTGGCGATCATTGCCGCGGCGGCCGGGGTGCGGGTGGCTAAGCACGGCAACCGCGCCAGCACTTCGCCGACCGGCAGCGCGGACGTGATGGAGGCGCTGGGGCTCGCGTTTGACCTGGGGCCGGAGGAGGCCGCGCGGTCCCTGCGCGAGCATGGCTTCGCCTTCTTCTTTGCGCCGAAATACCATCCCGCCTTCCGGCACATCATCCCCGCGCGCAAGCTTTGCGCCGAGCGCGGCCAGAGCACGATCTTCAATTTCCTCGGCCCGCTGCTGAACCCGGGGCGGCCCAGCGCGGCGCTCATAGGCGTGCCGCGCCCGGATCTGTGCGAGCCGCTGGCCCGCGTCCTGCAGACCGTCGGCGTGCGCCGCGCCATGGTCGTCTGCGGCGCGGTGCCGACCGAGGGCGGGGCGGTCCGCTATCTGGATGAGCTTTCACCGCTGGGGCCGACCACGATTGCCGAGTTTTACCAGGAGCGCGCGCTAGCCTGCTCGGAGCTGCGCCCGGAAGACTTCCCGCTCCAACCGGCGACGCTGGCCGATCTGCGCGGCGGCGACCGCACGGTCAACGCCACGATCGTCCGCCGCGTCCTGCTGGGCGAGGAGCGCGGCCCGAAGCGCGACGCCGTGTTGCTCAACGCGGCCGCCGCCTTATTCGTGGCCAACCGCACGCGGACCATGACCGAGGGCTGGGACCTGGCGGCGGAAACCATCGACAGTGGCAAGGCCGCCGCGAAGTTGGCTGAGTTGCAGAAGTAGATTACAAAGCCCGGCTCTTTTTCAACTTGGCGGCTGGCGCGAGGCAGCGTACAAGAACTGCATGTATCGCGTCCTGGGAGCTGATGGCAAAGAATATGGTCCGGTCCCTGAAGAGGTGTTGCGCCAATGGATCGCCGACAGCCGCGCCAACGCGCAAACCAAAGTCAAACCCGAGGGTGGCACTGAATGGCAGACGCTGGCTTCCGTGCCGGAATTTGAGCTGGCATTTGCCGCGTCTCCCGGCGCGCCTCCGCCACTGGTCACGACGCCAGTAGAGGCCAAGACGAGCGGCATGGCGATCGCTTCGCTGGTGCTGGGCATCCTGGGATTCTGCGGCGTCACCGCGCTGGCCGGCTTGATTCTCGGCATCGCTTCGCTGCTGAAGATTAACCGGAGCGGCGGACGCTTGTCCGGCCAGGGACTGGCGATTGGGGGGATCTGTCTCTCTGGCGTCATGCTGGTATTCAGCGTTCCCATCATGGCCGCGCTGACCTTGCCGGCGCTGGCCCGGGCGAAGCAAAAGGCGCAGTCGATTAGCTGCGTCAACAACATGAAGCAACTGGGCCTGGCGGTGAGAGTCTATTCGCTGAACCACAACGACCAGCTTCCGCCGGCGGCAACCTGGTGCGACACGATTCAAACCAACGTCGGCTCCTCCAAAGTCTTCGAATGCCCTGCCGAGCCTGGCCGTCGCTGCGGGTACGCGTTCAATGCGAAGCTGGACGGCAAAAAGCAAAGCGAGATTAACCCGCAAACCGTTATGCTCTTCGAGAGCGATGCCGGCTGGAACGGTTCCGGCGGTCCCGGCGACCTGAAGCCGCACACGCACTCCAGCCGCACCGTTAACGTGGTCCTCGCCGACGGGGCTGTGATGCAAATCCCGCGCGCGCAGTTCGACACGCTGCGGTGGGAACCTTGAGTAACCTTGGCTGGTATTTCCGTAAGTACAGCCATCAGAATGGAAAACATGTATAAAATCATAGGAAAAGACGGCCAGCAATACGGCCCGGTCAGCGCCGAGCAACTGCGCGGCTGGATTACCGAGAACCGCGCAAACGCCCAGACGCTTGTGCAACCCGATGGCGCCCAGGACTGGAAGCCGCTTGGCTCGCTGCCGGAGTTTACGGCCGACCTGAAGCCACCGCCTGTCTCCGCGACCGTCCCCCCGACCATCACCCCGCCGCCCTGCGCCCCCGTGCCCCGGGCGTCCAACAAGATTCCCGCCGGCATTTGCGGCATTCTCCTGGGCTCGCTCGGCGTCCACAAATTCATTCTCGGCTATACTGGCGCCGGGCTGGTGATGTTGCTGGTGACGCTGCTGACGTGCGGCCTGGCTTCACCGGTGATGCACGTCATTGGCCTGATCGAGGGCATTATCTACCTGTGCAAGTCCGACGAGGAGTTCGTGCGGGTGTATGTTGACGGACGGAAAGAGTGGTTTTAGGAGCCTTTCCCGGGCAGCATCAGCTTATGTATAAGATCATCGGGGCAGACGGTCGGGAGTACGGGCCGGCGACCGCGGACCAGGTGCGCGAATGGATCGCCGAAGGCCGGGCCAGCGCGCAGACCCGGGCGCTGGCCGAAGGCGCGACCCAATGGAAGCCGCTCACCGAGTATCTGGAATTCGCCCCGGCGCTTGGCCGCACGCCGCCGCAATGGCCGGTCCCAGCGCCAATCTACATGGCCCAGGCGCGCCGGACCAATTCCCTGGCGGTAATGGGGATGCTCATGGGCGTCCTGGCGATCACTTGCGGCATGTGTTGCTGCTACGGAATACCGTTCAATTTGTTGGGAATCATCTTCTCCCTCGTCGCCCTTGCCCAGATCAGAGATGATCCGCAGTCGCAAGAGGGCAGGGGGTTGGCCATCGCGGGCCTGGTGCTTTCCCTGTTGAGCTTTCTCCTGGCTGCCGTGTTCTTCGTGTTCGGCCTCGCGCTGAGCACGCCGGACATCCTGCGCAAGATCGAGAGGCTGTAATATGCCGTCGCCTGTAGTCCCCGCCAAATCTCCCCTCCCGGCCGCCGCGGAGCGCGTCTTGTCAGCGCCGCAGCCAGAAGCGGAGGCGACACGGCCACCTCGGAGCGCAGCCTTTAGGCTGCAGGAGGCCGGAATGGGACAGCCGCCCCGGCTGATTTCAACGCTCTCCTCGGCTGGCACGCTTCTGCAGCCTGAAGGCTGCGCTCCTGTGTCGCGGTGGTTGTGGCAAGATGGGCCTGTGGTCTGGACCTTGTTGGCCCTGTTTGGTGCGGTGGCGGGCTTCGTGCTGTTCTGCTTTGATCCGCGGCAGTATCATTTCTATCCGGTTTGCTTCTTCCACCGGACCACCGGCCTGCTCTGTCCCGGGTGCGGCGCCCTGCGCGGGCTCCATCAACTGCTGCACGGCCATCTGGCCGCCGCCGTTCGCTTCAACCCGATGCTGGTCGCGTCCCTCCCTTTCCTGGTCTGGTTCGGCGCGAGATATGGGCTGCAGCAAGCGCGGAACCAGCCGCCGTCCCTGGGTGTCCGCCCGGCTTGGTTGTGGCTGACGCTGGTGGCGGTGCTCGTGGTCAGCGTGCTGCGGAACCTGCCCGGCGCGTCCTTTGCCATGTTGCGGCCATGAGAGCGTATTCGAACAGGAGAGGCTTGCCCGGCGGACATCAATCACTTACAACCAAGCCCACCCAGTAGCGACGGAAGGTAATAACCTATGTATAAAATCATCGGAGCGGATCAAAAGGAATACGGCCCGGTCACCGCTGAACAGGTGCGTCAGTGGCTCGCTGAAGGACGAGCCAGCCTGCAAACCAAGATTCTGCCCGAGGGCGCAACCGAATGGAAGGCGATTGGGGAGCTGCCTGAATTCGCGTCGGCTTTGCCGGGCCCAGCGCCGGCCATGCTCGCGATCCCAACGCCGAGCCCGGCGGCGGCGGAGCTGGTTAAGGGACCCGCCATCGGCTTAATCGTCACGGCTATTCTGGGTGGGCTGGTTCAGATATTGTCACTGATCTTCAATTTGGCCGGCGCCTCCTTCCTGGCGAGCAGCCAGATGCCCAAAGAAGCGTGGGCCAACATGTTCTCCGGCACGGTTGCGGTGGTATCGAGCATCATTGGCATCCTGGTGAGCGGCTTGCTTCTTTTCGGCGGCCTGAAGATGAAGAGCCTCGAGAGCTACAGTTTGGTGATGACCGTCAGCGTCATCGCGATGATTCCGTGCTTCTCTCCCTGCTGCCTGATCGGTCTGCCGATTGGGATTTGGGCCTTGGTGGTTCTGTCGAAGCCGGAAGTCAAGAGCGCCTTCCATTGAGCCCGACGAATATGTATAGAATTATCGGCGGAAACCAGCAGGAATACGGGCCAGTCACCGCGGACGAGTTACGCCGCTGGATCGCCGAGGGCCGTCTGAGCGCGCAGAGCCTTGTACAAGTCGAGGGGAGCGGGGAGTGGAAGCCACTCTCCACTTTCCCGGAATTCGCTGAGGCGCTGGCGGGTCAGGCTGGACAAACGCGGTCGGCTGACGTGGCGTTGCCGCCCGCCGGCGCGGCAGCTTGGAACACCGCGGTCCTTGCGCGCCAGCCGGAGGTGCAAATCGGGCGCTGTTTTGCCCAGTCCTGGAGCTTGTTAACTGGCAACTTCGGTCTGATCTTCGGGGCCACCTTTTTGGTTTGGCTCATCACCACCGGCTGCCAATTCATTCCCTTGATCGGAGGAATTATCAATTGGCTCATTTACGGCGTGCTCTACGGAGGGCTGTATCTGCTCTTCCTCAACCGGATTCGCGGGCGGCCCGCATCAATCGGTGACGTTTTCGCCGGCTTTAGCCTGGGGTTCGCACAACTCATGCTGGTTGGTTTTCTAACCAAGTTGCTGACCATGATCGGGATAGCGTGCTGTCTGGTGGTGCCCGGCCTTTATCTATTCGTCGCCTGGGTATTCAGTGTGCCGCTGGTGGCAGACAAGCGCCTGGAATTCTGGTCGGCGATGGAATTGAGCCGCAAGGTGGTGACGCGGGTTTGGTTCGAGATGTTCGGCCTCGTGCTGCTAGCGTTCCTGCCCGTCATCTTAACATACATTATTGTCCAGGTCGTAGTTACCTCCGCAGTCTTTCCCGCGATACAGGATCTGATGCAATCTGGCCCGCCTGACTTCAACCATCTGATGGCTGTGATGATGCATATTGCCAAACTCAGCATCCCGCTCGCGCTCGTGTCCAAATTCATACTCCTGCTCAACTTGCCATTCGCCTTGGGCGCGCTGATGTATGCCTATGAGAATCTCTTTGGCACTCGGACCCCGCCGCCCGCTTAGCCGCCAGACCGCCTGGGGCTGTTTGACCACAAACATAGCGATGCCCGGCTTCGGGTCGTTGGTGGCAGGGTACGCCTCCGGCTATGCGCAGGCGGCGCTGACGGTTGGCGGAATGATTGTATCACTCGTATTTGGCGCGCGCTTCATCCTGTGGTATGTCGCCAACTGGTCGCATTTCCACGAGCTAGACGCCGATCCCGGAGCCGCACTGGGTGAAATGTGGCAGTTCTTGAAATGGCCGCTGGTCGGCTTTGGGATGTTTGCGGTCGGCTGGCTCTGGGCGCTGGCGACCAGTCTCCAGATCGTGAGTTCTGCCAGAAAGACCGAATCCGCAAACGTGCCTCCGCGCCTGCGCTAAGGAGCAGACCAATCCGAAAGCTTCCAAACCTCAGCTTTCTGCCCGTTACCGCCTGCCCGCGCTTGACAAGACGGCTTTCTCCCGGCTCATTCCACGGCCAAGTATTTGACCTATGCGCATGTTTGCTGTCCTGTTCCTTGCGGCCATCCTGTTTTCCGCCGGCGCCCCGGCGGAGATGCCGCGCTTTGTTGTCGATGACGAAGAATACGTCGGGAAAGTTACCGAGGCCGGTGCCCGGCTGTTGCGGGACGGAAAGCTCAAGTCGCTCGACTCGTTGCGGGGCCAGGTCCGGGACGAAGGGTTTTCCGTCAAGCCAGCTCCGCTTTTCCACCAGAAGCTGGCCGCGCCGGACTTGTGCGACCGGCTGCGGCAGAGCACGCTGGCGGTCGGCAATTTCTACAAATGCCCGGATTGCGGGGAGTGGCACTTCGACAGCAGCGCCGGGTTCGTCGTGGGCGAGGGGGGCGTCGTCTGCACCTGCTGCCACGTGGTTCAGGCCGAAGACGAGGGCGTCAAAGAAAGCTATCTCATCGCCGCGGACGACGCCGGCCACGTCTTCCCCGTACAATCCGTGCTGGCCGCGGATACCGAGGCCGACACCTGCTTCGTGAAGATCGACGCCCCCGGCCTGAATCCGTTGCCGCTCCGGGCCGGGGCCCGCACCGGGGAGCGGGTCTATTGCCTCAGCCATCCCGGCGGATATTTCTTCATGTTCACCCAGGGCATGGTGGCGCGCGTGAACCGCAAACGCAATGAAGTGCTCGATGAGCACGGCCACACCAATGGATTGCTCACCCGTCCCATCCTGTTCCTCAACGTCACCAGCGAATTTGCCCCCGGCTCCAGCGGCGCGCCCGTCGTGGACGAAGCCGGCAACGTCATCGCCCAGGTCGCAAGCATCGCCGACGCCGGCGAACCCCCGATCGGTAACACCAACGCGCCTCCTTCACCCAGCGTGCCGGTCCGCTTCTGCACCGCCGCCGAGGAAATCCTGCGCCTGGCCCAGCCGAGCCTCCTGGCCGCCCATCAACCCGCGGTGTCCAACGCTCCCCCGGTCCGCCCCAGGCTGCATTCGCCGCATTGAACGGGACCGGAACATCCAACATCCAATAATTGCCCAAAGCTCGGCCCTTGGAGCTTCAATGTTGGGTGTTGGATGTTGGGTGTTGGGTGTTGGGGTCACTTTCCCCCGTAGGTGAAGTCATCGAACAG
>OCZT010003071.1_pt1 | contig 17165 bp, 12 predicted proteins | sample 1539031 | NCBI WGS metagenome assembly OCZT01 (sample SAMEA3539308, study PRJEB22396) | soil metagenome | biome: tundra; feature: field; material: soil | place: USA | collected 2010-05 | depth 0.15 m | reverse complement strand
TTGCTTCAAGTACACGTCGGCATGCGAGATCAATATCTTTAACTATTATTTTCCCTTCATCAAGCGATTTCTTCAAGGTAGCCAGGAATCCTTCTCCAACCATATCCATATCTGTTCCGGCTTTCAGAGCGAGGGCTGAAACTGTCTGAAGGTCTCCCATTCCATGGTTTATCATTTCGTTAATTGCAGTATAATCAGTCACTACAAAACCTTTAAAACCCCACTGGTTCCTCAATAATTCAGTCAAAAGCCAGTGATTACCTGAAGATGGAATGTTATCAACAACATTAAACGAGGTCATAATACTTCCAGCTCCTGCTTCTACAGCAGCCTTATAAGGTGGCAGGTAATCATTGTACATAGTTACTTTGCTCATATCCACTGTATTATAATCACGTCCGGCCTCCACGGCACCATATAATGCAAAGTGTTTTACACAAGCCATCATGGTATTATCGAGAGAAAGATCATTCCCCTGGTATCCTTTTACCAGAGCTTTGGCAACCTGTGATCCTAACCATGGATCCTCTCCGGCGCCTTCGGCAACCCTCCCCCAGCGTGGATCGCGTGCAATATCAACCATTGGAGAGTAAGTCCAGGCAATGCCATTGGCTGTTGCTTCCTGTGCAGCAATTCTGGCACTTTTTTCAACCAGGGCCATATCCCACAAACAACTCATGGCTAATGGTATAGGAAATACAGTCTGGTAACCGTGAATTACATCCATTCCAAAAAGCAGCGGAATATGATGCGGCGATTCCTTAACAGCTATATCCATGAAAGCTCTCATTGAAGACAGAGATAAAGCATTGAGCATACCTCCAATCTGACCTTTCTGCAGTTTCTGGCGTGTCATCTCGTTTACTGCAGAACCGGTAACAAATCCGCCGGCAGTTGTAAGATTGAGCTGTCCGATTTTTTCCTCTACAGTCATCTTATTCATCAAGTCAGAGATGAATTTATTCATTTTTTCATCCTGGCCCTGTGCATTAATAAAAGAAGCCAGCAACAATAATAAAAATCCGAGCTTTTTCATTTTTTCTATGTAAAGTTATTTTGAAGTAAATAACTGGTAAAATTATAAATTACCCGGTAATAATTCCATAATAAAAAACATCTTATGAATTAAGAAAACCTTTTCCATTTCATGTTGTTTATTAGGCAGCCAAATGCTGGTGGTAAGAAGTAAAAAGTAAGTAAGAAAAAAGGAATAGTGGGTGGAGTGAAACTGCAAGACCGCATGACAATAATGAAGTATTCACCTGATTAATAACTAAAAAACATGGCAGATTTAAAAACACATTATATGGGACTTGAATTGAAGAATCCCATAATAATCGGTGCAAGCAATATCGTGACCGATATTGATAATCTCAAAAGAATCGAAAAAGCTGGTGCAGCTGCAGTTGTTTACAAATCACTGTTTGAAGAACAGATCCAGCTTGAAAATCTTGAACTTGATGAACGGAAAACGGAATATTCGGAACGCAATGCTGAAATGATCAGCCTTTTTCCTGTTTCAATATCCGGAACTTCCGATATAATGGAACATTTGATAGCCTTGAAGAAAGCAAAAGATTCAATAAGTATTCCTGTATTTGGGAGCATTAATGCAGTTCTGGATGAAACCTGGATAGAATACGCAAAAAAAATTGAAGAGACAGGAGTTGCCGGATTGGAACTTAACTTTTATTCCGTCCCGGAAAAAACCGGTGAAGAGTATGAAGATATTGAGGCTAAACAGGTTGAAATTCTCAAGGCTGTCAAGTCTGCTGTTAATATTCCAGTTTCTGTAAAACTTAGTTCCTACTATACAAATCCATTGAAACATATTTCTGACCTTGGAAATGCCGGAGCCGATGCATTTGTTCTTTTCAACAGGCTTTTTCAACCCGATATTGATATTCATACGGAAGAACATCATTTCCCTTATAGTCTAAGCAACAGTGAAGACAACAGACTGCCACTACGTTTTGCTGGTTTATTATATGGGAATACCAGCGCTTCAATTTGTGCCAATACAGGAATAATGAACGGTTCTGATATCATTAAAATGATACTGGCAGGAGCTGATGCCGTACAGGTTGTAAGTACAGTATATTTAAACCAGATAGAGGTTGTCACTTCGATGATAAAAGAAATGGAAAAGTGGATGGATTCCAGGGGTTATGCTACTATTGATAGTTTCCGAGGCAAACTTTCGAAAAATAATTCAGATAATAAGTTACCTTATCATCGTGCACAATACATGGATTTTATGATGACAACATCCCAGATCCTGAAGAAATATAAAATAATCAACTAATATTTGTCCACCAACTTTGAGGTTTGCCCCCTTATCCCCGATATTTGCCCCCCTACCCCCCTAAAGGGGGGCTAATTCTCTGACATTTAGTTAAATTCAACTAAATCAGAAATGATTTTTCCCCCTTTTGGGGGGAAACACAAAGGGGGTATTTTGAAGAGCATGATCTCACTAATTTAATTCTGTTTCGGGACTATTACCCCTCCGCCGCTTCTCGTCACCTCCCCTGAAGGGGAGGAAATCCTCATACATTTATTGTATTCACCCCCCTTTAGGAGCCAGGGGAACTAAAAAATCCAATATTTCATTAACTTTAATAATACGAAAAATCACCATGCATGAAAAATATCAGATTTCTATTCCTTGCACTTCTGATCATATTATTTGGCTGCGAGACCACATCATATTTCAGTCAGGTCTTAGAGGATTCGTTCACGTTGCAGGAGCTCTTCACCCTGAAAAACAATATCTGAGAAGCGAACCAAATGATTTTCAGAGAGGTGAGGTTGAAGGGAAAGGAGGAAACCTATATTTCGATAAATGGGATTATGACATAAAGATTAAATATATAAATCCATTGTAGAATCAGTTATTGCAATCTTATCGTTGCTGATAATATGATATACTGTTATGAAGATCAGCACGGCAGGGTCTGTTTATTTAAACTGGAAGGGAATAATCTTGAAATGGTAAGTTCATTTAAAATAACTGCCGGGTCAGGACCACGTGTTGCCCATATGGCTATTGCCAATGGAATGTTATTTATCAGACATGGTAAGGTCTTAATGGCTTACAATTTAAAACAACAATCGTGATGAACAGACAATAAAAAGCCCGATAAACACATAAAATGTTTATATTTATTATCTAATATAAAAGTTAAAAAATGATAAAAGTAATAGTCGCACACCAACAGAGAAGATTAAAATTAACTCATGGAAACAACTGATTTCTTTTCATCAACACTTTATCGAAGTACGTTCTTTATGTTACTTTTATACTGTTCTACAGCGATAAGTTCTCTGTTCGCCCAAACCGACAATGCTTCCATTACATGCGGAAACTATCGAAAGATTTATTCAGATGTGCTTCATGAAGAACGGATCTTACTGATTAGTCTCCCTGAAGACTATGGCAAGTCAGATAAGACTTATCCAGTACTTTTTAAACTGGACGGGGATGAAGAGAACTTCCTGCAGGCATTCTCAGCCGCGTTTTACCTCTTCGATATGACAGAGAACGCTCCCGATCCAATCATTATCGGAATTGAGAACACCGATAGAAATCGCGATATGTTGCCTGATCAAAAAGCGAACTACTTCATTCAATTCATTCATACTGAACTAATCCCATTCATCGACAGGAATTACAGAACCAATGGTTTCAGAATCCTTTGTGGTCAATCACTGAGTTCTCTCTTTGCACTCTATTCCTTTCTGGAGCAGCCTGATATATTTGATGCCTATATTCTCGGTAGTTTTGGATTTTATAAAGAGAGTCTGGCTGTACTTTTTGAGAATGAACTGAAAAGAAACGGTGACCTTAAATCAATTGGAACAAAATATTTATTTGTAGGAAACGGGAAATTGGATAAGTACGATCCTGATGGAACAATAACAAAACGAGGAGATCAGTTTCTGGAATTGCTTAAACAGACAGTACCATCAAGTGTTATGCTGAAGTGCAAGGTATACGAAGAAGAAGGGCACGTCCCCTACCCGACTATATATGAGGGTTTAAAATGGATTTATTCGTATGAAAAAAATCATAACTAATCAGAAACGTCAAATAGAAAAATTACTATTCCTTTTTTGCCTGGTACGATGAAACTGACGAGAAATGAAATATTTACTGATTAAGATCAACTAAATTTGCTTGCAGATAAATAAACCAATAAAAGTTGCTTGTCAGATAAATCATTAAGAAACGAATTAAATAAATTGGTAAACTGGAAAAACACCGGACAAAGCCAAGGCTACAATAACTGGAAAAACGGTTAATTGAAATTCAAAAACATTCCAAAATGAAAAAGCTGTTTATTATATTACTATTAGGTGTTAACAGCTTTATCTATGCACAAAATGCACAGGAATTTCCTGTTTTAAAAGGAGATTATTTAGGCCAAACCCCTCCTGGAGATACTCCTGTGGTTTTTGCTCCCGGTATTGTTTCTGTCAACGGACGTTATGAATATGGATTATCAGTCTCGCCAGATGGAAATGAAATATATTTTACAGCTGACTCACCAGGTGATGGACTGATGGTTATTAAACGTGAATTTGGGAAATGGACTGAACCCCAATCTGCAAATTTAAGAGGTAACCATAGTTGGGAATTTGAGGCCTTCTTCGCCAATGAAGGGAAAAATCTTTATTTCACTTCGGACACTAATAACCTATCGAAGTTTTGGTGTATGGAGAAAGGTAAAAACGGCTGGAGCAAAGCCAGATACATTGATTCGCCCATAAATAATTTCCCAGGAATGTGGTGCACATTTACAAGGGATGAAACCATGTATTATGGGAATAATAACAATTTTCAAATACACCGGGCAAGATTAGTAAATGGGAAATATACTGATATAGAAGATCTTGGTTTTAGGGGCGTCCACCCTTCAGTGGCACCTGATGAAAGTTATTTTATATTCAACTCGAATCAATATAGTGGCTTTGGGGAAAATGATATTTTCATTGTTTTCAGGAAAGAAGATGGCAACTGGACAAATCCTGTTAATATGGGTAATAAAATCAATACAAATTATGGTGAAACATGTGCCTCTCTTTCTCCCGATGGTAAATACATCTTCTTCAGCCGTTATGACGAACCTGGTGAAAAAAGTAATATTTACTGGGCACGGGTAGATTTATTAATTGACAGTTTAAAACGATTGAATCATATAAACAATTAAAAACGCCATGAAAAAATTAGTATTAGGTATTTGCCTGATAATAAGCTCCATATTATCAGCTCAAATGAACTCACAGGTCGCTGATTCCAAATCTTCTGATATGAAAATTAATACCGCAAATCAGGAGTCAGATATATGGACAGTCTTCCAAAATCGCCGTTCAGTAAGGAATTTCAAGCCTGACAGCATTCCTCAAAAAGACATCCTGAAAATAATAGATGCTGCCCGAATGGCTCCTACATCAGGTAATCAACAACCCTGGAAATTTCTTGTTGTTCGTGACAAAAATAAAATTACCCTGATGAAGGAAGCTTGTATAAATGGCGCACTAGACAGGTTCGACAAAAACGGTAATAACACAGAAACACGTGATCAGTTCAGGGAAAGAGTTACAAGAGGTTTTCAGGGATATTTTTCTGCTCCCGTTTACATCATTATTTTAACAGACAACAAATCAATGTACCCCGACTATAACCATTGGGACGGACCACTGGCTGCCGGATATTTAATGCTCGCTGCCAGGGCTTTAGGCTACGGGACAGTGTTCATTACCGATGCTATACCTGATAATGTAACAAAAGAAGTGCTTAAAATATCTGATAATTACACACGAGTATGTATTACTCCTCTAGGTGTACCGATAGAATGGCCAAAGACACCTGAGAAGAAGAAGCTGGAGGAAATGATTTCCTATGAAAAACTTCTAAACTGACTATAAACCAGGCAAAACCTGTCATTTTTTAATTTCTAAAGAAGTTGTACAAAATATGCAACATTAGACTTAATATAACCGTATAATATGACGAAAGCAATGGTTGTGCAGATTGAAAAAATTCAATTTTATCCGGATAAGAATAAAAATGAAGATTTTCTTTATTTCATTATATCTAATTTTTATCTCATTAATTCTATATGGGCAGGATTGTAATATTCTGTCCAAAGCTAATAGTATTATCCCTGACAGGTTATGTTCACCCCTATCCGTAAATTGGAAAGTAAGTTATACAGGAGTTAATAATGCCGGCACAAGTGTTCAGATCAGATATGATTGGGACGACGGTTCCACAGACACAGAAAATGCTGTGAATACCGGACCCGGAATGTTTCAGGGTATCACGAATCATACCTATGTTTCCACCGGTGAAAAATGTAATTACAGACCAAAAGCGACTCTTGTTGTAAACGGAGTTTTATGTTCTTCATCAACTCAGGAACAGATAGTAACCGTGTGGGATAATGACGATCACAATGGTGGTCATATGCATATCAATCCTACTGTTTATCCTATTTGTTTTGGTAACAGCGCCAATATCAGGTTTCAGGATCTGACGCAGTTTAATTGCGTTCCTCCTCAGGAACAGGATGTACCAAATCTTTTCACGCGATGGGTTCAGTGGATATATGGAACTGATATTACTATGACCGGTCTCCCGGTAACAATTAACGTGACCCCGAGAGCCTTTCCTTTTTCAGGACCAATCATTACTCTTCCTGGACCGGTTACCGGATCAGGTGTATATTCAGATATGATAAATGTAGCTAATGATAAGTTGATTGGTCAGTATTTTCAGGTGAAATTACGAAACTGGAACTATTGTAACCCGTATGATGATCCGAATATTCCCGGACCACCTGCGGACCCGGTAAATGGTGATCATCCGCCTGTGATTACCACTGCAATAATACTGATAGTACCCTATCCCAATGCCACTATTACACCAGTGGATACTCTGTGTATTGATAGTAGTCCGGTTATTCTGAAAGCTCATGATTCTGGTGGAACATGGTCAGGAGATGGCGTCATCGATGATTCATTCGATCCTGGTTCAGCAGGTACAGGAAATCATGTGATAAAATATGATATTACAGACTCAAACGGTTGCAGCGCTTCTGATCAGATAACCATCACAGTTATGCCCTTGCCTGTTGTAAATATTAATCCTGTGGGAACACTATATATTAACCATTCCGCCGTTGATTTGACCGCATCTCCGCCCGGGGGGATATGGACAGGTGATGGTGTGATTAATGACAGGTTCAATCCTGATTCTGCAGGTTTAGGAATACATATAATAACTTATCAGACACTACCCGACAAATTCGGATGTCAGGGAACAGATACTATTCATATTAAAGTTATAATGCCTCCGCAACCGCTTGCAATATTTGAACCTGATACAGTCGGATGTTCTCCTCTTCTTGTCAGATTCAGGAATTTAAGTGAGAACGCTGAATCATATTCATGGGATTTTGGAGATAAAACATATTCTTCGGAACAAAATCCAACTCATACTTATAATATTCCCGGAAATTATATAGTAAAACTGATAGTTACGAATATTGCCGGACAATCATCTCATAACGGATTAATAACAGTATATCAGAACCCAACTGCGGTGTTCAGTGCATATCCTACTGACGTAATTAATAATTCTCAGGTAGTAGTCTTTACAAATTTCTCATACTATGGGGTATCATGGCTTTGGAATTTCGGAGACGAGAACACCTCTGTTGAAGAAAGTCCATGGCATAAATATGCATCTGAAGGAATATATAAAGTTACATTAACCGTAACTTCAAAAGACGGATGTACAGATTCGGTGATGTATAAATCTCCTGTTGTGGTTGAATATAAGACCGGTGAAATAAAATTTCCTAACGTATTCAAGTGGAATGGTTCAGGGCCAACCGGTGGATACTGGAATGAGAATCAAATAGATGATAACCTGTTCAGGCCTTTTTTCACCAACATTATAGAATATAAATTACAAATATTTAATCGCTGGGGGGTCCTAATTTATGAAAGCTCAGAACTTCAAAAAGGCTGGGATGGATATTTTGGGAAAAATTATCTGGCGCTTCAGGGAGTTTATGTTTATAAAGCGGTTGGTCGGTATGCCGACGGAACCTATTTCAATAAAATAGGTGATGTAACCTTTTTACATTAAGAAAATTACGATTACATTCAAAGTACACATACCAGATATTAAAATAAACCGTTTTATCTGAGAATATTGTTTTAGCAAAAAACGGATTTAATATTTCATTAAATCAGATGCTCTTTGTAAAAGTCTGGTACATTTTTTGAAGAATATTTTAAAATTTAGCAAAAGTCAAATTAATACTTAAGGTTATGAAAAGGAATATTTTGGTAATTGGTATTGTTATTGGGCTATTTGGCTGGAGCTGTTCCAAAGTTGATACACAAACGCAACAACAAGGGTTGAAACAGTCAATTGAACAAGGTACAACTGCAATCAATGCAGCAATGGGTAAAATTACACAAACGAAAGGCTATCAGGTACTTTCATTAGGAGCTAATCCCATCGCAAAAGATTTAACTCAGGCTACTTCTTTTAAGGACAGTATAACACTCAGTCTGATTGCGGGAATTTACGACTATCAACCTGATACGATGATTATGTCTCATAACTTCGCTTATCCTTTCAGACTATTTAAAAAGACTGGAACAAGCAATAAGATGATAGTCAACTTACCTCAGAAGCTGATCTTTAATCCCAGGTATCTTCACAGTTTTTTAAGGTCAGACTCAGTTCTGAAAAATGATTTTACAATTTCTGCTTCAGATTATCATCTATATTATAACCCGTGGAGCAATCTCGATTACAAGCTTACTGCCGGTCTCACTCTCAATTCTGTGGATTTAGGAAGTTTCGATATCTCATCAGTTTGGAACTCATATAAAGACCAGCTAAATTCTTCTCAATACACATTCACCGGTGGATATAGTATATCAACATCATGGCAAGCAGGTGATACGTCTAAATCATCATTTGTGCTTCTTCAAAACAATAATCCCCTTTTGCTTGAGTCGACTCTTTTTGTAGGAAATGGCTTTCATAAAAGGGAAAAACAATATGATTTAACTATAGGGAATGTAGAGATTAAGAGAGGATTTGGAATTGATTCAATTCAGGTGTTTCAGAATGGCGTGCTTCAGAAGAAAGCAGGAGCAAAAATCACCGATAGTGCTGACTCTACCGGAACAATATGCAATAAAAGGGATATTCTGCTCACTTTTGATGATGGAACAACGGCTAAGCTCAGTACCTTGATTAGTCCGGCGCTTACTCAATTGAAAGCTCTGGTAAGTTCCCTTCACGACATGTACTTTGCAGAGAATATTGTGGATTACATTGCCATGAACATCTACTTCAATTCAAGATAAATGTGATTTGCTTCCACATTTTTCATATCATCTTATGACCACTTTACTCTCGTAATGTACTCATCCCCTTGTATTCCCTCTCTCTACTTCGTAAAGAGAGGGAATTTATTAATATACAAAGCATTATGACCCTTCTTTGCAAAACAGAGAGGCGGACAACTGTTAAAAATTGCCTCGCAGGCAATTTTAGGGAGGAGCGAGCCTGCAGGGCCGAAAATGGGGGTGAGTTCATTTAGAAATAAGGTGAAAAGTGATATTTTCTAGCCAATAAACATTCTCCCTACCTGAAATACTGTAAAGGAGAGCAACCACGCTATTCCTGTAGTATAAAACACTGTAAATGCAGCCCATTTCCAGCTTCCTGATTCTCTTTTGATTGCAGCTATCACTCCCACGCAAGGAAAGTATGTAAGTATGAATAACATAAATGAAAAAGCTATAAGGGGTGTGAATACCGGTTTGCCATCTGATCCTTGCTGAGACTGTATCTTTTCGACTAATGAATTTTTTCCGGAATCATTATCAGCCTGGAATATAACTCCTAATGTACTTACAACAACCTCCTTGGCAGCTAATCCCGAAAGAATACTGACGCTCAGGTGCCAGTCAAACCCCAGTGGTTTCATAACAGGTTCTATTGAACGTCCGATAAGGCCCATAAAAGATTTGGTATGCTTTTCGCTTTTTTGTTCCAGTATTAGCCGGTTTACAGATTCATTCTTTTTATCTGAAGAAAGGTCGGATTTTTCGACAAATGAAATTTCACCTGAATAATCCTTTGAATATGAAACTGATTGCGGAAAATTACTTAATATCCACACAATTATCGATGCCAGAAGAATTACCCCTCCGATTTTTCTAAAATATAAACTGGTTCTGAATGAGACATGTTTAAAAATACTCCTGATGGTCGGAACTCTGTAAGGCGGCAGTTCCATAACAAAAGGGATCTCTGCCGATTTGAAAAACACCCGCTTTAAAAACAATGCAGATAATATTGCAAACAGAGCACCCATAAAATAGAGCAAAAACAATACAGAAGCCTCATTCTTAGCGAAAAATGCACTGATAAAAAGTATATAAACCGGCAATCTTGCACTGCACGACATAAAGGGAGTAATAAGCATGGTGATAAGACGATCCCTACGGCTCTCAATGATCCTTGTTGCCATTATTGCGGGTACATTACATCCAAATCCCATGAAAAGCGGAATAAATGATTTCCCATGTAATCCTATTTTGTGCATCAATTTATCCATGATAAATACAGCCCTGGCCATATAGCCGGTATCCTCCATGAAAGATATAAAGAGAAACAGGATAATTATATTGGGAAGGAAAACAATCACTCCGCCAACACCCCCTATTATAGCTTCTACCAGGAAATCTCTTACAATTCCCGGGTTGAGATTGGTGGATATCAACTCCGATAGTTTACCAAAACCTAATTCCATCCAGTATTTCGGATATCCTCCCAGTTTAAATGTGGTAAAAAATGTTAGCCACATGAAAAAAACAAAAATTGGGATTCCCAGATATTTATTTGTCAGATAGTTATCTATTATTTTTGTCTTCCTTAACCTTTCAACTTTGTTGACCTTCAGCGTTTCCTTCAAAGCTCCTGAAATGAAACCATAACGAAGATCAGTGATTACTGTTTCGATAGGTTCAGAGTACATCTTCTCAAGTCTGTTGTACTCTTTTTTCCCGACCTCAATTATCTCCGATGAATTAATACACCGCGTTATACTTTTTGAATATTCTTTATCATTCTCGAGCAATTCAATAGCAAGATATCTTGCTGATATTATGTTTGTAAATGCCCTGTTTCCTTCAATTTTGATTCGCGATTGTATGGCACATATTGAGTTTTCTATCTCGGTTCCATAGTTGATATGAATATGCCTTACTACCGGCTCCCGCACTTCATAAACTTCTATTATTTTGTCAAAGAGTTCCTTAATTCCCTTTCCTCTTGAGCTGACTGTCGGAATTACAGGTACACCCAATAATTTACCAAGAGAAACATGATCCAGAATATCTCCTTTCTTCTCCAGTTCATCATACATATTGAGGGCAATAACGATCTGCACTCCCATATCTATTAATTGTGATGTCAGGTAAAGATTCCTCTCAAGGTTAGAGGTATCAACTATATTAACAATTATATCCGGTTTATTATCAAAAATATAATTCCTGAGATAGATCTCCTCGGGAGAATAGCTTTTAATCGAATAAGTCCCGGGAAGGTCAACAATTGAAAAAGTATAGCCCGATTGATTGTAGGTTGCTTCTTTAGAGTCAACTGTTACGCCGGCATAGTTGCCAACCTTTTCCTTTGAACCTGAAGCAAAATTAAAGAGAGTTGTTTTTCCCGAATTAGGATTTCCTACCAAAGCCACCTGAATTTGTCTTGTTTTATCCAACCAGGAGCCGTTTTCATCCTCACTTATCAGGACTTCGTTAGAAGACTGGCGTTCTTTTAATCTGGTATCACGATCGATTTCAATAAGCTGAGCTTCGCTGTTTCTCAATGAGATATGGTATCCCATTATCTTATACTCAACAGGATCCCTCAGTGGAGCTTTTTTGATTACTTCCACCTTTTTCCCGACAACAAATCCCATTTCTGAAAGCCGTTGCCTGAACTGGCCTCTCCCTTTGATCTTCAGAATTACCCCCTCTTCTCCTTCATTGAGATCATATAATGTCGTCATCAAATATTTTCAATACTTAAGAATAACCATGGATTTGACACAATGTTCAATAATTTGTGATATTGTGTGCAAGGGGGAGGGCAACAGGCTACTGGTTTATTCTTCCTGATACCTGATACCTGATGCCCGACGCCTGACGCCTCTTATTCCACCTTTACCTTTATCACTATTTTCCGTACCTGGGCGTTTGCTCCGTCTTTCAGCCCCGGACGATGTACATCTGTTGGAAAGAAGATAAAAAAGTTTGACGGAGAAGCTTTATAATTTACTACTTTGCTGACAGTCACAAATTCAATATCTTTTTTATCATCATATGGTGTAATAATTTCTTTAATTGATGTTAATGGAGCGATATTCATCATCTCTTTCCCGCTAATTACGTACTGAAGATCAATGTATTTTCTGTGAGCTTCAAATTTTGCTGTCTCTTCATTTTTACTAACATACTCGCTTACCGTTGCAAAAAGGTTATCGCCATCAATATCGTAACGTTTAAGTTCAAGCTTCGATAAATCAGAGTTTTTCAGAAAATTAAAGGCTTTTTCCCATCTCTCCTTATTCTTAAAGTAAGAAACAGCAAATTCCCTTTTATTTATTGATGCATCGGCCTTTACTGACCAGCCTCCTTCCCATTCATTTTTTGCAAACCATGAATCAATTTTCTTGTTGCTCCAGGTAGTGGGATCTGAAGAGCTTTTACTTTCGATAAAACCAAAGAAACTTATAAGTACCATAATAACAACAATTAATTTTTTCATATAAATCACATAATTAAAATTTCAACACAACTAAAAAATGATCCACCGGGTGTTCACTCGTGGCAGCCGCAAATATCGCAAAGATTTTTTACAAATATTGCAATGCTCTGCACCTTTAGTAATCAGTATTTAGTCAACAAGAAACTAAATAAATTCATGCAGAACTTTAAAGAGACTTTTTTTATCAAAAGGTTTTGAAATGAAACCGGAGCATCCGCATTCAATTGCTTTCTCTTTATCATCAATATATGCTGTCTGGGCAATTATCGGAATTATTGTGTTTTTTTCGCGTATAAGTTTAACAGCAGTATAACCATCCATCACTGGCATTTTTATGTCCATCAGAATCAGATCAATCTTACCGGTTGAAAGACATTTTTCAACAGCTTCTTTGCCATTATATGCATGTAATACTTCCACATTTGAGTCGGAAAGAAAGTATCTGATAAGCTTAAAGTTGCTCTCAATATCCTCTGCTACGAGTATTACCTTTTTAACAGTGAATACATAGTCGTCTGGAACTTTATTCTCTGTAAAAGCTATAGTTGTTGCGACTTGTTTTTCATACGGAATTGTAAAAAAGAAGGAGGTGCCTTTCCCCGGTTCTGAGGAGAGCCAGATCTTTCCACCCAAATGCTCAACGTAAGCTTTTGAAATGGCAAGGCCAAGTCCTGTTCCTTCATAAAGCCTTTCCATGGCACTGGATACCTGGTAGAACCGGTCAAAGATTCTTGCATGATGCTCGGGTGAAATTCCAATGCCGGTATCCGATATACAGAATTCCAAAAAGTTATCCACCAGCTTATACCCGATCTTTATGGTCCCTTTATCGGTGAACTTTATTGCATTACTTACCAGGTTTGAAAGGATCTGAGATAATTTGCTTTTATCAGTTAATATCAGGGCATCGGAATCTGATAAACCTGTCTCACAAAACATACTAATATTCTTTTCAGCAGCTTTCGGTATAAATTGTTTACATAATGATCTTATTGTCGTATTAATGGGTACTTCATTTTTATAAGTATTAATAAGATTTGCTTCTATATTTGAAATATCTACAATATCTGTAATAATCGAAAGCAGGTGGTTGCTGCTCTGCATAATTACTTCGATATATGATTTACGAGTCTTCTCATTAACTTCAGGTTCTCCAAGAAGCGCGGAAAATCCTACTATGGCATTCATTGGTGTTCTGATTTCGTGTGAAATGTTATGTAAAAAAGCTGTTTTAAGTTTGTCGCCTTCTTCGGCCTTTTCCTTTGACCTGATCAATTCTTCTACAATCTCCTTCCTTTCAGTTATATCGTGACCTATACCCACCAGGCCTGTAATATTACCATCTTTATCATGTAAAGGAATCTTTGTTGTCAGCAACCAACGTTTCGCACCTTTTGCACTTATAAACTCTTCTTCAAGATCAAATATGGCTTTACCTGTGTTAATAACTTTTTTATCGTCATTATAACCACGTTCTCCTATTTTACCGGGAAACAATTCAATATCAGTTTTCCCAAGAACCTCCGCTTCATCCTTAAATCCGATATTCTCGATGTCCGATTTGTTAGTAATGACTTTCCTGCATTCTTTATCCTTAACATAAACCTGGTCAGGAATATTATCAATCAGGGTGCGAAGCATCCTGCGTTCCTGGTTCAATGCCTCTTCTGTATGTTTACGGTCGGTGATATCCCTGCAGCTGGCATATACCCTTCCGTCGGGTAATAAAACCGCATTTAAGTCGACTGAAATGAAACTATCGTCTTTTTTAAGAACCTCAATCTCAGTAAAGACCTTACCTTTACTAATTATATTCTTTAGAGTGCTAAAATAGTCATCTTTTTTATTAGGAGGAGAAAGATCAAAAATTGTTCTACTTTTCATCTCTTTTGATGTAAATCCAAGCAATGCAGTTACTGCCTTGTTAGTATAAACATGCTTTCCCTGTTGATCAGTAATAAAAATGGCATCCGCAGAATTCTCCATTATTGACCGGAATTTTTCTTCGCTTTCCTGTAAAGCCTCAGCTGACTCTTTACCTTCAGTAATATCCTGAATGACACCAATAATTTTTACTTGCTCACCATCATTATCCAATTGAAGTTCAGCTTTTGAATAGACTGACCTGATAGCTCCATTGTTTGCACGCTTAATCTTAAACTCTGCCTCATATGGTTCATTGTATTTCAACAGCCGGTACAGGGCTTCATCCAACATTCCCCTGTATTCAGGAAGAGGACTTTTTTTGACAAGTTCGTATGGAATTTCATAACCTTCATTTTTCAGACCATATATTCTAAATGCCTCATCAGAAGCCCACATTAATTTCGTAGAAAGATCAAGTTCCCAGTTTCCAATATGGGCAATGAACTGAGCTTTTTGCAGGCGTAATTCACTCTTTTGCAGTTTCTCTTCAGTTGCCTTTTTCTCTTTTGCCAGTCTTAGTTTAATAATTGAATTCGTAATGGCCGTTCCCAGACGTGAGAGATTTTCTTTCAGTATATAATCATCTGCGCCGGCTTTCATGCACTCAACGGCAATCTCCTCATTTACTGACCCAGTCACTAGGATGAAAGGTATCAAAGGAGCCAGTTGATTGCGAAGCAAAAGAGCAGTCATTCCATCAAACTGAGGAAGTTTATAATCGGAAATAATTAAGTCCGGTTCAAAGTCTTTCAGATACTCAAGGTATTTAACCTCCTTATCAACAAGCACTTTTGAAAAAGAGATTTTGCTTTTTTCAATTTCGTTCCAGATCAATTCAGCATCTGAAAGAGCATCTTCCACAAATAATATCTTCAGTTTACCAGCCATAGCCTGATTAGATTAATCAGATTAATCGGAATCGGGTACAATTTGTTACCCTTATATTTCAACTTTTCAACTCTTTCAACCCATTTTAATCTATTTTAACGGTTCATTGACCAGAAGCCAGTATAATCCCAGACTGCTCATAGCATTTATAAACTGATCGAAGTCAACCGGCTTAACAACATAGCTGTTTACTCCGAGAGCATAAGCTTCCTTCATATCAGGTTCCTGTTTCGAAGAAGTTACGACAACTATTGGGATATGAGAAGTACGCTTATCTCCTTTTACAATTTTAAGAACTTCAAGTCCGCTTACCTTTGGTAGTTTTAGATCTAAAAGGATCACTTTCGGCGGATTTGTAAAGCTCCTCTTTTCAAATTTTCCTCTGCAGAATAAAAAATCAAGAGCTTCAGCCCCATCCTTTGCAACTAAAATACTATTTGCCAGGTTATTTTTCTTAAAAGCACGTAAGGTAAGTTCCGCATCATGCGGGTTGTCTTCCACAATCAGAATTTCGATAGCGTTAAAATCTTCCATAATATGTCGTTATTAATTAAATGAATACTATTCTTCTTGGCGTCAGGCGTCGGGCATCTGGTTCGTTTTTATGCCTGTCGCCTGAAGCCTGTTGCCTGTTGCCTGTTGCCGTTTGCCGGAAGACTGAAATAGAACGTCGCCCCCTTTCCTACTTCGCCTTCTGCCCATACTTTGCCTTCATGTTTTAATATGATTCTCTGTATAATGGCAAGTCCCACACCGTTCCCTTCGAATTCAGCTTCACTGTGCAAGCGTTGAAAGACTCCAAATAGTTTATGTGCATACTGCTTATCAAATCCAACACCATTATCTTTTATAAAGTAGGTAATCATTTTCCCGTCAACTTTCGAACCGATATTAATTTCAGAAACATCATTTTTAGATGTATATTTTATGGCATTGGATATCAGGTTAGTCCAGACCTGTCCAAATAAAGTGACATCGCCAAAAACTTCAGGCAGCCTTCCAATAGTCATTTTTATTCTTTTTCTTTCATTGGGTGAAGTCATCCCTTCATATATTAACTTTGCCATCTTTTTCATATCTATCTCTGAAGGATTGAGTCTGCTTCTTCCAATTCTTGAAAAACTCAGAAGATCATCAATAAGCTCACCCATTTGAGTTGCACTGGCGGAGATTATCCCGCAGATCCTTTTGCCTTCTTCATCGAGCTGGGATTCATAATCTTCAAGCAGAATCTTTGTAAACCCATGGACTGAACGCAAAGGCGCCCTGAGGTCGTGGGAGACGGAATAACTGAATGCTTCGAGTTCCTTGTTGGCAGCTTCAAGCTGTTCAGTTCTTTGGGCAACACGTTGTTCAAGCTCATCATTTAGATTACGCAGTGCTTCTTCTGCCTTTTTCCTTTCTGTAATATCAAGAATTGTCCCGACGACGGAAACCAGATCGCCACTATTATCGTAACTGCCTCTGAAGGTCC
>OCZT010003069.1_pt1 | contig 17168 bp, 12 predicted proteins | sample 1539031 | NCBI WGS metagenome assembly OCZT01 (sample SAMEA3539308, study PRJEB22396) | soil metagenome | biome: tundra; feature: field; material: soil | place: USA | collected 2010-05 | depth 0.15 m | reverse complement strand
GTGCGGAGAGGGGGACTTGAACCCCCACGAGATTGCTCCCGCTAGCACCTCAAGCTAGTGCGTCTGCCAATTCCGCCACCTCCGCGCACGACGAACTCATTTCTTGGGCGCCGGCTGCTGCGCCGGATACGAAAGCGGATACGTCGTCGTCCCGTCTGGGCTCTTCGAAATCGGCGCCGGCTGCTGCGACGGCGCGGGCTTGCTCTTCGCCGGGGCGCTGGCGGGCGACCCGTCCAGCACCGTGGATGCGAGTCCCGCATTCCGCGTCGCCAGGATCGAAAGCGAGAGCGACGTGAGCATGAACAGCACCGCCGAAATCGTGGTCGCCTTCGACAGCAGCGTCGCCGAACCGCGCGGGCCAAACGCCGTCTGCGAGCCCATGCCGCCAAACGCGCCCGCCAGATCCGCGGCCTTCCCGCTTTGCAGCAAGACCACAATAATCAGGAAGACGCAGACCAGGATGTGAACCAATAAAATCGCAATGTACAACATTGTCGTATTTCCAGTGGGAAACTCCAGTATAGGGGACCGAGACGGCGCCCGTCAAACCGCTGTTTCCCGCCGCTCCCGGCCGGGCACAGCCTGGCCCGCGTAGCTTAGAAAGAGGTTCATCCCCTCGTAATCGCGGGGGCCCAGTTCATGCACGATGCGTTGCGTCAGGTACTCCCGAATCAGCTCGGGCGGGAAGTGACGCCGCGGCGCCTCGCAGGCCACAATCTCCTCGATGCGCTCCCGGCCGTAGCGGCAAGAGTCGCGAAAGGCCGCGGTCACCTCCGGTGTGACGGCGTCCTTGCGGCCGGCCCACACGGCGAACACCATCGGCAGGCCGGTCATTGCCCCCCACTCCGCGCCCAGATCGTAAATGCGGCACGGCCCGCGTCCGATGTCGATGCGCAATGCCGGGTCGCCGATCAGCAGGGCGGCGTCGGCCACCCGGAGCATCGCGTGCAAGTCCGGCGCGTGCGGGGCGATTACCGGAGACGCCCCGTAGCGCCGCTCCAGAACCACCCGCGCCAGTTGCACGGACGTGCGCGAGCTGGAATCCGCCGCCAGGGTGCGGATTTCAGCCGGCGGGCGCGAGGAGATCAGCAGGATGCTGCGCACCGGTCCGTGAGAGGCGATGCCTACGCCGGGCACTACGGTCAAGTCCTGCCGGGTCAGCTCGAAGGACGGCACGATGCCCAAATCGGCCTCGCCGGAGGCCAGACGATCCGCGCACTCGGCGGGAATTTGAAAATCCAGATCGAAGAGACCCCGCTGCGGCCCGCGCAGCATACCCCAAACCAGCGGGAGCGTATTCAGGTAGCTGACGGCGCAGACGCGCAGACGGGGAGCAGTAGCTGGGCTCAAGTCTCAGTGTAACAGGCTGGAATCCGCAACCCACGCGGACGTGGGGTGGGCCGAAACCCATGCTACGTCCCCCATGGCGCACCGGTTCTGGTAAGCTTCAAAGGAGCGCGCTTTCCGCGTCGCACTGCGTGAACCTATGATACGCCGTTATATTCCGATTATCGCTTTGGCGGTTTTGGCCGCACCGGCTTGGCCGCAGATTACCCTGAACCCGGTGCCGTCGCGCACTGTGGGGCATCCCCAGACACCGCAGCCGGAACAGAACTCGGTCTATTCGGCGAGTCCCAACCTGGTGGAAGGCCGCGAATTGGCCCAACCGGGGGGAGTCGTGGTGGATACCTCGGTCTCGCCGTCTCCGATCTACGTCGCCGACACGGGCAACAACCGGGTGCTCGGGTGGAAAGACGCCACCAATTTCGCCAACGGTCAGAAGGCCGATATCGTGATCGGCCAGAACGATTTTTTCACCACCTGGCAACAAGGCCCGAACCTAGCGGCGCGCGCGCCGGGCCAAGGCACCCCCTTGCAGTCCGGGTTGAACTCCCCGACCGGACTGGCGGCCATCCACGGCGACCTCTACGTGGCCGACGGCGGCAACAACCGCGTCTTGCGGTATCCCCAACCGTTTGCCAATACCAGCCGCATCCCGGATCTAGTCATCGGCCAGCCGAGCTTGGGCGGAAGCACCGCCAACTACACCGGCGCGGTCTCCGCTCAGGGAATCTCCCTGGCCGGGTTCAGAGCCAATATCGCGTTCGATGCGAGCGGCAACCTGTGGATGACGGACCCGGGCAACCGGCGCGTCCTGGAATTCGCGGCGGCGGATGTCGCCAAGAGCGGCGCGACCGGGCCTACGGCCATTCTGGAGATCGGGCAGGCGGATTTCACGACTCTACGTGCGAACCTCAACCCTGGCAACGCCGCGGCCAGGCTGACCGCGGACCAATTCGCGCTGCCTTCGGCTATCACGTTCGATCCGCAGGGCCGCCTTTATGTCTCCGACGCCGATACCAACCAGCCGCAGAACCTGAGCCGGGTGCTGGTGTTTGTTTCGCCCTTCACTAACGCCATGGCGGCGTCGCGCATCATGGGCGTGTTCCAAGCGGCGGCCGGCGTAACGCCTCCTCCCCCGCAAGTTGACGCCATTGTGATGGACGATCCGGAGGCCATTTTCTTCACCGGCGCCCAAGTGGGCGTGGTGGATTCGGCTTACAACCGGATTCTGCTCTTTCCGCCGTTCGAGCAATGGCCCAGCGCGCTCACGCAGGTCTCGCCGTCGGCGACGGCGGTTATGGGTCACAACTCCGATTTCACCAGCCTCCGGCCGAACAATGGGGCCGCCACTGTCACGTTCGTCCCGCCGCCCTCGGCGAGCGTTTTCTTCCGGCCGTTCGCCGCGGTTTTCGCTAACAATCAGTTGTACGTGGCCGATGGGGGCAACAGCCGCGTGGTGGCGTTTCCCTCGCCTTTAGGGGGGACCTCCGCCGCGACGCGTGTGCTCGGGCAGGACTTGTTTACCACGGGATCCGTCAACTTGATCGAAGGCCGGGAGTTCCAGTTTCTCACGCAGGATAGCTCGGGTAATGTCCACGTGGATGGCGGGCTGGCGATCGACAGCACGGGCGCCACGCCGCACCTCTACGTGGCCGACACTTACAACAACCGGATACTGGGGTTCAAGGACCTGCGCAAGGTCTCGGCGGGCGTTGGAGCCGATATCGTGATTGGCCAACCGAACGGGCAAACCGCGTTGTGCAATTATCCTACCGGCGACCCGGCCCAGCCTACGAGCACGAATCTCTGCAGCCCGGTGGGCTTGACGGTCGATTCCAAAGGCAACCTCTGGGTGGCCGACCGGGGCAACGGGCGCGTGCTGCGATTCCCCGCTCCATTCGCGCAAACCGGCCAGCCGCAGGCCGACCTGGTCCTGGGTCGACCGTCGTTCACGGCTCAATTGACCACCTCCGACCCCACCCCGAGCACACTGGCGGCTCCTTACGGTTTGGCCATATCCCTCAGCGGTTTACTCATCGTGTCCGACCAGGTCCAGAACCGTGTACTGGTCTTCCAGCCGGTGAATGGAGTGTTCACGAATGGGCAGCCGGCGGCTTGGCTCCTCGGGCAGGCGAATTTCTACTCCGCCGTCGCCGGCGCGGACGCGACCGCGATGAACTCCCCGCACCATGTCGCCTTCGACAGCAACGACCGTCCGTACGTGGCGGACACCGGCAACAACCGCGTGTTGATTTACGATTCATTGGACAACCCGTTGTTTCCGGCTTTCGACGCCGCGGCGACGTTGGCGCTCGGCGGCTTCTCCACGCCGGAGGGCATCTATGTCAACCCAGTCACGGGGGAGATTTGGGTGGCGGATACGAACAACGGGATTTTCAAGCGTTTCCCGGCGTTCCTCACCCTCGTGACCAGTTCCTCCACGATCGGCCAGATCCAGGCGCCCAGCTTGGTGATGGCCATGGCGCAAGACCAGTTCGGCGACCTGGTGGGGGCCGACGCGACGAATCGCTTAGCTCTCTATTACCCCGGCCTGACGTCCCAGAACCTGGCCAACGGCTTGGCCGCCCGGCCGCTCGCGCCGGGTATGATCGGCTCGATGCTTCCCTCCAATGTCAACGTCCCGTTCGGCTCGACCACGGCCGATTTCGCCGGACAGATTCCGCTTCCGACGACCATCGCGAATATCCAAGTCCTGTTTGACGGCGTTGCCGCTCCCCTGTACATGGTGTCGCCCTCGCAGATCAACTTCTACGTTCCCATGGGCGCGCGGACCACTGGCTTCGCCAATGTGCAGGTGGTCAACACCTCCACCGGCCAAGTCTACGGCGCCGGGTTGGTGGCCATGAATAGCGTCTCTCCGGGTCTGTTCACGAATCCATTCGCCGCGACCGGGACGTTGCGGCAGGCGGCCGTCATCAACTACAGCGACGGCTCGATTAACAGCGCCACCCATCCCGCGGTACGCGGAACGTGGGTCGAGATTTTTGGTACCGGGCAAGGTTTCGTGCCAGGCGCGCCGGCCGACGGTGCTGTGTCCACCGGGCCGGTCCCGACAACGGCACGGCCGGTCGTGCTGTTGTCCGGCGTATCGGTTGACGATCCTTATTTCAAGGAGTCCAATGGCGATGGGACAGCCGTCGATCACATCTACTATTCCGGGCTGGCGCCGGGGCTGGTGGGCGTGTGGCAGATCGACGTCAAGATACCTTTACTCGCCGCCACGGGAACCCAAATCCCGATTACGGTGTTCGCGAGCAACCTGAGCAGCCTGCCGTCGTACGACTTTACGAAGTACATCACGACGATCGCGATTCAGTAAAGGTTCAGACCGCCGGCGGGCGTGGTTCCGCAACGTTCGCCGCGCGCTTCCGCTTCCCCGCGTACATGCTGCGGTCGGCCTCGTCCAGGGCTTCGCGCAGGGGTCGGCCGCGGGCTTCCGCCGTGCCCCAACTGAAGGAGATCGGCAGGGCCCCGACGCCGCGCACCCGGAAGCCCTGCAACCGCGCTTCGATATCGGTCATGCGCCGGCGCGCCACCTCGGAGAGCTGGTTATGGAATAGGATCACGAACTCGTCGCCGCCCCACCGGAAGGCCTCGTCCTCGTGGCGGATGGAGGCTTGCAGCAGGTGCCCGACGTTGCGCAGGATTTCGTCTCCCACCAGGTGGCCGTAACTGTCGTTGATGTCCTTGAAACCGTCCATGTCGCAGACGGCCACCACGCCTTGGAACGACGGCGGCTCCTCCAAGCGACGCGCCAGCGCCGCTTGGTTCAACAAGCCGGTGAGACGGTCCAGATCGAGATTCCGGGCCGCCTCCCGGCGCAAGCGGTCCATTTCGGCGCCGAGCTCGCGGATGCGGCCGGCCTGGCGCCCGCCCCACATCGCCATGGCCGCGACGATCGCGGCGAGGACGGCGAATTCGAAGGCGGCATAGAGCGACAGCCACGCCGAATGCGATGCGCTCCACCACTCGAAAGCGAAGATCCCGGCGACGATCCGCATGGCAAAAGCCGCGGCCAATAAGCCGAAGTACGCTACTCGCGACCGACGCCAGAGAAACAGAAACGCCACGCCGGCCAGAAGCGCGCCGAGTTCCCGAATATAAAAGGAGGCCACGTCCGCTGCCGGGCTGGATGGCGCCATCCGCTAATCTCCACCGATGGCGTGGCGCCGTACGGCGCGGGCCTTGCCGCTGGTCTCGTCTACGTCGACGATCACGGCGTGCAGCTCGGGCGACCCCTTTGCAGCCTCCATGCGCACCGGTAGCGCGGTGAGGAATCGCCGGACGATGATGCCAGGATCGACGCCAATCACGGAATGGTACGGGCCGGTCATGCCGCAGTCCGTCTGATACGCCGCGCCGCCCGGCAGAATGCGCGTGTCGGCGGTGGGGACGTGAGTATGCGTGCCGATTACCGCGGAAACACGGCCGTCCAGGTACCAGCCCATGGCGATCTTCTCGCTCGTGACCTCGGCATGAAAGTCCACGAGCCTCACTTTGACGGCCGGGTCGAGCGCGCCCAGGATCTGGTCGGCCTTGCGAAACGGACAATCTGTATTGGGCATGTAGGTGCGGCCCTGGAGGTTCAGCACGGCGCACTCGACCCCGTTGCGCGCGCGCACCACCGCCACTCCGCTGCCCGGAGCATCGGGGTAGTTGGCCGGCCGCAGCAGGCGGGGCTGGCGGTCCAGGTAGGCGTAGATCTCGCGCTTATCCCAAACGTGGTTGCCGGTGGTGAGCACGTCGAGGCCGAGCGCGAACAACTCCTCCGCCAACGCAGGCGTGATGCCGAAACCGCCGGCGGCGTTCTCCGCGTTCGCCACAGCGAGTTCGATGCGGTTCGTCTCCACGATGTCCTGCAAGTGGTCCGCCACGATCCGCCGCCCGGGCGAAGCGAAGATATCCCCGATAAACAGAATGTTCATGCCTGGATTTCACGTTAGCACGGGGATGGCCGGGGGCCGGGGGTTGGGGGCCGGCCCCTGAAGGGCTGAGATAACTCAGGCCAGGCAGTCCTTGCAGTATGCCAGGCACTTTTTCATTTCGGCGATCAGGTTCGACTCGGGCGGGTAGCGGTACTCCAGCTCGATGTTCGCCGGAAAACCGTACTTCTCCTTCTTGAGCAGTTGCAGGACGCCCTTGATCGGCGTGTCGCCCTGGCCAAAAGGCGTGTACGTGCCGTGGTCCCGCTTCATGTCCTTGACGTGCAAGTTGGTGATCTTATCGTGATGCTTCTCGATGAAGTCCACCGCATCGTAATTGGCGGCCGTGAAGTGGCCGATGTCCAGGTTGACCCCGTTGTACTTCCCGTAAGCCATCAGAATGTCGTAGCTCTCCAGCGTCGCCGTCTGATTGGCGTCGTTGGTTGCGTCGTGGCCGTGGTAACCCACCAGCAGCTTATGCTTGTCGGCGATGGGAGCGATCCGCTTGGCCATAGTGAGGGTGGTGCTGGTGCTCATGGCCTTGGCGCCGAGTCCCTCGGCCATCCGGAAGCCGTATTCGATGTCCTCGTCCGTCATGCTGTCGCGCATGTTATAGCAGAGCAGGGCAACATCGATGCCGGCATCGTTGAACTTCTTGGTCACGGCCTTCCAGGTGTTGGCGTTGGCGTCCGCGCGCCACTTGGTCAGCGTCGCTTGCGCTGCCTGCCTGGCCGCCGTTTGCTCGGGAGTCGCTGCCGCGCCACGGCCCGCCCCACCCGCTCCACGGCCACCCGCGCTGGGCGCGCCAGCCAGGGATTCGCAGTGGTTGGACATGAGTTCCGCTTCGCCGAGCCCGATCTCGACATACGCCCGGATGATGGCTTCCACGTCCGGGCTGGCGATGCTGTTGAAGCTGTACGTGATGGCGCCGATCTGCACGCCGTAGAACGTCGAATCGATCTTTGCGGCCCTAAGCGCGCCAGCTAGCGGCACGGAGGCAAGCGCCATCTTTCCCAAATCTCTTCTGGTATAAAACATGATCTGCCTTTCCGTAACCCGTCTATGTAAAGCTCCATCCCTTGCGGAAATGGGGCGGCTGCAGGTACTTGTTCGCTTCCTTGTTGTTGGTGAACATCCCCTTCTCAGCGTCGTATTCCAGCTTGCCCTCGAACTCGATCGCGATCACCGACAACAGGACGGTCTCGGCCAGCGGCGCGGCAAAGGCAAAGTCGGACATGGTTCGCGGATGGAGCCCCTTGCAGCCCATGATCCATTCCACGTAATGACCCGGCGACCGCCACATGGACTGCGGCGGCAACACGAAGTCCTTCATGCGCGAGGTCGGCAGCAGGGCGACGCCGCCCTCGGTTCCTTCGCCGCCGGCTGCAAGGTAACCCTTGTCGCCTACCAGGACGCAGCCCTGATTCTGGCTACCGCCGCCGCCGCCGCGGCCGGCGCGGCCGGCTCCGGAAGTTGCCGCGGCGCCTCCTGCCGGTTGCGCCCGTCCGCCGGTGCCTGCACCGCCACGACCGGCAATGAAAAGTTCATATTCGGCTCCGGCAGCTTGCGCCCGGCCGCCGGCCCCGGCCCCTGCGTTAGCCCGTCCTCCTCCTCCGCCCCCGCCAACCGCTCCCGCGGGCCTGAGCCTGCCGGTATCGTCCTCCACCGGCCTGGGGAACATATCCGCCCTCGCCGGGATGACAGGCTCATCTGCGGGGAGGTCGGGGGGCCGATACTGGGCGCCCGTCGAAGTGTCATAGAAGTACATGGTCAGAGGGGGCATCGCCCCGCGGGCGCCGTACTCCCACCTGGTTACCACGTTCCGCCCGTAGGTGTAGGGGTTCTTACATTCCTGCTTGACGCACTCTACGCTCAAGGGGGACGTCAGATTCAACGCCAGGCTGGGCGCGCCCAGAAGGTGAATCAACTCGTCGCCCACTGGGCCCGTGCCGAAATCCTTCCAGCCGCGCCAGTTGAACGGCAGGTAGGCCTTGCTGTAGGGTCGGGGCTCCCTAATGCCGAGCCAGGCGTCCCAATCGAGCGTGGCGGGGACCGGGTCCGTCGCTGGGAGCTCCATCAGGGTCTTGACGCCGTTGACGATGTTGGCCTGCGGCCAGATGGGGCGGTTGGTCCAGGTGTGCACTTCCTTCACGTTGCCGATCGCGCCCGACCAGACGAGCTCGCAGAATTGGCGCGTGGTCTCCTGGGAAACATGCTGGTTGCCCATTTGTGTGCAGACGCCGTACCTGGCGGCGGCTTCCTTAAGCTGACGCGCCTCCCAAATGGTCCGGGTGAGCGGCTTTTCGACGTACACGTGCTTGCCGCGCTCCATGCACCACATAGCCGCCGTGCCGTGCATGAAATCCGGAATGGCGATGATCACCGCGTCGATGGCCTTGTCTTCTTTGTCGAGCATCTTGCGGAAATCGGTGTACTTCGCGGCCTTGCCGTACTTGGTGAAATTGCCCGCGGCGCGCGCGGAATCCGGATCGGCCAGAGCCACGATGTTCTCTGCCGAACATCCGTCGATGTCGTCGGCGGCGCGGCCGCCCGCGCCGATCGACGCGATATTGAGCTTTTCATTGGGGGATCTGAAGCCCGCCGCTTTGAGCGACGGCGTGCTGCCGAACCCTCCGGCCGGAACGGCGCCGGCCAGGAGGGCGCCTTGGAAGAAATGCCGTCTCGTAAACCAATCGCTTGCCATGGTTGGATTATACGCCAATTTCGGCTCGATTACGATGATCGGATCTCAATTGGGGCGGGGAACCAGCAAACGCTTGCGGCAGACCGCTACGATGCCAAAGGGTGTACCATTTCCGTATATGAATCGCCGGGAACTCTTCAAGGCCGCGCCGGGTCTGGCGGCCGCCATGCAACTGCGCGGGCAAGCCGCCGCCGGAGGACGGCTGCGCGCCGGACTGGTGGCTTACTCGTTCCGTACGCAGCTCGAAAAGCGCACCATGAGCTACGAGGCCCTCATCCGCTATGTCGCCGACCTGGGGCTCGACGGGCTCGACACGACGGTCTACTGGTTCACGGACACGTCCGACCAGTATCTGGCGTCGCTGCGGCGCGCCGCGTACAAGAACGCGGTGAGCCTCTATAGCATCGCCGCGCGGGTGAACCTGTGCCAGGCGACCCCGGCGCTGCAGAGCGCGGAAGTGGAGAACGCCAAGAAGTGGGTGGATGTGGCGCAGAAGATCGGCGCGGCGCACCTGCGCGTGTTCGGCGGCGCCATCCCGAGAGGCGCCACCCAGGAGCAAGCCATCCCCTGGGCGGTGGAGGTATTGAAGCGGGCGGCGGAATACGCCGGTTCCAAGGGCGTCTTTCTCGGGGTGGAGGACGATGGCGGCCTTTCGGCCACTGCCGAACCGACCGTGGCGCTTATCAAGCAGGCGGATTCGCCGTGGGCGGGCATCAATCTCGATATCGGGAACTTCCCGAAAGACGGCTATGCCCAGGTGGCCATGTGTATTCCGTACGCCGTCAACGTCCACTTCAAGGTGAAGATGACGAACGAGAACGGCGTGAAGGAAAACACCGACGTGGACCGCGTGCTCGGCATGTTCGTGAAGGGCGGGTACCGCGGCTATGTCTCGCTCGAATACGAGGAGAACGACCCGGAGATCGGCGTGCCGCGCGTGGCGGCGGATCTGCTGCGCGGAGTCCGGAAGGTTTCGGCGTGAAGCCATCAGCTATCAGCTTTCAGCCGTCAGCTAACGCAAGCTCGCGCGCAGCGCGAGCGAAAAGCTGAAAGCTGACGGCTGATAGCCGATAGCTATTCGCCCCTACACCTTTTCCGGCACGACAAACGGCTTGCGGTACTCCCGGGTCATCAGCTTGGCGGCTTCGGCGTCGCCGGTAATCGTCATGGTCTTCGGATCGAAGTTTACGGTTCGCCCGACCCGGTACGAGATGTTCGCCAGGTGTACCAGCACCGTGGATGCGGCGCCGACTTCGATTTCCGCGTTCAGGCTTTCGCGCTTGCGGCTGCGCACGGCGTCGGTGAAGTTGAGGAAATGGTCGCCGCCGCCGGAACTCTGCGGCCCCGGGGTCTGCTGCCGGCCAAGAAACGTCTTGTAGGCCTCGCCGTTCACGGCCAGATAGCCCTTCGATCCGTAGAACAGGTTTCCGACGCTGGCCGTCGCTTCCGGGTTGGTCATCCAGTGCCGGACTTCGAACTCGAGCATCTGGCGCTTTCCGTTCTCGTTGAACTCGAACGCCGCGTTTAAGGTGTTGGGCGTTTCCTGGTCGTCGTCGAACATGAAGTGGCCGCCGATCGCGCTGGCCTTCACGGGGTACTTCACGCCCAGGCCCCAACGCGCGATATCCATCTGGTGAATCCCCTGGTTGCCGATATCGCCGTTGCCGGTGTCCCAGAACCAGTGCCAGTTGTAATGGAAGCGGTTCGCCGTGAATTCGCGCTTGGGCGCGGGCCCCGTCCAGAGGTCGTAGTCCACGCCCGCCGGGACGGGCGAGACCGGCGTGTGCCCGATGGTGTCGCGCCACTTGTAGCACAATCCGCGGGCCAGGTACACGTCGCCGATCAAGCCATCGCGCATCTTCTGCACGGCGTCCTGCAGCGCCGCCGCCGACCGGTTTTGCGAACCCTGTTGCACGATGCGATCGTACTTGCGCGCCGCGGCCACAATCTGTTTTGCCTCGAAGATATTGTGTGAGCACGGCTTCTCGACGTACACGTCCTTGCCGGCCTGGCAGGCCCAGATGGCCATCAGGGTGTGCCAGTGGTTGGGCGTGGCGATGGAGACCGCGTCAATCGATTTGTCTTCGAGCAGTTTCCGAAAGTCGGTGTAACACTGCGGCTTCTTCCCTTTGGCTTTCTCGATCAGAGCGGCGCCCTCGTCCAGATTCTTCTGGTCGACGTCGCAAACGGCCGCAATCTCCACGTTGGGCAGACGGCCATAGCCAGCGATGTGGTCCCTGCCGCGGCCATGACCGGCGGGGGTCTGGGCCTTGCCGACACCGATCTGGCCAAGCCGTACCGTGTCGCTGGGGCTGCCGAACGCGCTCGATGCGGCGCCAAGAGCCGCCGCGGAACCCATCAGAAAATGTCTTCGATCCATCCTGTTTACCGCCTTATGCCGACGTTATCACATTCCGAACAGCGCGGCAGCCCAGCGGATGGGATAGGGTGCGCGACGCAGAAGTGGGAGATTCCTCGAAGCATCGGCCAATCGAGAGAATCCTAGCGTAGGAGCACGTCAGGCAGAGCCGCGAACGTAAGAGAGCGGTGGGCTTGGGTCACATCCCGCGATCTCTGAGCTCGTGCCGGCAACCGCTCTCTTACGTTCGCGGCTCGGCCTGGCGCATCGCGGCTCCTCCACTTCTGTGTCGCGCACCGGATGGGGTAGAATCGGTGACAACCCGTCGCCCGCATCCAAAGGAGGATCATCGTGAAAGACTCGACGCTCAAGGGACTGCTGCTCGGCTGCCTCGCCTGGTGCGCGGCGTTTCCAGCCTCCGGCCAGAATTACAAAACGTGGGCCGACTATGGAGGCGGACTTGATGCGGCGCAGTATTCCGCGCTCGGCCAGATCAATCGCTCGAATGTGAATCGGTTGGAAGTCGCCTGGGTTTACCCCACGGGGGATGGCAGGAAGTATGTCTTCAACCCTCTGGTGGTGGACGACCTCGTCTTTGTTCTGGCGAAGAACAATTCGATCGTCGCCCTGAATGCGGCCACCGGAAAAGAGGTCTGGACCTATGCCAGCCCTCCGGGGACTAACATTATCACGGACCGGGGAATCAACTACTGGGAAAACAAGGACCGGAGCGACCGCCGGCTGCTGTTCGCCAGCAACCACGTCCTGCGGGCCATCGACGCGCGTACGGGGAAGCCGATCCTCACTTTCGGCAAGGATGGCGGCGTCGATCTGAAGGAAGGCCTGGGCCGCGATGTCAGAACCCTCAGACTGGTTCAATCCACAACGCCCGGAAAGGTGTTTGAGAATCTGCTGATTCTCGGCTCGGCGACGAATCAGGGATACGGCTCGGCCCCCGGCGATATCCGCGCCTTCGACGTGCGCAGCGGAGCTTTGGTCTGGACCTTCCACACGATTCCACATCCCGGCGAGTTCGGTTACGACACCTGGCCGAAAGACGCATGGAAGACCGTCGGCGGCGCCAATGTTTGGGGCGAGTTTTCCATCGACGAGAAACGCGGCATCGTCTACGCGCCCACGGCGAGCCCCAAATACAACTTCTATGGCGCCGACCGCACCGGGGCCAACCTGTTCGGCGACTGCCTGCTGGCGCTCGACGCGCGGACCGGCAAGCGCATCTGGCACTTTCAAACGGTGCACCACGACATTTGGGATTCCGACGACGCCACCGCCCCGAAACTTCTGACGGTGCGGCACAACGGGCAGAACATCGATGCGGTCGCGGAGGTCAGTAAACAGGGATTCGTCTGGGCATTCAATCGCGTGACCGGCGAGCCGCTGTGGCCCATCGAAGAGCGGCCCGTACCCCAAACCGATATGCCGGGAGAACAGACTTGGCCCACGCAGCCGTTCCCCACCATGCCGCCGCCCTTCGCACGCCAGAAGTTCACGGTGGACGACCTGAGTCCATTTCTGGACGACCAGGAACGCGCGCGTTTCCGCGAGGAACTCCTGGGCGCCCGAAACGAGGGATTGTACACGCCGCCGGGCCTGCGTAACACAGTTCAAATGCCGGGAAACAACGGCGGCGCCAACTGGGGCGGCGCGGCGGTGAATCCGGCCAACGGCGCGCTGTACGTAGTATCGAAAGATCTTCCCGCCATGCTCCAACTCGTGCGCGACCGGACGGCGCCGCCGGACGTGGTCCGCTACACCAGCGGGTTCGGATTCATGATTGCGAGCAGCGGACTGTCTCCCATCGCGCCTCCCTGGTCGTCCCTGACGGCCTATGACCTGAACGCCGGAACCATCAAGTGGAGAATCCCACTCGGAGACGTTCCCGAACTGGCCGCGAAGGGCATCAAGAACACCGGTTCGCATTACCCGAAGGTGGGGCCGGTGGTAACGGCGGGAGGCTTGATCTTCACTGGAACGCGCGACCGCAAGGTCCGCGCGCTCGATGTGGATACCGGAAAGACGCTGTGGGAGAAGGAACTGGACGCGGCTCTCGAAGGTATGCCGGCTGTGTATGAGATCGGCGGCCGGGAATACATTGTCTTCTGCGCCGCAGCGCAGGTGGAGCTTGTTCCTGCACGGCAGGCCAGTGTACCAGGGGCTTACGTAGCCCTGGCTTTGCCCAATGCTCCGAGCCGAATTTCGGGACCACCCTCGGCGAGGCGTAACTGATTCCGCGGTCCGGGTATAATAGTGACACCGAATCACTACTCACATGCCGAAAAAGCCAGCCACAACTAAAGAAGGCGAGAAGGACAGCCCCGCCAGCGCCGCAGCCGGTAAGGCCGCTGCGCCGGCAGTTGCGCCGCCCGAAGCGAAGCCTCAGACGAAGTCGAAGAAGGTGGGCAAACTGCCCAAGAAAAACAAGCACCGCCTCCCCCGGCGGCAGAAAAAAGCCCAACAGAAAGCGTTGGCATCCCGGCAGGGCTAGACGCTAAGGATGGGAAAATTCGGGTAAGGACGGGTAAATCTAAACTTCAGCCCTGGCTTGGGCGTGGCGCGGCAACTGGCGCAGAACAGTGCACACAGCCCCCGATGAGGGCAGCGTTCGAACACTTCATTTGAGTGACAACTCCTCGTGGGTTCGCGGCTCTCACTTGATTCGAACGACTTTGAAATCCTCCATCAGGCCATAAGGAAACTGGTCATAGTCGGCGCCAGGCGGCATTGTCGTCGGCGCATTGCGGACGTTACCCGGCGAAGCCATCCCGCGCACGATGTTGCCGTGGTGCGGACCGAGCAGGTTCTTTAGCGAGCCGGACACCAGCACCTCAACGACATTCCGACCGCTCCTCGCCAGATTGTCGATCGGCAGTTCGTAAGGTTGCCAACCGATCACGCCCGCGGATTTCCCGTTCACGCGGACCTCCGCCACAGTGCCAGCCCATCTGCCGAGCACGACTTTGTACTTCGCTCCACGCGCCAGCGCGAAGCGCCCTGTGTACGACACCGAGTCGGCATAGAAAGGCAGATTCTGGTCCTTCCAGGAACCAACTTTCAGCGTGGGCGCTGGAACAACTCGAAAACCCCTGTCCTGTGCGGCTACGCCGAATTCCCCTATGATGTGCACCGGCTCCAGTTCGTTGTGAACGGACATGGGCCGCGCCACGACCGTGATACTGTTACGGCCCGGTTTTACGTGCCGCCCGATCGGGTAGACTCCGAAATCGACATCGAGCCACCACTGACCTCGCTCGCTCTCCACTGGATTCCCGTTCACCGAGACTTTCCAGAGCGGCGGGCGCTCGACCACGGCCCGCAGGGACGCAGTGTTCACACCTTCCGCGACATCAAACCAGAACGTCGCCTCAAACCCGGAGTCCGGCGCGAATTTGTTCCGATCGAGAATGGAGGTTTTGAATTGCACGGCCGTGTTCCAGGGGTCGCCCTCGGCGAAACCATACGCTTTGAACACCTCGTCCGCCGCCCTGAAAAAATACACGTCTTTCCGGGTCACTCCGTTCAGCGTCAGATCGCAGTAGTCGATCCGAAGGGCATTCGGGGCGGTGCGCGTGACGGTCAGCGGCGAGCTTGGCTCCACTACCTGGCCGGCGGCGGGCGGTGGAGCGCTCGCGGCGGGACCGGGCGCATCCTTAGCCACCACCAGCAGGCTACCGGCAGGAGGAAGCGCGACCGAGAATTCCAACGATCCGGCCGCGAGTTTAGCGGGATACGGCGTGGTGTGGCCCGTTAGCGGATCGAGCTTTTCGACAGATTTGCCAGGCGCCCTGACTATCGCGCCGGCCGACGTCTCCAGGCTGGAGTTCACGAAGAACCACAGCTCGCCGTCCTTAAGGCGGCGGCGCCGGTGGAACAGCATTCCTTCCACCCCCGTGATATCCGGGTTCGCCGGTTCTTCCGGCGGCTGCGCAATCGAAAACCCGCCGGGGGCCCCATCGACGAACAGTTCTCCGGTGGTATAAGCCGTCAGTTTCCCGCCGACCTGGATGTACTGCCGTATCAAGCGCGCCGTCGGAGCATCCAGGTTCTCCGTGCCGGGCGGCAGCACGACAACGTCATAAGACCGCTTGCCGACCACGAACTGCTTGCCATCCACCCTGCCGTGGTCTTTGACGATGTTCTCGCTGCCGAGATCGAATTCGACCTGGTTGTGCGCCAGGCGGGTTATGAACTCCTGGAACGCGGTCCCGATCTGCATCATTCGGGCGTTTGGCCTCGCTCCGGCGTACATCCAAGCCGACGTTGTCGGTTCAAGAACGAGAATGCGGTTCACCTCGTCGCCGGCGGATAGCGCCAGAGAAAGGCGGGCGAAGTAATCGCCCAGTACGCCGTAGTGCTTCCACCAGGGTTCGTGGTAGCTGAACGATTGCGGATAGTCGTACTTGCGCACTCCGGCGATGGTTCCGAAAGAGAGATGCTGATTCATGAGGTTGACGCCCAGCGCGTACTCCCAGTCGCCGAGCCTCTTCATGTCCTCGAACCTCAGGTCCCAACCGCCGCCACCGTACGTTTCGCTGAGGGTTCGCCGCTGACCGATTTGATTCGCCACGCTGGCGAGTTCTTTCACGCTCCGAACGTTCCCGAATTGCGCGTTCACGCCCTCGCTGAACTGGTTAAACAGCATGTCGATTCCAGGAATCTGAGGCCATGCGTACATCGCCATGTTGTCGGGACCCTCCCCGGGATTGGGCCACGTATGCTCCCAGTAGTGTCCCGTCCACGCGATGCCCTTGCTTTCGGCATAATCATGGTACGGTTTCGACCATCGTTCGATGAACAAGTCCAGGAGCAGGGAGTAGTAGTTGTGACGGATCCGCCGCCAGTCGCCGACCTCCTCCACCAGGGACGGAAGATTCGTCTTGAGATCGTAGCCCCAGCGTTTCTGAAACTGGACGAAGAGGTCCGGCGTGTATTTCACGTCGCCGCGGCCGGGAGGGTTGATATTCGGCTCGTCCGAAAAGACTCCCGGAACGGTCCGCCCAAGGTCCGGGCCGAAGGTTTTCTCGTATCCGGTCATCGTAACGCTGATGAATTTCTGCGTGACTCCGGGAAGCAGAAGATCGACGTACGGGTACCCGGCGTTCCAGGACCGCGCCGGATACTGCGTGAGACCGAAGCAATAAAAACCGGCGCCGGAAGGTTCTGTCATCCCCGTGACGTCTTCGAAGCGATCGCCCACGCGTTGAAGGAGGATCTTGCAGGGACCCTTTTCCTGCAACGCGAGGCCTTGGCCCTGGTTGTAGGATTCCGGCATTTCCGCCGGCACATGGCCGCCGGCGAAGCCGCTCGGATACGAGTCCTCGTCGTAGAGCCACACTTCCATGCCGAGCTTCTTCGCGCGATCGGCGGTGTAGCGCATCAACTGGAACCACCGGTCGGAGAGATACGGCGTGATCAAGCCCGGCCTGGGGTGGATGATGAAGCCGTGAATGCCCTGTTCGGAGAAATCCTTCAGTTCACGATCGATTACCGATTCGGTCACCTCGCCGTTCCAAACGAAGAACGGGAGAGTACTGAACTCCGCGGGCGGCCTTGGAAACAGCGCTCTAAGGCGAGCGAGGGAATCCACCGTCGCAGTCGTAGCGACAGATACAAAAATCAGCGCCAGAACCAAGCTCTTTCTCATCGAAGTCTCTCTTTCGCATGCCGGGAAGGAAGGCCTCCTATTCGGCTTGACCATCTCAGCAAACTCGCACGGTCTCAATGCCCAGCAGTGCGCCGAGCTTTTCGATCTTGCTTGCGATATGGCCCACTCCGACCGCGCAGTGGTGCGCAGGCCCTT
>OCZT010003067.1_pt1 | contig 17175 bp, 18 predicted proteins | sample 1539031 | NCBI WGS metagenome assembly OCZT01 (sample SAMEA3539308, study PRJEB22396) | soil metagenome | biome: tundra; feature: field; material: soil | place: USA | collected 2010-05 | depth 0.15 m | reverse complement strand
ACCCGATTGACGTCCTGAACGTTGATGATCGTGTTGATGTTCGTGACGTTCCTGATGTTGCTGATGTTCACCTGGCGCAGATAGGCATTGTCATGGTGATACGACGGGATGTACGCCTCGCGCGGCCCGAGCGGGAACCAGGCCTGCGTGCCGATGCTCACGCCGACGCTCCACCCCGACCCACCGACGAAGGCGACCAGCGCCGGCGCGTAGTACGGGCGCACGTCCATCGGTCCCGGTATCCAGCCCCACGAGTTGCCGAATTGCGACCACCGGCCATAGTGGAACGGTGCGTAGCCCCACGGCGCGTCGTCGACCCACGACCAGCCCCACGGATCGATCCACACCCACCGCCCATCACGATAGGGAACCCAGCCCGCAGACACGTTCGACGGATACCACACGGCTCCGTATTGCGCATTCGTCTCCCAGCGTCCGTTGTCGTCGAGGTCCGCGCACCCCGGGATGTCGCGGCTCATGTACCGCGAGCAACCGGCCGACCCGACGCGACGATCGCGATCGGCGGCCCACTGGTCGAACGCCGTCTGGCCCGGACGCGGCATGCTGACGGCGCGAATGTCGTCGGTCCCCGAGAGCTGCACGGCCTGGCCGCGGCGCACGATCTGGTCCACGCCGGGTCCGACGATCTCGACGCTGCCGTCATCGACGCTCACGACCGTGAAGTTGTCGTTGTCGGGAATGTCGATCAGGTACGAGCCGGGAGTGGTTACCATCACCGCGCCGTTTGGCGTGTCGACTTCGATCGAGTCGCCCCGCGGCATGCGATACACGCTCAGGCGGACCGTTCCCTGCTCGATTCCGAGTTGCAGGAAGCCGTCGGAGAGATTCGTCACCGTGACGTCGGACAGGTCCGCGATGCGCACTGACACGGCACCGATCTCGAGCTCGAGCCTGCTTCCGGCCGCAGAGTAGATGCGGTCGCCCGTGGTGACCGTGTAGTTGAGCGCTGCCTCGCTCCAATCGGTCGCTCCCGATGGCTGCAGCGAGACCTGGCCGGTGAGTGCGCTGATCCTGGCGGCGCGCGACGGCGGATCGCCTGCCTGTGCGTAAAGCGCCGAGACGGAGATCGTCAGCGCGAATGTGACAAGTATGCGACGGCGCACGGTGAACCTCGTTCGTGTCAAAGTGTCTTCATGCAATGATTGAACACTATGACCGACGGCAGCCGGAGCGTTATCGCTCAGTTGGGGGGGAGCTACTCCCAATGGATGAGACCGTTGCGCCTGCTCAGAGCGTCAGCAGCCTCTCAACGCCCACGCCCTCCGCCTCCGCCTGGAAATTCATCACCAGGCGATGCCCGAGCACCACGTGCGCGATGGCCCGCACGTCATCGATGTCCGGCACGCTGCGGCCGTCCATTGCCGCGCGCGCCTTGGCGCCCAGCACCATGTACTGCCCTGCCCGCGGACCCGCGCCGAAGCTCACATACTTCTTCATGTCCGCGCTGTTGCCCGGTTGACCCGGACGCGTGCTGCGCGCCAGGTCCACCGCGTACTCCACGAGGCTCGGCGGCGCCGGCAGGCGGCGCACCAGGTGTTGCATCTCGAGGATCTGCGCCCCCGTGAGCACCGGCTTGATCTCGACGACGTTCGCGCTCGTCGTCGTCGACACGATCTTCATCTCCTCTTCCTTCGACGGATAGCCGACCTTCAACTCGAACATGAAGCGGTCGAGCTGCGCCTCGGGGAGCGAGTAGGTGCCGTCGTGCTCGATCGGGTTCTGCGTCGCGAGCACGAAGAACGGTTCGGGGAGCTGATAAGTCTTTCCGCCCGCGGTCACGCGGTGTTCCTGCATGGCCTCGAGCAGCGCGGCCTGCGTCTTCGGCGGGGCGCGGTTGATTTCATCGGCGAGCACGATGCTCGCAAAGATTGGCCCCGGCTGGAACTTGAAGATCCGCTTGCCGGTGCCGTGCTCTTCCTCGAGCAGCTCGGTGCCGGTGATGTCGCTCGGCATCAGGTCGGGGGTGAACTGCACCCGCGAGAAGGGAAGGTCGAGCGCCTGCGCCAGCGTCTGGATGAGCAACGTCTTCGCGAGGCCCGGCACGCCGATCAGGATGACGTGGCCGCCCGAGAGGATCGCGCAGACGAGGTTGTCCACGATCTCGTGCTGGCCGACGATCCGGCGCGCGATCTGGGCCGCGAGCGTGCCGCGCGCCTTCTGCAGCGTGTCGAGCAGCTCGAGGTCTCTTTCGCCCGCTGCGGATATGGCGTTCTGGGTGGCCAAACGGATCTCCCTGAAGGGGCGCGGGACCGAGCGCCTCACGACGCGCGAAGGATGAACGGCTGAAGCTAACGAAAGAGCGCCGTCAAGAAACGGCGCCCGATGGGAAAACGCTGAATTTTCCGGTATCCGGTGCGACCGGATTAGTGCACCACAAACTCCGCTCGCTCTTCCATCGGAAAGTTCTCGCTCGCGAGCGTCGCGATCGCTGTGTACTTCCCGGCCGGTGCGTTCCGCCAGACCGCGTCATAGTCGAGCTTGTCGCTCGCGCGCAGCACCTTGTTCTGCAGCGTCTGCGTGAACATGCGGCCGGTGCTCCAGCGCCACACCTCGCGGCCGAGCGAGTCGACGACGACCACATCGTGCGTCTGGCCGCTGCGGAAGTTCACCTCGAGGCGCTTCGTGCCGGCGTTCACCACGCGGAAATCCATCGCGACGCCGTTCTTCACCACGACGGCAAGCGTGGAGCGGAGCGCGGGGCCGCTCTGCGACGAGGAGTGCGCGTGCGATGTGCGAACCGCGCCAACCTTATCACCAGTGCCCGGGCGCGGACCGCACGCGAACGCGAGCGCGACTGCGAGGAGCAGACCGAAGGTGATTCGTCCTTTCATTACTCAAGAATACCCGTGGAGGATTCGATCTTCAGAAAGGCGTGTGCCCGGATCAATTGCATGCAATATCACAAATCTCGCGTGCGTCGATGTCACGGAGCAGAAACCTATCGATAACAAGACGATCCGTCAAATAGCCTGTCACGGCTAAGTGGATAGATGGACTCGGGTTGGGAGGTACGCCGCCTTGAGCTGATCCCGGAATTAACGAAGAAATGACACCCCGTGATGATGTGCACAATCGGCCAGGAGGTCGTTGTCCGATAGCTCGACCACGTGTCCACGTCGTACAGGTTGAGCGGGTGATGGCTCTGGTACGCAACTTACTGTGGCACATGGCGTTGTGCTGAACGCGCGCGGCGTCTGTTTTCGCTTGCGAAATATTTCACAAGCGGATAGTTTTTGAGGCTGGATGTCGAACACCGAGGGCACTCCGCGCGAGCGATCGGCCGAGCAAGAGAAGGACATCGCGGACAAGCGCGATGTTCTGCTCGCCCAGGCGCGGGACGGCAAAGGCCTGGGCTTCACGGAGAAGGGCGCCGATCCGCGCCTGATGGGACTTGGCCTGCAGTTCGTGGTGGCCATCCTCCTCTCGCTCTATGCGGGCATGTGGCTGGACGCAAAGCTGCACACCGGTCCGTGGCTCATGCTGATCGGCGCATTGATCGGCGCCAGCGCCGGGTTCTACTCGATGTTTCGCGTCCTGATGTCCGAAGACAAGCGCATGGACGACGAGAACAAGAAGCGATGAAGCGGTTCGGCGGGTTCATCGCGGTCACGATCGCGGTCACCGGTCTTGGCGCATGGATCATCACACGGGTGGTTCCCGGTGAGGATGTCGTTCGTTCGGTGTGGGCGAGCGCGATCACGGTCGTGATCGTGCAAGCGCTGGCGTTCACGCTCGTGCGGATGATGCAACCGGCGAACGTGATGGCCGGCTGGGGACTGGGAATGATGCTGCGCGCCGTCGCGCTGGTGGCGTTCGGGTTTTTCGGAGTGAAGGCGCTCGGGCTCTCGATGGAGCCCACGCTGCTGAGCATGGCAGGATTCTTCTTCGTCTCGACCGTGATCGAACCCGTTTTTCTGAAACCATGAGATTCGTTCGCCTGACGTCCGCGCTCTGTCTTGCTCTTGCCGCCCCGCTAGCGCCGCTCGCCGCGCAGGGTGGCGCCGCCGCGCCCCAGGGCGCGCCCGCCGCCGAGAAGGCCGCTCCGCCCGACTTCATCACGCCGCACATTTCGGACGGGTCCAAGATTGACGTGCCGAGCCTTTCGATGAAGGACAACTTCACGCGAGAGATCGAGCTGCCCAGGTGGGCGCCCATTCACCTCGGGCCGGTCACGCTGGATCTGTCACCCACGAAACACGTGGTGATGATCCTGATCGCCGCCGCGCTCTGCATGCTGACGCTGATATCGGCCGCCCGATCGCAAGCTCGCTCCGCGGCCGTCGGCCGTCCGCCCAAGGGATTCGCGAACGCCATCGAGGCGATGGTCCTCTACATCAGGAACGAGGTGATCCTGCCGAACGTCGGCCATCACGGCGAGAAGTTCGTGCCGTTCTGCCTGACGCTCTTCTTCTTCATCCTGTTCATGAACCTGCTGGGGCTCATCCCGTACGGCGCGACGGCGACCTCGAACATCTCGGTCACGGCGACGCTGGCGATCGTGAGCTTCCTCGTGATCGAGATCGCGGGCATGCGCGCGCTGGGCCCGAAGGGCTACCTCAACACCATCGTGTACTGGCCGCACGACATGCCGCTCGGAATCAAGGCGCCGATCACGATCATCATGACGCCGGTGGAACTGCTCGGAAAATTCACCAAGCCGATCGCGTTGTCGATTCGATTGTTCGCGAACATGATCGCCGGGCACGTGGTGGTGCTTGCCCTGATCTCGATCATCTTCACGTTCGGCTCGTGGTTCGTCATGCCGGCGCCGGTGCTCGCGACGACGGGAATCATGATGCTGGAGATCTTCGTGGCGTTCCTGCAGGCGTTCGTGTTTTGTCTGCTTGTTTCGGTGTTCATTGGGCAGATCAGGGAGTCGGCACACTAGTTAGACGGCAGACGGCAGACGGCAGATGGCGGACGGCAGATGACTGCCAACTGCTTTCTTCCGCCGTTTGCAGTCTGCCGGCAGTGGATTTGCAGTGCGATCGCGGCTTGCTCCTCCGAGGTCGGATGTAGCTGGGAATGGTTCCCGGCGATTCCCGTTGAGCCCGAGGCTCGGTGACGGGAGGCGATCGGCGGCAACGGTGCCGATTGCGGAGAGAAGTGCAGCAGGAAAACGATTTTCCAAACGGAGTTTCAAATGATCTATCCGCTCTTCCAGGCAGCCGCCGAGTATTCGAAGAATTACACGGGCGCCTGGGCAATGATGGGCGCAGGAATCGGTGCCGGACTCGCCGTGATCGGCGCAGGACTCGGCATCGGACGCGCCGGTGGACAGGCAGTGGAAGGAATGGCGCGCCAGCCCGAAATGGCCGGCCGCATCCAGACCGCCGCGCTGATCTTCGCCGCGCTCGTTGAGGGAGCCGCGCTGTTCGCGATCGTCATCGCGTTCATGATTCTGAACAAGTTCTAAGTCTCTTCGGCAGCGGAGCGTCCCGGGACGCTCCGCTGCCGGACTCACACCACGGATCAATCATGCGTCGCATCGTATCGCACTCAGTCACTCTGCTCGCGTTGCTGGCTTCCGCGACTCCGCTGCTGGCCCAGGAAGGCGAAGCGCCGGCGAAGCCGGGACTGCTCTCCCTGCAAGGCGGGCTGATGTTCTGGACGCTCGTCGTCTTCCTCATCGTCTTCTGGGTCCTTTCCAAGTTCGCGTTCGGCCCCATCACAAAGGCCGTCGCCGATCGCGAGCAGGCCCTGCTCGACGCGATCGAAGCCGCGAAGAAAGACCGTGATGCCGCGGCCGCGCTGCTCGAAGAGCACCGCAAGCAGATCGAGGCCGCGCGCAACGAAGCCCAGCGCTACATCGCCGAAGGGCGCGCGCAGGCGGAGAAGATGAAGTCGGAGATGCTCGAGGCGACGCACGCGCAGCAGGCCGAGCTCCTCGAGCGCGCCCGCCGCGACATCGACTCGGAAAAGGCCAAGGCGATCGACGAACTGCGCCGTGAGGCGATCGACCTCGCGCTCGCCGGCGCGAGCAAAGTGATCGAGAAGAACCTCGACGACGTGCAGAACCGCAAGCTCGTCGAGAGCTACCTCTCGTCGATCAAGTAGATCAGATGCACGAAGAATCGATTTCGCGGAATTACGCAGAGGCGCTTCTCGCGCTCGCGCGCAAGGCGAACGCGGCCGCGGACTGGGCGGTGCTCATCAACGCGGTGGCGAGTGCGGTCGAGGAAGACCTCACCCTGCGCCGCTTCCTCGCTGCGCCGCAGATCAGCGCGGCGGACAAGAACGCCGTGCTCGCGAAGGCGTTCGCCGGCAAGGCGCCGCCACTGTTCATCAAGTTCCTCCAGAAGCTCGTGTCCAACCGCAGGCAGGTGCTGATCCCGGACATCGCCACGGAGTACGGCAACCTGCTCGACGCCGCCGAAGGGCGGGTGCACGCGCGGGTGACCGTCGCGCGCGAGACGAGTGCGGCGGATCAAGAGATGATCACGAAGGAACTGTCGCGTGCGCTCAAGAAGACCGTCGTGGCGCACGTCGCCGTGAACCCCGCGATCCTCGGCGGGATCGTCGTGCGGGTCGGCGACACCGTGATGGACGGGTCGGTGCGTCGCCGGCTTGGTGCGCTGCGGGCCCGCATGGTTTCGGGGCGTTAACGCTCCAGGAACCGTGGAGCCGCGGCTCGAGTACGTTCATCCCGTGCTCATGGTGCGCGACGTCCAGCGCGCCATTCGCTTCTACGAGTCGATCGGCTTCACGTTGCGCGGACAGGACGTATCGAGCGATCCGAAGTATGCCGTGATCCAGCGCGACGATGTTGAGCTGCACCTGCAGTGGCACGACGCGAAGGAATGGACGTACCCCAACGATCGTCCGACGTACCGGTTCCTCGTTCGCGACGTGGACGGCCTCTTCGCGCAATTTGTCGCCAACCTAGCGAATCCGGACATCAGGGCGCCATTCGACTCGTCGTGGGGCACGCGCGAGTTTCACCTGCGAGATCCGGACCTGAACGGCCTACAGTTCTACCGCTCACTTTGAGATGACGCCCCGACCGTCGCGCAAGGAAGTTCGGCAAACACGTCGGCATCGTATATTCCAGCCACGATGGCCGACTCCATAGACCGCCGATCGTTTTTCTCCACCGGCCTTCGCCGCGCGCTCGCCCACGCCGTCGACGCCGTCTCGAACAAGCTCTCACCCGGCCGTTACACTCGCCCACCCGGCGCGCTCCCCGAAGCCTCGTTCCTCGCCGCGTGCACGCGATGCGGCGAATGCACCGCTGCCTGCCCCGCGCACGCCATCCGCCCACTCGGCGCGGACGCCGGCTTCGCGGCCGGTACCCCTGCGCTCTCCGTCAACGTCACCGCGTGCGTGATGTGCACCGACATGCCGTGCGCCCGCGCGTGCCCCACCGACGCGCTCGAGGTCCCGGCCGATCTCTGGAAGCAGGTCAAGCTCACGAGCATCGCAATCGACACGGAGCGGTGCATCACGTATCGTGACGTGGAGTGCGGCGTGTGCGCGCGGGCGTGCCCGGCCGGCGAGAACGCGCTGCGGATCGACTACGCACGGCATCCCGTGCTCGGGCCGGATTGCACCGGCTGCGGCGTCTGCATCCAGGCCTGCGTCACCAGTCCGAGCTCGATCAAGTCATCAATCATCGGGAGACCTTCGTGAGCGGGAAGACCGAAGTGCGCGTGGTGCCGAAACCGTGGGGACACGAGACCATCTGGGCGCACACCGAGCTGTACGTGGGCAAGGTGCTGCACATCAAGGCGGGACATTCGCTTTCGGTTCAGTACCACAATCACAAAGACGAGACGATACACCTGCTGAGTGGCACGATGATCTATCGAGTTGGGACCGAAGACCGAAGACCGAAGACCGAAGATGGAAAGCCAGGCGCCATGGCCGCACAGGCGCCGCAACTTCAGGTCATCGAACTCAAGGCGGGGGAGTCGTTCCGCAACGAGCCGGGAACCATTCATCAAATGGAAGCGGTCACGGACTGCGTGCTGCTCGAGGCGAGCACGCCACACTTGGACGACGTCGTGCGCCTCACCGATCGCTATGGCCGGCAAGGCACGAGCGCGCCGTGAAAGTCATCATTCCGCTCGCCGGCAAGGGCACGCGCCTTCGCCCGCACACGCTCACAGTCCCCAAGCCGATGCTACGCGTGGCCGGCAAGCCTGTGATGGACTACGTCCTCGATGATGTCCGCAAGGCCGGCGACATCGACGAAGTCATCTACATCACCGGCCATCTGAAGGAAGCCGTCGAGCTGCACGCGAGGAGTGCGTACCCCGACATGAAGGCGTCGTTCATCGAGCAGAAGGTGCAGGATGGCACCGCGGGCGCCGTCGGGCTCGCGCGTTCGCGGGTGGACCAGCCGGTCCTGATCATCTTCGTGGACACAATATTTGATGCGGACCTGTCGGTCATAAAGTCGTGCAAGGACGACGGCATCCTCTGGACGAAGGTCGTGGACGACTGGCAGCGTTATGGCGTGATCGTCGCGGACGAGGCTGGCCACATGACGCAGATCGTCGAAAAGCCTTCGACACCGATCTCCAAGCGCGCGAACATCGGCCTGCAATACATCCGCAACTACAAGCTGCTGTTTGAGGGGATCGACCACGTCATGCGGCAGCCGAAGAACAAGGGCGAGTACTACCTCACGGACGCGTTCCAGTACATGGCGTCGCACGGCGCCAAGTTGCAGGTCGCCGAGGCGGCGGGGTGGTACGACGCGGGGCAGTTGGACACCATCATCTCGACGAACCGCGTGATGCTCGAGAAGGGGCGCGCGCGCAAGCCGACGGGGCTGACCGGCTGCACGATCATCGATCCGGTCTACATCGAGGACGACGTCACGCTCACGGGCTCGACCATCGGCCCGAACGTCTCGATTTCCGAAGGCACGAGCATCACGAACTCGACCGTGCGCGATTCGATCGTCGGCCGCCTCGTGAAGATCGACGGCTGCGCGCTCGCCGGCTCACTCGTCGGCGATCACGCCGTGATCTCGCGCGTGAAGGGCACGGTTTCCATGGGCGAGTACTCCGAAGCGAGAGGGAGCGAATGAGCGACATCACGACGCGCGATCTCTCCCGTCGAGATCTATTGAAGGGCGCGGCGCTCGCGGGCCTGGGCGTGGCCGCCGGCGGCGCGTTCCACCCGGCGGTCGCGGAGAATGTGGACGCGATCGTGCACCCCGATCTCGCGCCATCCGCGCCCGCGCGGCGGGCGACCATGCGCGCCGTGCCGTTCGAGCGGCACGAGACCGTGCGCATCGGCATGGTCGGCACCGGACTCCGCGGCCGCTCGGTGCTGAGCGAACTGCTGGCGATAGACAACGTCAGGATCGTGGCGGTCAGCGACGTCGTCGCCGACAAGATGGCAAAGGCCACCAAGATGATCACCGACGCCGGACAGCCCGCGCCGGCGACCTACGGCACCGGCGACCACGCCTTTGAGCAGCTGGTCAACCGTGACGACATCGACTTCGTCTACACCGCCACCCCGTGGGAATGGCACGTTCCCGTGATGCTCGCCGCGCTCGACGCCGGCAAGCACTGCGGCAGCGAGTGCCCCATCGGCACCACGCTCAAGGATCTCTGGGCGCTCGTGGACGCCTCCGAGAAGGCGCGCAAGCACTGCCTGCACCTCGAGAATTGCTGTTACGGCGAGACCGAGATGCTCGTGAACCGCATGGTGCACGCGGGCGTATTCGGCGAGATGCTGCACGCGGAGGCCGCGTACCTTCACGACCTGCGCGAGATCCTCTTCGAGAATCGCGACGAAGGCCTCTGGCGCCGCACGTGGCACACCCGCGCCAACGCCAACCTCTACCCCACGCACGGGCTCGGCCCGGTAGCGTGGTATCTCGACATCCACGCGGGCGACCGTTTCGACTACATCGCATCGGTCGCGGGCCCCGAGCGCGGGCTCGAGGTCTATCGCGAGGCCACGGTGAAGGATCACGCCGATCCCAAGTGGCAGGAGACGTACATCACGGGCGACCACAACACGTCCATCATCCGCACGGTGAAGGGACGGACGATCATGCTGCAGCACGACGTCTCGAACCCGCGCCCGTACACGCGGCACAACCGCGTGCAGGGAACGAAAGGCGCGTTCGAGGACTATCCGCCGCGCGTGTACGTGGAAGGGCAAGCGGGTGGTGAGTCCTGGAAGCCGGTTGATTCGTGGAAAGCCACGCACACGCATCCACTCTGGGCGAACATCGGCGAGCTCGCGCGCAAGAAGGGCGGTCATGGCGGAATGGACTTCGTCATGGCGTACCGGCTCGTGCAGTGCCTGCATGAGGGGCTCGTGCCCGACTACGACGTGTACGACGCCGCGGCGTGGAGCGCGCCCTTCCCGCTCACCGAGATGTCGGTCGCGAAAGGCTCGGCGCCCATGAAGTTCCCCGACTTCACGCGCGGCGAGTGGGGAAAGGCTCGCCTTTGAAGAAGAAGAACTACAACAACGACTATTGCCACGGGTCTTCGCGGAAACGTCGCGGGTCAACAACAGTTTCAGCTCCCGTGGTTTACCTGCGTGAACCCGCGAAAACCCGTGGCGTATGTCGTTGCTCGCACGCTCGCACGATCTGCGCATGATGAGCGGCTTTCGTTTCGCGCCGCTCGACGTCGCGATCATCGCCGCCAGCATCGCGATCTCCTTCCTTCCCGCGATCTTCTTCGCGAAGCGGGCGGGGCAGAGCACCTCCGAGTTCTTCACCTCCGGCCGCGCCGCGCCCTGGTGGCTCGTCGGCGTCTCGATGGTCGCGACGACGTTCAGCACCGACACGCCCAACCTCGTCACCAACATGGTGCGCGAGCGCGGCGTCGCCGAGAACTGGCTCTGGTGGAGCTTCCTGCTCACCGGAATGCTCACCGTGTTCTTCTACGCGCGGCTCTGGCGCCGCTCGGGCGTGCTCACCGATCTCGAGTTCTACGAGATCCGTTACTCGGGCCGGGCGGCGACGTTCCTGCGCGGGTTCCGCGCGGTGTACCTCGGGCTCTTCTTCAATTGCGTGATCATGGCCACGGTGAACCTCGCGGCGGCCAAGATCGCGAATGTGGTGCTCGGCTGGCCCATGGGGCGCACCCTCGCCGTGTGCGGCGTGATGACAATCTTCTTCGCCTCGGTCAGCGGGCTCTGGGGCGTGCTCGTCACGGATTCGATCCAGTTCACCATCACCATGAGTGGGACGTTCGCGGTGACCTGGTTCGCGCTCAAGCAACCGGCAGTCGGCGGAATGTCAGGTCTGCTCACGAAGATCCCCGCGCGAACGCTCGCTCTGCTGCCTGACTTTGGCGACTGGTCCGTCGCGCTCGCGGTGTTCGTGATTCCGCTGACGGTGCAATGGTGGTCGGTCTGGTATCCCGGCGCCGAGCCGGGCGGCGGGAGCTACATCGCGCAACGGATGCTCGCGTCGCGCTCGGAGAAGGACGCGGTCACCGGCACGCTGCTCTTCAACGTCATGCACTACGCGCTGCGGCCGTGGCCGTGGATCCTGACGGCGCTCGCGTCCACGCTCGTCTTCCCGACACTGCACGACATCGCGGTCGCCTTTCCGTACGTGAATCCGTCACTGATCGGGAACGACGTCGCGTATCCGGCGATGATGCGCTTTCTCCCCGCCGGATTTCTCGGCCTGGTCGTCGCGGGAACTCTCGCCGCGTACCGCTCGACCATCGAGACGCATCTCAACTGGGGCACGTCGTACCTCGTACACGATTTGTATCGTCGCTTCCTGCGGCGCGGCGAGAGCGAGAAGCATTACGTGCTGGCCGGCCGCCTGACGACGGCAGGGCTCATGGTCTGCGCGGGTTTCCTCACTTATGCGCTGGGCACGGCGAAGGAAGCGTTCGACCTGATTCTCTCGGTCGGCGCGGGGACGGGATTGATCTATCTGCTCCGCTGGTTCTGGTGGCGCGTGAGTGCGTGGAGTGAGATCGCGGCGATGGCCAGTTCGTTCATCGTCGCGGTCGGGTTCTTCATCGCGCGCAAGAACGGGCTCGAGGTGGCGTCGCACGTCTCGCTGCTCGTGACGGTCGGTGTGACGACGGTCGTCTGGGTTACCGCAACGTTCCTCGCCCCTCCCACCGATCGCGCGACGCTCGTGCGTTTCTACGAGCTCGTGCGTCCCTCGGGGGCGGGATGGGCCGCCGTTCGCGCCGAGTCCGGCACGCAACCCGCGCCCGACTCGCTCGCTCAGGGCGTGGCCGGCTGGGTCTTCGGTTGCTCGTTCGTATACTCGGCGCTCTTCGGGACCGGCTCGCTCCTGTATGGCCGCATGCCGCAGTTCTCCGCGTGGCTCGCCGTGTTCATCGTCAGCGGCCTCGGCATGTGGCGCACCCTTCGCGGGTTCTGGCCGGCGGCCACATGAGTGCGGCTCGCGTCGAGACGCGGGAGTATTTCGTTCCCGGACGTGTTGAACTCGTGGGGAAGCACGTGGACTACGCCGGCGGCCGCTCGCTCACCATCGCGACGGAACTTGCGATTCGTGCCCGCGCGACCGCGCTCGACGAACCGCTGATCCGCCTGCGGCGCGCCGCCGGTGAGGTCGCCATGGACGTCGCGCTCTCGCCAGACACCAAGGCCACGAACCTTCGCTCGAGCGCCTATGTCACCGCAGTGGCGCGCCGTTTCGCGCGCGACTTTCCGTTCGCGCGAAAAGGAGTCGCGATCGAGCTGCAGAGCAATCTGCCGACGTCGGCGGGGCTGAGCAGCTCCACCGCGCTCGTCGTCACACTCGCGATGGCGTTCATCGACGCCAACGATCTCGCGAGCGACGAGCGTTGGCGCGCGGCGGTGCCCACGCCGATGGCGTTCGCCGAATACGTCGCGGCGATCGAGACCGGCGAGGCGTACGGCGAGTTTTCCGCTGACGGCGGCGTGGGCGTGCGCGGCGGCGCGCAGGATCACGTCGCGATCGTGTGCGCCGAGGAGGGCATGGCCGGGCAGTTCCGCTATCTTCCCGCGCGGCTCGAGCGGCGTGTACCGTGGCCCGACGACTACGTGATCGCGATCGGCGTGAGCGGTGTGCACGCGACCAAGACGGGCAACGCGAAGGCGGCGTACAACCGGCTGGCGGATGCGATGAGGCCGAAGACCGAAGATGGAAGACCGAAGACCAAAGAACTCGCGGCGGACGTGATCGAGCGGCGCGCACAGTTTCGCGAGGAAACCGAGGTCATCGTTCCCGGAGTCGGCGATGCCATCCGCGATCGCGACTGGCGCACACTCGGCTCGCTGGTCGATCGTTCACAGTCGCTCGCCGAGCGCGTCCTGCGGAATCAGGAGAGCGAGACAATCCATCTCGCACGTTCGGCTCGCGAACGTGGTGCCGTCGCCGCATCGGCCTTCGGCGCGGGATTCGGCGGCGCGGTGTGGGCGATGATTCCGCGCAATGACTCCGAACGCTTCATGGCCGCGTGGCGCGCGGGCTACGAGGGCGCGTTTCCCGGCCGCCGCGCGCGCGCCAGATGGTCGCTCACCATGCCCGCGGGCCCGGCTCGGCGCGTCTCGTGATGCTTCATCGCGGCGTGTCGTGCACCACCGCTGCGACAACCGTCGATATCTAGGCGAACAGCCCCTCGACCGAGAGATACCGCTCACCCGTGTCGTAGCAGAACGTGAGCACACGGCCGGCGGCGGGAGTCTTTCGAAGATGCTGCGCCACGGCCGCCAGCGATGCACCCGACGAAATGCCGACGAAGAGTCCCTCTTCGCGCGCGGCCCGTTGAGCGAACGTGAACGCCTCCTCCTCGGTCACCGCGATCGTGCCGTCGAGCGTGGCCGTGTGCAGGTTGGCCGGGATGAAGCCGGTACCGATCCCCTGGATCTTGTGGGCCTCATGCGAGCCACCGGCGATCACGGTGGACTTGGCCGGCTCCACCGCGAACGTCTTGAGCGCCGGCCACTGCTTCTTGAGCGATTCGCTCACGCCGGTCAGGTGGCCGCCCGTGCCGACGCCGGTGATCAGCACGTCGAACCCTTCGGGAAAGTCGTGCAGAATCTCTTCGGCCGTCGTGCGCGCGTGTACCTCGACGTTCGCGGGATTCTCGAACTGCTGCGGCATCCATGCACCTGGTGTCGCCGACACGATCTCGGCGGCCTTCGCGATCGACGCCTTGATCCCCTCTGCGCGCGGCGTCAGCACCAACTCGGCGCCGTAGGCCGTCATTCCCCTGCGGCGCTCGACCGACATCGAGTCCGGCATCACGAGGATGCAGCGGTACCCCTTCACCGCCGAGACCAGCGCGAGGCCGATCCCCGTGTTGCCGGAGGTTGGCTCGACGATGGTGGAGCCGGGCTTCAGGATGCCGCGCCGCTCAGCGTCCTCGATCATTGCCAGCGCGATGCGGTCCTTGATGCTCGCGCCGGGATTGGCGCGCTCGAGTTTCGCCCATACCTCGGTCTTGGGCGCAACGGTGGCATAGAGTCGGTTCAACCGGATGTGTGGTGTGTTGCCGATCGTGCCGAGAATGTCGGGGAATCGCATGGTGCCATACTCCTGGCGAACGGTGACAAATACTATCGAAAGAAGCGGGGCCGAACGATCAGAAACGGAGACCGACGGTAATCGGCACAAGCCAGGGCGGCCCCGCGGTGGCGCCGAGCAGGCCGTGCCAGCGCGCCTCGACGACCGCTCGTAGTCGCGCGTCGACGGGCACGGCGATCCCCGCGCCCACCGACGCACCCAGGTGCAGTTCAGTGGCCGGGCCTCGGAGATCGTAGAGCCCAGCCCCACCGATCACGTAGAAGATTCCTCTCGAATCCACGTTCACCATCCCGTTCGCCGTGAGCCCGTCGACGCTTACTGATTGGGCGTTGTAATAGGCATGCGTGCAGCCTGGAAAGGCACAGGGAGGATAGAACTGTACGTTGTGATCGAACTCGCTCGTGAAGATGTCGATCCGCCACCGCAACTTCGGCGCGATCTGCCTTCCGAGCGACGCGCGGATGCTGATGCCGCGACTGTAGTTGTCAGCCGAGGGGGCCGACGCCATGAGGTTCCAGCCGCCGCCGAACTCGACGAACGTCTGGCCTCTGGCTGGCGGTGCACAGACCAGCAGGCATCCGAGCCCGATTGCAACGCACGAGCGGATCTTGTCTAGCAACAGCGCGACCCCGGAGTGGAGTACCGCGCCGTCAGCTGCTCGTCGAGGAATTGCGCCTCGCTGAGCGCCGTGCACTCCGGATGATGCACCGTGACGTGCCGGAGATACGCCGCATAGTCCGGCGCACCAATGATGCGCCGGACTATCGCGTTCACGCGCTCGAGCAGCGTTCCCCGGGCGAGCGTAGCTGCCGCTGAACTCATTGCTTCGCCTTGCTCCCGTTCGGACCGATCGTCGTCTCGAACAGCTTGAAGATGCGACCGTACTCGTCCGTCCAGCTCGCCGGACGCACGAACCCGTGGTTCTCCACTGGATACACCGCAAGATCCCATCCGGTCTTCCCGAGCTCGATCAGGCGCTCCGTGAGCCGCACGATGTCCTGGAAGTTCACGTTCGTGTCCACCATGCCGTGCAGCATGAGGAGCGGATCCTCGAGCCCGTCAGCGTGGAAGATCGGTGACGAGCGCTGGTACGCGATGCTGTCGTTCTGCGGAAGGTTCAGGATCTGCCCGGTGTAGCCGTGGTTGTAGTGCGCCCAGTCCGTCACGCTGCGGATGGCGGCGCCGGCGCCGAAGTACTTCGGCGCCGTGAACAGCGCCATCAGCGTCATGAACCCGCCGTAGCTGCCGCCGTACATGCCGATGCGCTCGGGGTGGATGCCGAAGTTCTTCGTGAGGTACTTCGACCCGTCCACCTGGTCGCCGAGGTCGCGGCCTCCCATGAAACGATAGATCGCCGTGCGCCAGTCGCGTCCGTATCCCGCGCTCGCACGGTAATCGATGTCGAGCACGTAATAGCCCTTCGATGCGAGGTAGTGGTTGAACATGTACTCGCGCGGATACCCGTTCTTCCAGAAGTGTCCCACGTTGTGCAGGTAGCCGGCGCCATGCACGAAGATCACGGCGGCACCGTTGGGCTTCGCGCCCATGGCCTTGGGCCGGTAGACGTGCGCGGGCACCATCACGCCGTCGGACGCCGGCACCATCACGAGCTCCGGCTTGATCCAATTGAACGAGAGCCACTCGGCCGTCGGCGACGAGGTCATCTGCACGCCCTTTGCGCCGAGCTTGCCGAGAAAAATCTCGCCGGGACGGTTCACGAACGAGAGTGCGTCTGCCATCTGCGACTCATCGGGCGCGAGCACCACCTGATGGCCACCTTCACCGACGGTGAGCTTCATCCGGGTGCCGCCCGCGATCGACATCTTCCAGAGATCACGGTCGAATGGCGATGTCTCGCTCGAGTGGAAATAGAAACTCTGCTTGTCGTTCGAGAGCGCCACATCGTACATCTCCCACTTGCCGCTCGTAAGCGCCCTGCGGTCGCTGCCATCGGCCGCGGTGGACCAAAGCTGCGCCCAACCCGTCGCCTCGGAGCCGAAGTAGATGCGCCGGTCGTTGTCGTAGAAGCCGATGCAGCCGGAGTTGCATGGCCCGCCCGTCCACGCCGTGTCGCGCAGCGTCTCGACGATCTTCATCGTGCCGGTGGCCGCGTCGGCGATTGAGATTTCGCGCGTCTTGAAGTTGTCCGCGTTTCCCACGACGATCGCCGCGGTGCCGGCATCGTTCCAGGCGACGATGCTCGCGTTCGCGGCGTTCGCCTCTTCACCCGCGATCGGCTTGAGCCACTTCACGTCGCCGCGCGGAAGCAGCTGATAACCGAAGCGCGTGGCGTTCTGCGCGTCGCCGACCTTCGTGCGGTTCGGAATGTCCTCCGTGTAGCCGCTCGCGGTCACGTAGTTCGGCACGTTGCCGGTGCGCGCGTCGGCCGGAGCGGTGGTAGTCGTGAAGATCACCGCGCTGCCGTTCGGGCTCACAGAGACGTTCGCCACGCGCTCGTTCGCGTTGAGCGTGATCGTCTTCGGGCCGACCGGAGACCGCGCAGCCGTTTCCGCGCGACGAATGGAATCCGCGCGCGCGACGTCCCTGACGGCGTCGAGCAGCTCAAGCTGGTCGGCTTCGAGCCGGCCCCTCTGGGTGTTGAGCGCCGGACCGCGTCCCGGCGGCGCGGCAGCCGCGCCACGCCCGCCGCCACGCCCGATCGGAAGAGCACACGTCTGAACTCC
>OCZT010003066.1_pt1 | contig 17177 bp, 13 predicted proteins | sample 1539031 | NCBI WGS metagenome assembly OCZT01 (sample SAMEA3539308, study PRJEB22396) | soil metagenome | biome: tundra; feature: field; material: soil | place: USA | collected 2010-05 | depth 0.15 m | reverse complement strand
CAACTGGCTGATCGGCGCTCCGGTCAAGCGGTCCCTGACCGCCTACGATCACTAGCCCTGAGCTGCGCCGAATTCCCGGTCAACGATCTAGGGAGCGCGGCCGGGGCGTGTACCTCAACGTCGCCGCCTGCGTAGCCGTTCTTGCCGGGATCGCAGCAGCCGCACCCGCCGATCTGCTCCGGCGGCAGCGGCAAGAAGCCCACGCTGCGCGCCGCCGGCCGTGCTCGAACCGCTGGCAGCGGCACTCGCCGGCCTGGCGTAGCCAGCGCCCCGAGCACGGCAGCCTCGGCCGACGACGGCTGAGGGCGGACAGGCCGACCGCCACGATCATCCTGCCTGCCGATTGGGCAGCGTCAGAACTGGACGCCGCGGGTCAGCGCCCCGTCGACGAGCAGGTTGGCGCCGGTCATGAAGCTTGCTGCCGGACTGGCCAGGAACACCGCCGCGCGGGCGATCTCCTCAGGTTTCGCCATCCGGCCGGTTGGATTCAGCGCCATGGCCTGGGCGAACAACTCTGGATTGTGCTGCTCGATGTTCTCCCAGACACCGCCGGGGAAGTACGTGTTGCCCGGTGAGAGGCTGTTGGCACGGATGCCTTTCGGCGCGAGCTGGTAAGCCAGCCCCTGGGTGTAGTGGATGATCGCCGCCTTGAACACGCCGTAGGGCCCGGCCGCGAAGTCGATCTCCCTGCCGGACACGCTCGCGATCGTCACGATCGAAGCCGCGTCGCTACGTTCCAGGTACGGCATCGCGGCGTTCACCAGGCGAACCGTGCCCATCATGTCCACATCGAAGCTTGCACGCCAGCTTGCCGCCTCGTCCGGGATCGCCAGCGCGCTGACGTTGGCCACCACTATGTCCAGGCCCCCGAGCTCAGCGGCACTGACAGCGACCCATCGCTGCATGCCCGCCTCGTCCGCGACGTCTAGGGCGTGCCCCACCGCCACGCTTCCGCGCTTGGTCAGCGTCTCGACCGTGTCAGTGACGTCGCGCGCGGTGCGCGCGCAGAACCCCACGGCGGCACCCTCGGCGGCGAGCGCATCCACGATTGCCCGCCCGATTCCCCTGGTACCGCCGGTTACGAGGGCACGAAGCCCCTGCAGGCCTAGGTCCACCTTTGCCTCCTCGGTTATTGCGAAACATCGCCCCGCCGCGCCGCGCGGCGGGATGCAGCTGCCAGCACTCTCGCCCTGCGACGGCGCGTTACCGGCCGGCCGTCGCGGCGACCTCACGCAGGTGCCGGTGCACGCCGTGATAGGCCGCCGCCCGGGGAAGCAGCGCCTTCGCCACCTTCGTGACGGCGCTGTAGTTGGCGTCCACGACGTTGGCCAGCGGGGCTTCGCTGATCTGCGACAGGAGCTGGTAGGCGTCCAGCTTGTCCAGGCCGTACAGCTCACCGAGCCACATCACCATGCCGACCTGGCTTACCCGCCAGGCGTCCTCAAGCGGACGGCTCGATCCCACGACCGCGAGATGGGTATCGGTCTCGATTCGCGGCCAGGGCGGCGCGCCGCCCTTAATCAAGTCCACGACGAGCGTGACGTCCATCGCGCCTTCTACGGCAGTGCCGCATGCCTCGCCTTCGCCTTGCCGGTAGTGCCCGTCGCCCACCGAGAACAGGCCGCCGTCTACATTGACCCCCAGATAGCACGTCGCGCCCGCACGCATTTCCGGGGTATCCATATTCCCGCCGAACGTGTCCGGCACCAGCGAGGAGCGCACCTCACCTGCCGCCGGTGCCACGCCGACCGTGCCCAGCATCGGATCCATCGGCAGTTCCAGCCGGAAATCGCTGGCCTGAGCCTGGAACCCGACGGTCCACCGCTCCCGGTCCACCTCATAAATCCAGGTTCGTTCCGGCAGCGGATCCTGCAGCGTCGCGGTGCGATCAGTGCTCGTCAGGCCGCCGAAGAGCGGGATCGTGCAGGACGCGCCGAAATTCCGCGCCGGGCTGAGGCTCGCGAGATGCAGCGCCAGGGTGTCGCCGGGCGCTGCGCCTTCCACGTAGAACGGGCCGGTCTGCGGGTTGACGAACGGCATGGTCAGCACCGCGCTCGGCATGTCCGTGGTGCGCCGGATGTGACCGCAGAACGCGTCGTCCGTCCACAGCCGCAGCACCGTCCCCGGCATTACCTTCCGCACGGGGGCGACGCCGCCGAATGTGAACGCATACTGCTCGCGCTCCGGGCGGAACTCGACAACCTCCATCGGATTTCCTCTCGTGGTCAGCGGCGCAGCGACACGTGCGATCGGTTCAGCTCCTGCGCGCCGCTGATCCCCGGAAGCCGCCTGCGTGCCAATGCAACCCTCCTCCCGGCTCCCGCCAGTGTGTCCCGCTCCATACGGGCCTTGCAAGCGGCCGGATCGCACCTCTCCCACCAGGACCCAGCAGGACAGCTGGCCACGGACCAGGTCCTGTTCAGAAGGCGGTCTGGCATGGCGCTGCACGCGCGGGTCAGCGCCAGGACGGGGCGTCGGCGCTACGGCATCCGCACGCACCACATCGGTATCAGCCACGGCTCTGGCGTGTCGTCCGCTGGCCCGGCGGCTTGCGTAGGACCATACCGTTATGCCGGGTCGAGAGCTGATGGAGCATGTGCGCGCGCCAAGCGGGCAGGGCGGCTCCCCCATAGCATCCACCGGGCAACTCGGGAGGACGTGTGGGCAAGGCCAGCCGGGAGCGGCACCGGGCGAAGGAGAAGAACCGGGCGAAGGAGCGCGCACGACGGCAGTACGGGACCGGCCGAGCCGGCGGGACGACCAACCCGCCGCCGGCTGACCGGCCAACCGCCGCTGACTGGCTCCCAGCACAGGCCGACCAGCTGGTGGCTGACGCCGTGCACGCCTGCTTCCACGATGACACTGACGCGTTCAGGCGATGCGCCGCGCAGCTGGCCGGCCGTCCGGGAGCGCCGGGATGGCAGCGGACGGCAGACAAGGCCCTGTTTGGCTTCTTGCTGCGCGCGGTTACCGCCGGCTGGCAGCTGGGCTGGCAGCCGGCCGAGCTGGTGCGGCACGTGGGCCGGATGGCGGATGACGGGCACGCGGGCATGGCGGCTGACGTGATTGCCGCCGAATTGCGGGGCTACGCCGCCGCGACAATCGATGAACAGTGGACCGCGCAGCTGACCATGCTCGGTGCGGAGTTGTGGTGGGGCAAGGACAGCTACCTGGAGCGGTGGCGTGATCGGGCGGGGATAGGCAGGGCGGCCGCAGTCGACTGCGCCCTGCGGGTGCTCTATCTGCTCAGCAGCCTGCCCGGGCTCGCCCGGCTATGTCCGTTGCCGGGTACAGCCCGCTGTGGCGCACTGGCCGCTGACCGCGTCCGGACCAACTCGGTCGACCAGCGGATGCTCGGACGGGTGCGGGCGCTGCTGGCCAAGGCGGAGTCAACGGAGTTCGCGGCGGAGGCAGAGGCGCTGACCGCCCGAGCGCAGGAACTGATGGCACGCCACAGCATCGACTACGCATTGCTGGCCGCCGCGGCTGGCGGCACGGATGCCCCATCGGGCCGGCGTCTGTTTGTCGAGAGCCCATACGAGGCACCGAAGGCGGTCCTGCTTGACGTGGTGGCGGCGGCAAACCGCTGCCGGGCGGTCTGGCACCGGAGCCTGGGATTGAGCACGGTGCTGGGATTTCAGGGCGACCTGGACGCGGTGGAGTTGCTGTACACCTCCCTGCTGGTGCAAGCGACCGCCGCCATGATGCAGGCCGGTGCGCGGCGCGATGCATACGGCCGGTCGAGGACCCGATCGTTCCGGCAGTCGTTCCTGACTTCTTACTCGCAACGGATCGGGGAACGGCTCGCCAATGCTGCCGGAGCAGCGGAGCGGCAGGCAGTGGCCGAATCACCCGGAACGGACCTCGTTCCGGTGCTGGCTGCTCGCGACAGTGCCGTCAAGCAGGCTGTCGATGAGATGTTCCCGGAGACAAGGCGCGCGGTGACGTCGGTCACCGATCGGGAAGGATGGCTGCACGGGCGGGCCGCTGCGGACCTGGCCACGCTGCAGGGGCACCGCGAGGTCACCGGCCGCCGGGCGTGACAGACCTGCGGCACGACCATGGCCCGCTCCACGCCGCGCACGACCAATGACATGCCGTTGGTCTGGCCGGGCTCGTTCCGCGCGAGGGCTCCTGGCCGCAGGTCACCTACGGGGCGGTGCGGCCAAGTACGGCGGCAAGCACCCGGCCCAGTTCGGCCTCGGCGCTGCCGGCGAGCCCGTTTGAGCGCCACGCCACATGCATGTCGGGGCGGATCAGCACGCAGCCGTCCTCGCCGACCTCACGGGCGCGCGCCCAGTCCTCGTAAACGTCGATGTACTGGCGGCCAGGTCCGATGACGTACGCCGCGACCTCCACGCCCAGCTTCGCCCCGGCGGTCGCGGCGGCGTCGGCCCACGCCTGCCCGGCAATGCCGGTCAGCAGGCAGAAGCGGCCCTTGCCCGCCAGATCGTGGGTGCTCACCTTGCGGCCCGCGTATCCCAGCCAGACGTGCGGTAGCCGGGCCCCCGGCCAGGTGGTCGGGTGGTAGTACAGCTCGGGATCGCGGGTGTATGCGGGCTCGCTGGTGCCGTCCGTCGCGACCGCAGCCGAACGGTACCGCTGGCCGAGCTCCACGCCATGCGCGTTGAACTCGTAGTCCTTGAGCTCCAGGGCCTTACGCAGTGCCTCGCGCTGCTGGAGGCCGTGGTGGGTGTTGCTGGCGCGGGCGGCGATCCGGGTCACCATCACTTCCGGGTCGCTGGTGTCGCTCAGGCCCAGCGCGTCGAAGATCGGCCCGAACTCCTCGATGCTCTTGTTAGCGCGCAGCACGATCTGCTTGCCTATCGGCGCACGCTCGGCGTCGTAGGAATCGAGCAGTTTCTCCCCTGCCGTGCCGCGCAGCACGTACGCGAGCTTCCAGGCAAGGTTGTACGAGTCCTGGATGGAGGTGTTGGAACCCAGCCCGTTCGACGGCGGATGCCGGTGCACGGCATCCCCGACGCAGAAGACACGGCCGGCCCGGTACCGGGTGGCATACATCTTGTTGTTGCCCCACAGGGATGTGGACCGGATCGTCACCGGGATCGTGTCGTCGCCGACCAGCTGGTAGACGATGCGCTTGGCCATCTCGTCATCGACCTCGGGCGGCGGCTGGCTGATGTCGTAGCCCCAGACGATGAGCCACTCGTTCCACGGCCGGACCATGCGGACGAGACCCAGGCCGATCCCGCCGATGTCGGCTCCTGGCTGCAGCACCCAGTACAGGACACTGGGCCGGTGCTCGACGTACTTCGAGAGGTCAGCGTGGAAGACGATGTTCATGCTGCCGGCGACGTCCATCTCGCCCTCGAACGGCAGCGCGATGTCGGCCGCGACCGCGCTGCGCCCGCCGTCTGCGCCGATGACGTACTTGGCGCGGATGCGGAACTCGGCGCCGGTCACCCGGTCGCGGACCCGCACCGTAACGCCGTCAGCGTCCTGGGTCAGCCCGGCGTACTCAGTGTCGAACCGGATCCGGCTGCCTAGCGAGGCGGCATGCGCGATGATGATCGGCTCGAGCAGCGTCTGCGGGATGTCGCAGTTGGGCGACGGGCTGGCCTGCACGTAGTCGGCTTCCCGGGCGGGGTGAGTGCCCCACGTGCGCACCCGGCCCAGCTCATCCCCGGCGAGGCTGGTGCAGAAGACGGTATCGCCCATCAGCGCATGCGGGGTGCCCTGGGCGAGCACGGCTGCCTCAATGCCGAGGTCGCGGAAAATCTCGATGGTGCGCTGATTGGTGATGTGCGCGCGGGGCGTGTTAGCCGTCCACCGGTATTTGGTGATCACCATGTGCTGCACGCCGAGCGTCGCGAGGGCGAGGGCCGCGGCGCCGCCGGCCGGCCCGCTGCCGATGACAAGGACATCGGTCTCGAGATCACCGTCCGCCGACGTGCTCAGCTGAGCCTGGGGGGCGTTGTCCAGGTCCACTCCGCTGGCGGCGCCGGCGCTGCTGGTCATTGCTGATCCTCCTGCTGACGGGCAAGCACGATGTCGAACGTGACGGTGGTCCAGGGTTCATCGAGGTGCCGGCCGTCCGGCCCCGGTCCCGGCGGCTGCTCGGTGAAGCCGACGATGAGGCTGTCCTTGACGCCGAACACGGCGTCACGATCCAGGTACGGACCACCGGCGACGAAGATGTGGGTAGTCAGCGTGCGGTAGCCAGGCGCGTCGACCTTGAAATGCAGGTGCGCAGGGCGCATCGGCCCGCGGCCGGCCGCGGCGGGCAGGTCGCCGACCGGGCCGTCAGCCGGGATCGGGTAGGGGGCCGGGTGCACCGACCAGAACCTGTACTCGCCGTCCGCGCCGCTGCGCAGCCAGCCACGGCCTGCCGTCCGGCTGCCTGCGTACTGCACGTCGTAGAAGCCGTCCGCATCGGCTTCCCACACCTCGATCCGCGCATTCGGTACCGGTATCCCGTCGGTGCCGCGGACTTTGCCAGCAACATGGCAGGGCCTGCCCTTCGCGCCGCCGGTAATGTCGCCGCCCAGCGGCACCTCCGGCGCGCCCGGCACGAAGAACGGCCCGAGCACGGTCGACTCGGTGGCCCCCGCCGAGGCGGGGGCATTGATCCCCACCGTCAGCATGGACAGCCCGAGCACGTCCGAGAGCAGGATGAATTCCTGCCGCCGGTGGTCGGTCATGTGCCCGGTCCTGGTCAGGAACTCGATCCCCCGCTGCCACTCGGCATCAGTCAGCCGGACCTCCCGGGCGAAGGAGTGCAGGTGCCGGACCAGGCTCTGCATGATCTCCAGGTAGCGCGGCGAGGCTGCCCCGGCGAAGCTCGCGACCACCTCATCGGTGACCGCCTGCTCGCGCGCGGCCTCCCCGGCCGGGCCAGCGGTGCTGGACTGCTCGTTCACGACATCTCCTCCGCCGCTCCGGTCGGTCATGCTGGCACCGGCCGGCCGTGCTCCCGCCGGATTACTGCGCTCAGCCAGGGTGCCCATCGCACGCGACAAAGGATCTGTCCCGGCACCGGGCCGCACGGCCGCCCGGTGCCCGGGCATTGGCCTCTGAACAGGAGAAATCATAGACTCCGCCAGCAGCCAGGGCAGGTGGCCGGGCGCTGGGCACCAAGGCTGGCCTTGCTGGCGTCCGCGTTCATATCCCTTCCGGGCGGAGAAACGGGGCACTCACGCCCGGTGCGCGCTATGACGGGCTAATGCGCCGGGCGGCTGGTGGCGTGGGCGTCGGCGAAGTCCCAGACCGGCCGAAGCAGCTCGGCGGGGGTTTCGATCTGGGGGAGGTGGCCGGTAGCGGTGAGGAGGCGGAACTGGGCGCCGGGGATGGCGGCGGCGAAGGCGCGGCCGTAGTCGGGGCCGGCGATCTGGTCTGCTTCGCCCCAGAGCACCAGGGTCGGCGCCCTGATGCCGGCCAGGCGGCCGGCGAGGCTGGCGTCGGTCATGGACGTGCCGCCGTAGACGGCGAGGGCCGCACGGTTACCGGCCATGATCGCGCGGGCTTCGGGAGGCAGCGCCGCGGGGTCGATGCCGAACTTGGCGGGATCGTGGTAGCTCAGCTGGGCGACTTGGTCCATGGTCAGGGAGAAGAAGTCGACGACCGCCGCGGCCGGGAAAGACGCCGGGACCGAATCGTCCTCGGAGGTGTTCGCCCTGGTCACCGACCTCCTCGATACCGAGGCATACCCGTCGCTCGACCTGGCCTGCGCCTACCCGGTGCGGTGGGGCTGCGAGACCGTCATCGGCCACCACAAGACCGACATGGGCCAGGGACAGCCGGTACTGCGCAGCAAGGACCCCGAGGGCGTCGCCCAGGAGATGTGGGCACTGTTCGCCGTCTACCAGGCCATCTGCCAGCTCATCGGCGCCGGCGTGAACGCGGCGGGCATCCCCCCGGACAAGATCAGCTTCCCGCATGCCCTCGCCGCCGCGACCAGCACCATCACGGCGGCTTTTCCCCCCTGACCAGCTTGACCTGGCGCTGGCCATCTTCCTGGTGAAGATCCTCGGCCCGCAGTTCTTCGTCCGGGACCGCCCCGGCCGGGCCAGCCCCCGCAAGACCAGGAAGGCCGGCGATTTCCCCAGGCGCGGCGACCACGAGCCGAGCGTGACCCATGTCACCCGCCGAATCGAACTCCACTGCCTCGAACACCTGTGAAGTGCCTAAAGGCAAGGCCATTGGGTCGAGCGCGCGATCGCTCACCTCAAATCCTGGCGTATTCTCCACACCGATTATCGTCGGCCACTTCGTACGTATGCTACGTCCTATCGCGCTGCTGTAGGGCTATACTTCTTCTCACTAAATTTCTAATAAGCTTCTAGATATATATTGCTAGTTTCCAGTTGCTAGTGTCGCGTGTTGGAAGTTGTTTGACGGTTAGTTGAGCGGGACAATGGAGCATGTCCTTTGCTCCTGCACTGATCCTGCGCCAGGGGGATCGTGAACGGCTGGCGGATCTTGCCCGTCTGCCTGGTGTCCCGTCGGGGCTGGCGAAGCGGGCCCGGATGGTGCTGCTGGCCGGGGACGGGGTGCCGAACGCGCAGATCGCCCGGACTGTCGGGGTGTCGCGGCCGACGGTGACCGGCTGGCGGGACCGCTACCAGCGGGGCGGCATCGCCGCGCTGGCGGATGAGCCGCAGTCGGGCCGGCCGGCGGAGATCGACGAGATCGAGGTCGTGGTGACGACGCTGGCTGACGATGGCCGGCCGCCGGAGCGGCTGGGGATCACGCACTGGTCGGCCCGGTTCCTGGCCGCCGAGCTGGGCATCTCGTTCGCCAGCGTGGCGAGGATCTGGCGCAAGTGGCGGATCCAGCCGCACCGGATCGAGACGTTCAAGTTCTCTGCCGACCCGCAGCTGGAGGCGAAGATCCGCGACGTCGTCGGGCTGTACCTGGCGCCGCCGGAGAACGCAGTCGTGGTCAGCGTGGACGAGAAGTCGCAGATCCAGGCCCTGGACCGGACCGCGCCGCCGCTGCCGCTGCGTCCCGGCCTGGCCGCCCGCCGCACCCACGACTACAAGCGCCACGGCACCACCACCTTGTTCGCCGCCCTCGAGGTCGCCACCGGGAAGATCACCGTCGGCGCCTGCTACCCCCGGCACCGCCACCAGGAGTTCCTGCGGTTCCTCAAGAAGGTCGCCGCCGCCCACCCCGGCACCGGCCTGCACGTCGTCCTGGATAACTACGGGACCCACAAGCACCCCGAGGTCCGCAGCTGGCTCGCGAAGCCTGGGAACCAGCGGATCACGCTGCATTTCACGCCGACCGGGTGCTCCTGGCTGAACATGGCCGGGATCTTCTTCGGCATCATCACCCGCCAGGCCATCCGCCGCGGCAGCTTCACCTCGGTCACCGACCTCACCGTCGCCATCGACCGCTTCATCGACGCCTATAACGACCGCTGCCATCCGTTTTCCTGGACCAAGAACGCCGACGACTTACTCGCCAAATCAAACCGTAAAACAACTAACGCCACGCGACACTAGTGTATGTTTGCGAATAGACACCGGGATCAGTCGGCGCAGGCGGTCAGTTGACGAGGTGCCCACGAGGCTCCTGCCGCCGCCTTGGCTCAAGGAACAGCCAGGAGCGCGGGGGAAGGCCGGAGCAGATCATGTCAATTCAGACCCACCAGCCACTGCGCGACCGTACGGTCCCTCGCTGCTGGAGCCTCCCGCAGCCCATCCACCGGCCGTGCGCGGGCCGTGCGCGCCTCCGGGCGGGTGGGGGAACGATCAGCGTTCGAATTCATAGAGAGGGTTTCTGATATGACCACAGAACCTAGTTTCGAGCTCAACGGATCGGCGGAAGAGTCGCAACCGCTTCCCGCTGAAGCACCTGCTCCCGTGCCACAACTGCAGGCTCCGCAGTACGCGCAGCCGCTTCCTGCCGAAGCACCTGCTCCCGTGCCACAACTGCAGGCTCCGCAGTACGCGCAGCCGCTTCCTGCCGAAGCACCTGCTCCCGTGCCACAACTGCAGGCTCCGCAGTACGCGCAACCGCCCATGCCGTATTCATTGCCAGGACAGGCTGCCCCGATCCCGGCCGCGCAAGCTGCGGTCATGGCAGAGGGCGAGTTCAGCGCCAGGGCGAAGTCCACTCCCCTCGCCTACGTCCTGGACATCTTCCTGGGCGAGCTCGGCATCCACCGGTTCTATCTGGGCGAGCAGGGTACCGGTCTTGCGATGCTTCTGATCACCGTCCTGACAGGTGGCATCGGGCTCATCGTCACGTTTCCGTGGGCGATCGTGGACCTGTTCCTGATCCCCCGGATGTTGGAACGCGCCAACGCCAAGATCCGCAAGGAGGAGTTCGCCAAGTACGGTTTGCTTCCGCCAGCGAAGATCGCCGGGTATGGCGCTGTCTGATCGCTGCCCATGCTCGCCGTGGCCGGAACTAGCAGCGGCGGCGCAGGGCCCGATCACAACCAGCACCATGTTGCGTTTAGCCGACGGCTCCAACCGAAGCACGCTGGCGGGGCCGGACGGCGGCCCGCGGATCAGCGGCGTCCACACAGCGCCGATCGCCAACGTCATCGCGTTCCTCGCGGCGATGATCTCCATTTCTCCAAGATGCGCACGCCCGTGAACATCGGCTTCAGGGCACTCCCCCCGCTGTTCCTTGGCCGTAGCCTTGCCGTTCGCGTCATCGCGACCGGCCAAAGTGCGATGCCGGGTAAGCGCGGCGGGCAGGCCCGGCGGAACAAGCTCGCGGTGTACTCGCTGCCCTATCGGTGTGGAAGATCACGCCCGGGACATGGCCGCCGCGCACCGCCACCGCTATCGTCAGCGCCCCGTAAGCCAGCTCGGCATTGTGGCGAGCCAGGTGCAGTCCGGGGAGATCGCCACCGCGCACATCGGGTCGTCGTGGGCCGGTGAGGGTAGCGCGGGGCGTGCCGTCGGCGGCCCGCGAGTACCTTCCAGCCCCTCAGGCCAGCCGCGCGCGCCAGCCTGCGCCCCTCATCATCGGTGATCTCGATATCGTGATGATCTTGCACCCAGTCATCGCCGACGAATAGCACCCCCGTGCCTCCTCGCCACGCCCGGCAACCTTCAGCAGCGGAGGAGACGCCCAGCGATCTAATGGACAAGTGCTCACCACCCGCGGCAGGGCATGTCATCCCATCAGCGGTCACATCTCCTCACGACCGGGCGGGCGCACGGTCGTGAGGAGATGACTCACAGGGACCTGATGCGGAGAGTGCTGACCCGCCAGTCGCTACCAGGGCCGAGCCTCCCAGAGCGGGCCCGGTAGATGCCATTAGATGCGCACGTTCTCGGCGCAGGGTGGCGTTGCATAGTTGTGCAGGGAGGACCCTGGGTCCAATTCGAGGACAACGCCTGCGCGCAGTTATCGCCGCTCCACAGGGGACCGTACGCACCGTGAAAACCGACGGGTGGCCTGAGGTTAAGTTCATGGGCCGAGATTTATATACCACATCCCGCCGACCCTGATACAAGGATACGGCGAGAATGTATAGGTAGTGCTCTGGACCAGGGCAAGATAGACCTGCTGGAAGGACGCCGGACTGGCGGGCATGTTTAGCAGCGGGTTCGTGTTACTTTCGCATGCGCGTCCGGGGTAGCAAAGGTGCCCCGTGAGTTCGACTAGAGCGAAGTTGCCTGATACGTCTGCGCCATTGAAGGCGATGTTCCCGGTAATAGCTGGTTCTTGCGAGTTCTGAGAATTGCAGTTAGCCCGGCTGGCAAGCGACGCGTAAGAGCACGCGAGCGTTTCGTTGCCTTGAAATCGTGCCTGGAAGAAGCCATCTACAGCCTCCTCTGGTGTGGCGTGGCCAGGCGTTATAGAAGCGGACGTGGTCAGTAGCTGCGCGATGATGGGCTTAAGCAGTTGCGCTTCTGCCTCATAGCCCCAGGCGTTCGGGTGGAAGCTCTGTGAGCAGGCGCCATTCACGATGTAGTCTTTCGGGCAGTTGTTGCTGGTCTCAACCGGTGGAAGCAACTGAGCTGAGGTTATCCCCGGGATTATCAGCGAGGAGGAGCTCTGCGAACACTTCTGCTGGCGTCCTGAATCCGAGTATAGCGCGGGGCCGGTCATTTATCTCGTCCGCCACAGCCTGAAGATAGCGAATGTCGCCGGTGATATCCGTGCCTTTCGGGAAGTACTCCCTCAGCAGTCCGTTAGTATTCTCATTCGTGCCCCGCTCCCAGGGAGAGTGCGCGTGCGCGAAATACACCGGGATGCTGGATGCGAGGGTGAGGGCGGCGTCGAGGGTGACTAGGACCGGTTCGCCCTCCGGGATGTCCGCGGCATTCAGGAGGGCGCCCGTCTGGGTGATCTCGCTGGTGCCGTCGGGAACTCTTACCTGCGCTATCGTGACAGCCTCGCGGTGCAGCATCGCGGAGAACAACGTGACCTTGTCGTTCTCGTCAGTCCACGCGCCGCGCATTACCTTGCCGCCGGGCGCGATTTCCAACTCGCCTTCCGCGTCTTTCCTGGCCTGCGCGAAAAGCCACGCGCAGGTTATCCGGTCAAGCCCGGCCGCGTCGATCCCGGTGAGCACGTTCCTGATCGTCTGCATGCTCGGATACGAATACCTGAAGTTGAACCAGTCCCATTTCGCGCCGGGTTTCTTCAGCAGCGGCCGGGGCATGCCGGCGGCGTTGCCGGCGATCTCACGATAGTTTTTCGCGCCGGCCAGCGTCGCCACTACGCAGACCACCAGGACGAATGCCAGCGCGTGCCGTTTTCCCCGCGGGTCGCGCGGGTCCGGGACAGATCCCAGCATTCCCAGAAGGCCCGGAGATACCGGGGTCTTCACCGTCTCCATCCACGGTCGTGCCGGCATCGGGACTTGACGGGCCGGAGATGGAATGCAAAACTGGCACAGGATGGCCTTCTCTCGGGATTTTGATTGTCTGGTAACAACCATCATCCCGGAAAAGAGAAGGCCATCTCGCGGTAATCGAAGGTAATCGGTGCTGCGACGGGAAATCAATTCCGCAAGGGCATGGCGACTGACGCCGGACGTACCAGCGCCGTGACGTATTGTAATCACAACGCTCCCATCAGTGATCTTGGAATCGCCCTGACCTCTTCGGCACTCCCGGCCAGGAGCGTTTCTGGTTCATGTGGGACGAGCTCTCCTACGGTGCGCTCGGCGCCGTGGTCCTAGCCGACACCCGCCGGCTCGCCGACTGCTTCCCGTCTGTCGACTACTTCGAAAAACGCCAGCTGCCGTTCGTTATCGCCATCAATCGCTTTGACGACTCTCCCCACTACGATCCGGAGGACGTGCGTATTGCGCTCGACCTCGACCCGCGCGTTCCGGCCGTGCTCTGCGATGTCCGCCAGCCAGGCTCGGCTAAGCAGGTTCTGATCACCCTGGTGGAGCACCTCCTAGTTACGGAAGGTAATAAATAGGATGGCCGTGGACAGCCGGGGGCCGGCTGAGGAGCCGGCCGGATCACCGAGCGGCGTGGTGACATGGCCGGTCCGCTCGGGCGGGGTGCCTCCGCTTGCCGATGGTTTCATCGCCAGGCCGGAGACGGCGACGGGCCTTGGGGCGGCCCTGCTTCCGGGTACCACGGTGGTGCTTGTGCCTGGCCAGGCGGTCGTGGAGGGGTCGCGGGACTGGCTAGGTTCGTGCGGCAAGACCCAGCTCGCGGTGGGGTTCGCGGAGTCGTTGTGGCAGTCCCGCAGGGTGGAATTGCTGGTCTGGGTCGTTGCCACCAGCCGGGCGTCGGTGCTGTCCGGTTATGTCCAGGCAGCGGTGGCGATAGGAATCAATCCGGCCGGTGATGCCGAGTCGGCTGCCGCGCGCTTCCTGAGCTGGCTCGGCGAGACCAGCAGGCCGTGGCTCGTGGTGCTCGATGATCTATCCGACGCGGCGGATCTGGACGGGCTCTGGCCGGACGGGCCTGCGGGCAGGGTGCTGCTCACGGCCACGAGTTCCGCGGCTCTCTCCAGTGGGCACCAGGCGCGAGCTCACCCGGTCGGGGTCTTCAGCCCCCGCGAGGCCCTGAGCTACCTGATGGGCCGCCTCACCGCCGACACGGACCAGCGCCTCGGAGCGATAGACCTGGTAGAGGATCTTCGCTGCGAGCCACTGGCCCTCGCCCAGGCCAGCGCGGTGATCGCGGGCTCGGCGCTGTCGTGCCGTGACTACCGGGGATATTTCGCGCAACGGCGGGAGCAGCTGGCGAAGGTGGCCGGTAATGAGCCGACGGCCGGCGCGGTCACCTGGACGTTTTCCTTCGAGCAGGCAGCCCGGCTGGCGCCGGGCAGCGGCGCCCAGTCCGTGCTCGCGCTGGCCGCGCTCCTGGACGGCCACGGAATTCCCGGCGCGGTCTTCACCACGCCGGCCGCGTACGCATACCTCGCGGGAGACGGCGCCAGGGGCCCGGCGGACCGGGAGCGCGCTCAGGGCACTCTGCTCATCCTGGAGCAGGCGGGTTTGCTGGCCATCGATCACGCGGACTCGCCGCCGACGGTCCGGCTGAGCCCGGTGGTTCAGGCGGCGGTCCGGATGGCGATGCCTGCCCGGATGCTTGATCGCGCGGCGGGCGTGGCGGCGGACGCGCTGCTGGAGGTATGGCCCGGCGATGAGCCACAGGCGTGGACTGCCGCGGCCCTGCGGTCATGCGCGGCCAGCCTTCAGCAGGCCGCCGGAGACCTGCTGTGGGCAGGCGGCTGTCACCGGCTGCTGCTGCGCGCCGGACAGAGCCTGGACAGCGCGCGCCTGACCGGCCCTGCCGTCGCGTACTGGAGAGAGCTTGCCGCGACCGGCGACCGGGTTCTCGGCCCGGACCACCCGGACACCCTGATGGCCGGCGAGCAGCTGGCCGATGCATGCCTGACCGCCGGACGGGCAGCGGAGGCTCTTCCGTGGTTCCAGTGGGTCCTGGCCAAGCGGGTCCGCGTGCTCGGGCCGGATCACCCTGGCACCATCGCGGCCCGGTGCAACCTCGGCCGGGCCTCCGTGGCCGCAGGCCAGTTCAGCGACGCGATCACCGTCCTGGACGAGGCTGTCGCGGACTACGAGCGTGTCCGCGGAGCGGACCACCTCGACACGCTCGGCGCCCGGGATGAGCTCGCCGCCGCGTACCGCGCCGCCGGGCAGTTCACCGACGCGATCCGGCTGCAGCGGCGCACGCTAGCCGATCGCGAGCAGATTCAGGGACCCCGGCATCCCGACACTATGACCACCCGGCAGTAGCTGGCCGACGCCTACCTCGCGGTCGGCCGGCTCAAGGACGCCCTCTCCGGCTACAAGCGGGTACTCGCCGACCGGGAACGCGTCCTCGGCCCCGATCACCTGGACACGATCGCGGCCCGGGGTAACCTCGGCGCCGCTTACCACTCGGCCGGGCGGATGGCTTCCGCCCTGCAGTTGCACGAGGAGACCTGCGCCGGTTACGAACGGGTTCTGGGCCCCGATCACCCGGATACCCTGGGCCGCCGTGCGAGCCTGGCGCACGTCTACTACGCGGTGGGCCGGATCAGCGACGCGACGACGCTGCTCCGCGATACCCTCGCGCGCTGTGAGCGGACCCTCCCGCCCGGGGATCCGCTGACGCAGACCGTGCGGGAGAGCCTGACGAACATCGCCGGAGCCTGACGAGCATCGCGGGTGCCCGGAAGGCTCACGCGGCCCCTCCGGGCTAGCGTCCCTCGGTATCGCTCTCCCGCTGGATCTGGAAGAACGACGACCGCAGGACGAAACGCGCGGAGAGCATCAGGATCAAGCCGGCAATGCCGATGCCGACAAGTGACCAGATCTGCGGCGCGGGCGCGTTTTGCAGCGACTTCACCAGGATCCAGCCGAGGAATACGGCTGCGGCGAGCGGAAGTATGCCGAGGATAAAAGCATCCCAGGCACTGCGGAAGATGCGGCGCCGGTAATAGACCATGGTGGCGAGCGCGGTGAGGATGTAGAAGATGGAGAACAGCAGCCCGGTCACGTCGATCACGTCGAAGAACGCATTCTGAACCGAGGTAGCGAGATAGTAAATGGTGCTGAGCCCGACGATAAGCAGGCCGACGATGACGCTGGCGGCGACGGGAGTCTTATACCGGCGGGACACATTGGCGAGGAATTCCGGCAGTACCCGGTAACTTGCCATGCCGTAGACGATCCGGGCGCTGAGCACGATGCCGGTGCCAGTGGTGGCGATCACCGATAGCGCGATCGACAGCGCCATCGCCTTGGCCCAGTCACCACCGCCAAGCGCGTTAGCGACGTAGACGAGCGCGGTGCCGTTGGCCGAGGCGGCCTGGAGCTTGGCTGGCGATACCACTCCCTGAAAGCCCAGCTGCGAGAGCGTGTAGATGATGGCGAGGAGGCCGACCGCCAGGATGGCTGCCCGGCCCGGGTTGGTGCGCCGGTGCTTTACCTCCTCGTTGACGTACAGGGTGCCGTCCCAACCGCCGTAGACGAACACCGCAACGAGGAACCCCGCCACCGCGTCGCCGTGCCCGCCGATCCCGCGGAGGCTTAGCCAGCCCTTGGTAATAGGGACAGTGCCGGGATGGTGGCCGAGCACGAACACGAGGCCGGCGATCGCCAGCCCGATAAGGATCAGGTACTCGACCAGTGCCATGCTGACCTGGGCACGCGCAGTGATGCGTATGCCGACAATCGCGATCACCAGCATGACGAGGCCGACGGCACACCCGATACCGATATACGCCCAGGTATTGGTGGAACTGGAGCCGAAAACGGCGAGAACCGATGGCCCGAGCAAAAGGACCTCGGCGACGGTGCCGATGATATAGGCGGCTACCATCAGCCATCCGGTCAGGAAGCCGAGGTACGGATTGATCGCCCGGCCAACCCACTCGAAGGAGGCGCCGCAGTTGGCGTTCCATAGGTTCAGGCGGCGATAGGAGTTGGCGATGATAAGCATGGGAATCGCGGTGAGGATGAGGATAGGGCCACTGCCGTAGGCGGTCACCATGGCGAGCGCGGCCAGCGAGAGCCCGGCCGTTGCGGCCGGGGCAGACGAGGCCATGCCGATCACAGTGTCTTGCGCCACCCCGATCGCATTCGGCTCGAGCCGCGCCGCGGGGGCCGGCCCGGTTCCTGCGACGGCAGTCCCGGAATGATCGGTCATCTATTCTCCTTCGTACCGTTACGCATGCTTTAGAATGTTTATGCGGGCAGCGAAAGATGCCGTTCATGCCCGGAAGTAATACAGGTGCGCCAGGCGCCTGGAGATGGTCCGGCCACGCCG
>OCZT010003065.1_pt1 | contig 17177 bp, 9 predicted proteins | sample 1539031 | NCBI WGS metagenome assembly OCZT01 (sample SAMEA3539308, study PRJEB22396) | soil metagenome | biome: tundra; feature: field; material: soil | place: USA | collected 2010-05 | depth 0.15 m | reverse complement strand
GGAGGCCTGGCTCCTGCCTGCATTTACCAGCCGGACCGCGGGCCAACCTGGGTACTTGCAGCTTGCCGATGCTGCGCCCGACCAGATTCGTTTCGGTGCCGTCGACGATGACCAGATGGGTGTGTTCTACGCGCTCTTCTCAGCGCGTATGGAGAGCAATCTCACCTATCGGATCAATGAATACCTTCGCATTGGCCTGGCCACCGGGATCATCCATGCGACGTGAACAAGAAGGGACGTTGGAGAGATGAAGGGTGACTTCAGCCGCCTCACATTCGCCGAACAGAATCACTACCGGCGTGTGCTCAAGCAACAGGGTCGCGTTGAGATCGACGCCGATGGCAATGAGCAAGTCGCCATAGGTGAGCATCTGGCCGCCACCACGGCCACCGATGTGATCGGGCAGGCGGGCTATCCCCAGGGTACGTTGCCGAACGGCAATCCAACCGGCGGGTTCGCCTTGGGCCTGAATGCCGCAGCCACCGATCTCACCATTTCCACCGGGCGCATGTACGTCGATGGACTGCTGGTCGAGAACGACACGCTGGGGGCGACGCTTCTGGAGCAGCCCGATCTACCGGGCGCGACCATGACCACACTGAACGCCACCGCCGCTGGGATCTATGCCGTGTATCTCGACGTGTGGGAGCGATTGATCACCGCACTGGACAATCCCCAGATTCGGGAGACGGCGTTGGGTGGACCGGACACGTCGGCGCGGACCAAGATGGTCTGGCAGATCAAGTTGGCCTCACTCGGTGCCGTTCCTGCGGCAGGAGGCGTTCTCCCTACGTGTGCCAGTGCAGGGTCACCCTGGCCGGCACCCAGCACGGGCATGCTGGCGGCTCAGTCCGGAGCCCCCGGTTCGACCTTGCCCTGCATCCTGCCGCCCGAGACCGGCTACCAGCAGCTCGAGAATCAGCTTTACCGGGTGGAGATCCACACGCCGGGTGCGGACGGCACTGCGACGTTCAAATGGTCCCGCGAGAACGGGTCCGTCGTAGCCTTGATCTCTTCCCCGGCCACGTCGGGCGGCTCGTCGCTCCCGGCCGCGTCCTACTGGTGCACCAGTGTGAGCCAGGATCAGACGCTGGGCTTCCAGGCCGGGGACTGGGTCGAGTTCTCAGATGACAGCACCGAACTTGGTGTCGGCCACGGCACGCTCTACCAGGTGGCGGCGACCCCGACCGATGGCCACACGGTGTCGCTCACCGCCACGACCGCTCCCACCGCCAACATCTCCCTCCACCCGAAGTTGCGGCGTTGGGACCAGAGCGGCACCGGTCTGGATCATGGGATCACGGTGATGACGGCCACTCCCATCCCGCTCGAAGGTGGCGTGGAGATTCAGTTCTCTCCCGGCAACTACCAGGTGGGCGACTACTGGGTCATCCCGGCCCGAACGGCGACTTCGGTCCAGCAGGGCTTCGTCGATTGGCCTCTTGATGCCACGTCGAAGCCAATTCCCCAGTTGCCAGCCGGCATAGCGCACCACTACGCCAAGCTCGGGCTGGTCGAGGTCACCGCAACCGGAACGTTCGCCGGCTTGGGCACCGCCGTGGAGCCCACCGACTGCCGATTGCCTTTCCCGGCATTGACCGAGATCACCTCCGCACAATCAGCCAGTCCCTGCACCATCGTCGTGCAGCCGGGAGCGGGCTGGGAGCAGCCCATTCTGAGCTACTTCCAGAATGCAGGGGCCGGTACCACTACGCCGCTCAATGCCGAGATCTGCTTCCCGGTCGGGAGTTTCCCTGTCACCACACCCCTCGTCATCAACAACGGCGGGCACATTCGCATCAGCGGGAGCGGCTGGGGCACACAGCTGATCGCGCCCACGGGCACCGAAACTGTCATGCGGTTTGAAGGCTGTCTGAGTGTCGGGGTGCGGGATCTCTATGGGTCGACCTCGTCGGTGACGAGCGCTCGAACCGCCACGGGGAGGGATCACATCAACGGGACCCTCTCGTTCTCGAACTGCGAGGATGTCGTTGTCGAAGATGTCTGGTTGCGCTGCGGAAGTGCGGTCGGCACCCGAGGCGCCTCCTGCATCACGGTGAGTAGCGACATCACTGCCGCCAACGCGACCAGCGGGGCAGGTTCGGCCAGAGTGCGCGGCTGCCTTCTCCATGTCGGAGAGATGCAGGTAGGTGTGCAGATCATCCATCAGGCCCGCGCCGTGGTGGAGGACAACGAAATTGTTGTCGACCCGAGCGTGCCGACGACAACCCTCGGTGAGCGCTTGGCCGATCTCGGATACCTTGCTGCGGCCCGCAAGATGCTTATCTCGAGCCACTTCACCGTGGAGGCGGCGACCGCGGCAGCAGGGCAGACGCCGGCTGCGCCTACACCGGCCAGTCCGACGCCGGCGACCGGAGCGGGGGGAAGCCGGCCGGCCGAATCCGCAGGGTCGGTTGCGCCCACGGATCCTTCACCTCACGCGGAGGCCGAAACGGCCTACAACATCCTGGCTACCCAGCCGACGCCGCCAGAGACAGAAGTTGGTGCGCCCGGGTCAACCGCGCCCTCCGTTGTGCGAGCAAGCACCACACGTATTCCGACCCTCACCGCCTCGCTGTCCGTGGAGCAGTCGGCGGCATTGGGCGGAGTCAGTCAACCGGTGACTGCGGCCGCCGCTGCCCAGCCCACCGGCGAAGTGGCGGCCACGGCCCCGATCGCAGCTGAGCAGGCGGTCGTCGAAGCCGCACACCCAATTGCGGCAGAGCAACCCGTCGCCGCGGCCGCAGCGCAACATGTCGCCACCCAGACCTCACCTGCCGCCAGCGGCGACGTGGTGGAGCGGGAGGTGAACGTCGGCAATGACGTCCTGACGGCACCGGCCGCCGCCTTGGCCAAGGCACCGGCCGTGCTCACGGTCGGAAATCAGACTCTCTCCATCGTCACCAACGCCGGGTTGGAGAGCACCTGGCAGACCTATCTCAATCAAAATGCGCCGAAGACATTCGCCACCACGACCGATGCCGCCCGGTTTGTGAAGCAATCGGCAAAGACCATCCTCACGACGCCAGCGGCCAGGGCCGGATTCTCTGGATTTGCCGGGATCATGCACACGCTCAACCAGCACGTTCCACTTGCTGGTCGGGCCATCGTGGTTGGAGGGCAGGCGATCGGCGACCTCCTGATCGCCAGCAATTCGATCTCGGGCGTGCTCCTGGGGATATCCGTTGGGGTGAGCCATCACGCGTCGGCGGCCGAGGCGAAGGCCAAGCAGCGGGCGCCTGATCACATGCTTACCATTCGGATCATTGGCAACACCGTGGCGTGCAGCGCTAACGACCTAGCCAGCCGAAACGCCCGGTTTGGCGTGTTCGTCGGAAGTGCCAACAGCGTCGAGATCGAAGGGAATCGAGTGACCTTGACTCCCGTCGGCATCTCCCCGGCGCCACCGGCTGACGCCATTCGTGTTGTCGGGTATCTGGGGCTCAAGACAGTGGTACGCGGCAACTACACCACTGGATTCGCCATGGGGATTCGGGTGATCCCCCTGACCGGAAATGGACCGGGCAAGCGGGCGCAATCGACTGGCGAGTTGAACTACTTCGGCTACACCCAATCCATTCGACCCGGAAACCTATGGCTGGTCGCTGACAATGCAATTGAGGGCGCCGCCGCCACCGCGCCGATCGGGCCATTCACGCCCACCATCAAAAATGCCCCAGCTCCACCGCCCTACGTTGACGCCACGGCATGCATGAACGTCAACAACGTGCACACGTGAGGCTCCCTCTAAGACCAATGGAGACAGCATGAACAAGAACTGGTTCACGTCGATGTTTTCAAATGCTGCGAAAGCCCAGGACACCATCAAGTCCGGCGCCCTCAATGCCAGCAAAATTCTTGCCATCTTCGGGGTGACGTCGACCACCCTGCTGGCGTTTTCCAAGAGGATCTTCGGAGCCAAAGGACCGTTCTGGTCCCTCACGCCGGGCCAGATGCTCACCCTCTGGCTGAGCATGCTGGGCTTCCTCACCGTCGTGTTCATATTCGACGTGTCGGTGCGGGGATATGTCACTGCGCACGTCACCGCCGCCGAGGAGAATGCGCCAGTGGTGTGGTTCAATCCGACCCGTCGAGCGAAATCACCTGTGGCCGGTGGTGACCCGGGTGGTTTGGTGGTGGCACTGCGGCGCAGTGGTGACGACGAGAGCGGCATCCAATATCTGGTTATCCGGGACCAAACTCCGGGGGATCCTGCCGATGCAACCAATAAGACGGCGTGGGTCGGCGCGAGCCTCCTACTCCTGCATTGACGACGTCTGGGGATGAGGCGCTGATGGCCCCCGTGTCGTGTTGGACGAGCCCCGAGCCTCGTTCGGGGGAGCGTGAAGTGTTCGAGGAGTGACAGCGCACGCCGGTAGGGAGGCCGTGCCGGACGGCAAGCGGAACGAACCTCGTAGGTCGTCGACCGCAGGGGCGAAGCGAGATCCGCAGACAACCGCTGCCTTCGATTCGGAACTCCAGGGTGGCATCAAGATCGCTAGCGGCCCACCGCTCATCCGGCACAATCTTGCTGAACTGGACATCCAAGCACCTGAACGTTCCTTCGTCCTGCCGCCGAGTTCCGCCCTGGCGCTCGTTGGGAACGGTGGCGGACAGCCGCTTCCCGATGACATTCGGGCCGACATGGAATCACGGATGGGCGCCGATTTGTCTGCGGTGAGGATCCACACCGACTCACGGGCGGAGACATCTGCTGCTGCCGTCTCGGCTGAAGCATTCACCGTCGGTGACGAGATCGTCTTCGGCGCCGGGTTTTATGCTCCCTCCACATTCGCGGGCAAGCGACGATTGGCTCACGAGCTGGGCCATGTCGTCCAGCAGCGTTCCGGCCCCGTGACCGGGCACGACATCGGCACCGGCGTGATGGCGAGTGAGCCATCCGACCCCTTTGAGCGCGATGCCGAAGTCGTGGCCGAGCGAGCGATGCGCGCTTCCTCCACGCACCACCTTGGCGAGATGCCGGGTGCGGGGGGCGGAGACGCTGGCGCGGCAACTTCTGGCAGCCCGGGGATGGGTCCCATGCGGGCGTCAACGGCAACTCACCCAGTCTCGACGCCCCGTACGTCGACCGCCCGATCCGGGACACCCATCATTCAGCGCCTGGTCACCGGAGATGCCGCCACCGCCGATACCCCCTCCACGACGGGACTAGGCAGCCTTTGGCTCACCGCGTCGAACGCCGGTGGGTTCCTGGGCCAGAGCGACATCGGCTCGCGAACGCCTCATGACGCCGACACCATCGATCTTCTCCCGCAATCGCTCTTCCGGGAGTTCGTGCCCGACCGGGACCTCCCACCGCAATCGCCAGCCGCGGCGTCCGAGACAGAGGCCGAGGTGGCTGCCCCAGCCGGCGAGGACATCGTCGCGGCGACTCAGCGTTGGGAGCGGTCGAACAAGAAGGCGATCGATGGTTCTGGCGCGCAGGGCGGCTCGGGCACCGCAGCCGTGCCCGACAAGGAGATGGTTCTCGACGGAAGTGATCCGGGCACCGACGATGCCGACAGGGTCGCTTCAGACGATGGTGGCGCGACTGCCCCGGCCGAAGGTGGTGCCGCCGCAGGGGGAGCGGCGAATGATTTTGGATTGCCGAAAATGCCGAGTGACATCGCCCGCGAGTTCTTGGCCGTGGTGACTGCCGACCGAGAGGGTCAGCGCGTGCTCGGACAGGCAGTCGAGCGAACCTTGGCCGAGCTCCACGGATCCGTCGCCACCGAGGAAGCGAACGTCGACAAGGACCTAGCCGAGTCGACATCGACCATCACCGGCAGTGTGACCAAGGCACGCCAGCTTGTTCAGGGGTCCGCGGCTGGTGCTCGGGCACATATCGCCAAGGGGCGAAAGGAGCAAGGGGACCGGATCGACAAGCAGACCGAGACAAAGAAGAGGCATGCCCATGACGAGATAACTCGCATCGCCGGTGAAGTTGAAGGGGTGGCGAGGCGGAAGGCTGACGATGCGCAGAAGATTGGCGACGATGCGGCCACGTCGGTGGAGGGGGAGCGACCGGGATTCGAATCCACCGTTCGGGAGAAGGTGGCACGGAAATCCCAAGAGGCATTCAGCACCGAGTTTGAACCCGAGCTGATCCAAGCGTCACTTGGCGGCCAGCGCGGTGCCGCCAAGCTTGTGGGCAGCGACACCATCGACGCCATCGGCAAGGCAATCGACACAGCGGCACGCGATTTCCGCAGTGGGGGCCCGAGAATTCACTCCGAGAACGCGGAAAAGGTGAAGCCGCTCGTACAAAAGGTCCTTGATCAGGAGGGTCCCATCGTGGCGACCTTGTCGGCAGCCGCCGGCAAGGCGGCAACCGAGTTGGATGGCACGGTCACGACAGCAACCGAGACGTTGCAAAAGGTCGCACAGGGCGTCATCGGTTCGCTCACCCAAACCGAGAAGCAGACGACCAAGAATCTACGCACTGCGGCCGAAACGACGAAGGCCGGCCTTCACCAGACTGAACAGGGCGCTGAAACCGCATTGAAAGCCCGGGCGGCCCAGTTCACATCGACCGCCCACAGTCGACTCGGTCAGGCGTTGGAGTCTGTCTCCAACCGCCCCATGCGGCGACAGCTGGCGCGCACGCTATCGGCCGAGCTTCGTTCCGTGCTGCGGCACAACTACGGGATGGGCTCCCGCCAGGCGGCACAGGTGGCCGGCAAGATCGCCGGGGAGCTGTCGGCGTCCTTGGCCCAGTTCCACGCCGAGCTGCATGGCTCGACGGCCCAAGCGGCCGATGTCACCGCGCGATCCGGGAAGTCAGGAGCCGACCAGGTCTCCCAGCTCCAACGCCAAGTCGTGTCATTCCTCTCCTCCAATGCCACCAAGGCATTGGAAGGCATGGACACCTCGCTCACCGCAAACCTGGCGCAGCAGGCAGGAATCATCGGTGTGGTCGACGATGCGCTTGCCCCTTTGGTGGACAAGACGCGGGTTCAGGTCGATGGCGACAAGGAGAAAGTTCTCAGTGACGCTAGAGCAAAGATCGACAGTCTCGACGAGCGCACATTCGAGGCGATGCGCAAGGCCAGGGAAAAGGCCGAGCTCGGTGCGTTCGGTGCCTGGTTGGCTGATCAGCTGCGGTCCCTGGGGAAGGCGATGCTCACGCCGAGCTTCTGGGCCGGCCTGCTGGTTGGCCTCCTCGTCACGATCTTTATCGTTGCCACATTCGGCGGTGGACTGGCGGTCCTGGTCGTGGCCGGAGCTATCGCTGGTGCGTTGGGAGCGGCGGCATCGTATGCGGCCCAGATCTGGCTCGATCCGCTGGCGAATCCGAAGATGGAACGGCAGAAGTTCAGCGCGGAGGAGCTCGGGAAGCAGATGCTGATCGGGGGAGTCTTCGGCGCCATAGGCGCACTCGGCGGTGGCGTGGCCTCCAAGGTGTTGGGTGCGGAGCTGGCCGGGGTAACGGCGCGGACAATTTTCGCCAACAAGGTTGCGCAGGCCGTCGCGGGCGCCGGACTGGGAGCAGTGCAGAACAAGATCAACGGCGCCGATTGGGATGAGGGGCTCGTCACCAACCTGGCCGTGAGCGCAGTCATGAGCAGCAAGTTGGTCGAAGAGCACGCAACGGGAGCGTTGGGCAAGGGTGCTCGGAACGCAATGGTGGACAAGGGCATGGCCTTCCGCGTCGAACCCGGAGAGTTCACGGCGGCGCAGCAACGCCTGGAGGCCAAGGCAGAAGAGGTGTCGGCTCCGTCGAAGGATGCCGCACGTGGCGCTCTCAACGAAAAGGCCGCCGTCCCGATTGATGCAAAGGTCGGGGGCGGGACCGCCAGCATCGATGCGCCGGTCGCCGTGGTGGATCCGCAGGCTCCCGGTCCCGCGCTTCAGGGCGCTGATCTGGGGGAAGGGGCCATTCGAGCCCCGTCAGGGTCGGTCCCAACGGAAGCGCCCTTGGTGCCGAGCAAAACGCCGGCAGACCTCCCGGCTTCGCCCGAGGGCGCGCACGCCCACGCACCGGGCATCGAGGTGCCGGAGGCTCCTCGCCGCCCGGGTGAGGAGCCCCATTCAGGTGGGAAACCACCAGAACGCGTGGCCGAACCCGAGGGAGCGAAGCCCGTCCAGCCCGGAGATCCAAAATCCGAGACAAAGGGTCGCGCTGCAGTCGATCCTCTGCCGGCGGCAGAAGAGTCGAAGAAGGTCGCCGGCCAAAAGGTTGATGACACGGCCAAGGCGAAGGTTGACCCGAAGGCCGGTCAGGCCGTTGCCACGTCCGCGTCGGCTGAGGTGAACCCCCATGAGCCATCGACGCTGCTGAAGGCGGATCAAGCACCGACCACCCCAGGCGAGATGGCCCTCCAGAACGAAACCGGGACGCCCGTGGCGACACAACGGAAGCTGATCGAGCTTGCGCAGCGGCACGGGGTCCTGCTCGATGTTCGGCCGACGAACCTCGAAGCTCCCAAGAAACTGGCTGAGGGGAACCTGCCGAAACCAGAGGCGATCAAGGCCAAGTCCATCATCAAGGAGGATCTCCATTTGGGGTTCCGGAAGGAGGACCTCGGCCTCGTTGGTTATCGAATGCCGGACTTCCCGGACCTCGAGAGAATCCCAGCCTCGGAGCATGCAGATGTGCTCAAGCGGTACAACCAACGCTCGGAGGAATATTGGGACCTCGGGAAGACCATGAGCGACCTGCAGCTTCCTCCCGACGAGAGAACGATCAACCACCACGGCTTTGACCGCACCGTGCAGATTGATGAGCACGGGGTCGTGCGTACCGCCAATCCCAATCTGGAGAAGGGGGGGATGGTTGGCTTCACCGGAGACCATGACGTCTTCATGATCCGAGACCGGGAGGAGCATCAGGTCACCGGCAAGAAGTACAACGAAATCGTTGCCGAACTGAAGAGCGCGGGTATCGGCGTGGAGCACGGCGCTCACATGAACTGGGAGGCAGCCAAGAACCAGGAAGCTGGATTCAGGAAGATCGTCGAAAAACATGCCATCGGAGCCAAGGGGTTCCATGCGGAGGAGCACTTGGTCAGATTCGGGGGCGAGGAGACCCTTCTAACTCCGTTCGACCCCGGTGAGCAAGATCCACTCAAAATGGCCCACGCCGCGGCACAAGAGGACAAGGCTGCGCCAAATGCGCCCAAAGAAGCGCCATTCCAGCCGGCGGAGTCCAAACCACTCTTCGAACCGTCCGCCGTCGACGAAGCCGTCAAGGGGATTGGACCTCGGGACATCGAACCATCGGCCGCTCCCAATGAGGAGAAGGGTTCGCCCGCGCCGGTGGCGCCGTCCAGCCCACGGTCTCAGGAGGTGCACGGCACCTCCGAGAGTGTCCCCCCAGTCCGGCGAATGGTTGATGCGCTCCACGACGAAATGCCCGAGCACTCGGTGATGATGGACAAGGAACCGAAGGATCCGGCTGGCGCGCACACCATGTATGAGAACAGCCGCCTTGAGACGCCGGACCGGGAAGTCGCGATCTACCGAAACAGCGACACGGGTGAGCACATCGTCATTCAAGGTGGCAAGGAGAACGTGTCGGTCGGTGTGGGCACCAGCGGAAAGGTGGAAGGACCCTCGGAGGGGGATCACCACCAGGCGTGGAAGGAGATCCTCGATGGCCAAAAGGTAGGTCGCTGGGAGCTCATCCGGCACTCGCACCCGGCGGACCTCCTCCTGCCGAGTGGAGACCGGGTCACTCCCCACCGCGATCGGGTGCCAAGTGGCCGGGGCGGCGACCTTTCAATCGCCGAGGCTGACGCCAAGAGAAGCGGTCGGCCCATTGAGCAGAAACTCGACATCCGAACGGAGCGCGGGGATGAGGTCGTCTCATTCGGGTACGACCCGGGCCAGGAACGACCATTCCATGTCACCGTTCCCGACAGTGAGGGAACTCCGCAAACCACTCGCTTCAAGTCGCTTGAAGCCTATGGGGAGTGGTACGAGCACCAGTTTGGAGGCACGCCTGACATCGACCATGGACCGCCAGTGTCATCTGGACAGCGCGGTACGGGCGGTGAAGGTGAAAGCTCGCCGCCGGCCACCCCGAGACACCGTGAGCCGCGCACCGAAAGGGGGCACATCCAGGTTGAGCCTGAGTCAGAGCTGCCGTCCCACATGCATGTCGAGGAGGAACCGGAGCCTTCGCGGCATGATCCCGCGCTCAATATGCGAGTGGCCGAATTGAGGAAGGCGATTAGCGACTTCGGCCGCCGTCCCGACATGGCGACGCATGCCGCAGCCGAATTGAAAGCACTCAACGACACCGTTGCAACCGGCATGCCCCTCCGTGAGCTTCTCTTGAGCTTGGAAGACAAGTATGGGAGTTCGCTGAACCTGGTCCAGGGTGAAACCACGATGCTGTCGTCGGGTGACCCGGAATTCCAGAGGATCATGAGCGAACTCGCCAATCTCGACATGGGCGATGCGGTCTCGGGTCGCTTTGCTGATCTGTGGTGTCGGCTGTACGAAGAGCAGGGACACCTGAGCATGGGTCCATCTGTCCGCAAGTCCGCTTCGGGCAGTCTGGTCGACTCCTATGCCATGAGGCGGGACTTTCTCCGGGCGTCCCTGACCGGAAATGCGGGTGATGCGGTCGAACTGGCACGCAGTGTGGCCGCCACCGGAGGCGCGATCCCGCAGGCCGTCGAAATTGTCCGTGATCACCTCATCAATGCCATCGCCGAGTGCGGTGGTGCCCAAGCAGCAGTCGATGCTGGACTTGCGATATGGGTCGACCGAACAACGGGGAAACCGACCAGCGCTGGAAAGCCGGGGGCAGTTCTTTGGCCATCCGAACCAGCCGGAGCATGGTGGATCGACCATGGCGTTGAATTGCGACATGGCGGAGCGGACGACGTCACCAACTATGTTCCGGTGCCCTATGGCGTCCACCTGGCCAAATCGAAAATCATGGGCCAAGCCTCGAGGGCGGTTTGCTGACCGTGGCCAGGAATAGCGCATTGACGGCAGCGCGGGGCGCCCCGGGAGGCACGAGGTGAGCACGCCCCTGGATTCATGGACAACTGTGAGAGCGGACCTCCTCAGAGCGATGGGCGCGGCCGAAGAGGGCCGGGGAAACGCAGAAGGGGCTGGGGCATCGTATGCCGTGACGAGTCGTTTTGTTGATGAGTTGGTCGAACTTCGTCGAGCCTATGCCGATGCGCTTCCGCAGATTCCCATCGGGAGCAACCCTTTCGACAACTCCCTTGTCACTGTCGCCCTCGATACTCAGGGACTCGATGGACCGTATTGGGACGCCCAAAACCCGGCGCGCCCGGCAGAGTCAATGCCTGCTTCGTTCGTCGGGCTGACTGGGGCTATGGGATTGGCGCCCGGCTCGGTGGAGTTCACGGAGCACCTTTGCCTTCCCGGACCTCAAGTGCCGTTCGTCGTGCCGGAGCTGCTTGGTCGACCCGGCGTCACTGCAGTCCTCACCACAGTGACCGTCGGGTCCCATACGGGTTATGCCGTCTCCTACTTCTCGCCTCGCTCTCCGGAAGGACCGCCACTGCCAAACGAGTGGGGTCGCCGGGAGTACTGGATTCGGAAGTCCGGTGAGCCCGTGACGATGGGGACCTCCTTCGACAATCTGCCGGAGCCAGATTTTGATCTTGGTCCTTGGATCGACCGGGGCAAGGTGGGTTGGGTCGCCCCAGGCGACGATACGTATCTCCTGAACTGGGAGCGCGAAGATTGTCCGTATCTCGACTTGCCGGGCGAGCGTCGATTCCAACGGGTCCAAGCTGGTGAGGTCTTCTGATTGATGCACAGCAATGCCGTCCGAATCAGTCCCCAGAAAGGCCAAAGGGCACCTTTCGGCGCCCCTGCCTCGCAGAAAATGTGTTTAGGGATTCGAACCCCACTGCGACCCTACCTTAGGCACTTCCCATTGTAGTTGGTGCCCGGAGTCATTGCAATGAGCGGGTGCGGGGCGAGCAGCATCGATTCATCAGCATGGGATTGTGAGCTTCCCCCCGTCAGCCGGACACATGGTTATGCGGCTTGCAGCTGATTGAGACGGTAGCGCAGCTCCCATTCGACTGGCGGGACGAACCCGAGGGTCGAATGAAGCCTGACGTTGTTATATCTGCGGATCCAGGCGGTGATGGCGGCCTTGGCTTCGGCCCGGGTGGCGAAGCGGTAGCGGTGGACGAGTTCTCGTTTCAGGCTCGACCAGAACGATTCCGCCACCGAATTGTCGAAGCACGTCGCTACCCGACCAGCGGACTGACGGATGCCGAGTCGGTCGCAGAGCTCCCGATACCGTGCCGAGAGATACTGACTTCCCCTGTCGCTGTGAAAGATGGTGCCCCGGAGGTCCACTCCCCGAAGCTCTGTGGCCCTCTCCCGAACACTGAGTTCCGCTCCTGCCGTAAAGACTTGACACTGCTGATTTAGTGGCAGTCGAAGGGTAGAGACGGTGAATGTCCTGTTGGCGACACCAGACCAGCCGTCGGGTGGATTATGAAAGTTGGAGATAACGGTCAAGAAAGGAGTCAAGTGCGATCCTCCGCTGAACCGGGCAAAGCCACAGTGAATCAAAGCGAGTCTCCTTACCACATCACGATCAGCGGTAGGGATCCTCCTCGGGAAGGGAACTGAGCGCACGGCGTTCTCTGCGAGTTTCCGAATGGATGACCAGGCGATTTCCAGATCGGGCGAACTGTCTTTGAAGCGGCGGCAGATCCATTCATCGGTGCGAAGGCCATCGAGAGTGGCCAATCCGGTATACGAGAAGGACGCGTTCCACCCGATGAAGAGGGCCTTGTTTGCCCTGTCTTCAATATCTGTGCCTTCGATGGGGGTAACTCTTCGGTCAGAGGCTTGGACCGCAAAATCGTGAGTAAGACACGAAATGATAAGAGTCATGGCGTATGGGTCAAGATCTCACATCTGTTAATCCGCTAAGAACAAGAATATCTGATGACTACGTCTGAGGTTCGAGGTGCCGGTAGATCGTCTTCCGGCTGACGCCCAAAGTCTTGGCGATGGCCTCAACTGTGTGTTCTCTCGATTCGTACATCCGCCGGGCCACCTTGACCTTTTCAGGAGTCATAGATGGGGGCCTACCCCCCACCCGTCCTCGTGCCCTGGCCGAATCGAGACCCGCCTTGGTTCGTTCGCTGATTAGATCTCTCTCAAACTCAGCGAGCGATCCCATCAGCTTGAAGAACAGGCGTCCGTTTGCAGAACTGGTATCGATGGCCTCGCTCAGGCTCTTCAGCCCCACCTGTTTCTCTGCCAAATCTTCAGATAGCTGAATCAGGTGACGGAGCGAACGGCCCAACCTGTCTAAGCGCCAGACAACGACAGTGTCATTGGGTCGAAGTTGGTCTAAGAGCCGATCAAGTTGTGGACGACGATCCAGCTTCCCCGAAGCCTTGTCGGTGAACACCTTCACGCAACCTTCGGCCTTCAGGGCGTCGAGTTGCAGTGACGGGTTCTGGTCAGTTGTGGACACTCTCGCATACCCGAGTAAATCTCCCATTGCACGAATGTAGCATAAACGGTCATGTGGTGCAATAATGACACATTGATAGTACCCACGGGATTTGGCACGGATGGTCAGGCAGGCCGCCGCTACCTCCACGAGAGTGAGTCACATACGACCGTTTATGCGTTTCCATCATTCGGTCCCGTGCGCATCAGTACCTGGGACTAGGGATCAGGAAGCGGTAACGCTGGCTACGCCTATCTCTCCAACCGGTGCGTCCACTGCGATGCACTCTTTGAAAACGTCTATCTGTACCACGATGAGCTACTGGGAACACTTCACAGTCGTGATCGAAGGTTCGAGAGCATTCGAAGCCTGCGTCCCCGAATGCGGCCCTCCATGCCCGGAGCACCCGATCCTGAGCGCCAACTACTCCGCCAGTGCCCCTATGGTCCGGATGTGGGCAGGGCACGACCGGTTCTTGATTGCCGCCTTCCGCACCTCTTTGCGTTTGTCCTGAGCCAGCTTTGCCAACACTTCTGGGGGGCACGTCCGGTTCATGGCCACTACCCGTCTTATGTGATCAGTCCCGCCCCGAGCCAGCTCTGCCAACACTTCTGGGGAGGACGACGTCTCGGCCCTGGTTAAGTCGCTCATGCAGCCGACCCGTGGAACCCGCTGGCTCCGAAGCAGAAGATCCCGCCATCGGTGGCGACGAACCGGTAGCCATTGCCCCCAGGGGCGGCTTCCATTCCAACGATCGGCTGGGCCAACGAGTGGTTGCCAGTCGATCCGAAGAACGGCGCACCAAAGGAGAAGATCCCACCATCAGATGCGACCAACCAGTAACCATTGGTGGCGAGATCGACGGCCATGCCGACCACCGGACGATTCAGATGTGAACCACCCATCGAACCCTGGAACGGGGCATTGAAGGCGAAGATCCCACCGTCGCTGGCCACCATCCAGTATCCACCGGTTGCCGGGTCGTCGGTGATGCCATTGATCGGCTGATTCAGGTGGGTGCCACCCATCGAGCCATGGAATGCGGCGTCCCCGAAGGAGAACAGGCCTCCATCGGTGGCGACCAGCCAGTAGCCCTTGCCGTCAGGAGTGGCAGCCATAGCCACTACCGGCCGATTGAGAGGAACGCCTGCCATCGAGCCATAGGAACCGGCATCACCAGCACCCCACACTGCACCAGTGGTGGTGACCATCCAGTAGCCATGGGAGTCCGGGGTGGCGACGATGCTCACAACGGGCGACGGCGGATTGAACCATGGACCGTAGTACGCCGCATCACCGCAGTTGTCCACCGATCCAGACGAGCTGACGATCCAATAGCCACCATCATCGGCGGTAGCGGCCATGCCGGACACCGAACCCGAGGGGAGATGGGCGCAACCAGGACTGGTTGGCGGGGGCGGGGTACCACCACTGGGAGGAGCAATCACAGCGTAAAACGGAACGTAGAAATAGTCACCGGAAGAACTACCCTGGACATTGGCGGCATAAATCATGGCGAAGAAGTTTTCCTGGTCGGGGTTGGCCGGACTCACTGTGGCATCGCCTTGTCCATCTGGGATAGCTAAGGTGACAGTGAGGGTGCAGGCCTGACCCGCACTCAAAGTGGTGTACGAGAGATTGGCATTACCACATCCAGTCGGGGTCACCGTATCCCCACCACCCGATCCGAAGTAACCACTGGTGGAGAACTGAACAGTTTGTCCCGAAGTGTTGGTGAAAGTCACTGATGCGGTGGCACTACCTCCAGTGTCGGCAATAGTACCGAACTGGAAAGTTGACGGCGAAGCACTGATCAACGAACTGGTAGTAGGACAATCCTGCACCTGGGTGCCGTGATTGCAATTGGTGGGCGTGTAGGTGACACCGGCTTGCCCGATTGCCCCTGCCGTGCATGCAGCCAAGGTCAGACCGACCACGGCCACCATCGCCCCGAGGGCGACCCGGACCGCAATTGCGATCTTGCTGTGTACCTTGCTCATCTTGGTGTTCTCCTTGATGTGCCGCCCGACGGCAGTGCGACCACCGAGATGTGAGCGAGCCTCTTCGGGGCATCAAAACCCTGATGGCGAGCGGAGTCTACGACATCCGTTCCTGAAACACCGGTTGCTGTGCCCCGACCCCTCCGCCACGGTTGGGTGCCGATGTACGCAGAAGTGCTCAGGTGGTACCACTGGCCGTCGGAAGCAATGGCGGCGAATCTCCGATCGCCCAGGGAGATCAAAGATCAGCCTGGAAAGAGGACGGCCCGCCCCGCTGGCCCCGCTGTAGAACTAGCCGGGTACCGCCGGCAGTCAGAGGCAACGCACCATCCCGGCCCCTGGCTGACGTCGCTCATTTACTACCGCCCCTCTGAATGCCTCGCTTGGCATCAGGGATGCTAGACCTCGGTCGGGCAAGTTGCCCCGAGTCCATAACTCGTACATCAGTTCGCTGGCGACGGCCCTAGAAATCGATCTCGGGAAGCTCCTCGAAGGTTTGCAAAAAGTTCCTGGCAAGCATGGTCCCTCATGATCCAGACGCCACCCCGATTGCACGCAATGCGAGGATCGATCACAGCGTCGCTTCAGGGGTAGCTGTATGCCATTCTCAGACTGGCTAATGATGCAGAGGATCTATCCCACCTAAGACGATAATATCCCCCTAGATCGACCTCCAGCCGATGTCATTATTTTAAGATCGATAAGGGTCGGATCTTGCTCAAGGTCACTCTGAGCAAATATTTCCAGAGGATTTTTTCTAGGGCCAAATGATACATTTAATGACTCATTTGGTATTAGTTGGATCGCGAGACGCTTCGAAAGTGGTCGGTCCCAGGTATTGAGATCTCGACTCAGAGCTAGGAGATATTTGCAGCTGCGACCTAAGCTGCACGATTGCTCTCACCAGAACTCATCTACATCTGGCTCTACAATCGCATCGGAATCATGATCCAAGGGGACTTCACCCACCGCTCATAGATCAATGGACAAGGCGCAGCAGGATGACATCATCACGACATACCCTCAGAGGTCCCTAGATTGCCCCAGAAGGCGTTCAATCTTGCAATCTAGGGATTACGACCGCATCGGGTATTAGCGATCTTAGAAGGACGCTGAGACGTAAATTGTTTTAAACTTAAAAGCGGTGTTGCTTCTCAGGCGACTCGCATTGCATTAGCTAAGGCATCTCATATCCTTCTTCCCACCCCCCCAACACTCCCTACATATACACATAGTTAGGGGGGGGGTTTAGGGGATATTAATACCTGAATACCTAAGTATGTACTAACTAGGGAGATGTGTGTATTAGGTCATACAGATGCAATGAATAGTGAAGTGAACAGCTATGAGAGATCGACCACAGAACTGGTCTCAAAGCTCCGACCCTCAAGATCACCGTCAAGTAGCAGATCGAACGTACTATCAGCTACCTTGGAAGAGGTCGAACGGGCCAGTCGAAGATCAGAATCAAGCACAAGGCTGTAGGTGTCTGCGTTGTAACACCCAGTTGCTTCGCCACGTTGGATCCAACCAAGTGCCTCTAGCCCTCCTAATGCGTACCGTACAGGCTTGACGGAGAGGCGAGCGATCTTCGCAATCTTGAGCTGACTCAGCATCGGCTCGGTTGTCGTGTACTGAGTGGCCAGATCAAAAGCAGCATCTAGCACTTTGGGCATCGACTTGGCACTTGCGGTGATCTGTCTGCCATTGCGTGCGACGTAGCTGACCTTGCGCCATTGGTAGCTCTTTGCCTCTTC
>OCZT010003064.1_pt1 | contig 17179 bp, 14 predicted proteins | sample 1539031 | NCBI WGS metagenome assembly OCZT01 (sample SAMEA3539308, study PRJEB22396) | soil metagenome | biome: tundra; feature: field; material: soil | place: USA | collected 2010-05 | depth 0.15 m | reverse complement strand
ACCAGATTGAGCGGCTCTTTCGCCGCCTGAAAGGCTTTCGTCGCGTCTTCACCCGCTACGACAAGCTTGACGTGCTCTTCCGCGCCTTCGTTCTCCTCGCCCTGTGCTGGATTAGTGTTAACAGGCCCTAGCCAAGTCCAAGCATTAATTTTCATGGGTGTGCCTATGCTCCGCAGGTCAATTCTCTGTCAGCCCATGAAGACATTGGCATTTTGCGTTCTTATTTTCGGGTTACAGGGGCCAATCCCAACTAGCAGGGCAGAAACCAGTCAGCCACCACAGGGCCAATCCACCGAAGACCAGCACAAACGCACAAGCCCTGCGGACGGAATGGGGCTTCGCGTGATCGAGCAACAGGGAGCCGCCCATAATACAAACACAGCAGATAAAAAATCTTTCCCAGAAGGAGACAAATTGCTGGCCGTGATTACCGCCTTGTTGGTCCTTGTCAGTTTCCTGCAATGGAAAGCGATGCGCGATGCACTTAATGATGCCAGAGAATCCAATGAGAGGGCCCAGCGCGCTTATGTCGTGATAGCCCACCAGTTGGACTCCATCAAGGTCGGTCCCGTCATTTTCCGATTTCATATCAAAAATTGCGGCCAAACCCCCGCCTATGAACTTACAAGCACGTTTGGCTGGAAGACCTTCCCCGGGATTAATGCTCAGTGGCCAGCATCTGAACCATTTGTTGCAGTTCGCGCCGATCACGCCAGCAGCGGCACAATTGGCCCCGGAATGGAGATAACAATGGACACTAGGCTTCAGCACCTCGATGACAGGGATGCGTTTTTTGCGGCTCAAGCTGCGGCCAACAGAAAGGAAATTACCCTCTTCTATTATGGCACGATCACTTACAAGGACGCGTTCAGGAGGGAGCTGAGAACAACAGACTATTGTTTCGTTCACGTCGCTGGCCAAGAGGCGAGTAACGGGGCTGTCTATCGCGCCCATAACGAAGCAACCTAGGGCGCAGGCCGTGAAGAGGGCGGACCTATTCACGGGCCCCTCCTACATGCCGTCAGGGGATAGTTACCCTACATCCCGCTTCCCATTTCCGGGACAGAGGCGTCCCGCGTTCGGCCCCGATGGCCAGCACGCGAATCGGGCCGGAAATTTTTATCCGTTTTACTTCAATGGCTTGCAGCGCTTCCCCAACACTGGCACGGCGCGTGCAATTATCCGCGCGCCCATGGACATCCAGCGCCCCGATCAAACCAAAGCCAAGCGCAAGAAACGCATTCTGCTCGGCGTCATCGCCGCCGTGGCGCTCACCGGCATCACCATTCTGCTCGCGCGCCTCAAGCCCGCCGTGCCCACCGTGGAAAAAAATCTCGTCTGGATGGGCGAGGTGAAGCGCGGCCAGATGCTCCGCCAGGTCCGCGGCCTCGGCACGCTCGTGCCGGAGGAAATCACCTGGCTCGCCGCGCGCACCGAGGGCCGCGTCGACAAAATCGTCCTGCGCCCCGGCGCGATGGTCACCCCCGACAGCGTCATCCTCATTCTCAGCAACCCCGGCGTCGTGCGCACCGCCAACGACGCCGACTCCAAGCTCAAGGCCGCCGAGGCCGAGCTCGTCAACCTCAACGTCACCCTCGAAAGCGCCGTCCTCGCCGAGGAAGCCACCGCCGCCGGCACGCGGGCCGATTTCGAACAGGCCAAGCTCAAGGCCGAGGTCAACGACCAGCTGTATAAGGACGGTCTCGTTTCCGCGCTTGATCTGCGCCTCTCCAAGGTCACCGCCGAGCAGGCCAATACGAAAAACACGATCGAGCAAAAGCGCTATACGTTCACCAAGGACTCCTCGGCGCCGCAACTCTCTGTCAAGCAGGCCGAGGTCGAGCGTCTCCGCGAGGAAGCCCGGCAGCGGCACGACGAGCTCGATGCCCTCAAGGTCCGCGCCGGCATGACGGGTGTGCTGCAACAGCTCGGCACCACCACCCTGCCCGTCGACGTCGGCACCCAGGTGACGACCGGCACCAATCTCGCCCGCGTCGCCGATCCCACGCGCCTCAAGGCCGCGATCGCCGTCGCCGAGACGCAGGCCAAGGACATCCTCATCGGCCAGCTCGCCGAGATCGACACGCGCAACGGCATCGTCAGCGGCAAGGTTTCCCGCATCGATCCCTCCGTGGTCAACGGCACCGTCACGGTGGATGTGATCCTGACGGGCGAACTGCCCAAGGGCTCGCGCCCCGATCTTTCCGTCGACGGCACCATCGAGCTCGAACGCCTCGACGACGTCGTCTACGTCGGCCGCCCCGCCTTCGGCCAGGAGAACAGCCAGGTCGGCATCTTCAAGCTCGACGCCGACAAGGTCTATGCCAACCGCACGCAGGTGAAGCTGGGCCGCAGCTCCGTCAATACCATCGAGATCGTCAGCGGCCTCCAGCCCGGCGACTGGGTGATCCTGTCGGACATGTCCCAATGGGACAGCAACGAGCGCATCAAATTGAACTGAACGCGACTGTAACTTTCCCGCCCCCGGCGTGTTTTTAGTTTTCCCAGCCACCACTACCCGATTCGCCCGCCCCCGCGATGAACTTCCAACCCTCCCGTCCCGTGCTCCCGCTCATCATCATTCTCACCTCCCTCGTCGTGCTCGTCGCGACGGATGCTGACTGCTCGGAAACCTGACCCGGATGCATCTCCCATCCAAATTTTCCATGCATCCGCTTTCCGTCCTCGTCGAGGACGGAAAGGCGACTTTGTCGCGGTTTGCCCCGACGGAGTCGGCCTGCAAGGTGCCGGCGTCTCAATTTTTTCGTTCAACGCCGGCAGGCTGACCGCGCGGTCCCCGTTTTTCCTTCCACCATCATCCCCAACCCAACTCCAATCCCCATGTCCGATTCCCTCATCAAGCTCGAAGGCGTCACGAAGGTCTTCCTCACCGACGAAGTTGAAACCCATGCGTTGTCCGGCATCCACATGGACATCAAGAAGGGCGAATACGTCTCGATCGCCGGCCCCTCGGGCTGCGGCAAGTCCACGCTGCTCTCCATCCTCGGCCTGCTCGATTCCCCGACCGAGGGCTCCTACCTGCTCAATGACCGTCCCGTGCAGGGCCTCTCGCTCCCCGAGCGCGCCCGCATCCGCAACCGCGAGATCGGTTTCATTTTCCAGTCGTTCAACCTCATCGGCGATCTCACCGTCTATGAGAACGTCGAGCTGCCGCTCACGTACCGCGGCATGCCCGCGGCCGAGCGCAAGGCGGCCGCCACCGAGGCGCTCGAGAAGGTCGGCATGGGCCACCGCGCCAAGCATCTCCCGTCGCAGCTCTCCGGCGGCCAGCAGCAGCGCGTCGCCGTCGCCCGCGCCCTCGCCGGCAAGCCCGCCGTCCTCCTCGCCGACGAGCCCACCGGCAACCTCGATTCAAAAAACGGCGATTCCGTCATGCAGCTCCTCGCGGAGCTGCACAAGGGCGGCGCCACCATCGTGATGGTCACGCACGACACGCGGTTCGCCCGCCATGCCGATCGCACCATTCATATCTTCGACGGCCGCGTGGTCCAGGAACAGGTCGAGCCGGGGCACTGAGCGCCGCCGCGGCGGCGCGAGCCGTAAGCGATAAGCAGCAAGCTTAAAGCTTCAGAATACATTTCGAACCGCCCGTCCGGGCTTATCGCTTACCACTTACCGCTTAAAGCTCTTCCCCTCCATGCTCTCCGATCTCCGCTCAGCTTTTCGCCAGCTCACCAAGTCATTTGGTTTCACGCTGGTTGCTGTCCTCACCTTGGCCATCGGGATTGGTGCGTGCACGTCGGTCTTCAGCATCGTGAACAGCGTCATCCTTCAGCCACTGCCCTATCCCCAGCCGGACCGGTTGACCATGATGTATGAGACGGTGCCACCGTCAGGAGTGAACCTTACCAATCCCTCGCCTTCGACCTACCTCGCCTGGCAGTCCCAAAGCACGACCCACGTCTCGATCGCAGCGGCCGATCATCGCTCCTATAACGTCACCAACCAAGGCGAGCCCTTTCGCGTCTACGCGGATACGCCCACCGTCAATTTCTTCTCCACCCTCGGCGTGCAACCCATGCTCGGTCGCGCTTTTCTCCCTGAGGAAAGCACCGAGGGCAAAAACCACGTCGTGATTTTGAGTTATCACCTTTGGCAGAATCGCTTTGCTGGCAATCCGGACATTATCGGCAAATCGGTTCTCCTCGACGAGGTGCCTTTCATCGTCATCGGCGTGATGCCGGAACGCTTTAATTTTTATCCGCAGGATGATCTTTACACGCCTCTGGTCTTTTCTGCCAGCAGCCATAGCGACGCCAAACACTCCCTCCTCGTGATCGGCCGCCTGAAGCCCGGGGTGTCCCTCGAGCAAGCCTCAGTCGAGCTGGGCCTGATCAGCGACCATCTGGCCAAGGAGCTTCCCGACACCCACAAGGGCTACGGTGCCCGCATCACGACCATGATTGAGGCCTACACCAACGGCGTCAAAACGATGTCCTATCTTTTGATGGGGGCCGTCTGCTGTTTGCTGCTCATCGCCTGCACCAACATCGCCAATCTCCTGCTGGCCCGCGCCAGCACGCGGCAAAAGGAAATCGCCGTTCGGACTGCCCTCGGCGCCAGCCGTCCTCGCATCGTGCGCCAGTTGCTCTGCGAGAATTTTCTTCTCGCCTTGCTCGGCGGCGGCCTGGGTCTCGCCCTCGGCAAATGGAGCCTCGATCTTATCGTCGCGTCGCTCGCCACCCATTTTATGCCCCGCGCCAGTGAAATCACCTTGGACGGCACGGTGCTTCTCTTCACTTGCGTCATTACGCTTCTGACCGGCCTCATCTTCGGCCTTGTGCCCGCGCTTCAGGCCAGCCGCGTTGATTTAAACACCGCGCTCAAGGACAGCGGCGGCCGCGGCACCAGCGCCGGCGGGAGCACCCACCGTCTCAGAAATATGCTCGTTGTCTCCGAGATCGCCCTGGCCCTCGTGCTGCTGGCGGGCGCCGGACTTTTTTTCCGCAGCCTGCTCAAGCTGCAAAATAACGAACTCGGTTACAATGAGGCCAATGCCTACCTTAACGTCTTGCTGCTGTCCGATAAGAAATATCCCACGCCTCAACTCCGGACGGCCGCGATCGACGGCTTCATGGAACGCATCGCCCGCGTGCCCGGCATCGCGTCGCCCGCCTTTACGAATCACACCGCCCCCACGTCCGGCGCCCCCATGAAACCGTTTCGCATCGCGGGCCAGCCACCGGTCGATCCCAGCCTGCAGCCGAGCGCCTTCTATTACGGCGTCACTCCGGGTTATTTCAAAACGCTGCAAATTCCCCTCCGCCGCGGCCGCTTCTTCACTCATCGCGATACTGCCACTTCGCCCCGCGTCGCCCTGATCAATGACGAATTCGTCCGAAAATATTTCCCCGCTAAGGATCCGATCGGCCAGCAGGTCGCGATCATTGACGGCGGTGCGCTTGTTGAGCGCGAGATCATCGGGGTTGTCGGCAATGTGCGGCAAAGTTCTCCCTTTGTGCCAATGCTGCCGCAATTCTACGAACCGTATGCGCAAACCCCCGAGCTTTCGACCACGCTCCTGGTACGCACTACCGGGGCGCCGCTCGATATCCGCGCCGTGGCCGCTGCCATCCACGCGACTGACCCCGGCCTGCCCCTCGATACCATGTATCCCATGGCCAACGGCATGTCGGCGAGCTTGGGAGCATATCGCGTCGCCATCGTTCTTTTCGGCGTTTTCTCCAGTGTGGCTCTCCTGCTCGCAGCGCTCGGCATCTACGGCGTAATGGCTTACAATGTCGCTCAGCGCACCGGTGAAATTGGCATTCGCATGGCCCTGGGTGCGCAGAACCACGACGTGCTCAGGCTCATCCTGAAGCAAGCCGCCGTCGTGGTCAGTCTCGGCTTGATCATCGGTGTGGCCGGCTCGCTGGTCCTTGCCCGCGTGCTCGGCTCCATGCTTTACGACACCAGCCCTTATGATCCTCTGACCTTCGCCTCCATTATCCTGACTCTCACGCTCGTCGCCCTGTTCGCCTGCTGGCTCCCCGCGCGCCGCGCCACCAAGGTCGACCCGATGATCGCGCTGCGCGCAGAATAAACCATTTACATTAAGTGATAAGCTCTAAGCCGTCAGCTTCCGAACCTCTTCCATTCTCGGACACTGCACCTCCCAGCTTACAACTTATCGCTTAGAGCTTACCGCTTTCTCCCATGCTCGCCGATCTCCGCTTCGCCGTCCGCCAGCTGGCAAAATCGCCCGGGTTCGCGCTCATCGCCATCCTCACCCTCGCGCTCGGCATCGGCTCGGCCACGACCGCGTTCAGCGCGCTCAACGCCCTGCTCCTGCGGCCGCTGCCCTTCATTCAACACCAGGATCGCATGTTGTGGATCGACGAGGCGATTCCCGCGAAGGACGTCGACCAAACCGACATTTGCTACGCCGATTTTCTGGAATGGAAGAAACGCACGCAGACGCTCAGCTCGGTCTGGGTCTACGCCAAGCGCACCATCATCCTCGGCGGCACTGATTCGCCTGAGCACCTCGTCGGCGCCGGCCTCACCCCTGGTGCGTTTCAAGCGATGGGCGTGCAGCCGATCCGCGGACGCAACTTTCTCCCCGAGGATTACGACCCAAAGGCCGAGGCAGTCGTCCTGCTCGGCTATGATCTCTGGCAGCGCAAATTAGGCGGCAGCGACGACGTCATCGGGCAGGTAGTCAAACTCAACAGCCAGCCCGCTAAGGTGATCGGAATAATGCCGCGCGGCTGGCGTTATCCGGACATGGTCGACCTGTGGGAGCCCTTTCGCGCCGACGCCGCGGAGGCGCTGCGCCATGGCACTTTCCATTATGGCGGCCACGCCATGCTCAAGCCTGGCGTCACGCTCCAGCAGGCCAAGGCGGAGTTCGCCACCATTTCCGCCGCGCTCGCGAAGGAATTTCCAACCACCAACGAAGGACTCGTCGCCACCTTGCGCGAGGTCCGTGAGGAAGCCGCATCCACGATTTCGCAACTTACGCTCCTGCTCTTCGGCGCGGTGATGTTCGTCTTTCTCATCGCCTGCGCCAATGTTGCCAACCTGCTGCTCGCCCGCGCGTCGTCGCGCACGCGGGAAATCGCCATCCGTCTCGCGCTGGGGGCGAGCCGCGCGCGCTTGTTGCGGCAATTGCTGGTGGAAAGCCTCCTGCTCAGCCTGCTCGGCGGGGCGGGCGGACTCCTGCTTGGCCTGTGGGGCGTCGATCTCATGCTCACCGCCATCCCGGTTGAACTGCCGTTCTGGGTGCGGTTCGGTTATGACCCGCGCGTGTTCGGCTTTGTGGTCGCGCTCGCCTTTCTCGCCAGTCTGCTGTGCGGGTTCGTGCCCGCGTGGCAGGCCTCGCGTCCCGAAATGATTGACGACATCAAGGACGGCGGCCGCAGTGGCGGTGGCGCTCGCGGCCACCGCGTGCGTCACACGCTCGTCGTCGCCGAAATCGCGCTCGCGCTCGTGTTGTTGATCGGCGCTGGGTTGATGATGCGCAGTTTCCTTGCGCTCAGCCGCGTCGCGCCGGGATTTGATGCGCGAGGTATCGTGACGTTTCGCGTCGCCATTCCGGACGGGATGATCGCGGGGGCGCCGGACGCCTCTGTCATCTTCCGGGGCTTCTTCCGCGACTTGATGCCCCGTCTCGCCGCGTTGCCCGGGGTGGAGTCGGTTTCGGGCACGTCCGCGCTGCCCGGCCTCGGCATCGGTGGTTTCAATGGCGTCCTGATCGAGGGCCAGCCCGTCCCCAAGTCCTTCGCCGATGACAACGCCGCGCAATCGCGGTTGGTGATGCCCGAATTTTTCGAGACCTTCCGCATCCCGATTCGCGCCGGCCGGAGTTTCACCGCCGCCGACGATCGCAGTCATCCGCTGGTCGCGATCATCGACGAGGTGTTCGCCCACAAATTCTTCCCCAACCAGGACCCGATCGGCAAGCGCTTCCGCCTCCCGGGCGAGCCCCGGCTACAGTCGATCACGACTGCGCCAACGCAGATGACCGATGCGCCGCGCTGGTACGAGATTGTCGGCGTGGCCGGCAGCGCCCGCCGTTGGGTCGATCGCACGGATGTCCCGCCAACCTTCTACACCGCCTATGACCAGGGCCCTTCGGGCTACATGGGTTTCATGTCCGTGATCATGCGGGTGCGTGGCGATCCGACGCCCTTGCTCAATGCTGACGGGCCGCTGCGTCGTGCCGTGCTCGCCGTGAATCCGGAGATTCCGATCTATTTAAACTACACGATGGAGGACGCCATCAACCGCTCGGACAACGTGTGGAAGCGTCATTTCTTCAGCTACCTTTTTGGCGCGTTCGCCGGGGTGGCCCTCCTGCTCGCCTCGATTGGGATCTACGGCGTGATGGCGTTTTCGGTCGCCCAGCGCACGCAGGAGATCGGGGTCCGCATGGCTCTGGGAGCCCAACCGGGCGATGTCGTTCGCATGGTCGTCCGCCAGGGCGCGACACTGGTCGCGCTGGGTCTCGCGATCGGCTCGGTCGCCGCCTATTTCACCGCACAATTGCTCGCCGGGAGCCTGTACGGCGTCTCGCCGCACGATCCCCTGACCTTTGTGCTCGTGCCCCTGCTCCTCGCCACGGTGGCACTGCTCGCCTGCTTGATTCCCGCCCGCCGGGCCACTGAGGTCGACCCGATAATCGCCCTGCGCGCGGAGTGAGCCAGGCCAGTGTCATCTATTAAATGACACTCTGCGTGCGCCGCGATTTTCTACTCACCGCACCGCGAGATACGGCTCGATCGGACGGAAATTCGGGCGCGTGCACGCCGCATCGCGCTGGGCCGGCTCGGCAAAGAGATAGACGGCGTAGCCGCCAAAGCCGCCGCCGCAGTATTTCCACGCGAGTGGCTGCACCCCGGCCGGCAGGGCGCTGAGCGCGGCGCCCGCCGCCGCCGGATCGCCGGGCAACGCCGCCATGCCCTCGGCTCGCTGCACCTTGCCATACGACTGCCGCACGGCATCGGCCAGCAGCGCCAGGTCGCTGCGCCACACCGCGTCGCGCGCCGTCGCCGCCGCGCGGACGATGGCATCGTAGTCGCGCGGACCCTGGGCGAGGTCCGGCGTGTTATGCGGCACGCCGGTCCAATAGAGCGCCAGGTGGCCGCGCAGGAATTCGCCGTTGTGTTTCAGCTCCAGCTCCGGGCGCCGGCCGCTGCGCCAGATACAGAGGCCCGTTTCGGAGATGACCGCCGGATCCTGCCAGCCTACGCCGAGATCGAGCTCGGAGCCGACCCCGTCCCTGCCGTTGAGCAGCGCCCACGCGCCGCTGCCCCCGAGGCCCGCATTCTGTTCGTAGGGCCAGTCGCGCAGCGAGACGGTCGGTGAGATCGCGCAGTTCACGACGTAGGCCCCCGCGCGCGCAAACCGCGGCACATCCAGCCAGCCGCCCGCGAAATCCACCCGCAACGGCGCCTCCTCGGGCGCGCGAATAAAGCGCACGATCTGCGTCGTCGAAACCGGGGAAAACTGCGGCGGCGTCTTCGGCAGCACTACGTAGCGCCCGCCCACCCGCGCACACAGGTCGCGCTTGAGCAGGCTGTAGTTGTCGTCCTCAGTCACGGCGAGGATCGCCGGACGCAGCCGGAGAAAATCCTCCTTGAAATCCAGGCCCTCCTCGAGCCCGGTGCCGATGACCACCTCGTCCACCATGTTGAGCCCCGCGAGGACCGCGCGTTTGTGATCGTCGGGCAGCGAGCTGCGCCGGTGCTTGTGCAGCCAGAGCACCTCGGCCGAGGCAAATGACACCGTGAGATGATCGCCGAGCGCCCGGGCCTCGCGAAAAAATTGCAGGTGGCCGGCGTGCACGATGTCGTAACAGCCGGAGACAAAGACACGCGTCATAGGAGTGCGAGAAGCTCGGGGACGCAGCCCGGATGCGTCAACCCGTCTTTATCGCGCCTCCCGCAGCTCCGCGGGCGCGCCCCGGTCCGCGATCAGCCCCGCACGGCGCAGCCATGCCGGCCGTCTTCGGATCAATTGCGCATCAGGCGATCCGCCACGCGACCGCGCGTCCACGTCAATCGAACCGCCGCGACGAGGGCTACTTGTGCTGCGGGGGCAACGCCGCCCAGAACTCGGGCATGCCCCATCTCTCGAAGGGACTGTGACTCCAGCCGGCGCGGGCGGAGTCCCAATAGCCGATCTCAACGGTGCCATCATCCATCTTCACCAAGACATGTTCGCCGGGTTCCGGAAATCTCTTGGCGAGGGGAATCCAATTCATCAGAGCGTGGAATGCAGCCACGCGAGCTTGTTCGATTGCGCTGTCGTATTTGGCTTGAAGGAGCATGACCAAGCTTAACCAAGTCGAGCGGACGCTGGGCAAATCGAATCCAAAAGCATTGGCCCCTACCTGACGACCCCAGTCGGCCCTAGCGGCCCTTGCCAAATGGCAGGGGGATAGCGACCTCCACATCTTTCCCACTTTCGGGATGGCTGGGTTCCACTACCGGAGCAAGGCGCGACCAGCCAAACGCCATGGAATAATTTTTCGCGTTGTCATGCAATGACTTAACCGGCATCAATCCCGCTGGCATGACCGTTGCTAACGAAGGTGGCAGCAGCGGCGTTACGCGCTTTCAAACCAGCCGCTGCTCTAACTGATTACCATGAAACCCCATCTACTTATGCTGCTGCTGTTGGCGATTCCCCCGCTGATCTGCAACATCCTCGCCTGCGAGAACGCAGAGAAGACCGACGCTCCCTCCTCCGCAAATTCCCTCGCCACACCCAAGAAAATCACCGGGCCGGCTTCGCGCCCCGCCGTCGCTCCCGCCAAACGCACCTCGACGCCTGCCACTCCTTCGCGGGTCAAAGCCTGGTCCATGATGTAAGCGCCTCGCTGACTCCGCTCCCATGATTCGTCTGCGCAAAATCAACCGCGTGTTCCCCCTCAAGGGCGGACCGTTTTACGCGCTGCGCGACATCAACCTCGAGATTCGCGAGGGCGATTTCCTTTCCATCATGGGCCCGTCGGGTTCGGGGAAATCCACGCTGCTGCACATTCTCGGCCTCCACGACAGCGCGTGGTCGGGCGAATATGACCTCGTCGGCCAGCCGGTGCACCAGGCCGACAAGAAGAAACGCTTCGCGCTGCAAAAAAAACACATCGGCTTCGTCTTCCAAAGCTACCATCTGCTCGACGACCTCACCGTCTACGAAAATCTCGAGATCCCGCTCTCCTATCGCGATACGCCGAGGAAGGATCGCGAGAGCATTGTCTGCGACGCGCTCGATCGCTTTCACATCGTCGCCAAGAAGGACCTCTATCCGAATCAGCTCTCCGGCGGCCAGCAGCAGCTCGTCGGCATCGCGCGCGCCCTGGTCGCCAATCCCGCGCTCATTCTCGCGGACGAACCGACCGGCAATCTTCACTCCGACCAGGGCCGCGAAATCATGCAGCTGTTCAAGAAACTCAACCAGGAGGATGGCGTGACGATCGTCCAGGTCACGCACTCCGAGGAAAACGCCGGTTACGGCACCCGCATTGTGCGCCTCGCCGATGGCGTGATGCTCAAGTGACCGCCCAACCCGGCATCATCCCACCCGTGCCCTCCCGCCCGCTCCGTGCCTTCCGCCTCCTTGCCTTGTCCGCCGCCGCCGCCCTCGCGGTCGTCGCGCGCGCCGATGACAGGGTCCTCAACCTCGATGACGCCATTCGCTTGGCGCTGGAGAACAACCAGCGGATCAAGGTCAGCGCCTTCGGCCCCCAGATCGCGCGCGCCAACGTCCTCGCCGCGTATGGGCGCTTCGACCCCGCGTTCACGTTCGACCGTTCCTATGGCGAGGTCGAGACGCCCGGCACCATCGTCCCGCCCACCGTCCGCCCGCTGACCCAGACCGACAACTACAGCCTGACGCTCGACGGGGTGATGCCGTGGGGCCTCAGCTACAGCATCGGCACCACCGCGATCAACGCCCGCGGCACGTCCACTCTCTTTGCGGACAACTATGCCACGTTCGGCGGTGTCACCGTCACCCAACCCCTCCTGCGGGGCTTCGGCTTTGGCGCCAATCTCGCCGACCTCCGCATCGCCAAGGCGAACCGGGGCATTTCCGACTGGCAGCATAGCCAGACCGTGATCGATACCGTCACCAACGTCATCGTCGCCTACAACAACCTGCAGGAGTCCCGCGCCGGCGTGCGCATCGCCCAGCTGTCCCGCGACCTCGCCGCCCAGCTGCTCGATGAGAACGAAAAGCGCCACCGCGTCGGCTCGATCTCCGATGCCGATGTCACCCAGGCCCGGGCCCGCGTCGCCAACCGCGAGGAATCCATCCTCATCGCCGAGCGCAGCGTGCACGACCAGGAAAACCGGCTCCGCCTCCTGATCGGCGAAACCAAATTCCCCTTGAACGGCCCCACGCTCGCCACCGTCGAACTGGCCCCGGCGACGGATATTGGCGTGGATATCGCGACAGACCTGAAGGTCGCGTACGATCTCCGTCCGGATTACCAGGCGGCGCGGCTCGGCGTCACCATCAGCCGCGCCACCAGTGCGTCCGCGCAGAACCAGCTCCTGCCGCAGCTGGATTTCGTCGGCAGTTACGGCTACGGCGGCCTCGATCCCAATTTTTCCACCGCCCGGGCGCAGATCCGCCACGAGGATGCGCGCGCATATTCCATCGGCATGGTCGTGCGCGTGCCCCTCACCTTTGCCGAGGGCCGGGGTCGCGCCCGCGCCGCACGGCTGACGCTCCGCCAGTCCGAGGCCGACCTCGCCCGCTTGGAGCTGGACATCGCCCTGAGCGTCACCGCGGCCGCCGGCCAGATCGAGACGACGAAGCAACGCGTGGCCGCCACGCGCCTCGCCTTCGACCTCCAGCAGCAGACGCTCAACGACGAGCAAAAGAAACTCAAGGCCGGCACCAGCAGCACCTTCTTCGTGCTCCAGGAGCAGGAAATCCTCGCCTTCGCGCAGAGCAGCTACGCCCACGCCCTCGCCGACCAGCGCCGGGCCATTGCCAATTACGACCGCGAGACCGGCCGGAGCCTGGAGCGTTATCACCTCACGCTGGTGATAAACTGAGCGGGTTCGGCGTCGCGCACGCCGCAACGTCGCCGGGGAAATTTTTGTTTTTTGCGTGCTTCGCGGCTTGCGCTCGGCGCGGCGTTCACCTGATAACGTTGCGTGATGGGGCTGCGTCGCGCGCCCCGCGCTTCTACCCCTCCCTGCATGGCTGCCCCGCTTTCCCGGCAAAAACTTCTGCGTGAGTGGAAACTGTATTTCTTCGTCGTGCCGTCGCTGGCGATGGTGCTCATCTTCGCCTATTTCCCCGCCGGCAGCGCGGTCTACCACAGCTTTTTCGAATGGGCCGGCGGCGACACCAAGCAGCTGATCGGCCTCGATAACTTCCGCCGCGCCTTCCACGACCAGGTGCTGCTCGACTCGTTCTTCACCGTCAGCGTGCTGATGGTGTTCAGCTTGTTCCAGATGATCCCGTCCATCCTGCTCGCGGTGCTCATCCACCGCCTGCGGAGCGACCGCTGGCAGTACCTCTACCGGGTGCTGCTCGTCGTGCCGATGATCGTGCCCAGCCTCGTCCGGCTCTTCATCTGGAAATTTTTCTTCGACCCGAACCTCGGCGTGCTCAACGGCGTGCTCGATTTCACGGGCCTGAAGGGCGCGCTGGTGTCGCTCGACCACGTTTTCCATTGGGGGATTTTCTACGCCAACGTGCCCATCGGCTGGCTGTCGCAGCCGGAGCTGATCCTGCCCTCGCTCTTTCTCTGGGGCTTCCCGTGGATCGGTGCCGTCGGCGTGCTCATCTTCCTCGCCGGCCTGCAGTCCATTGGCCAGGACGTCTATGAGGCGGCGGAACTCGACGGGATCGGACCAATTGGAAAATTCATCTACATCGAGCTGCCGCTGATCCTGACCCAGATCCGGCTTATGCTCGTGCTGCTCATCGTCGGCACGCTCGGCGGCTACGGCCTGCAGCTCCAGTTGCTCAACGAATACGGCGGCCCCGGCGGCCGCGGCATGGTGCCCGGCCTGTGGATGTATAACCGCGCCTTTTATGCCGGCGAGTTCGGCTACGCCTGCGCCATCGGCATGATCCTCTTCGTTTTCATCCTCGTGCTGACCTTCGTGAACAACCGCTACGTGCGGATCGAAAAATGAGCTCCGCCCCGACCCGCCGGTCCGACTTGAGCCGCGACTGGACGAAGCATCTCTTCATCCTGTTCTTCATCCTGATCGAGCTGTTCCCGCTCTATATGATGTTTCAGGTGAGCTTCAAGGACAACGCCACCTTCATCCGCCAGCCGTGGCTGCCCACCAACCCGCTGTCGTGGCACTGGGAAAACTGGAATTTTGCCTTCCATCTCATCCTGCCCTACATCGCCAACACCGTGTTCGTCGCCGTCACCGGCACGGTCTGCTCGCTGTTCCTCGCCATCCTCGGCGCCTATTTCTTCGCCCGGCACAAGCTGCCCGGCAGCGGCCTGCTGTGGGCCGCCTTCCTCGCCCTCATGCTCATGCCCAGCGTGGTCAACATCACGCCGTTGTTCATGCTGCTGAAATCCCTCAAGCTGCTCAACACCCTCTGGGCGCTCGTGCTCGTGGGCATCGCCTCCGGCCAGGTCTTCAGTATTTTCGTCCTGCGCAATTTCATCGAGGACCTCCCCCGCGATCTCTTTGAGGCCGCCGAGATGGACGGCGCGTCGCACCTGCAACAGGTCTTCAACGTCGTCATCCCGATGTCCGGCCCGATCATCGGCACCCTCGCCATCCTCTCGTTCCTCGGGATGTGGAATGACTTTCTGATGCCGCTCATCGTGCTGCGCGACAAGGAGCTCTTCACCCTCGGCGTCGGCCTCATTTATCTCGATGGCGAATATGTGAAGCAATGGGGCCAGATCATGGCCGCGTATTTCGTCGCTTCGATTCCGCTGATCGTCGTGTTCCTGTTCACGATGCGCCTCTTCGTGCGCGGCCTTTCCGCCGGCGCGATCAAGGGCTGAAGTCCGCCGCATCAGCGGCGGACTTTAGCGGTGAACCGGTCTGCGGTGAGCTCGTCGAATCTCTCGAAGGGCGGAGCCGGGCCCGCACCTTAAGGCGGATCGCGTGCTTGCCGCGCCGTAGGCTCGGCGAAGGCGGGCGGTTTGCACGGACGCCCGCGCTGACGTCGGTCTTTTTGCACGAGCTTCGCGCCGCGTTTACGTGCGCGGGGCCTAACTGTATTTTTTAAAATGCTTTCCCGCATGGTCTTCCGAGTCATCCCGGCGGGGTTGGCACAAATCGAGGTAGGTGGAGACCCCGTAGAACGCCCTCTCAACCTCAACTATCCTCCCCGCCATGTACTCCTCTTCCTGCGCTCTCGGCACCCCGGTCAAGTCCTCCACCCCGGTCAAGTCTTCTCGTGTGTCCATGAAAACTTTGGAGACTCCCAGCGCCTCCGCCACCGAAGCCGCCATCGATGCAGGCTTGGTCTCGCGCTTCAATGCCGGCGATGACGCCGCGTTTGTCCAGATCATGGAACGCTATCGCGCCAAGATCTTCACCGTCACGCTCGGTTTGCTCCGCAACCACGCCGACGCCGAGGAGATCACCCAGGACACCTTCATCCGCGCCCATCGCGGGCTCGCCCGTTTCCGGGGTGACTCGTCCCTCGCGACCTGGCTCTACCGCATCGCGGTCAATCTCGCGCGCAACCGCTACTGGTATTTCTTCCGCCGCCGCCGGCAGGACTCGCTCTCGCTGGAATGCCCGCTCAGTGACGAAAATTCCGGCACCTTCTCCGACTTGGTCGCCGATGTCTCGCAGGATCCGGCCCAGGAGGCCGCCACCAGCGAGTTCACCCACCTCATCAACGCCTGCATGGAGCGCCTCGACGCCCGCCACCGCGAAATCCTGACCCTGCGCAACGTTCTCAACCGTTCCTATGAGGAGATTGCCCAGGCGCTCGGCATCAATGTGGGCACGGTGAAGAGCCGCATCGCCCGGGCCCGCGAAAATCTCCGCACCCTGCTCGCCGAGGCCTGCCCGGAGTTCACGCCCGACTCCTCTCCGGCCGACTGGTTCATCCCCACGCGCTCCACCTATGGCCGTCCGGTCATCGCCTGCGCCTGATTTTTGCTAGGCATTTGTTTGTATACGTGGCAGGGCCACGCGGGTAGTCACTGCGTGGCCTTGTTTTTTTGGCGCCAGCTCCCCTGAATGGGGCCGCGTGCCTCCCGTCCTCAAAGTCTCCCCGCTGGCCGCGCGGCGTTTCATGCGCTGCGCGCTCCTGCTCGACACCCCCGTGCCCGACATCGCCACGGCGATCGCCCACCACGGTTACATCCAGATCGACCCGATCAACGTCTGCGGACGCATGCACGACCTCATCCTGCGCAACCGCGTCCAAGGTTACCGTGAGGGCGGTCTCATGCACCACCTTCACGGCGTGACTACACCGCTGCCCGCCGCCGCCCGCACCGCGTTCGAGCACCACCTGCCCGACACGCATGTGCTGGTCGCCTTTCCGCTCGAGGCGTGGCCGCACCTCCTCGCCGCCATGCGCGGCCGCACGCACACCACGGGTGCTTGGTCGGGCAAACTCACGCCGCGCGAACGTGATCTTTCCACTCACATCCTGGGCGAACTCGCCGCGCGCGGGCCCCTCTCCTCCGAGCACATCACCGACGATGGGCGCCGGGCGCGCCGCGTGTGGGGCAGCGCCACGCTCGCCAAATCCACCCTGCAAAAACTCTTCTTCCACGGCCGCGTGCTCATCGCCCAGCGCGACAACCATCGCCGGCTTTACCATCTGCCCGAGCGCGTCCTCACCGCCGCCACCCTGGCCCGGCCTGAACCGTCCGCCGCCGATACCGCCCGCTGGAGCGTGCTCCTCAAGCTGCGCCAGCGCCGCCTCACGCTCCTCAAGCGCGCCGAACTCGCCCTCGTGACCGACCGGGTCCAGCCCGTCACCCTCGGCCGCGGCCCCCTGCTCTATTGCCTGAGCGAAGACGTGCCTTGGTTCGATCTCCCTGTTCCCTCCTCCCTGCTTCCTGTCGCCCCACTTCTCCTCGCCCCGCTCGACCCGCTGATCTACGACCGCAATGTCAGCCGGCAGCTCTGGGAGTTCGACTACACCTGGGAAGTCTACACGCCGCCCCAGAAGCGCGTGCGCGGGTACTATGCAGATCGGAAGAGCACACGTCTGAACTCCAGTCACGCCAATATCTCGT
>OCZT010003063.1_pt1 | contig 17179 bp, 17 predicted proteins | sample 1539031 | NCBI WGS metagenome assembly OCZT01 (sample SAMEA3539308, study PRJEB22396) | soil metagenome | biome: tundra; feature: field; material: soil | place: USA | collected 2010-05 | depth 0.15 m | reverse complement strand
CTGCTGCGCCGCTGGCTGCGCGGCCGCGGCGGCGCGCGGCTGGTGTTCGTGAACGCCATGCTGCGGGCGCTGGCCCTGGGCCTGGTCGGCGGCCTGGCCATCGGCCGGCGGCTCGATCCCGAGGGTTATGTGGCTCTGCTCGGTGTGTCCTCGCTGCTCAGCGCGTGGGGCGTGGCCGGTAAGTACACGCTGATCGCGGACCTGCTCCCGGCCGAGCACCGGATTGCCGGGAACACGGTCTTCGGCCTGGCCGACCAGCTCAGCCTGATGATCGGTCCCGCCCTGGCCGGGGTGGTGACCGCGGTGGCCGGACCCGCCGTCGTCATCACCCTGGACGCCGCGAGCTGGGTCGTCCTCGCGATCAGCTACGCCCGCATCGCGCCCCTCGCGGCCCGCCTGGCGACCAGCGGGCCCCTGGACCCATCCACCCTTCCGGCACCCGTCGACTCGGGCGCCTGGGCGGTGATCCGGTCCAGTCCGGTGCTGCCGGGCCTGCTGGCCCTGTCGTTCGTCTTCTACCTGCTGTACGGGCCGATCGAGGTCGCGCTGCCGGTGCACGTGGCGTCCGACCTGCACGGGTCGGCGGCGCTGCTCGGCACGTTCTGGGCGGTGTTCGGCGTGGGGGCGGTGATCGGCGAGCTCTCCGCGCCGTTCCTGCGGCGCTGGCCGGTGTGGCCGACCATGACCGGGATCGTGATCGGCTGGGGCCTGGCGATCGTCCCGCTGGGCCTGCCGACGCCGCTGTGGGCCGGGCTCGCGGCCTTCTTCGCCGGCGCCGTCATCTGGGGTCCCTGGATGTCGCTGTCGATGGCGGTGTTGCAGGACGCCAGCCCGCCGGGCGCGCTGGCTCAGGTCATCGCGGCCAGAAGCTCGCTGCTCATCCTGGCCTCGCCCGTGGGTACCGCGCTCGGCGGCCCCATCGTCGCCGCCCTCGGCGCCCGCGGCACCCTGCTGACCTCCGGCCTCGCGACGGTCGCGCTCGGCCTGGCGACCGCCGCGGTGCTCGCCCGCGCCCGCCGCTAGCTTCAGCTCTCCTTCATGTTGCCTGGGTAGCCTCGGGGTCACGATGAGGGGAACGAGCGGCGCGGCTCAGAGGTTACCGAGAAGGTTCGTGCAGTGATTTCCGAAGACGTGGCCACAGAATGGATGACATGAGCGCACACCGAGACGGGATACGCCGTGCCATAGCGGCCAGGGAAAACGGCCGGGAGAAGGTCCGCTCCGCCACCACTGCGGTCAGCGTGGCCAGTGTGGTCGCGGCTGGCGCGCTAGCCCTGGCCCTGCCGGGCTCCACCCACAAGACCACATCGACCGGCTCGTCGTCAACGGGTTCCACGTCGACGAATTCGGGCTCGTCCTCGACGAGTTCCGGCTCCGGCTCATCCGGCTCCGGCTCATCCGGCTCCGGCTCATCCGGCTCAGGCAGCTCCAACTCAGGCAGCTCCAACTCGGGCAGCTCAAGCTCGAGCGGCATCAGTTCAAGTAGCACGCCGAGTTCGAGTTCGGGCAGCACCCAGGTCACCTCCGGCGGCTCATGATGCCGCCCGCCGCCGCCGGCCCGGACCAGGCGGACACCTCGGCTAGCTGGCGGGCCCTCGGGACGCTGGTCCAGCTGGTGGTGACCGATCCGCGGTGCCTGACCGAGGCCCGGCGCTTGCTGGCGGCCGACCTCGACGAGGTGGACCTGGCCTGCAGCCGGTTCCGCGCGGATTCGGAAATCCGCAACCTGCGGACCGCCCAGGGCCGTCCGGCGCGGGTCAGCCCGTTGCTCGCCGAGGCCATCGCGGTGGCCTTGCGGGCGGCCAGGCTGACCGACGGCGACGTCGACCCGACCGTGGGCGCGGCGATGTCGGCCGTGGGGTATGACCGCGACTTCGACCAGATTCCGCGCACCGGGCCGCCCTTGCTTGTCACCGCCAGGACGGTGCCGGGCTGGCGCGAGGTGCATCTGGAAGGCCAGTCCCTGACCATGCCCGAAGGCATCCAGCTCGATCTCGGGGCGACGGCGAAGGCGTGGGCCGCGGACCGGGCGGCCGGGCGGATCGCGTCGCGGCTCGGCTGCGGCGTGCTGGTCAGCCTGGGCGGCGACAGCGCCGTCGCGGGCGCCGGTCCGGACGGCGGGTGGCGGGTCAGGGTGCAGGACGTGACCGGTTCGCCGGAGGATCGCCCCGTCGGCCCCTATGCTCTGATCGCGATCCAGGCGGGCGGCCTGGCCACCTCAAGCACCGCCGCGCGCCGCTGGCAGCGCGGCGGTGACGTGCTGCATCACATCCTTGACCCGCGCACAGGCCGGCCGGCCGAAGCGGTCTGGCGTACCGTCTCGGTCGCCGCGGACAGCTGCGCGGACGCCAACGCGGCGAGCACCGCCGCGGTCATCCGCGGCCGTGAAGCCCTGGGCTGGCTGGCCAAGCTCGGGCTGCCCGCCCGGCTGGTCGATGTGACCGGCGTGGTGTTCACGGTGGCGGGCTGGCCCGGCGACTCAGAACCCGGCGACTCAGAACCAGTTCAGAAGTAGCCTTCAGGATCTACCGACGGCCGGCCGCGAAACTAGATGACGTGAACAACGATAAAGAACGAGCCAGAAACACGACTGGACGGGGATTGCTGACATGAGCGGGAGCACTGCGTTCTGGTATGCCAGCCGCGCGACTGGAATCGTCGCGTTGCTGTTGCTGACGGCCGTCTTCGTGCTGGGCATCCTGGTCAACCGCCAGGGCCGGCTGCCGGGCCTGCCCCGGTTCGCGGTGACGAGCCTGCACAAGAACTTTTCGCTGCTGGCCGTGACGTTCATCGCCGTGCACGTGTTCACGGCGGTGCTCGATACCTACGTCAGCATCCCGCTGGCCGCCGGGGTCATCCCGTTCGCCTCGGGCTACGAGCGCCTCTGGCTCAGCCTGGGCGCGATCTCGTTCGACCTGATGATCGCGATGATCGTGACCAGCCTGCTCCGCAGCCACCTGAACCGGGTCCTGTGGCGCGCCATTCACCTGCTCGCCTACGTGAGCTGGCCGGTCGCGTTCGTGCACAGCATCGGCGCGAGCAAGGACCTGCGGCAGGGCTGGCTGCTTGTCCTGACCATCGCGTGTGCCCTGCTGGTCGCGGGGGCGGTTGTCTTCCGGCTGGCGCACGCGGCGCGTGAGGTGCCCAGGGCCGCGCGGGTGGCTAACGTCTTCGCCGAGCACACCGCATCGGATGCCAGGTCAACCCGCCGGACCAAAGAGACGGTGACACGATGACCACGACGTTGAACGAATCAGCGCCGCTCGGCGCCGCGCGCCAGGCCGCCGGGCTGCCCCGCCTGCTGCCGCCCGCCCCGGAAGACCTCCGCGGCCACTTCGCCCGCTACGGCCAGACGCCCTACCGGGGCCAGACCGGCCTGCTGATCAGCGACATCGAGGCCTCCGGCCTGACCGGCCGCGGCGGCGCCGCCTTCCCGGTGTACCGCAAGCTCGCCATCGTCGCCCGGGCCCGCGGCCGCAAGGTGATCGTGGCCAACGGCGCGGAGAGCGAGCCCGCGAGCCGTAAGGACGAACTGCTGCTGCGGGTCGCGCCGCACCTCGTGCTCGACGGGCTGCAGCTGGCGGCGGAGGCGGTCGGTGCCACCGAGGCGCACCTGTACCTGCACACCGCGGCCAGCCCGGAGATCATGCGGGCGCTGGCCGAGCGGTCCGCCCGGGGCGTGGACATGCTTAACGTCACGATCACCCAAGCCCCGCCGCGGTTCCTGGCCGGCCAGGAGTCGGCGCTGGTGAACCGGCTCGGCGGCGGTCCCGCGCTGCCCACCTTCACCCCGCCCCGGGTGACCGAGCGCGGCCTGGGCGGCGCGCCGACCCTGGTGCAGAACGTCGAGACCCTGGCCCATGTCGCGCTCATCGCGCGGTACGGCGCGCGCTGGTTCCGCGCGGCCGGCACCAGCGCGGAGCCGGGCAGCATGCTCACCACCGTCTACCAGCCCCAGGGCCAGTGCCAGGTGGTGGAGGCCGAAATCGGCGCGCCGCTGCGGACCTTGCTGCCCAGCGGCACCGAGACTCAGGCGTGGCTGATCGGCGGCTATCACGGCAGCTGGCTGCCGTTGCCGCACGCGACCGCGCTGACCTTGGACAACGCCTCCGTGAAGAAGTACGGCGCCGCGGTCGGCGCGGGCGTGCTGGTGGCGCTGCCGTCGGACCGGTGCGGTCTGACCGAGGCGGCGCGGGTGACCGGCTACCTGGCCGCCGAGTCGGCCGGCCAGTGCGGGCCGTGCCTGAACGGGCTGCCGCGTATCGCCGCCGGGCTGGCCGAACTGGCCGGCCGGGGGCACCGCAAGCAGATCCGCGCGGACGTGGAGCGCTGGGCCGGCCTGGTGACCGGCCGCGGCGCCTGCAGCCACCCGGACGGCACGGTGCGGTTCGTCCGCAGCGCGCTGACGGTGTTCGCGCCGGAAATCAGCCTGCACGCCAGGGGCCAGTGCTCGGCCACTAACCGCCGCCCCTTCCTGCCGCTGCCGGACGGCATTCCCACCAGCGAAGACGACTGGACCTGATGATGAGCGATACCTTGCGAGTCAACCCGATCAACTGCACCGGGCACGGCGTCTGCGCCGAGCTGCTGCCCGAGCTCATTACCGTCGATGAGTGGGGTTACCCCATCGTCGACCCGCGCCCGGTGCCTCCGGCCCTGGACCGCGAGGCCCGCGGCGCGGTGGCCGCGTGCCCCGCCCTCGCCCTCAAGCTCGCCCGCACGTAAAAACGGTGAATCAGCGGCACGCACCCGTGTCCGTTCGGACGACCTAAAGAACGTCGTGCCCTGGGTGCGGGTCGGCCGGCACGGCGGGGATGCTGCCCAGGCGTCCGGCCTGGTAGTCCTCGAAGGCCTGGACCAGCTCGGCGCGGGTGTTCATGACGAAAGGCCCGTACGCGGCCACCGGCTCCCGGATAGGCTGCCCGCCGAGCAGCAGGATGTCCATGTCCTGCCGCGGGCCCGCGGCGAACGTGAGCCCGTCGCCCGCGCCGAACACCGCCAGCTGCCCCATCTGCACAGGCCGCTTCTCCGTACCCGCAGAGCCGCTGCCGGCCAGCACGTACGCCAGCGCGTTGAAGTCCGCCTGCCACGGCAGCCGCACCTGCGCGCCGGCCGAGACGGTGGCGTGCACCAGGGCGATCGGCGTGTGGGTCACCCCAGGCCCGTCGTGCCCGCCGAACGACCCGGCGATCACCCGCAGCAGCGCCCCGCCGTCCGCGGAGGACAGCAGCGCGACCTGCCCGGCCCGGATGTCCTGGTAGCGCGGCGTGGTCATCTTCATCCGGGCCGGCAGGTTCACCCAGAGCTGGAAGCCGTGGAACAGCCCGCCGCTGACCACCAGTTCCTCCGGCGGCGCCTCGATGTGCAGCAGGCCCGAGCCGGCCGTCATCCACTGGGTGTCACCGTTGGTGATCAGCCCGCCGCCGCCGTTGGAGTCCTGGTGCCTGAACGTGCCGTCGATGATGTAGGTGACGGTCTCGAACCCGCGGTGCGGGTGCCACGGGGTGCCCTTGGGCTCACCGGGGCCGTAGTCGACCTCACCCATCTGGTCCATGTGTATGAACGGGTCGAGCCGGGCCAGATCGACCCCGGCGAAAGCGCGCCGGACCGGGAAGCCTTCCCCCTCGTACGCGCTCGGCGCGGTGGTGACCGAGGTGACCTTCCTCTCGGTCTGGGTCACGTCGGGTTCTGGCACCCGGGGCAGGACGAGGATGTCGTCCACGGTGATCGCTGGCATGGGTTCCTCCTCAAGCTAGATGCCAGCATAACTGTATTTGAAATATCAATTATTCCGAACGGGCCTGGGTGCGTCCCCCAGGTCAGCCGCTCGTTAGCATGGGCAGTCCCTACGCCGAAGGTGAGCGAGCCCGACATGGACCAGGACCAGGGAGCCGGGGTGCCGTCCTCCTACGCCCGCGCCGGCGTGGACGAGGAGCACGAACAGGACGTGTTCGCCCGGGCGATGCGCCCGTGGCTGGCCCGGACCAAGGTCAGGTCCCCGATGGTGACCGGAATCACCGGCCTGGCCAGCGGCTACTTTGCCACCTTGATGCAGCTGCCGCCCGGGCCGCCGATCGCGCTGACCACCGACGGCGTCGGCACCAAGATCCTGCTGGCCAGGGACGCGGGCCGGTGGGAGCCGGTCGGGGTCGACTGCGTGGCCAACAACGTCAACGACCTGATCTGCGTCGGGGCGGTGCCGCTCGCGCTGCTCGATTACATGGCCACCGACCGGATCGACGAGGCGGTGCTTGAGGCCGTCGCCCGCGGCCTGTACCTGGGCGCTGAAGAGGCCGGGATCGCCATTCCCGGCGGCGAGATCGCCCAGATCGGCGCCATGCTCGCCAGCTCGGCGGGCGGGCCGCCCATGCTCGACCTGGTCGGCACCGCGATCGGCGCGCTGCCGCCGGGCCGGGTGCCGGTGGACGGATCGCAGGTCCGCGCCGGTGACGTCATCCTGGCGCTGCCCAGCTCGGGCCTGCACAGCAACGGGTACTCCCTCGCCCGCCAGGCGCTGTTCGAGCTGGGGCAGCTGACCCTGGCCAGCCAGCTGCCTGGTACCGGCCAGCGGCTCGACGACGCGCTGCTGGCGCCGACCCGGGTGTACGTGCGGGCCGCGGAGGCGCTGTGGGAGGCGGGCGTGGACCCGCACGGCCTGGTGCACATCTCCGGCGGCGGCCTGCTCAACCTGGCGCGGCTGGCCGCGGACGTGTCCTACTCACTCGACGAGCTGCCGCCCGCGCCGCCCGTCTTCGCGCTCATCGCCGAGGCGGGCCGGGTGCCGGCCGCGGTCATGTACGCGACCTTCAACATGGGCACCGGCTTCTGCGTGGTGGTATCCCCGGCGCAGCAGCAGGCCGCGATGGACGCGCTGCGGGGCGCCGGTGAGCAACCGGTCCTGATCGGTGTGGTCACCGGCTGCCCCGGCCGCAGCGTGTCGCTGCCCACCGTCGGCCTGACCGGACGCGGCGAGGTCTTCGAAGCGCTGCACGATACGGTCTAGTTATGAACTCCCTTGGCTATGGTGAGACGCTCCAGACGCTCGCGCTGGCCCGGGGGACGGTGGACCGGGTCACCGAGAAACGCAACGACCAGGACTGGCTCGATGCCGCCTGGCAGGATCCGCGGACGCGCGTGCTCGTGGTGTCCGGCGGCCGTGCGCTGGTCCGGATCGACGACGAGCAGGCGGAGCTGATCTTCATCTCGCCCGCCGCGGCGCCGCCAGGAATCCGGATGCTGCTGGGTCAGGACGCCGACGGGGGCGACGGGCTGGTGTATTTCGGCGTCGACGCCGAGCTGCCCGCCGCCCCGCCCGATGGCGTCCGGCCTGCGTCGCTGCGCGAGGCGGGGTCGCTGCTCGGGGACCGGGACGCGGGGTTGTTCACCCACGCGGTGGCGCTGGCCAACTGGCACGACACGCACACCCACTGCCCGGTGGACGGCACCCCGACGGTGGCCGCCCCGGGCGGGCATTCGGCCATCTGCCCCAAGGATGGCACCGAGCACTTCCCGCGGACCGATCCCGCGGTCATCATGCTGGTGACCGACCCGGATGACCGGTGCCTGCTGGCCAGGAACGCCGCCTGGCCGGGGCGCCGGGTGTCGATCCTGGCCGGGTTCGTGGACCCGGGCGAATCGGCTGAGCAGGCCGTGGTCCGTGAGGTCGGTGAGGAAACCGGCATCAAGGTGAAGAACGTCCGGTACGTCGGCAGCCAGCCCTGGCCGATGCCGCGCAGCCTGATGCTCGGCTTCCGTGCCGACGCCCCGGCGGGCCAGGCCATCACCGTCGACCACGACGAGCTGGCCGAGGCGCACTGGTTCAGCCGGGACGAGCTGCTCGCCGCCATCAAGTCGGGCGAGATCGCGCTGCCGCCTTCTGTGTCGATCGCCCGGCACATCATCGAGGCCTGGTACGGCGGCGCGCTGCCGCCCGCCACCTGGCCCGAGCCCGCCCCGCCGGGTCGCTGACGTGGCGCTGGCCGCCAGGCCGGGTTGGTCCCAGGCCTGGCGGCCAGTAGCTAGTTGTGGTGCTGGGTCACTGCTGCGGGGTGGCGGCGAACCCATCGGTGTTGCCGTTGCCGTCGACGTAGAAGCCGACGAGCTGGCCGAGGTCGTTGACGCCGTTGACGGTGGTGGTGCCGATGCCGTGCGGGTCATCGACGGTGCGGAAACCGTGCTGCCCGGTCCAGGTGAAGCCGTGCATGACGGCCGCGGCGCCCGAGCCGACCGTGTAGACGCCCACGACCTCGCCGCGGCTGCTGACGCCCAGCGCCATGGTGGAGGCCGCGCCGGGCGCGGCCAGGTCGATGAACTGCCCGTGGTGCGTCTTGAGGAACCCGTCGGTGGTGCCGGCCGAGTTGGTGTAGAAGCCGGCCACGTCGCCCTCGTCGTTGATGGCGGCCGCGGTCAGGCTGGTGCCGGGAAGGCTGGGGTCGATCACCGGGCTGTACCGGTTCTCGCCGATGTTGTACTCGTAGCCGTGGTTGCTGCCGTTGGCGTCGGTGTAGAAGCCGACCGCGACGTCGCTGTCGTTGACGCCGAGGTTCTGGTCAGCCGGCGGGGTCGCCGGGCTGTGAGTCGGGTAGTCGGTGGTACGGAAGTGCCCGTTGACGTCGACGAAGCCGTGGTTGTCGTTGACCATGCTGGCGTTGTTCATGCTGGAGGCGAACCCGACCGTGACGCCCCGGTTGTTCAGCCCGGTGACCTGCGTCTGCACCGAGTGGGGGAAGTTCTCGGGGCTGAAGAAGTGGCTGGCGAAGGGCGGGATCAGGTAGCCCTTGTTCGGGTGGTTCTGCGCGCCTGAACCAAAGTAGCCAGCGATCTCGCCCAGGTCGTTGATGCCGAGCAGCTGGTTGAAGGTCACGTCCTTCGGGTCGTCAATGGTGCGGAAGCTGTAGGCGGTGCCCTGGTGGCTGTCGATCGTGCTCGCGCTCGCGGCCGGCGTCGTGAGGGCCAGCGCCCCCGCGGCGAGCATTCCGGACGCAACGGTGGCCGCGGCAACCCGGCGGGCGTTCCTTCTGATAGACCTCATGGTCTTGTCCTTTCTCAATGGTTAGTGCAATGTGGCGGTTCTGCCGTCAGTCAGGATTGCTGGCGGCTCGGGGCGATTCTCTGGGGGTACGGGGGGACCTTCTGGGTGCTGCTCCGTGGGCCGGATCAACGGCCAGCACAGAGCAGCGGCCGGAAGGCCGGGGTCGGCTGGCCGTTGGCCAGGATGTTGCTGCTGGTGCCCTGGTGCAGGTTGAGGTACCAGCCGGTGGCCGGGAGCGGCGTGGTCACGCCGGTGACCGTCCTGACCTCGTGCATGATCTGGCCACCGCTGTCGGCGGTGAAGTCCATCAGCATGTACTGGACCGGGCCCTGGCTCATGCAGCTGCCGATGTGGATGTGCGCGGCGTGCGCGCCGGGGGTGAGGCCGCTGGCCGTCAGGGTGACGGTGATGGTCCTGGCGCCCGGGTTATAGGCCACGGTGGCCTGGCCCTGGGGGGTTCCGTAGCTGGTGCCGGTGGGACCGACCTCGACGGACTGGAGCCGGTAGGTCATGTCGCCCGCGGCGATCGCCGCGGTCTGCGCGACCGGCACGCTGGCGATCGCGCCGCTCTGGCCGTCGAGCAGGATCACCAGGTGGCTGCCGGCCGGCACGCTGGTCATGTCGGTGCTGTACAGGGTCTGCTGGACCTGCCCGGTGCTGTTCGCGGTCAGCGGGCTGAACTGGGCGATGGTGGCGCCCTGCGGGCTCTGCACCTCGACCACGTGGCTCGAGCCAGGCGTGAACCCGAACGCGTTGACCTGCAAGGTGAGCTGGCCGCTGGGAGCCCAGACGAAGGTCGCGGTGCCCTGCGGCATGGCCTGCAGCTGCAGCTGCGTGACCGACGGCGTGGCCGGGGTGGCGGTGAACCCGTCGGTGTTGCCCTTGGCGTCGGTGTAGAAGCCGACCGCGATGTCGTGGTCGTTGACCCCGAGCAGCTGGTCGGCCGGCGGGCTGGCCGGCTGGCCGGCCGGGAAGTCGGCGGTGCGGAACTGGCCGTTGACGTCGACGAAGCCGTGGTTGTCGTTGACCAGGCTGGCGTTGTTCATGCTGGCGGCGAACCCGACGGTGACACCACTGTCGTTCAGCCCGGTGACCTGGGTCTGCACCGAGCCGGGGACGTTCTCGCTGCGGTACCCGGCCGGGGTCAGCAGGTAGCCCATGTTCGGGTGGCCCTGCGCGCCGGAGCCGAAGTACCCCGCGATCACGCCCTCGTTGTTGATGCCAAGCAACTGGTTGAACGTTAGGTCAGCAGCGTTGTCAACGGTGCGGAAGCCGTAGGCGGTGCGACTGCCGACCACGTGAACGCCCATCACGCCATGCATGCCGGCCGAGTGGCTCGGGCTGGCGCTGGCCGACATCACTACGGCGAAAGCCCCCGCGCCGAGTGCGCCCGCGGCGGCGGTGGCAATGGCGGCCCGGGTTCCTGTCCGGTTGGCAAACCTCATGACAAGTCCTTTCTGAGCTGGCCAGGCAGCTGGTGGGTTACGCCGAGAAGGTTCGCCGCGAGCACAGGGGGATCCGCAGGGGGGTGCGGGGGAAACGGGAGGGACACCGTAGGGTGTCGAGCGTGAACGTGGATGCGGCGCGGCCACCGCGAACGAACTGGGCAGGCAACATCGTCTACGGCGCGGCTGACTTCTACCGCCCGGCCACCGTCAGCGAGCTCAGGGGGATCGTCGCCCGGGCCGGCCAGATCCGGGTGCTGGCCACCGGCCATTCGTTCAACGACATGGCTGATTCGCCCGGCGCCCAGGTCAACCTGGCTGACCTGCCGCCCGAGGTGGAGGTGGACTCCGCCGCCGGCCTGGTCCGGGTGGCGGCGGGCCTGAGCTACGCCCAGGTGGCCAGCCGCCTGGACGCCCAGGGCTTCGCGCTGCGCAACCTGGCGTCGCTGCCGCACATCTCGGTGGCCGGCGCCTGCGCGACCGGCACCCACGGGTCGGGTCCGGCCAACCAGAACCTGGCCGCGTCCATCACCGCCATGGAGATCGTCACCGCGGACGGCGACCTGGTGGAGATCGCCCGCGCCGAGGGTTCGTTCCCCGGCGCCGTGGTCCACCTGGGCGCGCTGGGCGTGGTGACCCGCCTGGTCCTGGAGGTGGTGCCGTCCTTTGACGTCAGCCAGTGGGTGTACGAGGGCCTTCCGCTCGAGGTGCTCGACGACCACTTCGACGGCATCATGTCCAGCGGCTACAGCGTGAGCATGTTCACCGGCTGGCGCGCCCCCCGGTTGACCCAGATCTGGGTCAAGCGGCAGGTCGAGGACCCCGCCCGCCCCGTCCCGCCGTCCGAGCTGACCGACGCCCCGTGGTTCACCGCCACGCCCGCCCCCGCCGACCGCAACCCGGTGCCCGGCCTGGCCGCGGACTCCTGCACCGCGCAGCTGGGCGTGCCCGGCCGCTGGCACGAGCGGCTGCCCCATTTTCGCCCCGGGTTCACCCCGAGCTCAGGCGACGAGCTGCAGTCCGAGTTCCTGCTCCCGGCTGAGCACGCGGTGCCCGCCATCCACGCGCTGAACCAGATCAGCGACCGGCTGGCCCCGGTGGTGCGGATCTGCGAGTTCCGCGTCGTCGCCGCCGATGACCTCTGGCTGAGCATGAGCTACCGCCAGGACAGCGTGGCCTTCCACTTCACCTGGATCCCTGACCTGGCGTCAGTCCTGCCGGTGGTCACGCTGATGGAACAGCGCCTGGCCCCGTTCGCCCCCCGGCCGCACTGGGGCAAGGTCTTCACCGCCACCCCGGAATCCCTGCACGCCAGCTATCCCCGCCTCCCGGACTTCCTGGACCTAGCCCGTCACTACGACCCGGCCGGCAAGTTCCGCAACCCCTACACCGCCCGCTACCTAGCCCGCTAGCCCCCGCCCCGCTAGCCACCCCGCCCGTCCAGGCAGCGCCCGCAAGGCTTTCGGGCGAACTCCAGCGCGTACCGGCGGGACGTCACGTCCCGAGGCCGAGTTCCGCCCAGACCTGCTCGGCCGGTACCGGCTCCGCGCCCGCCTCGATCTCGGCCAGCGACTCGCGCGCCGCCTGCGCGTCCGCGAAGTCTTCCAGCAGCTCGCGGAGTTGCTGAGGAGTCAGGCTCTCCAGTTCGGCCGCCAGTTCGGCCGGGACGATCGCAGCGAGCCGCTCGCCGTGCTCCGTGAGATAGACGACCTGACCGCGCGCAGCATCATGCGCCGCGTCGGTAACTTGGCCCGGTGCCTCTTCGAGCGGAATCTCGCTCATGTCGCCACTGTACGCCGGCGGTGCTCACCCTACGGCGAACTGCCCGGGCCCTCTGGGACGAATGCCAGGTCGTCAAGGGCCGCCGACCCGCGACCTGCCTGTCGGAATCAAACCGCGCCCGCCGGGCGGCCGGGCTGCTGTTACGGGCAGATCCTTCCTAGATTGTGCAGGCTGCCACAACCATGCACTAAGTGCTTCCCGTAGGAGTGGCTTACGTGCTTGGAGTTGACTGTGTGGCTGTGGTGACCGATCCTCGGCCGCCGCTTACCACGCCGTAGCGGACTTGCCGCCCCTGGTGGAACGTGCGGTCACCCTGGCCAGGCACGAAGGCTTCGCTAACTCGTGCCGGCCCGAACATGGCCGCCTGCTGTTCGCGCTGGCGGCGCAGCTGTTCTCCGGCGTGCCCCAGGTGACGGTTATCCAGGGCGACTGGCCGGAGATCTACCCGCACGGACCCTTCGACCTGCTGGTGCTGGACGGCGGAGCGCACGGTAAACCCGGCCCCCCGGCGGCCGACCCGGACCTGTTGCTCCGGCCGGGCGGCACCCTGGTCATCGATGACCTCACCCCGGCCCGCCACTGGCCGCCCCGGTATGCCGGAGGAGTCGATGAGGCCCGGATGTGCTGGCTGGATTACCCCGGGCTGGACGCAGCCGAGCTACGGCTGGCCCCGGACCTAGCGGCCCTGGTAGCCACCCGCCGCTTCCCCGCACATCCGTAGCCGCGCAGCCGCGTAGGCCCCGCAGCCGGGCGCCAGCCGCTCGGCCCGGTCAGCTGCCGTCCCTGAGGTTCTTCGGCGCGCCGGGGCGGAACGTGATGTGGTCGAAGGTGGCCGCGCAGCCCGCTCCGGTCGGGGACTGGGCCAGGAAACCGACCCGGACCAGCTCGGCGGCGTCCCCGCTGAGCGCGAAGTAGCGCAGCAGCCGCCACCAGGCGCCGTCGGCCGACGCGTGGAAGGCCCAGGCCCCCCCGGTCCGGGTCATCCTCAGCCACAAGGTGCTGCCGTCCACCTCGAAGGAATTGCAGTCGTCGGAGGTTCCCTTGGTCACGACCGTGACCGCGGTCGGCTGCTGCTGCGGCGAGTACTCCAGGCAGACCTTGGCCCAGTGCCGCTCGCGGGCGTGCAGCAACAGCACGCCCGCGTCGTACATGCTGCCGAACTCCACGCTGACCTGCGCCGCGAGCGTGAAGTCGCCGCCCGGGGGCAAGCCCAGGAAGCGGCCCGCGTCGGGCAGCCGGATGAGCTCCGTGCCCGCCGGATCGATGAACAGATCGGTACCGGGCCCGGCGGTCAGCGTCAGCACGCCGTGCCGTACCCGGCACCCGGCCGGCGGGGATCCGGCGGGCTCGAGCGGGAACGGCAAACTGGGCAATTTCAATGTGGCCACCTGGGTAGTGTGCCACGCGACTGGCCACCGCCGGAATGTCGCAGCGTGGAGAGGCAAGCAGGCCGGCGTGCCAGCATAAGGTCATGCGTTTCGCGATCGACGTTCCGAATTTCGGCGACTTCGCCGACCCCAGAATCGTGGCCGACCTAGCCCGGCGGGCCGAGGAGGCCGGCTGGGATGGGCTGTTCGTCTGGGATCACGTCACTCACCGCAAGGAGCTGCGGCGGACGATCGCGGATCCGTGGGTGCTGCTGACCGCCGCCGCGCTGGCCACGCGGAAGATCCGGCTGGGCACGATGATCACCCCGGTGGCGCGCCGGCGGGTGTCCAAGCTGGCCCGGGAGGTGACGACCCTGGACCGGCTGACCGGCGGCCGGATGGTCCTGGGCGTGGGCCTGGGCGCGCCGGTCGCCGACGAGTTCGGCACGTTCGGGGAGAGTACCGATCTCAGGGAACTGGCCGCGCGCCTGGACGAGGGCCTGGAAGCGCTGAGCCTGCTGTGGTCTGGCGAGCCCGTCAGCTTCCACGGCGACCACGTGATCGTCGACGATGTGGCGTTCCTGCCGACGCCGGTCCAGCGGCCGCGGGTGCCGGTGTGGGTGGGCGGTTACTGGCCCGCCAAACCGCCGATGCGCCGGGCCGCGCGGTGGGACGGCGCCGCGCCGATCCTGGCGTCCCGCGACGGCGGCCTGCCGCCGGTACCGGACGCCGCGACCGTCCGGGAGATGGACGCGTTCCTGCGCGACTGCCGAGCCGAGGCCGGCCTCGACGGCCAGCCGTTCGACCTGGTCGTGTCCGGCATGAGCCCGGCCGATCCCGCGGCGGCGGCGGACCTGACCGGACCGCTGGCGCAAGCGGGCGCGACCTGGTGGGCCGAGTGCCGGTGGGACGACCTGGAAAGCGCCGACGCCATGCTGCGCCGCACCGACCAGGGCCCGCCCCGCGTCTAGCTCAGTGACGCGCCGCGTGGATGTGCCGCTCCCGCAGGGCCCGGAGCGGTTGCCTCACCTGGGCGTGGCCGGGCCGTGGGCCGGGCTGGAGCTCGGAGCGCAGCCGGTCCACGTGGGCCAGGATCTCACCGCGCAGCGGCCAGCCCTCGGGCTGTTCCGCCGGGTCGGTGCGGAGCAGGTCGGCGAGCCGGTCCTGCTGCCGCCTGGCCTCCTCCAGGTGATCTTCCAGCCTTTCCGTGATGGGCTCGGCGGCGAAGTCAGCGTGGTCCGCGGAGGTCGGCTCGGCCTCGAGGAGCTGGCCGTAGGCGCGGACCGCGGCGGACAGCTCGGCCAGCATGGCGGCGAGCCTGGCCCGGGTCTCCGGCTGCCTGACCGGGCTGTCCTCGCTGTCCAGCCGGGCGCTATCGAGGACCGAGCGGGCCAGCACCCGCATGTCGGTGGCCGCTCGCTCCAGCGTGTCGACGCCGTCCCGCAGGCCGGCTGCCGGGTTCACCAGCATGAGCCGTCTGGGGTTCAGCCGGACGCTTTCCTCGGCCTGGCTGAGAGCGTCGTCCACCCGTTCGATCTCGCCGCGCAGCGCCCGGGTGCGGTCCAGCCACTCGGCCGCGCGCTTCGGGTCGGGCGTTTCCGCCAGCCCGTCCGCCATCTGGGCGAGCAGGTCGGCCATCTGGCGGCTCAGCTCGCCGACCGCGTCCTTGGCGGGCTGTACCCGCAGCGGGGCCAGGACCAGCCCGGCCGCCAGCCCGGCGGCGGCGCCGACGAGCGTTTCCGTGATGCGGCTGGTGGCGGCCGCGTGCGAGTCGACCGAGAAGATCAGCATCGCGCTGATCGGCACCTCCAGGATGTCCTCGCGGAGCCGCAGGATCAGGCCGAGGACCAGTGCTCCCGCGATGAGCAGGCCGAGGACCCACCAGCTGAACGGGACGTAGGCGGCGACCGCGACGGCGGCGAGCACCCCCGCGGTGACCCCGACGACCCGCTGGATGGCGCTGCGGATGGTGTGGAACAGCGTCGCCTGGACCACGAGCAGCGCGGTCAGCGGCGCGAGCACGTCGCGCGACGACGCGCCGGGCAGCCGCAGCGCGAGCAGGTACGCGAACACCGCCGTCAGCGTCAGCCGGGCAATGTACACCGCGGTCGGCTGAGCGCGGCGACGTACCAGCGTGAGCTGCCCGGCCTGGCGCCGGGCGACCGCCTTGGCCGCCTCGCCGACGCTCTCCACCGGAACCCGGCGAACGGGAAAACCTTTCATGAGCTGCACAACCGTCAGTTAGTAAGGTCAGAAAAAAGAGATAGCTCTAACCGCGAGCAAAACCCCACGCCAGTTCAACGCAGCCCCCGGCCGGCTATTCCCCCCGCGGTGGCTCCGTCAGCGCGGTCAGCGCGGCCTGGTACAGCTCGACCAGACCCGCCTCCACCTGCGGGTCACCGAACCGGGGAGTCCACACCAGGTCGGCCAGCGAGTCGCTGATCACCAAGGCCGACGCCAGCTGCAGGCCACGCACCTGTGCCACCGCGAACAGGGTGGCCGCCTCCATCTCCACGCACAGGACGCCCTCGGCCTGGTAGTGTCGCGCCTCGGCGACGGTCTCCCGGTACGGGGTGTCGATGGTCCAGGAGACTCCGGTGCGGAACGTCAGCCCCGCCTGCTCCATGGCCGCGCCCAGCGCGGCGGTCATCGGCGCCGGGGCCTGGGCCAGCCTGGCCGGCGGCAGGTAGTGGTGGGAGACGCCTTCGTCCCTGATGGCGGCCTCGCACAGGACCAGGTCGCCGGGCTCCAGGTCCCGCTGGAGGCTGCCCGCTGTGCCAACGGAGACGACCGCGGAGGTCCCAAGCGCGGCTAGTTGCTCCAGCACCGCGGTCGCGGCCGGGGCGCCGATCCCGAACTGCCCGAGCAGCCCGACCCGGCCGCCGGTACTCGGCAGCGCGAGCGGAAGGCCCCGCCGCCTGGGCGCCTTGACCTGCAGTCCTTCGGTCCGCACCACATGGTCATACAGCGAGCGCTGATAGCAGATGACTACCCCGGCGGGGGCCTGATCATCGCCGAGCGCGCCGACCCGGCGCAGGTACGCGGTGAAGTCGGCGGCGGTGAACAACGCTTCCCCTGCGTGCTTACCCGCGAAGTTCGGATAGCTGGCGGCCGGCACAGTGGCCGATTCTACGCCGGGTTAAATCGGTTGCCCGGGCCGCCGGCCGTCTGCTGTACTTCCGTCCGTACGGCAAGCGGCAAGCGGTAAGCGGCAAGCGGCTCGGGGAGAAGCGATGCGCACGGCACTCATGTCATCTCAGCAGGGATTTGCTACCTACGCAGAGGACATGACCTTCCGTGCCAACACTCAACCTGGGGATCCTGGCGCATGTTGACGCCGGCAAGACGAGCCTGACCGAGCGGCTGCTCTTCGCGGCCGGCGTCATCGACGTGATCGGCAGCGTCGATGACGGCAGCACCCAGACCGACACCATGGCGCTGGAGCGGCAGCGCGGCATCACGATCAAGACCGCCGTGGCCTCGTTCGCCCTGGACGACCTCACCGTCAACCTGATCGACACCCCCGGCCACCCGGATTTCATCGCCGAGGTGGA
>OCZT010003061.1_pt1 | contig 17182 bp, 17 predicted proteins | sample 1539031 | NCBI WGS metagenome assembly OCZT01 (sample SAMEA3539308, study PRJEB22396) | soil metagenome | biome: tundra; feature: field; material: soil | place: USA | collected 2010-05 | depth 0.15 m | reverse complement strand
CGGGCGACATCACGGTGTGGGACGAGATTCTGTTCCCGTTCGATCCGGCACTGGCCGACGCGCGATCCTTTGACAAGATTCCGGTGGAGCATTCCTGGCCCGCGTCGCACCAGGAAATTGAAGAGCATTATTCTTGTGACGCGGCGGGAGTGGTCACGGTGGCGATTCGCAACCTGACTTCGCACTACGGCCGCGAATACCGGCTGGGGCGCTGGAGCGGCAAGACCGCGGTCGTTTCGCCAAGAGCGCGCAAGCGCGTGAAAAAAACGACATCGTGAATATCGGAAAAGTGTATGACCTGGCGCAGCCTCTGTTCGCCGGGATGCCTCATTTCCCCACGCATCCTCCGTTTTCGCGCACGCTGACCAAGCTGCATGGTGAGATGGTGTTGTCGAACGGCGCAAGCTCGGCCGCGGAAACCATCACGCTGGGAGGCCACGTCGGCACGCACATCGACGCGCTGTCGCATTTTTCATGCGACGGAAAACTGCACGGCGGAGTGGAGCCGGTGCAATCCTACTGCGACGGCGTGACGACCTACGGAGTGGATTCCGTGAAGCCGATTTTTCGCCGGGCGGTGCTGTTCGACATCGCCCGACTGGAGGGCGTCGAGGCGCTTCCGCTGGATTTCGTGGTGACGCCGGAGCATCTGGCAGCCTGCGGCGTGACTCCTCCGGAAGGAGGCATCGCGCTGATCCGCACCGGCTGGGGCAATCATTGGAACGACGCAAACCGCTTCATCACCGGAGGCAGCGGCGCGGCGGTCCGTGGTCCCGGCCCGAAGAAACCCGGAGCAGAGTGGCTGAGCAAGCACGGCATTTTCGCAGCGGGCAGCGATACGGTGGCGTTCGAATGCGTACCGTCGCACATGGAAGTCCATGTTCATTTGCTGGTGGAGCGAGGAATCCACATCATTGAGTGCCTGAATTTGGAAACGCTGGCGGCGGCTGAGGTGAAAGAGTTTTTGTTTGTCGCATTGCCGTTGAAGATTCGAGGTGGCACGGGATCGCCGATTCGGCCGGTCGCGGTGATGGAATAACTTGTGGGGCCGGCTATTAAGCTGGCAGATGCCCTTTCAAGGCGGCTCTTTTAAGGCCTCTCCCCGCGCGCGTTGGCCGATTTCAAATATCCGTAAAAGCCCAGATCCTCGCCGGTCAGCAGCTTCGTTGCGAAAATGATTTGCCCGGTGTGCATGGAGAAATGCTCCACTACGTGATAGATCGCTTCGAGCACGGTGACGTCGTAGTGCTTCTGAATCGTTCGCCGCTCGCTGAGTTTATTGTGAGGCAGCGCGGCAAAGAGCGCGACCGCTTCCTGCACCGTGGGGCGCAACCGCTCCAGAACATTCTCTCCCGACCGCGCGGCAAACTCGCGATCCCGATCCCGCCGGTCCTCCTGCCCTCCCACGCCGCACAGGATCCACTGGCGTACGTTGCCCGCGAGGTGCAGCACCAGATTGCCGACCGCGTTATCGTTCTCCGCGGCGCGCGTCCAGATTTGCTCCGGCGTCAACTGCGCCACGCAGGTTTCGATGCGCCCGCACAACTGCGTCAGCTTCTCGCCCGAAAATTTTAGAAACGCTTCTTCGTTGGTCATAGATTCATTCTGCCGCGACTGCTTCCACCGGTGCAGTTATTGTCCATAACAACTTCATGCGCCACCCGGCAGCCAGACCGGCGATCATCGCCGCCGCGGCGACCAACAATGCCGCGCGCACGCCCCAGTGCCGCGCGACCTCTCCCCACACGCCGCTGCCCACGGCCAGCGATCCTTGAAACACGAGCAGATAAAATGCCAGCGCTCGCGCCCTCATCCACTGCGGCGGAATGGTCTGCGCGCACACGTTGAAACTCGACATCGCGGTGATCCATGCAATGCCGCCCAGCAGCATCGCCGGAGCGGCGAGCGAAAGAGTTTTCAGGACGGCGAGGCCAATGGTCGCGATGGCGAACAACACCACTCCCACGGCGACAATCCTGTCCACCGGGTAACGCGACCGCACGGGCGCCAGCACGGCCGCGCCGATTACGGAGCCGGCGCCGAGGCATCCCAGCAGGATCCCGTATCCCAACGACGTGCTCTTCATTTCCTGGCTCGCGACAACCGGCAGCATCGCCCACAGCGCGCTGCCGGCCAGCGAGAACATCCCCGCGCGCACCAGCACTGCATGAAAGGGTCGCGCGCCGCGCACATAGACCAGGCCTTCGCGCATGGCGTCGCGGAATCGAGTGCCGGGCTCGCGCACGGCCGGCGGCCTCTCCTTCCAACTCCATAAGACGACGATCACGCCGAGGAAGGAAACCGCGTTCGCGATGAACACCGCGCCCGCGCCGGACGACGCCATCACGATGCCGCCCAATGCCGGGCCCACCGCGCGCGCTATATTGAAGCCGACGGAATTGAGAGCCACCGCCGCGGGCAACTCCTCGCGCGGCACCAGCTCCGGAATTGCCGCCGCCCACGCCGGACCGTTCATCGCCGATCCGACTCCCAGCGCGAAGGTCAGAGAGAGCAGCCACCAGGGACCGATCCCGCCGACGATTGCGAGTGCCCCCAGCAGCGCAGCGACGCCCAGCATCCACGATTGCGTGAAGATCAGCAGTTTTCGACGATCGACCAGATCGGCCATCACGCCGGCGGGCAGGCCGAGCAGGAAGACCGGAAGCGTGGTCGCCGTCTGCACCAGGGCGACCAGCAGCGGCGATGCGGCCAGCGTCGTCATCAGCCAGGACGCGCCCACCGTATGCATCCAGGTGCCGATGCTCGAAGCCACCGACGCGATCCACATCGCGCGGAACAAGGAATGTTTTAGGGGTGACCAGGCCCCTCTCTCCGCCATTGCTTTCAGTTTGACAGTTACGGAAGCACGCCGCGTATCTGGGCCACCAGGTTCGTCGCGCGCAGCAGCGATTCGAAGGTGCCGGCGTCGGTCCACCAGCCGTCTAGAAACGCGTAGCTCATGGAGCCTTCGCGAATATAGGCGTTGTTGACGTCGGTAATTTCCAGCTCGCCTCGTTCGGAAGGTTTCAGCGTTTTCACTTTCTCCCACACTGTTTCGTCGTAAAGATAAATGCCCGTCACGGCGTACGCCGATTTCGGCTGGCGAGGCTTCTCTTCAATGCCGACGATGCGGTCGCCCGAAAATTCGGCCACGCCGAAGCGTTCCGCGTCGGGGACTTCCTTGAGCAGAATCTTCGCTCCATTTTTCTGTTTGCGAAAATCCTCCACTGCGGCGCGAATGCTTTTTTCGACGATGTTGTCGCCCAGGATGACGCAGATTTTCTGCCCGGCGGCAAAGTGCGCGGCGAGGCCGAGCGCATCGGCGATGCCTCCTTCGCCTTCCTGATAGGTGTAATTGATGTGGGAAAGGCCGAACTCCTTGCCGTTAGCCAGCAGGCGCAAAAAATCCCCCGAACTACGGCCTCCGGTAACGATCATGATGTCGTCAATCCCCGCGTCCACCAGCGTCTGGATGGGGTAGTAGATCATCGGCTTGTCGTAGATCGGCAGCAGGTGTTTGTTGGTGATTTTTGTTAGAGGGAAGAGGCGGCTACCCGTGCCGCCGGCGAGAACAATGCCTTTCATGCCCTTACATGATGCCACAGTGCCGTAGACTGGAATCATAATGGCTTCTCAAATTACTACCCGCGCCATTCCTCTTCTCGACCTGCGGCGCCAGTTCGATCCGATCCGCAACGAGGTGATGCAGGAAGTGGAACGCGTTATCGAATCGCAGCGTTTCATTTTGGGCGAAGACGTCGAGCGATTCGAGCGCAACTTCGCGGCGTATTGCGGCACGACGCACGCGATCGGCTGCGCTTCTGGAACCGATGCACTGGAACTGGCCCTGCTGGCGCTCGATATCGGACCGGGCGACGAAGTATTGACCGTCCCCTACTCGTTTTTCGCAACGGCGGGCGCGATTCTCTCGATCGGCGCGACACCGGTGTTTGTCGATGTCGAGCCGGATACGTTCAATCTGGATGTGACGAAACTCGAAGCGGCGCTGGCCGCGCATCCCAACGTCAAGGCGATTCTGCCGGTGCATCTGTACGGCGCCTGCGCCGATATGGACGCGATTCTGGACGCCGCGGGATCGATTCCCGCGATCGAAGACGCGGCGCAAAGCCATGGCGCGGAGTACAAGGGACGCCGCGCGGGCTCGCTGGGCAAGATCGGCTGCTTCAGCTTCTTTCCGACAAAAAATCTGGGCGCATTCGGCGACGGAGGCGCGCTCACGACGAACGATGACGCAATCGCGAAAAAACTACGCGCGCTGCGCGTCCACGGGAGCATCGCGAAATATATTCATCAGTGGCCCGGCAAGAACTCTCGCCTCGATGCGCTGCAAGCCGCGGTGCTGGATGTGAAGCTTCGCTATCTCGATTCCTGGTCCGCTGGACGCCAGCGCAACGCCGCGCTTTACTCCAAGTGCCTGGCAACATCGGCCGCGGTTCTGCCCCACCCGGCGCCCTATCAGACGCGTCATATCTACAACCAGTTCGTGATCCGGGTCCGTGAGCGCGATAAACTCCGAGCCTGGCTGGCCGAGCAGGGCGTCGGCACGGAAATTTACTATCCCCGGCCTCTGCACCTGCAACCGGCGCTGGAAAATCTCGGTTTCAAAGAAGGCGATTTCCCGGTGAGCGAGCAACTGGCGAAGGAAACGCTGGCGCTACCGATTTTCGCGGAGGCGACGGAAGAAGAAATTCGGACGGTGGCGGAATTGATCGTCAACGCTCACTAAGCGCCGATCGTGGGGCGGGCGGTTCTTTTTTCTATTCATCCAGACACGGCCCCTGTCTCCGCACTTTCAGCAGAACCCCGACAGTCATGGAGGGGATATTTCTCACTGAATCTGAACCGCGATCGATGACGACGCCAAAGTCGCCCCGCCGAGAGTCATGCTTCCCACCAGGCTGTAATTTCCAGCCGGAAGCAGCGTGAACGGAGTTTGCCCGGTGTAGAGCGGCAGGCGGATGTAGTTGAGGTTCGTGGTGGAGGCCGGTTGCATCGAGCTCTGGAACACCGTTTTGCCGCCGGAGTCGAGCAGTTCGAGCAGGACCGTGTATCCAGCGGCTGCGCCTGTCGTTTCGATGCGGGTTTGGGCGCAGGGACGATAGGTGCCGGGAGGGTCGACCGGGCTGCCGAGGCCGCACGCCGCGAAGTAGCAGGGTAGCGCGCAATTCGGCGCGAGCTGATTGGTGAGATCGAGAGTTGTATTTTCAATAGACAGCGCGATCTTGGGCGCGGGCACCGAGAGACGAAACCCGTCGACCTGCACATCGACCAGATCGAGTCCCTGGGTGAAGCCACCGGAGGAACCCGTTAGCATGTCCGATTGCGAGCTGACGAGTCCAACACCTCGGGCATAGGTCGAGGTGGTCCGAATCAAGCCGCCCATGATCTGCGCGGGAGGGATGATCGCATCGTTGAAGATTCCCAGAGCGCCGGAGTAGGCGGAGCTTGCAGCGGATTTGGGGTCGAGATACACCTGATCGCCGCCGCTCGCGTACTGATAGATCACTCCATTGCTGTCGGCACGCAAGAGAGCGACCGTCGCGGCCGGACCAGGCGCCGTCTGGGTCAGGACATAGTAGATCTGACCGTTGACAGCCTGCTGACCGGAGACGGTTTTCACAATATAGGATGCGGTGATGCTCCGGTCGTTGTATTTATAGACCCAGGTGTTGCCGGCGGCGAGCGGAAAATAGCTGCCGCTTGCCAGGCCCTGATCGACGCTGGGTGGCGCGCTGCCGCATTTTACCTGCGCCGTCGCGGACGCTTCGACGAAGCCCGACTGATCCACCAGGTAGAACCCCAGGCCGTCGGTGACCCAAAGGCCGGTGACCGTGGAGCCCGATGGGCCGAGAACTCCAGTCATGGCGGGACCAGTCGCCTGGCCGACATGAATCTGGGGGGATCCAGTGGCGCCGGACCACGTGAGCGTGGCGACACCCAGGCCGTCGAGGCAAGTGGAAATAACCGGCGGGGTGATCGTTAATGCCGCGCCGGAGACGACGAAGGGAAAAAAGAATAAGGGCCGAATCAACATCATGGCGCTCCTATGTTTACAAGAGTAACGAATTGCTGAAAGCCGGCAGGAGGAATCGCCCGCCCCGCCGATCAGAAGGTTACCCAGACCAGAAGTTCCACTTGGTTCTGGTTTGATTTCGCTTCGAAATTGAAAGTTGAGTCGCTGCCCCAGCGGGTATAACGGAGCTCGGGGAAAATTCTCAGCCGGGTTGCCTTGAATTCCACTCCGCCGCCTAGCGCGAAGCCGTGGTTCGACATGAAGTGGGAGGGAAGGCCCTGCGCATGAGACTATTTTGACCGCAGCGCATCTACAATGGTGGAGAGAATACTATGAGTCCCTCGAATCCGAATTCTTCCGTACTTGACCGGCTGTCGGCGACGACCGTTCTGACGGGGTCGCAGGCCGCCGTGATTAGGCAGACCTACGCGCTGTTTGGCGTCGCGGTGATTGCCGCGATGGTGGGTGGCTATGTCGGCGCAACCACCGAGTCTATCGTCCGGTTTTTTTCAACCTGGATGGGCTGGATCGTGGCGATGATCGGGCTGAATGCGGTGCCGCGGATTGCGATGTCGGCTCGCGGGAATCCGGCGCTAGGCACGGCGGCGCTGGTGTTCGACGGATTCTTCGCGGGCATCTGTCTGGCTCCGCTGTTGTGGTTCGCTTCCTTGAAAGCACCGGTGATGATTGTCGCGGCGCTGGGAATTACGGCGATTGTGTTTCTGGCGATCACGGGCTACATCTTCCTCTCCGGCCGGACTTATAGCGCTCCGCGAGGGCTGATGCTCGGGTTGTTCTTTTCCGTCATCGGCGCGATGATTCTCAACAGCTTTCTGAATATCGGATTTTTGGGCATCCTGATCGCGGCGGGAATCGGCGCGGTGGGCGTGATTGCATTGATCTCGTCGACCAGCGCGATTTTGCAGAGCGGCGATGCGGATAGCGCCATCCCAGGGGCGCTGGCGTTGTTTGCGGGAGTGTTCAACGTTTTTGTGGCGACGCTAAATATCCTGCTACGGTTATTCGGAGGCGGTCGGCGGCGATAAGAAGCCGGTGGCCAGAATAGTAGACTGGCCCCATGTGGCCTTTTGACCTGCGCGGTCCGGAGTTCCTGGTGTTCTACGTGGCGGCGTGCGCGATGGTCACGCTGGCGGCGTATCTGCTGCGTCACGCGGGCGAGCCGGCGGACACGCCGAAGGTCAATCTCTCCGATCCATACCTGATTGCATTCCTGCGCGGCGGCAAGAATGAAGTGCTGCGCGTGGTGACGATGTCCCTGGTCGACCGCGGTTTGCTGGCCGCCGCAGGAACCAAAATCTGTGCGGCGGAGGGAGCCTTCGGGAAGGCTCGTTCAGAGCTGGAGCAGAAAGTCGTGCGGCAGTTCAACCCTTCGGCAGAGGCGAGTTCGCCGTTTAAGATAACGGAAGCGGAACCGGAGATGCGGCGGTATGAGCACGAATTGACGCGGCTCGGGCTGCTGCCGGATGACGAGCAAAAAGGGGCGCGGCTTCTGCGGATGGCAGTGGCCCTGGTCGTGGTGCTGGGCCTGGCAATCGTGCAAATTTACGTCGCGCTGACGACGGGCCATTCCAACGTTCAGTTCCTGATTTTTCTTGCCGCTCTATTTGCGGTAGCGGTGATAAAACTTTTGAGGCCGCGGTTGACGTCAGCCGGGGAGCGGATGGTCGCAGACCTGCGGACACTGTTCGGGGGGCTGAAACAGAGGTCCCAGGAGATTCAGAACGGGTCCAGCCCAGCGGAGTTTGCACTGATGGCCGCAGTGTTCGGCATGGCGACGATTCCAGATGCGAAGAAGCTGTTTCCGCGGGGAGGGTCGTCGTGCGGGTCGGGGTGTGGGAGCGATTCCGGAGGCGGATCGTCGTGCGGAGGCGGAGGATGCGGAGGATGCGGTGGGAGCTGACATGACCGATCGCGTAGGCCTCGGCTGGCGGCCTGAGCTGGCAGCAGGGATTCTTTCGAATCTTGATTCTATCGACGTGATCGAGGTGATTGCCGACGATTATTTCGACCATCGAGCGCGGGTGCGCGCGCTGAAAACCTTGGCCGCGCAATCGAGCGTGGTGTTGCACGGAATCGCGCTGGGCATGGCGTCGACTTCGCCGGTCGATCGAAAGAGGCTCGGCAAGATGGCGCGGTTGGTCGACCAGATCAGGTCCGAGTCGTGGTCCGAGCATCTGGCGTTCGTGCGGGCCGGAGACATCGAAATTGGGCATCTGGCCGCGCCACCGCGCACGCCGTCGACCATCGATGCGACGGCTGAGAATCTCGAAGCGGCTCGGAAAATGGTCGGAAGTTTGCCGCGGGTGGAGAATATCGCGACGCTGATCGATCCTCCGGCAAGCAGTCTCGCCGAGCCGGAGTGGCTGACCGCGACCCTCGAGGCGTCGGGCGCGGGGATGCTGCTCGGTCTGCATAATCTGTACGCGAGGATTTTCTGGCCCGGCTGCCGCTCGATCTTGTACACGCAGTGCATATTTCCGGGGGGCGGGTGATCGGCGAGCCGGAGCATCGGCGATTGCTGGACGACCATTTGCACGATCCGCCGGATCCGGTTTACGATCTGCTAACGCGTCTGGCCGAAAAGTGTCCGAATTCGCTGACCGTGATTCTGGAGCGCGACGGGTCGTATCCGCCGATGGGGTATTTGCTGGCGCAACTCGATCGGGCGCGGCAGGCGTTGGCAAGAGGACGGCATGAACGATCCGAAGTTGGAAAAGTTTCTGGCGACGTTGTACGTCGATGTGAAAGCGCGTGCGCGGTTTCTTGAAGCGCCACGCGAGGAAGCAGCTAAGGCGGGTCTGAATCCGGCGCAGTGCGATGCCCTTGTGAAGATCGATCGCGTGGGGTTGGAGATGGCGGCGCGCAGTTTCGAGCGCAAGCGGCAAAAGAAAATGAAAGGTTAAGAAGCCTTCATACTTCGCGCTTCGTCCTTAGCAGGATGATGAAAAAGCAAAATTGACCGCTTCCGATGGTCGCGGTTCCATGTCGGTAGCACCTGTTATCAACGGCTTAATGGAACCGCGACCATCGGGAGCGGTCATGCTGGGGACTTTTTCATCATCCTGTTAGAGCATGGAAGCGGAACGCATTCACCAGAGCATTCTATCCGCAATTGAAAAGAAGACGCTGATCTGGCTGGCGAAGCGGATGCCCGCGTGGGTCAATTCAGATCACCTGACGGCGCTGGGGTTCCTGTCGCTGGCGGCGGTGGGGCTGTCCTATTGGTATTCGCGCCATTCAAAGATCGGGCTGGCCTTCGCGATCGTGTTCTTCGTGCTGAACTGGTTTGGCGACAGCCTGGACGGAACCCTCGCACGCGTGCGGAACCGGCAGAGACCCCGGTACGGGTTTTATCTGGATTACGTGCTGGACTCGTTCGGCAGCGTGTTTGTATTCGCGGGGCTCGCGCTATCGGGATATATGAGCGAGAGAATCGCGGTGGGCCTTCTCGTAGCGTATTTACTGTTAATCGGGCGAGGGACTCGCTGGGATTCACGCTGCGCCAGACGAAGGCGCGAGCTTTCGAAAATGGGCGTGCGCGATCTGAAACGCCGTGACGCGCGGGTAGCGGTCCAGCGCTTCGCGGGCCAGGGTTTGGGCGGCTGGAACGTCGCCCGACGCTTCGAGCGCGGCGAGTTTCACGAGCGTCTCCCGGAGATACGACGTCTTTTCCTGTTGCTGTTGCGCGCCGGCTACCGCGCTCTTTGCCGCGAGAACCTTCGCCTCGCTGGCCGCGCCGGGTCTGGTCTGCTGCGCGACCATCGCGGCCAAATCGACTTCGCCGCCTTCTAGCAGCGAATCGATGCGCCGGATGGAGCGGTTGACGTCGGCATAAATCGCCTTCGCCGGAAGCTCGCCGGCGTGCAGGCGAAGAAAATCGGCCATCTCGCGGCAGCTGGCGAAACGCTTCTCGGGCGCTTTCCTCAGCGCCGTGAAAATCGCCTTGTCCAGAAACCTGGGGACGCCGGGCGCGACCGTGCTCAGCAGCGGCGGCTCCACTTCCAGGTGCTGATGCAGCAGCGCGAAATCGTTCTCGGCGGTAAACGGCAGCTTGCCGCTGACAATCTCGAACAACAGAATGCCCAGCGAATAAATATCGCTGCGCGGACTGATCTCCTTGGAGCTGATCAGCTCCGGGCAGATGTATGAAAGCGTCCCCACCAGGTTCTGCTCGCGCGTCTGCCGCACCGAGCCCAGCACGTGCGCGATCCCGAAATCCATGATTTTTACTTCGCCCTTCGGACCCGCCATGATGTTGTCCGGTTTCAGATCGCGATGCAGCACCCCGAGCGAGTGCGCGTACTCTAGACCTTCCAAAATCTCCAGAAATATCACCAGCGCCTGCGGCCACGGCATGGGCGTGAGCTTGCTGAACGGCGTGCCGTCGACAAACTCCATGACGATGTAGAACGAATCGCCATCCTTGAAGAAGCTGTACAGATGCGCGATGTTCGGATGGTTGAGGCGCGCCTGGATCTTCGCCTCACGGCGAAAACGCTCGGCAATGTCGGGGGTGCTCGAAAATTCCGACCGCAGTTTCTTAATCGCGACCTCGCGCTCCAGCATCACGTCGACGCCGTGATAGACGATGCCCATGCCGCCCGCGCCCAGTTCGGAAAGGATTTTATACTGCTGCCCGACGATCACTGATGGATCACCTTCGGCTCGATCGGCTTGAGCTTGGGCGCTTCGGGCGTCGTGTCTTTTGTTGGCGCCGGTTTTTGTACAGCTTTCGGTTTCGGCTTTACCACCTGCGGCTGCGCTTCGACGACGGCCGGCGGTGGCGGCGCGGGGACAATCTCCGGAGCGGAAGCCGGTTTCGCGACGGGCGCGAGAGTGCGCGGCGGGCGAAGAACAATAATCGCGCCAACGACAGCGAACACGACAATCACGATGGCGGCGACGATCCAGGGAAGCGGCGATTTCCTTTCCTCCGGCGCCGCGGGTCGGGAGGAAGCAACGACGGGCGCCGGGTCGGGCTGGCTCAAAGCCGTTTCGAATGCCGATGCGAATTCAGAGGACGAAGCGAAGCGATCGGCGGGAGATTTCGAAAAGACGCGCTCGAATATTTTCGTCACCGCGTTCGAAGCTCCGCGCAATTCCGGCGGTTCAAACGCAATGTTCGAGAGCAGCGTGATCGGCGAATCGGAGTGAAATGGAAGCAACCCGGTCAGCGCCCGCCACGCGACGACGGCGAGCGAGTATTGATCGGAGCGAGAGTCGAGAACATCGCCTTTGACCAATTCCGGCGACATGTAGTGAATCGATTCGAGCAGCAGGTCGAGATCCTCGCCGGCCTGGCCGGAATTGAGGTACTGCGCGGGCCGCGCAATCTCGAAGCCGGTGATTTTGAGATCTCCGTCGTCGTCGAGCAGCAGACTATCGGGCGTCAAATTGCGATGGATGAGACCTTTCGAGTGGGCATGATCGAGCGCGAGCGCGGCGCTTTTCAGAACCTTGGCCAAAAGCTCCGCCGAAAGGCGGCCGCTGATCGGCTTCCCGTCGAAGCGCTCCATCACCAGGTAGGGCCGGCCGTCGTCTTCCTCGCAGGCGAGAAACTTAACGATGTTCGGATGATCGAGATGCGCGAGCTGTTTGGCGTCGAACAAAATCGCCTGGCGCGCTTGATCGAATGAGACCTCAGGATTAGTGGAACGGTCGGCGATGCGAATCGTCACCGGCCGGTGCATGACCGGATCGAAGGCCTGGTAGAGCGATCCCAGGCCGTGATTGCCGGTTTGCCGGACGATTTCGTATCTGCCGATCTGCGACATTTTGTATCAGGGCCGCATCAGGACCGCGGGCGCGCAGTCCATTCCTTGCCTTCGTTCTCGATTTTGATCTGCTGGAGATTTTTCCCGTTTGTATAAATGTACTTTATTTTTCCGCTGCGCCCGTTGACCGAGTAGTCTTCGGCGGCGATGGCCGAACCGGAGTAGCTAATCGTCCGCTGATAGTACGGCGCATCGGAACCTTTGCGGTAGGCTCGAATCGCCACCAGTTGATTGCCTTCCCATGAGAAGCGCACCAGGTTATCGGCGTTCCATTCCTGCGCGGATTCGGCCCTGCCCAAGCGGTCGTATTGGACGGTGAAGGCATGCACGCCGTCCCATAAAAACGGATTGAAAAACGAGTTGCCCGCGACCACCGATGTCACCGGACCGCCTTCCACTACTGCCAGCACGGCGGGATCGACATACGGGTGATCTGACAGCACGACTTCGGGATGCCCGTCGTCGTCGATGAGCAAGGCGCGGCCTTTGGCATCGTGAGCGACGTCGACACTGTACGGTTTCACCGCGGCGGGCGGGGATTTCTTCGACAGCACTTCGCGCAGAGCGCCCGAGGGATGATATTCGAAGTAGAAGTTCCCCGGGTCATCTAGCGATGCGGCCGCGACAGCGCCCGAATCGGCCGCGCCGGCCACCACCAGCGCCCGGTATAATTGCGCGCCTTTGTCGTCATCGAACGTTGTGCGGATGGATTCCAGGCGGCCATTGGGCCAGTTGAACGCCATGCGAACCTTGCTGGCGGTGACGCTCTCAATCGGGATCTGGAAGGTCAGGCTTTGAGGGTCGTAGTATAGCCCGTCGGGCTTGCGAGCGGACGGTTTCGGCTCCTTCGCGACGCTCAGGATGCGGCGCGCGCGGTCGCGCAGTTTCGGATCGACGCCGAGGGCGTTGGCGTGTGCTAGAAATTCGTTGAGAATGACCTGTGCTCGCTCCGCATCGCGGAGAATCGCCGCCGTCACGCCGGCCTGGTAAAGAAATTCCGGATCCTCGCCGTCCAGCTTCAGTGCGCCGCGCAATAATTCATCGAGCTTCGAATATTGTCCGTCCTTCAACAGCGCGGTCATTTGCTGTTTGGTCGAGTCCTTCAATTTGTCGAGGTCGTAGAGGACCTGCCGGCGCACGTTGTAGCCTTTTTCGCGCTCGCCGGCATCGACAACCAGGCGGTCATACTGATCCAGCAGCGGGAGCGCCTCCGAATTGCGTCCCTGCGCGGCAAGCAATTTGGCGCGCGCCAGGATGATCTCCGGCGCACCGGGATTTTCGTGTTCGGCGTCCTGAATCGACTCCTGCGCTTTCTTGAAATCCTTGTCGGCGATAGCCCGGTCGGCGTAATTGATCGCATTGCCGAAGCGGACGTCGGCGGGCAGGCCTTTCGGTAGTAGCTTGCGGCGCGAAGCGTTGCTCTGCGCTTCGATCTACGAAGCGAGCAGCCTCTCGTCGCCCGCCAATTTTCGGATTTCCCGATTTGAGGGATCGCGCACCAGCGCTGCGGACGCTTCGCGCGAGGCCTGATCGAAATCACTGCGCTGCTCGAACGCGCGAGCGCGGCGTGCGTGCGTGCGGGCGCTCTCCTCCAGTGCCTCCTGGTGCAAAGCCTGCATTTCGGGGAACGAGGATTCGTAGCGCTCGAAATCCTGGTATTTGGTGAGCAAGGTGTCCCAATCGCCAAGTGCGGCGAGAGAGCGCAGAAGCTTTGGGCGGTCGGCGATGAATTTTATTCGGTCGGCCACGCGATCGTCTAATGCCTGCAAAAGCGCATCGCCCGGGAACGACTGGCGCGCGAGTTCGCTGAATCGCCGCGTTACAAGAAACTCACTGTACGGGCCACCCTCTTCAAGCCGGGCGAGGCCCGTGGAAATTCGACGCTCCAGCGAATCGCGAAACACCTTGGTGGCGGGCGAGGACGGGAAGGACGCGACGAAGCCTCGCATGGCCGCGAGTTGTTCGTCGAGGGTCGGGAATGCCCAGTCTTTACCGACAAAATCGCGGACCGATTCATCTGGCGTGTTACCGAGAAGGACGACGACAAAGAGTTCGGGCGGGATCAGATCGGCCTGCTTGGTTCTCTTATTGCGCACCAGCGAGATGCCGAGACGGCCCGGAACATCCTTCGCGGCGGTCATCGCCCGAAGGGTGTAATTCTCCGGAAGCACGATGTCGCGGGGCGCACCAGGACCAATCAGGCTGACCAGGCGGCCGGTTCCGTCGTTGCGAATCAGACCGGCTTGGGCGATATCGATCTTCGCCAGCCTGCGAACGACATTGGGATCGACATCGTCCTTCTGCTCAAGAAGCAGGCGAATCTTCCGGCTGCCGTTGATCTGAAAATCCTCGACCGTTTCGAAAGAAATCTTGCCATCGGTGGTTCGCGTGCCGACCACAATGCTCTGCGCCAGCGCCAACGGCGCCAGGGCAAGGAAAAGCAGGCAGCCCGCACCATCCGTAGCTCGCCGTCTTGTAGGGCGGCCAATACTGGCTGCAGCCGCCTGTCGAGGCGGCTCTCCGGCCGACGCTTTCATCTCCATCGTTGCCCATCGATGCTCAGGTACGTTTTTCACGGCTTCTTCTTTTTCTTCCGCTCAATTTCCTGGTCGAGCGCGGCCACCTGCGCGGAGTTCATGGCGGCGAGTTTTTCACGTGCGGCGTTCAATTCATCCATCTTGCCAAGTTCCAGGCACAGCAGGGCGAAGTTGAGTTGCGACGCTTCTTCCGTCGGGTTAAGCTGCACAGCCTGCGTCTCGTAAGGATACGCTTCGTCGAATTTGTTCTCGTTATAAAGGAGCACGCCATAGGCATTGTAGGCCCAGGAAAGGCGCGGCGGAATCGGCGGCTGGATCTTGTCGAAACCGGTTTTGAAATTCAGCTTCGCGTTTTCCAGATCGTTCATCTTCCTGTACACATTGCCGAGAAGCAAATATCCTTCGGCGTCCTGCTGGACCTTTTGCAGAAAATCCGTGAGCGGCGCAATGGCTCGCGGCAGGCGATCCTTCAGCTCGTCGTAGTTGGAATAGAGACCCGCCAGGCGGTAGACGAAATCCTTATTCGCCGGCTCCAGCTTCAGAGCGCGTTCGTACAGGTCGGCCGCTTCGGCGGGCTTGTTCTGCCGCGCAGCGACGTCGGCGGCGATGCGGAGGAGCGTGGAGTTTTGCGGGTCGCCCGAGAGAGCTTCATTGGCGAGAATGCCGGCCTGATCCCAATTTTCCGCTTTGTATTCGACGCGTGCGCGCAGCGTCTTCACCTGGATGAGCAGCGCGGGGCTCGTCACCCCGGCGATTGCCTGGGTCACGCATTTCAGATCGTCCGAGGAAAAGCACAATCGGGCCAGCTTCATTCGCGCGGTGTCCGTGGCTTTCGCGGACTGCACCGCGGCCCCGTAATGCTGGCGCGCGTCGGACGGATCTTTTTGGTCCATCGAAATATCGCCCATCCGCTCGTGAATATCGGGCGAATCGGGCTTGAGCTTCACGACTTCGGCGTATTCGGTGTAGGCTTCGCGCGTTCGCTTGCCGGTGAAGAGCAGATTCGCGAGGCTCAGGTGCGCGGTCAGATTCGTAGGCGTCGCGATAATCGCCCAGCGGCAATACGCCTCGGCACCCGCGAGATCCGCGCTCGCCGAGTAGGCTTCCACCACCATGCGAGTTGCCTCCTCGTCGCGCGACTCCTCCAGAGTCCCGGTGCGCAGCGCGCCCAGCACCGCGCTCCACTTCTTCAACTTCACGTCGCAGGACGCGACCTTTTTCGCCAGCGCGTAATCGTCGGGCGAAAGATCGAGCGCCAGCCGTAGAGGATCAATCGCCCGCTCGCAATTGCCAAGAGCGGCGTACGCCGTGCCGATCCCGGCGAGCACGCGGCTGTCCTCCGGAACATCCGGGCGGACTTTTTCCAGTTGATCGATGGCCGCTTGCCATTTCTCGTCATGCAGTTCAAGCAACCCGAGCCCGATGCGCGCGCCGGGATCGCCCGGTTGGTCGCGAAGGACGGCCTGATGCTCGGTCATGGCGTCCGATCCGCGGCCCAGCCGGATGTAAAGATCGCCCAGCGCGGTTCGCACGGATTGCTCGGCCGGGTTTACCTTCAGGAAATCGTTCAGGATCGCCACAGCCGCGTCGCCGTGGCCTCCGCGCTCCTGCGCGCGCGCCATCCAAATGACCGCCTCCGGATCGCCCGGAGCGGATTTTTGATACGCCGCGAAGGCTTCGGCTGCCTTCGCCCACTGCTGCGATTCGAAATAACAGCGGCCGACCAGCAGGCTGGCACGGGCATTGGTAGCCGTCGAGCGTTCAAGCAAGGGCATCGCGGCGCGGCAATCGGCACTCCGGTAAAGCGCCGCAGCTCGTTGAAAAGACGATTCATCGCTCTGCGCCCAGCAGCCGCCCGCAGAGACGATCGTCAGTGTAAACCAGAACCGCAAGCCGTTAGTATAACCGCCCCGCAAAAAATGTTGGATTAAAATAGCTTTCGGAACTAATATGAGTGACGCCGCATCGCTCTTAGTGTAAGGAGGCGGTTATGGCAAAAAGGATCCTGAGTTTGGCGTTGGTTTTGGCGTCGTTTGCGGCGGTGGCCCCGGCCGCTGTCGTCTACGGACGCGGATACGGTTACAGGGCGGGTGTCTACGCCGCCCCGCGCTATTATTATGGACCGCGCGTTTACGCGGCCCCGGTTGTTCCCTATGTGGCCCCATACGTGGCCCCGGTTTATCCGGCCTACGGCTATGGTTATGGCTATGGTTACCGGGGATACGCGCCCCACTATTACGGTGGCGGATACTATCGCGGCGGCTACGCCCGCGGCTATCGTCGCTAAATCGAAATTACACACGAGGAAAGAAGACCCCGGCGGATCGATCGTGCTCCGCCGGGTTGGTTTTTGAGGGCGATATACTTAAAGCGAGACCACTCGATGGCACGCTGTCGTCAGGTTGCTCGAGACGATCGTGCACGACGATGACGACGAGCTAACTGAAGAAGACCGTCGCGCCGTCATCGCTTCACGCGAATATTTCCGGCAGGGTGGAAAAGGCGTTTCCTTCGACCATGTCGTCGCCGAGTGCGGTCTGACCGGGAAGAAGTCAAACCGCTGAGCGGCGAGCTTGAGGGACTGACCCGGCTTCGTGGAGTCGCGGCCAGAATCGTTAGTATGTCCCCTCCTTCACAGTCCGGTTTCCAACAGAACCCCGACAGTCATGGAGGGGATATCACAGTAACGATTTCTCCGCGACAGCCCGCTAGCTAGCGTTACGGCAGCGACGCCGATTTCGCGCTCCCGTAATACAACCCATTAAACAGCAGCTTATAAGTCCCATGCGGCTGATCCCGGAAATTCACCTCCGGCC
>OCZT010003060.1_pt1 | contig 17187 bp, 23 predicted proteins | sample 1539031 | NCBI WGS metagenome assembly OCZT01 (sample SAMEA3539308, study PRJEB22396) | soil metagenome | biome: tundra; feature: field; material: soil | place: USA | collected 2010-05 | depth 0.15 m | reverse complement strand
ATCTCTTATCCGGAAGGAGATTGCTCACGACTCCGCTTTATTTGCGCGGGCCGGGGGGGCGAATCTTGCTGGCCTCAAAGCTCACGATCTTCCACTTGCCCTGTGCATTGCGCACATAGACCCGTGTGTAGCGATAGTCCCCAATGGCTTCCCCATCGGCGTTGACGCCAGTCACATGGACAAATGAAGTGACCAGAGCCGTCGCCCCGTAGAAGCGCACCTTGCTGTCGCTAAGTTCCAGGGCCGTGATATGCCTTAGCCCGCTGCGCATCCTGGCCAGTGTATCTTCTTTGGTTTGCAGGGTTCCGCGGGCGCTGATGGCGATATAGTCGTCCGCCAGCAGGTCGTCCATGGCGGCAACATTCCCCGTCAGCACGGCATTCCGCCACGCCTCTTCCATCTGGTCGATCTCTCGCCGGCCCTCGTGCTTCTCTCCCCGGGGCAATCCGCCATGCTGAGGCGCGGCAAAAAGCGCCGGCGCGTAAGCGCACAGCGCCAGCAAAAATACCAAGGCGCACAACTGCCGGTGGCGGTGAGGCATAAAGGAATGGAGCGCGGCAGAGAGCATACTCGAAACGGATACTATCCCCAAAATGCCGCGCTGGTCAATCGTTTTCAGCAAGAAACGTATCGCAATTCAATCAATTCTCTGCAAATCGCGTCGCATTCTTCAGATTCCACGGCGGAACCGGGCTGGAACCTCAAACCAGGGCCACCAGGTTCTCGATACTGCGCTCCCGCATCTTCTGGTAGAGCCCGCACACCGCATGGATTTTGAAGTGCTCCGACGCGCGATGCACCTCCAGGGCTTTTTCGTCCCGGTACTGCTCATAGATCAGCACCGTGTCCGGGTCGTCCTCCAAATGATGCGGAATGTAGCTGATGCATCCCGGCTCCTGGCGAGAGGCCGTGGACAGCATGCGCAGGGATTCGGCAACTTCGGCCCGGTCCTCTGGGGTAAACTTCAACCGTACGGCAAAGCTGATCATAGAAACGAATCCCTCTCTCGCCGCTGCGTTCGATACGGTCATCGATCTCGGCGGCTGCACTCCTCAAGATTATGCGTGAATCTTTTCCAGGGCTGCGGCAAACTCCGGCAGACGCATCGTCTGGTCCCGATCCGGCCCGGTCGAGACCATTCCGATTTTGGCCCCGCTTTCCCGTTCCTGAAAACGCAGATATTCTTTCGCCGCCGCCGGCAGCTTGTCGAACTCCCTGATCCCCTCCGTAGAACTCCGCCAGCCCTTTAATTTGGTATAAACCGGCTTGATCCGCTCCATCCCCGGAACGTCGGCGGGAATCTCGTCCGTCACCCGGCCATCGATCTCGTAGCCCACGCAGATGGGAATCTCCTCCAGCTCATCCAGCACGTCCAGCTTGGTAATCACCAGCCACTCGGCGCCGTTCACCTGGTTGGAATAGCGCAGCAGCGGAATGTCCAGCCAGCCGCACCGCCGCGGCCGCCCCGTCACCGCGCCATATTCCATGCCGCGCGCTCTCAGTTGGTCGCCCGCCGCATCCTTGATCTCCGTCGGGAACGGTCCCTCGCCCACGCGCGTCACGTAGGCCTTGGTTACAGAAATCACCGTGCCGATGTTCGTCGGTCCCACGCCGGTTCCCGTCGCCGCACCCCCCGCTGTCGACGAAGACGAGGTCACGAACGGATAAGTCCCATGGTCGATGTCCAGCATCGTCCCCTGCGCCCCCTCGAACATCACGCTGCCGCCCTCGGCCAGTATCTTGTTCAACAAGCGTCCCGTATCCGTCACAAACGGCCATACCTGCTCCGCCGCCGCCGCGTACTCGTCGTACATCTGCGCCGGGTCCAGCGGGCCAGTCTCGCTCCCGAACAGCGCCTTGGCTATGGCGTTCTTCTCCGCGCAGGCCGCCTCGATGTGCGCCTTCAGGATCTCCGGCTTCAGCAGTTCCACCACGCGCAATCCGCTGCGCGCCATCTTGTCCTCATACGCCGGACCAATTCCCCGGCTGGTCGTCCCGATCTTCTTCCGACCCGGCGCGCTTTCCGCCGCCAGTTCAATCATCCGGTGATAGGGAAGAATCACCTGCGCCCGGTTCGACACAAAAAGACGCTCGTCCACCGCCACGCCCAGCCCGCGCAGCTTGGCAACTTCCTTTAAAAATGCGATTGGGTCCAGCACCACGCCGTTGCCAATCACTCCCCGGCAGCCCGGCCTGAGCACTCCGCAGGGAATCAGTTGCAGCACGAACTTCTGCCCCCCGATGATCACCGTGTGCCCGGCGTTGTGTCCGCCCGCATAGCGCGCCACTGCGGTAAACCGCTCGCTCAGCACGTCCACAATCTTTCCCTTGCCCTCGTCGCCCCACTGGGCGCCCAACACTACCGCCGTCTTTGCTCGCATGTCGTCCCGTTCCTGATGCTTGTCGCTTGAGTCTGTCTTTTGTGTGAGATGCCGAAACCCCGCGGCCTTTTTGGAAGGTCCGCACAAACCCCCGGCTGTCTGGGTGCCCCACCCTCGCCGCGTTCTTGTATTTGCGGCTAGGGTGGGATTCCTGTCCTGATGATAAACCCTAAGCAGATTGACCGCTAATTTCTGTTCCCCCCATCATCCGTGATATCGGCGCGCAGATCTTTGCTCTGGCCATCAATCTCTTTATTGTTGTGGCCTTTCTGGCCTACTAGGCACGGAACAGCATGGGGTGGCTATCCTGGCTGGAAAAACTTCCGGAGGCTTACAGCCTTCATCTCGATAATTTAAGCCAGTCCGCGCTTCTCAATCCCGGCTGGAGTCTCATAGTGCTCATTCCCTCCGTAGCCACCCTGGCGCTGCTCGGCGGAGTGGTGATCTACCTGGCCTCGGAAAAACAATAACCCACACAACCGCCATACCCAGTCTCACCTACGAGTCATGGCGATGCCGCTTCACGCTTTTATGACAAGAGCCGCAGGCACTCTGCCCGCCCGCGCGGCTGCGACTGCGGCTGCCATCTCCTCGCGCACCGATGCCGCCAGCCGAGGCCGGTCCATCTCTTTCTTCACACTGGAGAGAATCTCTCGATCCAGCTCAATCCTGTTCTTCTTATTCACGAATTCCCCTCTTTCAGCGATAAGTTAGTCAGTTACTTGCCGATTTTGACCCCGGATCCGGTCCCAGCCTCAACTCCACCAGAACCTCCAGCAGTGTGGCCGAGCTGCGCACGTTTCCCGAGAGAACTGTGAGCGCTTCCGCCAAGGGCGCATGTTGAGTTGCCAGCACATCCAGGCTGTCGCTGACTCTGCGGAGTTTTTTGGCTTCTAGCAGAATTACGTTGGCTGGCATAAACAGCGTGGCTTTCTAACAACCTTCAAGAAAGCTGGACCGGCCTTTATCAATGCCGTATCCCACCTTCGTTCCCTTACCCTAACAGTCTGAGAAGATCAACGTCTGTCCTGATTGGACCATCATAAGCAGGGCGCTCATAACTTGCTCTCAGGAACACGAATTATACTGCTATCTTCTGGAAGCAATTATTCTGAGGTATGCTGCCTCGAATTGGGAAAGTCGCGGTCCTTGCTCCGGATGCATCTGCCACGCTGAAAATAGCGTGCTGTTTTGACCGCTTCTGAATAACGGAAATAGGCGCGAGATCGTTCATCTCGCGCCTATTTCTTCAATAAGATGCGCCCGTTACTGCACAAGGCGGGGATGATGGTGATGATGATAGTGGTGATGATGATGATCATGACCTACAGCAATCACCACCTGCGCCTGCGACGCGACAGAGGTAGCGAGGCAGAAGGCAAGCATAAGCCCAAACACTAGCTTTTTCATATTGTTTTAGGTGTATCCTTTCCCCGAGATCACACTTATCTCAGTTATTTCTTCCTGGTGCAATCCTGATCTGTCAGTACTAACTCTTATATATATGCCAAAATATCTTCCGTGTAAGTATCGCTTTATACAGTCCGATTTCTTAAGTTATCTGCAACCCCCTGACGATTATGATCCTATCCAGCCTGCCAGCACCGCATCCGCAATACGAGCCGCCTCCACCGCCTGCCGCACCGCATGAACTCGCACAATCGACGCCCCATGCAAAATGGCTGCCGTCATCGCCGTCACGCTGGCCGTCTCCCGAGCCTCAACCGGCGCGTCGCTGCCCCCATGAAGCGGCGCCAGTGTCCGCCCCAAAAACGATTTCCGGCTGACTCCAGCCAGCAGCGGCCTCCCTAAACTCAGCAACTCCGCCTGCCGGGCCAGCAAAAAAAAATTCTCCTCGAAGCGCTTGCCGAAGCCGTAGCCAGGATCGAGCACGATTGCCTCCAACGCAATCCCTGCCGCCGCGGCCTTTTCCAGGCTCGCCGTCAGCCCCGCCCGCACCGCGTCCAGCAAAGCATCCGGCCCCAGCGGCAACTGCGTGCTCCACTCCTCGGGCCGTCCCCGCGTGTGCATCAGCACCACTCCACACCGCGCCTCCGCGCAAACCGCGGCCATCTCCGCGTCCCACCCAAACCCGCTCACGTCGTTCACAATCTCCGCGCCCGCCTGCAAAGCCGCCCGCGCCGTCGCAGCCTTGTATGTGTCCACCGAAACAATCGTTCCGGGCCGCGCGCGCAGAATTCCTTGCAGCACCGGCAACAGCCGCGCCTGCTCTTCATCTGTGCTGAGCGCTACTCCAAAAGCAGAAACAGCGGAGCTGCCCGGCCGCGTGCTCTCCGCGCCCAGGTCCAGCAAGTCAGCTCCCTCATCCAGCAATCGCAGCCCATGCGCCACCGCTGCTTCCGGATCGAGAAACAGCCCGCCGTCGCTGAACGAGTCCGGCGTAATGTTCACAATCCCCATCACCAGCGTCCGCCGGCCCAGTTCCAGCGTGCGCGTGCGCAGTTGCCAGTGCGTCACTGTTCTGTCGGTCATTCTTCTTTGCCCGTCCTCAGCAGGAAGCGTAATGCGCTCATCGTTAAATCGTCGCAACCTGAAAACAACATTTCCCTTCGATGGTACTCCGCGAACGCTTTCCCTCCTGCTAAACTCCCCCCATGACGCTCTTTCGCCCATCTTCAGCGTTATTGCTGGCTTTCGTTTTGGTTTCTTCTGCCGGGCTGACAGCCCAGCTCCCGGCCCAGCCCGCCCAGCCGCCCGCTCCATTCACAGGGCCTCTTGCCGGCCGCATCAACGCCATTCTGGCTGACCCCGCTCTGAGCCATGCCCACTTTGGCATCAGCATCACCACCCTCGACGGACAGCCGCTATTTGGCTTGAATGAGACCCGCCTCTTCACCCCGGCCTCGAACACCAAGCTTGTCACCACTGCCGCGGCCTTCGCCCTGTTGCCCGTCGAATCCCTCACCTGGACCACCAACGTAGTTGCCGACGGCGATCTCGACGGCGATGGCGTCCTGCACGGCAACCTGATTCTGCTCGGTGTGGGCGATCCCACATTGAGCGCCCACGGTTTCCCCTATCGCGCACCCGCCCAATCCGCCGCCGCAACGCCGCCGCCCCCCAGCATCATGGATCAGTTGGCCCAGCAGATCGAGCGTGCCGGCGTGCGCTCCGTCGAAGGCCGCATAGTCGGCGACGACAGCTTCTTTCCTAACGAGCCTTATGGCGCGGACTGGGCCTGGGACGATCTGCAATGGGACTACGGCGCGCCCATCTCCGCGCTCACCTTCAACGACAACACCGTGCATCTCACGCTGACCGCCGATCCGGAAAACCCTGCTGCAACCGCAGCTCTCTGGTCCCCGAATCTGAACTACTACACTCTCGACAATTCCGTCACGCCCGCCGCCCAGGGAGCGACTGCGCAGCCGCCCGCTCACCCCGGCCTTTTCCGCCATCCCGGCAGCCGCAGTTTCCGCGCCTGGGGAACACTTCCTCCCACCGGCTTTCATGCCGATCTGGCCATTGAAGACCCCGCCGGGTTCACTGCCATAGCTTTCCGCGATGCGCTTCGCAACCGCAGCATCACGGTTTGGGGCAACCCCATCTCCCGCCATCGGCTCTCCAGTGCCACCGGCCAGTTTGCCGAGGAACGCGCTCAGCCGCTCCAACTCACCCGCTCCACGCTGTCCACGGTGGCCGTGCCGCTCGATAGCCGCAGAATCCTCGCCATGCACATCTCCATCCCCGTCAGCCAGGACATCACGCTCACCAATAAGGTGAGCCAGAACCTCCACGCCGAGCTGCTGCTCCGTCTGCTAGGCAAGATTCACGGTACGGATGGCAGCTTTGCCGAGGGCACGCGCGTCGTTCGCCAGTTCCTCATCAATGCCGGCGTGGACGACAACGACTTCTTCTTCTATGACGGCTCCGGCATGAGTCCCGACGACCGCATCGCTCCCCGCGCCCTCACGCAATTGCTGGTCTTCACCGCGCGCCAGCCCTGGGGCCCTGCCTTGCGCGCCTCCCTGCCCATTGCCGGTGTGGACGGCACCCTCTCCGACCGCTTCCAGAACTCCCCCTTGCGCGGCCAGCTCTGGGCCAAAACCGGAACGCACAACGAGGCCAACGCCCTCTCCGGCTATCTGACCGCCGCCAGCGGCAAGACCATCGTCTTCTCCATCCTGGTCAACGGCCACCGCCCCGGCAGCAATGCCGAGTTGCAGGCCATCGACCGCATCGCCGAAGCCATCGCCGCCGTGGAATAGAAACACTCCGGGTGCCCCACCCTCGGCAGGTGGCCCGTTCATCAGGCCCGAAGAATAACTATGAACCATGGGAAGCTGTGCCCCGTTCATCGCGGCTCTATCGCGATGAGCGGGCGGGTGCCCATCCTCGCCGCGTTCTTGTTTTTGCGGCTATCGGGGTCCCCGGCGAGTGAACTTTACTCGCTGGGGTGATCTAGGGTGGGATAGCAAATGAAATAATCAGGCCATACACGTGGAGCCACACAATGAATATGCCACCCGCGCAACCGCCCCGCCGCAATCGCCTTCCACTCCCCGGCCTCGCCGCCATCAGCCTCTATCTGCTGCTGCTCTCCGGTGTCATCGTCGTGGGCGTGGTTTCCGGCCACTACTATCCGCCGTTCTTTCTCGTCTTTGCCGCCGGCTTCATCACCGCCGCCGCCGGCCTGCTGCTGCTCTTGCGCTGGGCATGGGCCATGGCTCTCGGCGCAGTCTTTCTGCTGGTCGTCTATGACCTCTGGATCTTTTCCATCCAGCGCGAACCGCCCGCTCTCGTTCAGGGCCTGCTCAATCTCGTCTTCTTCCTCTATTTAATCCGCACCGACGTGCGCAATAAGCTTCGGTAGCGAGAGCTACCAAATCACCTTGCAGAGGTTGGCTTGGCGGATTTTTTCGTCTTTGGTAATCAGTGTGCAACCTTCTACGATGGCGGTCGCCGTGATGATCCGGTCCATCGGGTCGCCGTGGAAGGGGGCGGGAAGTTCAGCAGCACAAATGGCGATCATTTCGGAGACTGGAAATACCTTGAACCGGCTCCTGATGCGATTGAGAAAAATCTGATGCGGCACGGTTGGCTTAATTCGACCAAGACGAATCGCGTTTGCAACTTCATATATCGTCATGACGGAAATTCCTGAAATTGCTCCCGCCGATTCGGTCTCGCGGAGTGTGATGGCTGCTGCTGGTGAAATCTTTTCCGGAGTGAGCGCCAGCCAAATCACTACATGGGTATCGAGCAGGATCACTCTGCAACCTCTTGTTCAAATCGATCCCATTTTTCGTTGAACATCCGATCCCATTCCTCATCGGTATACTCGGAAGAAACAATGTCTCCGGTGATCGTTGCCATCCCCCGCATAAAGCCAAAAATATCTTCTGGCTTCTCCGCGGGCGCCTGCTCTTCCGGAAGCGATACCCGCGCGAACGGCTTGCCCCGCTTGGTGACCAGGACGGGTTTTCCGGTGGCGTTCATCTCGGCCATCACACCCAGGCACTTGGCCTTGAACTCGCCGATTGGCATCGTCTTCATCCGTGCCCTCCTGACAGTTTCAGTATACTCCTGACCATGGTCATCTGACTATGGTCAGATGGCTTATATGCCCCCTCCCGCTACAATGAAAATGTGACTGAACTGGTCCAGATCTCCCCCGCCCGCGCAACTCCCGCCCCCAAGCCCGCATGGCTCAAGGCGCGTGCCCCGGTGGGCGAAAACTACCATTCCCTCAAGCAACTCGCCCGCTCCCTCCAGCTCAACACTGTCTGCGAGAGCGCCCACTGCCCCAACATCGGCGAGTGCTGGCATCACAAAACCGCCACCTTTATGATGCTCGGCAACCTCTGCACCCGTCGCTGTGGATTCTGCGCCGTGCCCAAGGGCCGCCCCGACCCCATCGATTTCGACGAGCCCCGGAGGGTCGCGGAGGCAGTAGCTACGTTAGGGCTGCTCCATGCAGTGGTCACCAGCGTCAACCGCGACGACGATCTTCTCGGCGGCGCGCGCGCCTTCGCTCTGGTCATCGACGAGATTCGCCGCCAGGCCTCCAACTGCCGCGTCGAAGTCCTCATCCCCGACTTCCAGGGCAACCCCGACGCTATCCGCACTGTCGTCGAAGCCCGCCCCGACGTCCTCAACCACAACGTCGAATCGGTCCCGCGCCTCTACCGCGCCGTTCGCTCCGGCGCGCGCTACGAACGCTCGCTTGAGTTATTGCATTCCTCCAAAACTCTAAACCCCGGAGGGGTGACGAAATCCGGCGTCATGGTCGGCCTCGGCGAAGAAACCTCCGAGCTGCTCGCCGTCTTCCGCGACTTGGCCGCCGTCCGCTGCGACATCCTCACCATCGGCCAATATCTGCGACCCTCGCGCGACCATCTGCCCATGGCCCGCCTCTACACCCCGCGCGAGTTTGCCGAACTCAAAGCCGAAGCCCTCCGCATGGGCTTCCGCCACGTCGAATCCGGCCCCCTCGTCCGCTCCAGCTACCACGCCCACGAACAAGCCGCATCGATCTAAAGCGGAGGGTACAGGGGGATTTATCCCCCTGACAGAGCGAAAACATGCGCATGGCCTTTAGGCCCGGGCCATTCTTCTTGCGCGCCAACAAAAAACCACCCCCCGCCCCGATTCGCTAATATAGTCTGTTGGATGTAAGCGAGGATGAACCCTATGGCACTCTCCATCATGGCCGGTATTCCGGCGCTCAAAGAACTCAATGCCGACCTCCGCCGCCGCATGGACGGCGCAGTGGCCACCTTCCAGGCCAACCTGGCCGCCACCCGCACCGGCCGCGCCAGCGTCCACATGCTCGACCAGGTCAAGGTGGACTACTACGGCACGCCCACCCCTCTCAACCAGCTCGCGCAGCTCGGCGCCCCCGAGCCGCAATTGATCGTCATCGCGCCCTATGACCCCACCGCCCTCAAGGAGATCGAGAAGGCCATCCGCGTCGCCGATCTCGGCTTCAATCCCATCTCCGACGGCAAGGTCCTCCGCGTCCCCGTTCCGCCCATGACCGAGGAGCGCCGCCGCGATGTCTGCAAGCACATCAACCGCGAGCTCGAGGAGCATCGCACCGCCGTCCGCAACGTCCGCCGCGACGGCAACGAAGCCCTCAAGAAGATGGCCAAAGAAAAGAAGATCAGCGAGGACGAGGAGAAGCGCTCTCTCGAAGAGGTCCAGAAGATGACCGACGAAGAGATCCGCCGCATGGAAGAGCTCTCCCACAGAAAAGAAGCCGAAGTCATGCAGGTGTGAAGGGCAAAGAGCGCCATTCTACTCCCGGCGCGATTTTATTGCACAGAGGCAGGGATTCAAGGCTTACAAATCACAAAGATGAGGTCGGGATATGCGCTGGTTTAGGGCTGTGATCAAAGCCGCACTGGCGATTTTGTTGTTATTTGACACCTTCGTTGCGGTTCAGTTCCATCATTATGGCCTTGGCATAACGATTACAGGTGTGAAGGAAGGACCCGACCCTGGCGAGGTGTCATTTCGAGTAGTCAAGAATCAGTTCACGATCGAGGATGCTTGGATATTAGCAGCGCTCATCGGTATTCATCTATTACTAATATATTTACTCTGGCACTATCGAAAACGGCGAATAGCCCAAGTGTCATAGAGTCCATTAACTTAAATCTGGGTGCCCCATTTCCGGATTTTCGGACCTGGGAAACCACGAACCCACTGGCGTGCCACCGCAGGTGGCTACGCCGCCGCGCTCACAGCCAGTGGCTTCACTTTTGTGCGCTTTTTGTGGGAAGCGATCCAAAGATCGCGCTGGGCCTGAAGGCGAAGCCAGAAATCCGGCTCGGTGCCGAAGGCATCCGAAATGCGCAGCGCCATATCCGCCGAGATTCCCGCCTTGCCATTCAAGACCCGCGACAACGCGGGCCGTGTAACTCCCAAGTGCCGCGCGACCTCGGTCACGGACCGGTCCTGAAGGTAATAAGCAAGAATCCTTCCGGGATGTGCCGGGTTGTGCATCTGCATGGCGCGAACTCCTTCCTTTAGTGGTAGTCCTGATAATCGACGAGAATGGCATCTTCTCCGTCAAACCGAAACGTAAGCCGCCAATTTCCATTCACGCTCACTGCCCAATGAGCCGCGAGGCTGGCCGTCAACGCATGAAATTGCCATCCCGGAACATTCATCTGCTCGGGCCTAGTGGCGGCGTTCAAAACGGTCAGTTGCTCGTTTAGCTTGGCGGCATGACTGGGCTGAATTCCGGCCTTCGAGCCGGTCAGAAAAAACTTCTCGATTCCCTTATGCCGGAAGCTGCGTATCATCCTGCAAGCATTGTACCGCGTAACGCCACGCTGCACAATAGGCATAGGAAACCGCGAACCTCATGGCGCGCATGCGCCGGGTGCCGGGTGCCTCAACTCCCGCCTTTGGGTTCTGGGAAACCGCCCCACTTCTTCACCCTCTTATAAAACGGCGTTGCCACCTGCTTCGCCCTTACCCGATTCGCCCGCACCTGCACCAGCACATCCCCCCCCCCGGCAGCCACACCCACCGGCAGCAGCGCATAAGCAATATTCGTCTTCAAAAACGGTGCAGGTGACCCGGAAGTTACCGCGCCAATCTCGTTCCCGTCTAAATCCAGCACCGGGTACCCGTCCCGCGCAATCCCCCGCTCCACCATCTCCAGCCCCACCAGCTTCCGCTTCGGCCCGCCCGCCGCCTGCACCGCCAGCAGCGCCTCGCGCCCAATGAACTCACCCTTCTCCAGCTTCAGCCAGCGCTCCAGGCCGCCCTCAAACACATTCACACTGTCTGTGATCTCATGCCCGTAGAGCGGCATCCCCGCCTCCAGCCTCAGCGTGTTGCGCGCTCCCAGCCCGCACGGTCGAATCCCGAACTCCTTGCCCGCCTCCATCAACGCGGACCATACTCGTTCTGTCGTCGCCACATCGCCCGGCAGATAAACCTCAAATCCGTCCTCGCCCGTGTAGCCCGAGCGTGCGATCAGCACATCAGTCACGCCCGCCACCTCGCCCCACGTGAACCAATAATTCTTAATCCCCGCCAACTCCGTCTTTGTCAGCTTCTGCAGCGTCTCCAGCCCGCGCGGTCCCTGCACAGCAATTTGCGATGTACTCGCCGAGTCGTCCGTAATCTTCACCGCCGGCCACGCGCCCACATGCTTCATAATCCACGCATAATCTTTGTCCTTGTTCCCCGCATTCACCACCAGCAGATAATCGTTCTCGCTCATCCGATGCACCAGCAGGTCATCCACAAAGCAGCCTTGCGGCGTCAGCAGCGCGGAGTACTGCGCCTGACCGTCCTTCAGCCGCGAAGCATCATTCATCGTTACATGCTGCACTGCGGCCAGCGCGCCCGCTCCGCGAAACCACACTTCGCCCATGTGGCTCACATCGAACAAACCCACGCCGGTGCGCACTGCCATGTGCTCCGCAATCAACCCTCCGCCCTCGCCCGGATACTCGACCGGCATATCCCATCCGCCAAAATCCACCATCTTAGCCTTCAATGCACGGTGCGCGGCGTTCAATGCGGTCTTCTTCAGAGAAGAGGCAACAGGCGTAATCGAATCAGTCATAGTAATCCTTTCGGTTCAGGCACATCTGTAACGATAATGACGCACTAGCCCCGCGGTCAAACCCGGCCTTCATGCTTTGGATCATGCAGGTATACAAGAAACAGTCGCCGCCCTCACCGCCGCCGCGCCCGCCAGAATGAGCTCACGCCCAGGTAGAAAAAAACCACCATCACTCCTGCTGCGGCCAGAAAATGTCTGTCATACGGGCCAATGAGGTGGCTCGGCTTGTTTCGCCACGCCGCCGGCGCAAAGGCCACCACAAACAGAAAGAAGAAGGCGCCCGTCATCTCCAGCCAAAGAATGCCGCCCACCCGCCGAAAGGGTTTCAGGAATCCGCCCACGCCGCGCGCCAAGCCCTTCGCCCTCCGCCCAGCCGTATGCGCCACTGCCCGTGCATCTGCCGCAGCTTGTGTGTTTTGTTGAGCCTGTCCAATTTGTACAGTTTGTATATTTTGCCCAGCAGCAGCATTCCCCGCCGCCTGCGCTCCCGCCGTCTGCGCTTCGCCCATCAGCTTCTGCCCGGCCATCCGCCCGGCAACCCGCAGCCCGATCCCCAGCCCTCGCCCTATTTTCTCAGCTTTCATTCCGATATGATGGTAGCAGCGGAGGTGTTCCCTCCGCTTTTTGGCCTGCTTTCGCACATGCCCACTTGCTACCGGGCGGCAACGGAAGTAAGGTAGATAAATCCCATGCCGCTGCCCCGCATCCCCCGCGACGGCCGCCGCCCTGGAGGTGCCTGTGACAACACGTCTGCGCGAACTCATTCAGCAACTGGGCGAAGCCATCAATGAGGCGGTCACCGAGAACGAGCAGATCGCCGGTGTCGTCCAGGACATCCGTCGTCACGGCTTCGATGTGCTGCTCATGCTTGAAGCCTCCATCGCCCTCAACGACCTCTCCGCCAAAGAGGACACGCCCGTCGAAGTCCCCGCCGGCAGCAGCGCCGAGCAGTCCTTCACCCAAAACGATCTCAGCTTCCTTCGCCAGTTGCGCATCTCCGTAGACGGAGAGAACCTGACCAGTGAAAAGCAGGATGACTCCGGCCCCGACGCCCTCTAGCCCGTCCTCTCAATTTGAATTGGGTGCCCCAGGTCCCTCGCATCTGGGGACCGGGGAATTCATATATTAATTTCGCCACCTCGTCCCCCCATCTTCATCAGCGCCGTGTACACCATCCCCGCTGTAAAAAATCCCACAAACCACGCGTAGTCGTACAGAAAGTGCAGCGGTTTCACCGCCAGCCCCACCAGCGCAATCGCCACGCCCGCCCCGAGCGCCACCATCGACCGCGGATTGACGCCCTTCGTATAGTGATACGCGCCCTCGCGGTGATACAGCGACTTCACATCCAGCTTCGTCCTCCTGACCAGCACATAATCGAAAATCATGATCCCCGCCACCGGCCCCAGCAATCCTGAGTAGCCAATCAGCCACCCGAAGATATAGCTGTCCGGCGAGGCCAGCAGCTTCCACGGGCACATCGCCAGTCCCAAAAATCCCGTAATCAGCCCGCCCGTCCTGAAGCTGATCAGCCGCGGATACACGTTCGAAAAATCATTCGACGGCGAAACCACGTTGGCTCCGATGTTCAAATTCAGCGTCGCAATCAGAATCGCAATCAGCGCCACAAACGCCACCACCGGCTGATGAAACGCGCCAATCAAATCAATCGGATTCCAGATCGGCTTTCCAAATAGCGCCGCCGAGGCCGACGTCACCGAAATCCCCACAAACGTATACAGCGTCATTGCAATCGGCAACCCAAACGCCTGCCCCCACGCCTGCGATCTCTGCGACTTCGCGTAGCGCGAGAAATCCGGAATATTCAGCGCCAGCGTCGCCCAGTAGCCCACAATCGCCGTCAGCGACGGAAAAAATACCGCCAGAAACTCCGCCGTCGTGTGAAACTGGCTCGGCGTCGAAAGCATCGTCCCAAAGCTCCCCGCCTTCATCCGCACCCAGATCATCAGCGCCGCCGCCATCACAAACATGAACGGCGCGCCAAAGGCCTGCAAGTGCCGTATCGACTCCACCCCGCGCCACACCACCACCATGTTCAGCAGCCAGAATCCCATGAAGCACGCCCAGCGCACCCCCTCCATCGCTCCTGTCGCCGGCCAAATCACCGCCAGCATGGAGTGAATCGCCATGCCCCCGATCCACGACTGAATCCCGAACCACCCGCACGCCACAAAAGCCCTCAGCAGCGCCGGAAGATTCGCTCCCCGCACCCCAAACGCCGCGCGAATAAACACCGGAAACGGAATTCCGTACTTGGCCCCCGCGTGCGCGTTCAGCAGCATCGGAACCAGCACAATCAGGTTCCCCAGCAGCACCGTCCCCACCGCCTGCTTCCAATCCATCCCCTTGGCAATCAGCGACGAGGCCAGTTGATACGTCGTGATCCCCGCCGACATCGAGAACCACAGCGCCATGTAGTTGTACGCGCTCCACGTCCGCTGCGCCGGCTCGGTCGGCGCCAGGTCGCGATTCTCCAGCGTTGGATCGTATCTGCTCAAGCCCCCTCCTTTGCATTGCAGGAATATGATGCTCTGCTGTTGAATTCGGATGGAATAGTATGTTCAGGGAAATTTGTCTGCCGTGCAATCCAGCAATCAATAGTTCAATCTATCAGGGAATTCCGTTTCCTGCCAAAAATTCGCGGGTGCCCCAGGTCTCGATTTTGAGACCTGGGATATCAATATATATTGTCATCCTGAGCGGAGCGTAGCGAAGTCGAAGGACCTGCTTTTCGACTCTTCCCCAATCACAAATATTGGGTGCCCCATCCTTGCGACTTCTTTCTGTCGCAAGGGTGGGATAGCACGAATCTCAATCAGCCAAGCTTTGTGTCAGGGCATGACTTTAGTCGTGCCGATAATGCTTCAAAATTAGCGCGGGCTTTAGCCCCTGAGGGATGTTTTCGGAAACCATCAACCCCGCCAGCCCCTCCACATCCTGCCGGTTAATCGCATCCACAAACGCCCGCGCCACAACTTCCGCCGAATCGCTCATGCCGTCATTGTACCCACGCCGCGCGCCTCCCAGCGGGAGGCGGTGAGAATAGCCCAGGGCCGGGGTCCCCACGGACAGGTCTTCGTCCGTGGGGTGGCAGGGTGAAACCCCGGGAACGAGTTCCAAAAAATGAACCCGCCCTGTAAGGGCGGAGTGAGTCTATAAAAATCAATTGTCATCATGAGCGCAGTCGAAGGACGTGCGGTTGCTCTTTCGTTTTTTCCAGTCACAAATGCTGTGTGCCCCATGTCTCGCTTTTTGAACCTGTGCGTGCTGTCAGTACGTATCCTCGCGTCGCAACCCGCAATACAGCAGCACCACCTCGCGCTCCTCAATGTCGTAGCGAAAACGAAATCTCCCGGAGCGCAGCCGGTACTGGCCTTCTCCCGCCGGAACCCCGCGTAGCTTCTTGATCGCGTATCTGCCGCTTTTGTTGTGAGGGTCCAGCGAAAGAATCGCAATCGCTTCCTCAAACCGCTCCATTAGTCCGGGATGCCTGGGCGCCAGCTTCTTCAGCAGCCGGTCAAAGTGCGCTGTGGTGAGAACGGAATATGCGGGCGCGTTCATGGGTGGACTAGGCCGTCTTCCGGACGGCGCTTCGCTTCAATTCAGTCAACAGACTTCCGGCAGGTCGGGTCTTGTTGGCCTTGCGGTCCTTGCCGCTGGCCGCAATCGAGGCCTTGACCTTGGGGTTGCGCAGCTCGAGATAATCTTCCAGCTCATCGGCCGCCATGATGCCGATGACGGGAATCCCGTCCTTTTCCAGAATGAAGTACTCGTTGCCGTTGTGCGCCCGCCGGGCGATCTGTCCGAGATTGATGCGCGCCTTGGTGATGGGGAGTCGGTTGATCGTGTTCATTGATGGATATTGATTAACCTCAATCAAAGCGTAACACGAGAACCTTGCTTATCGAGCGGGGGCAGGCGGCCCAAGTCTGACCACCCGAAAATGAATGGGTGCCCCATGTCTCGATTTTGAGACATGGGAAACCACGAATCTCAATCCGCCCTGCCCGAAGGCGTACGCCTGGACGGCCAGTCCCCTACAATAAAGACGGGAACTCCCCACGAGGAAAACCATGCCGCTCTCCGGAGAAGCCATTCGCCTGATGAACTACATTGACGACGTTGCCGTAACCCTGCGCCGCATTCTGGCCACCATCCCCACCCTCACCGCCGAGGAGCGCGCCCGCGTCGCCGAGCACCTGCTCAACGCCAAGCCCAACGCTGAGGACGTAGTCCAAGCCCTGTCCGCCCAATAATCCTGTTGCCACCGACCATAGCCATCATCGGAGCAGGCCCGCTCGGCCGCTGGCTGGCTCTCTCCGCTGCCCGCGCCGGCTTCCCCGTCCTGCTCGAAGACGTGATGCCCGCCAACCTCCACCATGCCCAGGAGTTCCTCCGCCAACAACTCGGCCCTCAATCGTTTGTGGATACACTCCCCGCGGTGAAGGGTACGGGCTTCAGCCCGTACATTGAGCCAGCAAAATCAACGCGGGCTTTAGCCCCTGAGGGACACGTCGCCTTCGTCTCCACCATCGAAGAAGCCGTCCGCCACGCCGACCTGGTCATCGACTGCGTCCCCGACGAGCTCGAATCCAAGCTGGAAATTCTCTGGCTCCTCGACCGCATGGCCCCGCCGCGCACGGTCCTGGCCACGCCCACCATGCGCCTCTCCATCACCGACCTGGCCAGCTGCACCTACCGCCCAACCAAGTGCATCGCCATCGCCGCCGAAGCCAGCACCCTTACCGGCAACCCCCAGGCCGGAACCGGAAACCCCGACGCGCCGGCAGCCCGCCCGGAAATCCTCCTCCGCACCATCCCCCAAACCGCCCCCGAGACGGTAGCCCTCCTCGACCACTTCTGGCGTCAGCTAGGTTTTACCCCAGTCTTCGCCCCCGACCCCGCCGAGAAGCCGTCCAACTGACCCCAGATCCGCTTCCCAAATAACCCAATTTTGCGCAAAAAACCTCTACTTCGAAGTAGAGGTTCTTATTTCACGTTTTCTGCCCGAATCTTTGCCATCTGTTCCCTATTCCCTGCCGGGGTCCCCAGCGAGCGATTTTTGCTCGATGGGGTGGCTAGTCCCTGTTCCCTGTCCTTCCAGCACCTGCTCGTAATATTTTACGTAATGCGGCACCACCAGCGACGAGCAGAACCGCTTCTGCGCCGTCTTGCGTCCCGCCTCTCGCATGGCCTCCAGGCGGTCGCGATCCTTCAGCAGGCTCACCGCTC
>OCZT010003059.1_pt1 | contig 17192 bp, 12 predicted proteins | sample 1539031 | NCBI WGS metagenome assembly OCZT01 (sample SAMEA3539308, study PRJEB22396) | soil metagenome | biome: tundra; feature: field; material: soil | place: USA | collected 2010-05 | depth 0.15 m | reverse complement strand
AATCCTGATATTTACACAAACCCTTCAATAGATTCATCACTATTCGACATCCGTCTGCTCGATAACCTGAAAAGCAAAGCCCAGGCTCTCGAGCTTTTTGCAGGAGAGCAAAATGACCCGGGAATGAAACTTAAAGTCATGACCAAAAGCCTGGAGACAATAGAGCTCGCACTGCAGCTTATCGACAGAATCAGGAATAATTACATGTCGGAGGAGAGCCGTATTTACCTGGCTGAAAATGAGAAAGAGACCTATCTTTTTGCGACTCACCTGGCATATAGTTTATATTCAATGACCCATGATAAATCAGTGGGTTATAAGATGTATAGCATAGCACAGAAAGCCAAGGCCGCAATTCTCCGCAATGAGATAACCGGGAATGAGCTGCTCTATTCCGCCGGAATCCCCGATTCCCTTCGCGAAAAGCAGAACAGGCTCAGCGGAAATATATCGGCTTATAACAACATGATCCTGGAAGAGAACCGCAAAATAAAACCTGACAGTAACAAGATATCATTGTGGAAAGATGCTCTTTTTGATATGAACCGCGAAAAGGAAAAAGTAACCGGTAATATTGAAAAAGTGTTTCCGCAGTTTCACGATCTGATAAGGAAAACAGAACCTGTTCCTCTGCAAATGATTCAAAAACAATTGAAAAAGGATGAAACTATTGTGGATTATCTCCTTTCAAATCAATACTCAGGCGGAAAACGACGACTCTATGTTTTCTTAATCTCCGGCAATAGTCTGGATTTCCGTGAACAGTGGCTCGATTCACTTTTCATAAAAAATGCGGATATCATTCGAAAAACAGCCAGTCCATCAATAGCTAGCAGATCGCAAATTAACAATTTCATTGTTTATACCGGCGCCCTGAATTATATGTACCTCAACCTTATCAAACCTGTCGAAGAGCTTTTCAAAGGGAAAAAACTCATCATCATTCCTGATGAAGAGATCGGATGGCTTCCGTTCGATGCTTTCCTGAAAGACAGGCCCCAGTCAGATCAAACCGATTATGAGGGACTTCATTACCTGATAAATGATTATACTTTTTCCTATGGGTACTCTTCTTCTCTGATATCCGGCAAAAACAGCAATAGTATGAGAGGAGCGAAGGTGTTCGCATTTTCTCCTGACTATAGTAACACGGCTTTGAACGGAGGTGCAGTCTCCCCACTTCGGGGAACAGGTGCCGAGATCGCATCAATCTATAAATGGTTCAGGGGTAAGAACTTCAGCGGTGAAAATGCCACGAAAGCAAATTTTATAACTGCGCTCCACGATCCTTCCATCTTTCACCTGGCCATGCATTCCATGACCGACAGTGTAAACTCGAAGTACTCCTGCCTTATATTCGATACTCATAACCTTACCCCTCCTGATGGTAAACTTTATAATTATGAGATTAGTCTGATGAGGATAAAATCTCCAATGGTTGTTCTTAGCGCCTGTAACTCGGGCTCAGGTACATTATATTCCGGAGAAGGATTGATGAGCCTTGCACGCGGATTCACACTCGCCGGAGCATCATCTGTGATCAAAACAGCATGGGAAATAAATGATGAAGCCAGTGCGGCTATTATAACCCAATTCTATATCCAGCTTTCAAAAGGAAAAGAAAAAAATGAGGCAATGAGGCAGGCAAAACTTGAATATCTGAAGAACTCTTCACCTTCATTTAAAAATCCATATTACTGGGCAGCTTATGAAGTACTGGGCAATAATGCATCTATCGCACGAAATACTTCAGGATATGTAATTATTATAAGCCTTGTGGTGATTCTTTTCGCTGCAGTGACGGTATTCTATTTTAATCGGCGCAGGATCTTTTCTGATCGTTCCCTGTAGAAACCGTCTGACCCGGCCAGATAATCAAAACATTCTATGGCTTTCTGTGTGTTGGCGGTTTTAAGATATGTCAGGCCGAGATACCATCTTGCTTCCTTTCTATACTCCCCCGGGTCATTAGCAACTCCTGAAAGCAGATTAATGGCCTGGTCATAATTTCTTAGGGCAAGCTGTGATAATCCCAGAAAGAAATGCGGAGAGGTTGCAGAAGGATCTTTCTGTAATGAATTGGCAAATCTGATTGCTGCTGTCTGGTAATGGCCGGTTTTATAGCTTTCTATTGCTGAAGAATAGTTGTCTGTTTCATTACTGTTCATGCTCCTGGTCACAGGTGATATGGCTTCGAATGGTTTATAATATGAGTTAAAAAGTTTTTCTGGATCTGAAGAGGGGAGAAGCGTTCTAATAAGTATGAAAGCTCCAATCAGAGCCGCAGCTATGAGCATAGTATATCTTGCGAAGAGGCTTCTTCCGGAACTTTTTCTACTCACGTCGTCAAAGATTTTCACTGGTTCAGTAACCGGGGAGTTGATTGCACCGGTTATGAAGTCCCTGATCTCTTCTGTTTTTGGATCCCTGATTCCGATCTTCTGTTTCTTTTCATGCCACTCTTTAACCCACTCTGCTGTTATATCGTTCAGTTTATTGTCGTTGATTTCCTGTTTAATAAATTTTATTTCATCAGTCAGACCCTTTTCTGATCCTTCCCGGTTGAGTATTTCCCCGATGAATTTTTCATTTTCCTTATTTCCCGATACTTTCTTCTTATAATCTGATATCATTTCCCTGACCGATTCCTGTGTGCACGGAAGAGCTGGATCGTTATTAATTTCCTCAAGGTCGAGCCGTCCGATCATATAATCACCAATGGTCTCAAAAAGAGCCGAATCATCGCTGGAAAACACCGTTTCATTCTCAAAGCTATTCATGGTTCTGTATCTGATTCCCTCATCTGGTTTGTTATTAATATGTCTGGTCCTCTCGCTCATAAAGTGATGCTTGTTTCTCGTTTCTGGTTTAATGTTATTCGTGTCTCGTTTCTCGTTGCTTGTTGATTTTTGTCTTTTATCTTATTTAACCGCCTGCCGCACACCGTTAGTGAACCACCTCTTTTGCCGCGATCTCCGTCCTCTTGATCCGCATATAACCAGGATGTTTCTTCACCTTTTCAGTAAGTTCACTCTGTGCCTCACATTTTTTCTTCCTGACATAATTGTAGGTATATCCAAGCTTATCGGCAATCTCCTGGGGAGAAATCTCCTGCCAGTAGAGAGTCAGAATCTTTTTACTTATCGGATCGAGAGTCTTAAAAACCTCTCTGAAAATCTCCTCGTACATCTGATGGTCCATTACATCAGTAAAATCTTTATCACCTTCCGGCTCACTTCTTCTTGTAAGGTAATTTGCTGCAGCCTGTCGTTTATCGAGAACCGATTTCCACAGGTTTTCACATACACAATAAAGGAAAGTCTTGAATTTACATGTAAGGGCAAACTGTTTATTATCTAACTTCTCGAGCATTATGATGAGTCCATCCTGAAAGATATCGCGGGCATCCTCATTCGAACCGCCCTTCTGGTAAACCAGGAGTCTTATCATTGGCATATACCTGTCAGAAAGATAATGAACCACATAGCTCTGACGGTTTCTAAGACATTCGATGATCTCATTATCAGTGTACTCTTTCACAGTAAATGATGATTTCTGCAGATTCTTTCTATAATAATTCAAATATAGTCATTTTTTTAATTTGCAACTGTTTTATAAAAATTGACTATAGATAATAATGAACAGAAAATCCAATTTCCAAAATAATACCCACGGGTGAGGTAACAATTTAATAGCTATTCCTATTAACTTTTGTTTTAATCCTTACTATATGGAAATGTTATTGTAAGGAGTTGATAATGTGTGCTTTGCTGATTCTTCAGAATAGGATTGGCAGAGTTGTTCTCTATTCTATTGATACAGTGAAAGCAAAGAAGTTAATAAAAAATAAAATAATTATGCGACCCGTAACTTCTCCCGACTATCTGAGTTGCCGCATCTCAAAAGAGGTGGAAGAACAATTCAACAATTCAGGAGACTTCTTTTACCAGGCCATTGAGAATGCTGATGGTGTTCCGTATCAGCTTGTCTTCGGGCCGGGTATAGGTGAGGGATACTACCTGAATGTTGGATATGGTATAAAACAGCTTTTTGGTGTTGCACCAGTGGAGTTTACCGAGGATCTTTTTCAACGGATGATTGAAGAGGTTATTCCTCTCACTGAAGATATTTCACGCGACCCGGTTGAATCGCGCCAAAAGATTATCGATGGGAAAATTCAGAAATACAAAGCAGAAATATTGGTTACTACGCCCTCGGGTGAGAAAAAATGGATCAGGGACACTTCTATACCATTAATTGATGATAAGACAGGCAAGGCAACCGGTTTAATGGGGATCTTCTTTGATATCAGCGAACACAAACAGACCCTTCTGCAGCTTGAAAAAGCGATGGAGAAAGCAACGGAGAGCGATCGCCTGAAAACTGCGTTCCTGAACAATCTGCCTCATGAAATAAGAACCCCGCTGAATGCCATTGTCGGATTCTCCACTTTGCTTGGAGAACCCGGACAGAATACGGATAACCGGCTGGAGTTCCGGGATATAATAACCCACAGTTCCGACCATCTGCTGGAGATAGTGGACGACGTTGTTGAGATCTCCAAAATCGAAGCAAAGATAGTACGGTTCATAAAGAAGGAGGTAAATATCAACCAGATGCTCCAAAGAGTTTACGACAGATTCAAACCTGCCGCAGATGAAAAGAATATCCTTTTAAGATATGATGCACCGTTTGATGAAAATGGAATAATCATCATTACCGACGGTTACAAGCTGTTCCAGTCACTCAATAACCTGCTGAGCAATGCAGTTAAATTTACGCAGGAGGGAAAAGTTGAATTCGGTTATAGTCTAAAGGGAGACAAGGTCGAATTCTATGTTTCCGATACTGGTATTGGTATCAGTGTTGAGCATCAGCCAAACATCTTCAAACCATTTTATCAGGTTGAGAGCAGCAGCACACAACGGACTGAGGGCACTGGTCTGGGATTATCAATTGCAAAAGCTTATGTGGAGTTGCTGGGTGGTGAAATCTGGTTTAATTCAGAGCCTGGTGAAGGGTCGGTATTCTGTTTTAATATACCCGATACCAAAACTGGGTAAAACAGGTATCAAAACGCCTTTAATAAGCATGTGAAAAAAGTTTATGAAGGTATCCCGGGCACGAGCAGATATTTCAGGAATCGCGATGAAGTTGTTGCAGCTCCCCTTGATCTGGTGCCTGCGGATATGCAGGAAATACATCTTGAGATACTACGTGAGGGGAGATTCTATGCTCTCACTTTCCGAAAACCCTGATATGCAGTTATGAATACAACATATTCCATTTACAATGGTTTAGGTCAACCAGCCTCATTTATCATTAATTCCAGGCATAGCATCCGACTTACCAAGATTCATAAATGGCTAATAATCCGGGATATAATCGGGTGGGACGTTGCTCCATGCACCTCTTTAATATCAACAGCAGCAGAACATTATTATAGGAATATTTGTTAATTTCTATTAAATTTAACTTTCAAAACCATGGATAAACAACTGAAGGAACCTGAATTTCAAAAGATCAGACACTTCAATGTGCATGTTAGAAAACAAAATAAATACTTGATTTTCAGGCGTTCATAGCACTTAAACTTATCATTCATGCTAATAACCATGATAACAGTTAAATCATATATCAGGTTACTCTCGTTAATAACATTTAGTATAATCTGTTTATCCTGCCATAATGACCTCTCTTCATCCAGTGATTTCCTGATCAAAGTTGACAGTATCAATGTCCCGAAGTCAGTTAATTCAGAAACGCCTTTTGATATAGAATTTTTCGGGACTATTGGATTCGATGGATGTACTGAATTTAAAACATTCAATCAAATATATGATAACAATGATATCACTATTGAGGCCTGGGGTACCTACAATAATCAAACGAAGTGTCCCACTGTTATGGTTTCCCTGGATGGTCAGAAGTTAAATTTAACAATTTATTCTCGTGGCGTTTACACGATTTTAATCAGAGAACCTGATAGTTTTTCGATTGTAAGACAAATAACTGTGAATTAAATAATTCCGGCAACGACATTCTCATCTTTCGCAGTGATTTGCCAAACATGGATTTCGTATTAACCGGAGTTTATCCAGCTTTAAGACTGCACTGCAACCCGCTGGAGAAGCTAATCTTTCTATTTCCGGTATTCACCGTAAAATTATTTCAAAGTATTTGTAATGATGGTACTTTTGTATTGAAAATAAAACTTTAATCAATAGATATTAATATATATGAATGAATCGAAGCATAGATTGGTTGCGGCACCGGCTGGGCAGTCCCTGAGCTTTATTGTTACTCCGGAAAACTTTATGTATGTTTGATAAGATTCATGTTAGTATTTATGGACATAAAAAGATCCGTTCACTGAACCAAAAAAATATTTAATTAACTGTCTCAATAAAAATTTATTAAATGAAACTTTTAAAAAATAAAAGAACAATAGTTATAATTCTGGCATTGACGATTATAGTAACCAGTTTAAAATCTCAAACCAGTTTTATCTGGGGTAAACAAATTGGTTCTGATAAAGAGGAATATGCATTGAACCATGTCATTGACAATAACGGAAATATTTATGTCTCCGGCAAAACAAGGGGAATGATGGCGGCAAAGAATTTGGGTCAGAATGATGGATTTATTACAAAGATTGACAGTTCAGGTAGTACACTTTGGACAAGGCAATTTGGATCTGAAGGTGATGAAGACGTTCAATGGTCGGCAATTGATAATAAAGGTTTTGTTTATATTACTGGCTCAACAACCGGTGTTTTAAACAATAAAAATTTTGGTAAAGAGGATATTTTTGTTGTTAAATATGATATGGATGGGAATTTGGAATGGACAAAACAATTTGGAACCGATAGTACTGACATATCTAAGGGGATATGTACAGACAACTCAGGTAATATTTATATCACAGGATATACAACGGGAAAGCTGGGCAAACTATCTTATGGTAAGTCGGATTGTTTTATTATGAAATTAGATAATATGGGAAATCAATTATTTACCTTTCAATTCGGAACACCAGCTGACGATAACAGTTATTCAATAACCACAGGTCCTGATTCAGGGATTTTTATATGTGGTACAACCTGGGGTGATCTTGCCGGCAAAAATAAAGGGTTTACTGATGGATTTACAGGGCAATTCACAGATAAAGGAAATCTGATCAGATATAACCAGTTTGGAACTGATGGCTTTGATATTGCCCTGATTATAAAGGCAGACAATGAGAAAAATATTTACATCGGAGGTACTACCACCGGGAATCTGGGTTCTCAGCAGATAGGTGATGGAGACTGCTTTTTAATGAAAGCCACAGAAAAAGGAGAAATACTCTGGAAAAACCAGTTTGGAACAAAGAACCATGACAGTGTCCGGGGATTAACTTTTAATCCTAAAGTATCGGATGATATTATTATCAGCGGACTTATAAATCTTCCACCCGGAGAAGCATTTATCCGTATGTATAAAAAAGACGGAGGTCTGTTGTGGGAACAAAAGTTTGCAGGGCTAGGTCAGGGTACCGGCACTTCAGGTAAAGATGTAACCATTGATGAAAAAGGCAATATTTATCATATGGGGCTGACAGGTGCTAATCTGTTTGGCTCCTCATCCGGGGGACCGGATGTCTATATTGTTAAACTAAGATCGGATAAAAGCTCTTTAAATAATTAAAATATTTTGTCCAACATCATTAACATTGTGGTGATACTTTTGCAGACTCGCAAAGCGGAAGGAATCGGAGTGTTTTTCTTCACGATTCAATGGACATATTAGAGAAATCATATTTTTAGAAGACAAAAAAGTTTCTTCACATTATCCGATCTGATTTGAAATTTTATTACTTTTAAAGTCTGGTGATGAAGATTATGATTAGCAGTCATAAAAAGCTGATAACTCCTGCCTTGCATTTATATTAAAGGAGTTTTTCATGATCAATCAGAAAGCTATTACAATTACAAAAAAAAATAAGTATAAATAAACTTGAATAACTATGAAAATTATTAATGTATCTGCTCTGGAAATCCTCGATTCAAGAGGGAACCCAACAGTCGAAGCAAATGTAACATTGGAAGATGGAACAAAATCAAGGGCAATGGTACCAAGCGGTGCCTCAACTGGTGAGCGCGAAGCTTGTGAATTGCGTGACGGGGATAAGAAACGCTATGGAGGAAAAGGCGTTTTGAAGGCCGTTGAGAATGTAAATAAAATTATTGCAAAAGAAATTGAAGGAAAAGAAATACACAATCAGCGTGAACTTGACTACCTGATGATAGATCTGGATGGGACAAATAACAAATCAAAGCTTGGCGCTAATGCAATTCTTTCTGTTTCTATGGCATATGCACGTGCGGAAGCCGAGAGTGCAGGAATACCATTGTATCAATATTTAGGAGGGGCAAATGCTCATCTTTTACCGGTTCCCTGCCTGAATATTATTAACGGAGGAAAACATGCAGATAACAATGTTGATTTTCAGGAATTCATGATTGCACCTCATGGAGCCGAATCATTTAGGGAATCCATCAGGATGGGAATAGAGGTTTTCCATACCCTTAAAGCTGTATTAAAAGGCAAAGGATACAGTACCGGTGTTGGTGATGAAGGTGGCTTTGCTCCTGACTTAAAATCAAATGATGAAGCTATTGAAGTAATCCTTGAGGCAATAAATAAGGCAGGATACAAACCGGGGAGTGAAGTAAGTATATGCCTTGACCCTGCAGCAAGTGAGCTTTGGGAAGACGGAAAATATAAACTCTTCAAGAGTACAGGTAAATTCCTGACAAGTGATGAAATGATTAAACTTTGGGAAAACTGGGTTAATCAATATCCGATTGTACTTCTTGAGGACGGGTTGGCTGAAAACGATTGGAATGGTTGGAAAAATCTGACTGATACAATTGGCAGGAAAATTGAAATAGTCGGGGACGATCTCTTCTGTACAAATAAACAAATACTTGCAGAAGGAATTAAGAAAGGAGTTGCAAACTCTGTACTTATAAAGCTTAATCAGATCGGTACAGTCACAGAAACCCTGGAGACAATTGAATTAGCCTATAAGAATAACTATAACGCATTTGTATCCCATCGCAGCGGAGAAACACCAGACAGCTTTATTGCTGACCTTACAGTAGCTGTAAATGCCGGACATTTAAAAACAGGCAGCGGCTGCCGGGGTGAAAGAGTTGAAAAATTCAATCAACTGATGCGTATTGAGCATGAGTTAGGTAAAAGCTCCAGCTTTGCCGGGAAGAAAGCATTTAAAAACGCCTGATTATAAATGAACCCAAAGAACTTCCTGGTTTGATCATAACATCGCACCTGAAGGGAATAAGTCACATCATTTAATAATAAATTGAGTTGGTGTTTAATTTTAAAACTTTTTTTATGGCAACACGCAGAACTTTTATTAAAAAAACCTTATTAGGGGCCGGAGTATTGATGGTCGCTCCTTCATTGGACCTTAAATCGCTAAAAAATTCCGGGATTGAGATCTCATTGGCTGAATGGTCTTTACATAGAGCTCTACAGGCAGGAAAAATCGATCATCTCGATTTTCCTTCAATAGCAAAAAAGGATTATAATATCTCGACGGTGGAATATGTGAATGGTTTTTTCGGAGGAAAGAAAATGGATTTTAAGGAGGCCGGTAAAAATTCGGCTTACCTCACTGAATTGCTGAAAAGAAGCAAAGATGCAGGAGTGTTTAATCATCTTATTATGGTAGATGATGAAGGACCTCTTGCCCTTCCTGATGATAAAGTGAGGTTATTAGCCGTTGATGACCATAAAAAATGGGTTGAGGCTGCAAAATTTTTAGGCTGCTTAACAGTACGTGTGAATCTTCATGGCGACGGATCACCCGATGCAAAGAAAACTGCCTCAATTGATTCTCTTAGCCGTCTTGGTGATTTTGCAAAGCCAATGCATATCAATATTGTTGTTGAAAATCACGGCCACGAATCATCCAATGGAGCCTGGGTGGCAGATGTAATGAAACAGGTAAACCGTTCTAATGTAGGCACGCTTCCTGATTTTGGTAATTTTTGCCTCTCCCAGGATTGGGGAAGTACACAGGATGAATGTAAGGATTATTATGACAGGTACCAGGGTGTTAAAGAAATGTTACCTTTTGCCAAAGGGGTAAGTGCAAAGACCTATGACTTCGACAGCAACGGGGAACAGCCAAAGATGGACTATAAACGATTGATTGATATTGTAAAAGCATCAGGCTTCAAAGGATATATTGGAGTTGAATTTGAAGGTAACACGCAACCTGAAGAAGAAGGTATCCGTAAAACAAAACTGCTTCTCGAAAAATATTTGTAAAATTTCTGCTCATCAGGATTTTCGGAAATTTCATTATCAGCTTATACAATTAACCAGTATTGTATGGGCCAGGTGGTGTTATTTTCATTTGTTATGATTAAAATAGTCTTAATTTGGCCCTGGTTGCGAGAATGAGCATCGGCTATCACATTCGGCTCTTAATTCCAATTGTTAATAATTATTAATATTTATTAACGAACAATCATTACTTTTTGTAATGAAGTTTTAAGCCATATCTTTGTTGACAATTTTGTCAAACGTTATTGTCAAAGATGCCGATTAAGGACTGTCATACCGAAAAACTGATCATCGATACTGCAATGAGGGTATTCTTTACTGAAGGAAGAATATATGCAACATCACAAGATATTGCAGATGCTGCAGGTGTCAACAGAACTCTGATTAACTATTATTTTCGCTCAAAAAAGGCCCTGTTTACAACGGTTATAAATACGGCACGGGAAGAGTTTAGAGGCAATGCAGATTCTATCTTATCATCCGATTTGCCCTTCAGGGAAAAGACTGAGAAATTTATCGATGATTTTATGAACAATCTGATTAAGTATCCTTATCTGGAATCATTTATTACAGTTGATATAATACAGCACCGATTAAAGAAAAATGCATATCCCGGTTTTAGTGAAAAAAGTCCGGCTCCCATTCGTCAATACCTTAAAGTAATTGAAAATGAGATGGAAGCAGGAAGAATTCCAAAAAGTACTCCGGTCCACTTTATGATGAATCTGTTCTCACTTATGATCTACCCCTTAATAATGAAACCAATACAGATGAATCTTTTAGATCTCAATGAAACAGAGTATAATAACGTATTAAACCAACGAAAACAGATAATTCTGGATACAATTTTCCCGGTTAAAAGCTTAAAATAATAAAACATAACAATACACACTTTTAAATTAATAAATAGAATTAAATGAGAACTTCTTTATTGATGATTTGTTTCATGGCAATTGTTTTTGTGTCATGCAGCCATAATAAACAAAATGTTACTGGTGGTAAAATAGTTAAGGACTATGCTGTGCTTACAATGGTTCCTAAATCAGTTACTGTCCATCAGGATTTTCCGGCCACAATCAAGGGACAGCGTGTGATAGAAATCAGGCCTATGATAAATGGATATTTGCAAGAGATTTATGTCAACGAAGGAGATCATGTAAAGAAAGGTCAGCTTCTTTTTAAGATAAATAATCCGCAATATGAGCAGGAAGTATCAACAGCCAAAGCAAGTATTAATAGTGCAGTTGCAAATGTAAATTCTGCCAAGATGGAAATTGAGAAAGTCAGGCCCTTAGTTGAAAAACAGATAGTAAGTGACTTCCGTTTACAATCTGCAGAACTAACGCTTCAGACAAAAGAAGCTTCTCTTGAACAGGCAAAGGTTGCGCTTGCAAATGCTGAGACAAACCTTAGCTATACTATACTCAGAAGCCCTCAGGAAGGAATCATTGGAATGATCCCTTATAAAACAGGAGCCCTTGTAGGCAGCAATAGTTCAGAGGCATTGACAACCCTTTCGGATATAAGTGAGGTCATTGCATATTTTTCATGGAACGAGAAACAGCTTCTCGATCTGCTATCTGATTCTCATGGAGTTACAATAGAAGAAAAAATGAAAAATATACCACCGGCAACTCTTATTCTTTCTAACTCTGCTAAATACCCTTTGAAAGGCAGAGTTGAGATGGCCAGCGGACTTATAACAACAGAGACCGGCTCTGCTACCTTCAAAGCCGTTTTCGCAAATCCTGAAGGTCTAATAAGAAGTGGTTCGAGTGCAACAATCAGTATACCTGAGGTTAAAGACAGCGTTTTAATTGTGCCCCAGAGTGCAACCTATGAATTACAGAATAAACGTTTCATATTTATTGTAGGTCTGGATAATAAAGTGACTGCTGTTCCTATTATCTCATCTCCAAGTGATGACGGACAATATTTCTTTGTTTCAGATGGTCTGAAAGCCGGGGATAGAGTTGTAATCGAAGGAGTCAGTTCTCTGAAAGATGGCACCATAATAAATCCAAAAGAGACAAATGCCGTAAGTTTCTACGACAAAATTAACTAGTTGATTTTACAGAAAAAGAAAACAGATGTTTAAGAGATTTATAGAACGCCCTGTTCTAAGTACAGTCATTTCAATCATTATTGTAATGATTGGATTACTTGGCCTTATAAAATTGCCTGTTGAACAATATCCTGACATTGCTCCTCCAACAGTTCGCGTTTCGGCAAATTATGCCGGCGCTAATGCTGAAGTTGTTCTGAATAGTGTTATTATTCCTCTCGAAGAGCAGATTAACGGAGTAGAAGGGATGACATATATGACATCGAGCGCCACAAATGATGGTATGGGTTCAATCAATGTCTTTTTCAAAGTTGGAGCCAATCCAAATATGGCTGCCGTGGATGTACAGAACAGAGTCTCATCAGCTTCCGGTATACTACCTGCGGAAGTTACACGGGCAGGTGTTTCTGTAAGAAAACAAATGGGTGGTATGCTCCTCATTTCAGCTCTTTATAGTGATAATCCGGCATACGATAAGATCTTCCTGCAGAACTACGCTGAAATAAACCTTGTCCCAAAACTGCAAAGGGTAAATGGCGTAGGCAGTGCGGGTGCATTTGGATCGATGACTTATTCAATGCGTATCTGGCTTAAACCGGATATCATGTCAGTATACGGGCTTGTACCGGCCGATGTTGTTTCAGCGTTAAACGACCAGAGTATTGAAGCAGCTCCCGGGAAATTCGGAGAACAGGGAGACCAGAGCTTCCAGTATGTGATCAGGTTTACAGGAAAACTGAAAACTGTCGAAGAGTTTGAAAACGTGATTATTAAGTCTCAGGCAAATGGCCAATTTCTCAGGCTGAAAGATGTGGCCAGGGTAGATTTAGGTGCTCTGTCATACAACAGCGACATGTTAGTAAACGGCAAACCTGCAACAAACATTGCCGTGAGTCAGACACCGGGATCAAACGCCAGGGATGTGATCAAGGAGTCGCTTAAAGTACTTGATGAAGCTGCCAAATCGTTCCCTCAGGGAGTACATTATAGCAATATGGTCAATGCCAATAAGTTCCTGGATGCATCGATTGAGAAGATAATAAGAACGCTCCTGGAAGCTTTTTTACTGGTATTCATTGTTGTATATCTGTTCCTTCAGGATTTCCGTTCCACGCTTATCCCAGCCATCTCCGTACCGGTTGCTATAATCGGAACATTCTTCTTTTTATATGTGTTTAACTTCAGTATAAATCTGCTTACACTATTTGCCATGCTTCTTGCAATAGGTATTGTAGTTGACGATGCCATTGTGGTGGTGGAGGCTGTTCATGCCAAGCTGGACCAGGGATATACTTCTGCGCGAAAAGCATCAATAGATGCAATGAGTGAAATATCGGTTGCTATCATTTCTATAACACTCGTAATGGCTTCAGTATTTATTCCGGTAACATTTATTTCGGGTTCATCGGGTGTCTTTTTTAAACAGTTTGGAGTAACACTTGCAATTGCAATTATCATTTCCGCTGTTAATGCTCTTACGCTCAGTCCGGCACTCGCTGCAATATTCCTGAAACCCAAAAACAAAGAGATCAAAAAACAAGGAGGAATACAGCAATTCTATTCACTGTTTAATGCGGGGTTCAATGCCGGCAGGGAAAAGTATATTCACTATGTAACATTCTTATCCACAAAAAAATGGATCGTAATAGGAGCGGTTGTCCTGTTTACCAGCGGACTTTACCTGCTTATGAAAACCACCCCTTCAGGCTTTGTTCCTGAAGAAGATATGGGAACAATTTTTGTGAATGTCAGCCTTCCTCCGGCCTCTTCATTGGAACGTACAACAGTTATATCAAACCAGGTCGACAGTATTGCTCGTACCATACCGCAAGTGAATAACGTATTACGTATGTCGGGGCAGAACATGATGGCCGGAGCTGGCAGCTCTTATGCTATGGTCATACTTGAACTTAAGAAATGGCAGGAAAGAAAAGGGGTCAGTAATAAGGATGTTATTGAATCATTATTTAAAAAAACATCCGGTATCAGGGATGCTATTATTATGCCATTTTCACTACCTACTATAATGGGATTCGGCATAAGCGGAGGTTTTTCATTTGAATTGCAGGACAAAGGAGGCCATACCATTACACAGTTCTATAAGGTGGCCCAGGAATTTTTAGCTGCCTTAAATAAACGGCCTGAAATTCAGTTTGCTACCACTACATTTAATCCGAATTTTCCGCAGTATCTCCTGAGCGTAAATGTTCCAAAGATCAAAGAGGCTGGCTTGAATGTGAGTGATGTGATGAATGCTATGCAAGGGTACTTTGGTGGAATATATGTAGACAACTTCAATCAGTTTGGTAAGCAGTATCGTATTATGATTCAGTCTGATGCAGCTTACCGGGCAAATGAGGAAGGACTGAACAAAGTATATGTCCGTACCGGAATTAATAAAATGGCTCCGATAACTGAGTTTATTACGCTTACCAAAACATATGGACCTGAAAGTATTTCAAGATTTAATTTGTTTACTTCAATGTCTGTAAATGGGTCTCCTAATAAAGGGGTTGGTTCCGGTCAGGCGATCCAGGCAATAGAGGCAGTGGCTGCTCAGACTCTGCCGGCGGGTTACGGTTATGAGTTTTCAGGAATCAGTCGAGAAGAACAGAGCAGCGGAACACAGGCAATATATGTTTTTATACTGAGCCTTCTTTTTGTTTACTTCCTGTTAAGTGCATTATATGAGAGTTATCTTCTGCCATTCGCAGTATTGCTTTCATTACCGGTTGGTCTTACAGGAACTTTTGTATTTGCAAAGATTTTTGGCGTAGACAACAATATTTACATGCAGATTTCACTGATAATGCTTATAGGGCTCCTCGCCAAAAACGCAATTCTTATCGTAGAATTTGCATCAACACGAAGAGAACATGGAATGACTATAGTAAAAGCTGCCACAGAAGGTGCCAAAGCCCGTTTAAGGCCTATTTTAATGACATCACTTGCATTTATCTTTGGTATACTGCCATTGATGTTCGCCACAGGTGCCGGGGCAAATGGTAATAGATCAATCGGTACATCCGCTGTCGGAGGAATGCTTTTTGGTACCTTATTTGGCATCCTGGTAATACCTGTTTTATTCATTATTTTCCAGACTTTGCAGGAAAAAGCAAGCGGGGAAAAAATTTCCACTGATGATTCAAATAAAGAAATAATTACTGCACAAAATTGATTATTATGTATTTACAAAATATCATCAAATCTAAGATTTCTTTCATCTGTTTATCGCTATTGATATTTTTTCTGAGTTCCTGCAAGATTCTCCAGCCATATAAACAACCAGATATTGTATCAGAAGAAAAACTATTCAGAGAGCTGGCTGTTAATGACAGTACAAATATTGCCGATATCCCCTGGAAGAGTCTGTTCACTGACAAACTTTTGCAAAATCTGATCGAAGAAGCAATCAATAATAACCCGGATTTACAGATAGCAATAACACGCATGAAAAAAGCAGAAGCTAATTTAAAACAAAGCAAAGCTTCTCTTTTTCCAACGCTTAATGCCTTTGCAGATGCTTCATTTCAAAGTAATAATTCAATCATCCCCGGGGTACCTGCATCATATCAGTTATATGGAGTGACCAGTTGGGAAGCGGATATATGGGGAAGGTTAAGAAGCGCTAAACGTGCTAATCTTGCTTTATTTCTGGAAAGCGAAGCCTACAAGAGAGCCGTGCAAACCCAGCTTATTGCAAATGTTGCAGATAGTTATTATACATTAATGGCTTATGATGCAAAACTCCGGGTTACAGAAAAGACTATTGAAAACCGGAATTCAGATGTTGAAACCATGAAAATGATGAAAGACAATGATCTGGTTACAGGAGCTGACCTGGTTCAGAGTCAGGCCAACATGTATTCTGCAAAGGTCACAATTCCGGAAATTAAACAGAGCATTTATGAAACAGAAAATGCTCTGAGTGTATTGTTGGGACGAAATCCCGGTCCCATAACCAGGGGATCACTTGATGAACAGGAAATTTCTCCCGATCTTAAAACCGGGATCCCAGCTCAATTGCTTGCCAATCGTCCCGATGTACAGGAAGCTGAGTATCAATTCAGATATGGTTTTGAGATGACAAATGTGGCACGAAAATATTTCTATCCCTCGCTTACTATTTCTGCTACAGGTGGCATTACTTCAACTGACTTATCTAAATTGTTCAATGCTTCTTCAGTATTTTGGAATCTTGTAGGAGGTTTGACCCAGCCAATATTAAATCAGGGACAAAATAAGCAGCGCCTCAGGATAGCCCAGGCTAATCAGCAAGAATATCTTATTGCTTTTAAACAGACAGTTTTAACAGCGGGACAGGAAGTCGCTAATGCTATGCATGGATATCAGAGTGCATCTGAAAAAATAACATTAAGGGCTAGTCAGATAGATTACCTTGAGAAATCCGTTAATTATACAATGGAGCTTCTTAAATACACATCTTCAACTAACTATACCGATGTATTAACCTCGGAGGTGAATCTGTTATCGGCGCAACTCAATAGTATAAATGATAAACTGCAGCAACTTCAGGCTGTATTATCATTGTATCAGAGTCTTGGAGGTGGATGGAAGCAATAATTTGAAAAAGCCTGAGCAAGCATTACTCTCTGTCCCCTGCATGAAAACCATGCGGCACATTCGGGTCATCAATTAATTACGGTGCGTTGAGATAAACATGTAAATCCGTGTAGATTCCTGGTCGGTATTGTTATTGCTTTATCTTTGAAGAAAAATTGTAAACTGAAATACCATGATCATG
>OCZT010003058.1_pt1 | contig 17194 bp, 10 predicted proteins | sample 1539031 | NCBI WGS metagenome assembly OCZT01 (sample SAMEA3539308, study PRJEB22396) | soil metagenome | biome: tundra; feature: field; material: soil | place: USA | collected 2010-05 | depth 0.15 m | reverse complement strand
CGGTCAACATCACCGGCAACGACTGGCACCCAGAGTGGAACTACCGCATCACTCCGACCGACCACTCACCGTAACCAGACCCACAGTTATTGATCCGCGAGCCCTTAACCACGATCGGCTGCACAGCTCCCTCGGCGACATCCCCCCGGTCGAGTTCGAAGACAACCATCACGCCGCCGCGATCGTGGTCTCTCCCACCAACGGGCTGACAACCAGGCGTCTCGCGACGGTCGGCGCCGATTTCGTCGCTCCGACCCAAGGTCGCTTCCTCCCGCGCGCTCGTTGCTCCAACCGGGGTCCGCTCAGGCCGCGCCAACAGCTGTCAACAGACCAAGCACAGCGTGTGGCCTCTCCGAGATACGGTTGAGGAACATACTCGCTGAATAGAACAATTCAACTACCAACAACAACAACGACCCATCCCACGTAACCCAGTCTCCGTCAAACCCGGTCCACCTCAGACAGCGCACTTCGCGCCGCCGTGTGGGAGCTCATGCGGCCGATGCTCTCGCCCGCGCTCGTCGAGCTCAACCGCGACGCGTTCGTCGTCAACGAGAGCCCGGAGACGACCGTCGACCTCGACGGCCACCGCGCGGCGTCCGACCTCGACGAACTCGCACTAGACAACGAGCCGGACGCCGAGGCAGCGTAGGACCCCGTCTCTTCGCCTGCCGTCCTCCCGCCGGGGCCACCCAGTCCGGGCGGGAGGACCGCGGTCGCATGAACTCGCCGCCACCCCTTTTTTCGCGTGGGGTCGATCCAGCACGTGAGGTAGGCACGCGAGCCACGCCGCTACCGCCTCACGAAGCATCGTTCGCGAGCAAGGCGGCGAGTGCATCCCGCGTGGCCTTCGCGAGCGATGCTTCCGCGCCGAGAGCCCTCGTCACGTCCTCCGACAACCGTCGTAGCTGCTCGACTGCCTGTGTGATACGCCCGCTTCTCGCGATGACGCCCGCGAGCTTGTACCGCGTGGCAAAGACCATTGGCGCATCGGAGCCCTCAACCCGGGTCTGAGCCTCGATGAGCTCGACCAGTTGCTCAGCGGCTTCGGCCATACGACCGTCGTCTGCGAGGGTGTGTGCGAGGACGTCTCGTGTCTGTAGCGCTTCCGGCGCGTCCAGGCCGAACACCCGGGCCTGTGCATCAAGTAGATTGTGGTATTCCTGGATACCTTCGTTCACTCTCCCGTCCCTCACTAGATAATACGCGAGGTTCGTGCGGGGGAGTAGCGCCGCGCGATCATCCTGGCTCAGTACGCGACGATGGTCGTCAAGCAGCTTTTCAAACTGCGCGATCGCCTCCTTAACATCACCGTTCATAGCGACGCAGGAGGCGAGGTTGCTGCGCGCGAACAGTGTCTTCGGCGCGTTGGGACCGAGGACGCGGGTGCATGCATCTACGAGGCGGTGAAACTCAGCGAGTGCTTCGGTCACCTGCCCGCTCTTGGCGAGCCACTCCGCCAGGTTGGTTCGATTGGCGAGGACGTCCGGATCGTCGGGCCCGAATGCGGCAGACTGCGCTCGAAGCACCTGCTGGAGCTCCCTGCTGGCTTCGTTCAGTTGCCCCTTTTGAGAGAGCCAGAAGGCGAGATTACTCCACGTGGTCAGCGTCGATCGTGCATCGGACCCACACACACGACGCTCGTCCGCCAGCAGCTGGCGCATCTGTTCAATCGCTTCCTCGATCCGACCGGCCTGACCCGTCCACCCTGCGATGTGACCTCGGGTAGTTAGGGTTGCTGGAGAATCGTGGCCCAGAACTCGGGCCTGGTCCTCGAGGAGTCGGTGGAGCTGGTCCAGAGCGGTGCCCACATCACCCATCTGACCGATGAGGTCAGCCAGGTTGCTTCTGGTGGCCAGGGTGGCTGGGGCGTCGGGTCCCAGTACTCGGTTTTCGTCGTCGAGCAGCGACTGGAATTGCTCGATAGCGTCCTGCACGCGTCCCGCTTCGCGGAGTAAAGACGCCAGGTTGTCCCGCGTCGTGAGCGTATCGGGCGCGTCGGTGCCCAAGACGCGCGCCTGGTCGTCGCGCAGAAGTAGATTAAGCTCGATCGCCTCGTTGACGTCTCCGCGTTCGCCAACAAAGTGGGCGAGCCCGCTGCGTACTGTGAGCGTGTCCCGTGCGTCGGGGCCCAGCACCCGTGTTAGGTCGTTGAGCAACTTCCTGTACTGCTCGATCGCCTCCGTGACCCTGCCGGACTCTCCGAGATAGCGTGTCAGATTGCTGCGTGTGATCAGTGTGGTCGGCGCGTCAGCGCCCAGGATTCGCGTTTGATCGTCGAGCAGCCGCTGGAATTGATCGATCGCCTCCGCTACGCGGCCCGTCTCTCCCAACCATCCAGCGATGTTGTTTCGTGTGACCAGCGTGCCCGGCGCGTCGGTGCCCAAGACGCGCATCTGGTCATCAAGCAGGAGTTGGAAATTGTCGATGGCGTCCGACGTACGTCCGACTCCTGCGAGACAAGCGGCCTCTAACGCTCGCAACGCGGAGGTTTCGTCGATTCCGCAGGTAGAATCGCGTAGAGCACGTTGACAGATCTCGATGGCGAGGTGGAGCTCTGTCGACCCTCCCAGCATCAAGCACTGACCGCAGACCCTGCTGGCTGCCTGCGCTGCGTGTTCGTTCCATGCGACGAGACCCTCTGAGGCGAGCGCGACTAGCAACCGGTCTCTGTTGATCGCACGCTCACCGGTCGTCTGTTGGTCGTCGATGGTCAGCGCGCTGGCGACCTCTCCGGCCGCCCTGCGTAGCTCGAGCTGTTCTTCCGGCCGGTACTCGTCCCGGAGGGCGTTTGCGGCGATCTCATGTTGGACGGGGTCGTGGAACCGTTGCAGCCACTCGTCGACTGTGCGCACCCAAGCGTAGGCATCACGTGCGTCGCGCATGTAGTCCGCCAGCTCCGGAAGATCTTCAGCGAGCCACTTCACTCGCTCAACTGCCATGCTCATCAGCTCCGGATCCCACCGCAGGTCACCGAATCCGATCTGGCTGCTGACTGAGCCTGGCGTTAGCTGGCTTGCGACCGAGAGCGCCCGCCGGAGCGGTTCGGGAAGCTCTCCCCACAGCTGTCTAAACAGGTCATCTACCTCGTGCGGGAGGTTGGCTACTACGTCCGCCGGGATAGAGCCCGTCGCTGCGCTACGCCGAACGACGCGAGTCTGACACGCGAGCTGGAGCGAGTAGGGGTTCGGAAAGCGTTCTGCTAGGCGATCCCGACTCGTCGCGTCGACTGCGGGGAGTACCGCGTCGACGATCTTGCCGAGATCTTCGCGCGAGAGGTCGGCGACCTCTGTCTCGCACAGAACCCGACGTCGATGGTCCTCCTCGACCCGCTCTAGCAGCCTGTGCGCGGCACGATGCGGCTGATCGATCATGCCGCGCCACGAGGTCGTCAGCACGAAGACCGGAGCGGACTTGGCGGCGAGCACTCGCGCGACGAGCTCGATCAGGGCCTCGTCGGCCTCGTGGATATCCTCGATCACGATCAGCAGCGGAATTCCGAACGAAGCGAAGCGCTCTAACTGCGGTGCCACGTCCCCGACGAGATCAGACCTCGGCTCGCCTTTGGTTCTCGCGTCGTCGTCGACTCGACGTTGACGTTCAGCCCTCGCGTGCCCAATCCCCCATTTGCCAAGGAGCACCAGCAGACCTATCCCCGGAACCGCGACGCTTGCGAGCGACGCCGCCGCACCAACCGCGTCGCCGATGGCGGCTTCCGAGACCTCGCTCTTGCGCCTCTGGAACGCATCCTTCAATCTCGTGCTGCCGGAGCTGAGCTCGCGAAACCGCCGCTCGATCGCGTCACGCCGCTCGTCGAATCGCTCCAGGTCATGGACGAGCGCGTTGAGCGGTGTGCCGTCGCGCAACGAGCACGAGATCCCCCACCAGAACCACGAGGGCAGCGCGTCGTCGGAGGCTTTCGCCAGCGCAGGGTGCACCCTCTTGCGCTGAACGTTGACGCTCTCCTCGGCCGGCGTCAGGATCGACGGCGGCCAGTAGCGCGGCTCTGGCTGCAGCGCCGCAAGGCGTGCGTAGAACTCCTGCACGACTCGCGTCTTACCCCACCCCGTATTCGCCTCCAAGGACAACCACGACGGGACCTGTCGCGAGCAGACGGCTTCGAACTCAGCGACGAGATCGTCGACCAGCTCCCGATGACCCTCACCAACAAACGGGACCGACACGAGCCTCCAGCGATAATCATCGCACCCACGCGGTGCGCATCAGCGTAACCAACCAGGCACCTGCGCCCTGCACAGTAGCCGCGAGCCCCGGGTAATTGTGCAATGGCAGCACTCCAGGCGGAGCCCGATACGCTCGCAGCCACCGCCAAGAGCAGGGAGCTCAAGATGTAGATCATGGGAGTCGTCGGGATCGCGCCCGCACGGGTCGCTAACCCGTACGTCCACGAGCGCGGCCGGGACTTCGCGAGCGGGATCTGAACGCGCGCAGCTGAGACACGCGGTTCCTCGAAGCGTGGTTCTGCGTCCCGCGCGCTCCGGAGGCGTCAGCATCGCGGTGCTCCGTGCTGGCGGGACGCGAACTCGCCGGGGAATCCCGTCCGGCCGTACGCGACGACGGCGGCCCCGGTAGGTTCCTGGCCCCCGGACCGTTACAGAACAAGATGACGCATATCGTGCGCACGATGACGACCACCAGCCAGCGCTCTGGCGCACCCCATCTTCGCTGGCCAGCGGATCGCCCAGGCTCGACCGCTGCCCCGAGCGTCATTCCCCCTTGCGCGCGTAACGGCGCCGCCGGCGTGGCCAGTCGGGGCGCACCTGAGCCGCGGATCCCGGGCGTTTGCTTGCCTGAGCCGAGACGGGGCCCCGCCGGCTGCGGAGAACGCAGCGGAGGATCGGATCATCCAGCCCGGCGACAAGCAATCCGAGTCCGGCATCGCGCGAGCCGCGGTCGACGCAGCCGTTGCACAGGCGGAAGCGAATAGCGGCGTCGGTTTCCTCGCGCCGGTTCGTAGCAGAACTTACGTCGCCCGCCTGTGCCTCGATTTAGCCGAATCGCCGGGGATTGCTCAAAGCATTTGACCCGGTCTTGCTTGCTCGTCGACGGACCTCGGCACGGACTGGGAGCTAGGCTAAGCGCTCCCCTCAACTGGACGGCGACGCTCGCGGGACCGGGCCTGGCCGACATCGCGCATCGGGATTCTCCGGCCCGGGACCAGCGCCGCGGATCGTTGCTATACAAGTGAGGCTGGAAATTGGTGCGGCCGGCAACAGTGCGGACGGAGGCGACTGGCTTGGGGCAGACAAACCCTGAGCGCGCGAGCGGCGCGCTCTCCAACACTCGGGCGGTGGCCATTTCGGTAGCCGGCGCGATCTGCGCAATCGGGATGTGCGTCGGCGCGCTCGGACCATGGGCGCGCACGCCCGTGATCTCCTTCAGCGGCTGGGCCGGGATCGGGCTCCCGCTGGTCGTGCTGGCGTTCATCGCGCTCGCCATTCAGATCCTTCACGCGTTCTTACCGCGGCGAACCTGGCAGGTGATCTGCCTGCTTCTCGGAGGGTTGAGCCTAGTCTGTGCGATCGTCCTCGCGATCCTCGAGGCGGTGCTCTCCCACGCCGGCAGCCTGCTCGCCTTCCTGATCGCGCGAGGTGCCCACAAGGATTTGATTGCCAGCCACCCCGTTTCGCTCGGATGGGGTATCCCGGTCCTTGCGGCCGCTTCGTTCCTGCTGATGATCGTCAGCATCGTCGGTCTGTTCGGTCGCTTCCCGGAGCCGGCCTTCTCGCGTCTCAGGTCGAGGCGACAGCTCCAGCCGACCGAGCCGGATGTGCCTCCGATGCCAGGATCTGAGCCCGATCCCTTTGACTATTGACAATGACCGATCCTTGACACTGACCGATCCATGGGCTGACGATGAGAGCGGGGAGGTTGCCGTCGTCCGGCCAGCGCGCGAGGATCCCGGATCGCCGCGTTGGATGCTGGTCCTCGCCGCGATTGCACTCGTCCTGAGCGCGGCGAGCTTCGCTCTTGGTGCTGGCGTCGGCGTCAACGCAGCGGGGTATGTGCTGGCCTCCGCTGTGGCGGCGACGCTCGTTGCACTGTTCCGGCGCTTTTCTGTGCGACGCTTTGCTCTTGCAGGGGTCCCGACTTCCACATCGGATGACCTCGCCGCCGCCGTACTGCTTGGATTCGGATTCCTGGTCGCTGCCATTCACGCATACCTGATCGCTCGCCACTACGGATGAAGCGCGCACTCCTAGCATTGCCTGTCGCGCTCGCGGTCATCTGCGCAGCCACGGGATTCGCCCGCGCCGAGGGGCCCGGGACCACTCCTCCAGCCGCCGTCACGCTGTCACGGTGCTTGGAGAACTCGAACCGACTGCTCGTGCTCGTTCTGATGGACGAATCTGGAAGCCTCGGAGGCTACGGTGGCCCCGCCACCGACCCGCTGAACCAGCGCGTCGACGGGATCCGGGCGGCGCTGACTGGGCTTGCCCGGCTAGCGGCCACGCCGATCGACGGACGCCACATCTCGGTTCAGGCGCTCATGACCGGGTTCTCCACCAGTGTCGACGGAAACCCGGCCACCGGCTCCTGGAATTGGGAGCCCCTGTCCGAGGGCAGCCTCCCGTCGTTGTTGTCGCAGGCCGGCGCGTACGCGGCTCGGAACACCGGGCGGGACACCGACTTCGGATCGGCGCTGCTCACCGCGCGGGCCTTGTTGGCGCAGCGCGCGGCGGAGATGACCCGGACCGGCGGGAGCGAGCCGTGCAAGGCACTCATCTGGTTCACCGATGGCCAGTACAGCATCGAGGATCGGACGGACCCAGCCGCGGCAAGCCTGCCGAAGACCCTCAGTTACGCGCCCGGCGTGCGCCTCGACCAACCCGGCGGCGGAAACGAGGCGGTCCAGGCTGGAGTCCGCTTTCTCTGCCGAGCGGAAGGGTTGATGGACGGGATCGAGAGCGATGGGGTCGTCAAGTTCACGGTCGGGCTCTCGGTGCAGATGACCCAAGCCGCCAGTGACTTCCTCGGTGCTGCCACCACAGGCAGCGCAGGGGGGACCACCTGCGGCTCTCGCCTCAGTCCGGCCATTGGCGAGTACCTCGACGTGAAGGACGCGTCTCAGCTGTTCTTCGCGTTCGCGAACCTCCTCGGCGGCCCGGTAGCTCCCCCCCGCCCCGGCACGATCTGCCCGGTGCAGCCCTGCACGCGCGGATCCTCAGGCTTCGTGACGGTGCCCTACCTGCATGGGTTCCTGATCGAGGCGACAACCGGGACCGACGGGATCGTGATCGTGCTCCGCGCTCCCGACGGCTCCCGGATCAAGCTCAGCCCCGGCGCGCCTGCGACCCAGGAGCTCGCCGGCACGACGATCAGACAGACGTGGGTGTCCGGTCGCGCGGCGGAAGTCGAAGGCCAGTTCTCGCCATCGAGTTCGCGCTGGGTTGGAGACTGGTCCTACTACTTCGTCGACCCGGCCGGCCCCAGCTCGGCGGCCGTGCCGCTCTCGAGCGTCGAGCTGTTCGCCGACCTCAAACCCGAGCTCGCTGGTCGGACCTCGGTACTGCTCGGAGCGCCGACGCCGATCACGCTGGAGCTGACCGATTCCCAGGGCCAGGTGGTGGCCACGGGCCCGTTGGCGTCCGCCGCGTCATTGGCGGCCAGCGTCACCGACCCCACCCTGGCCGTGACCAGCGCGCTGCACATGCGGCACTCGCCAGACGAGCTCTACCACGCGACGTTGTCCTTGCCGCCCAGCTCCGAAGCCGGCCAGGTGCAGCTCGACACGACTCTGCACTTCGCCAACCCAGGCCTAGCGCCGATCGCGCCGGTGACCAGGTCGTTCCTCCTCCCCACGCGCCTGCCCGCCGCCGAGGGATATCCCAGCATCGCCCCGCTTGAGCTGCAGCTGCCTTCAATCTCTGGCACAGGCACAACCCACGGGACCCTCACGGTGAGCGCCAGCCCCGACGCTGCCGGGTGTGTATGGATCCGCGCTCCCTCGATCAGCTTGCCTGGGCCCAGCGGCAGCATCGCCTACGGCTCTGAACCGACCGCCAATAGCCCGAGTAACTGCCTGCACGTGGCCGCAGGGCAATCCCGGCAGCTCGTGATCACGTTCCGATCCCAGCGGTCCGTCACCGGCAGCGCACATGCGGTGCTGCCGGTGGTACTCGAGAGCGGAATCACGCGAGGTGCGCGCACCATCCAGATTCCGGTCGGCTTTGATTTGTATCCGGCGCCGAACGTCGCCAAACGCTGGGCGATCATCGTCGGCCTCACGCTGCTCGGCCTGAGCTTGCCGCTGCTGGTCTTGTGGTTGCTGAACTACGCCTCCGGGCGCATCACCCCGCCGCAGCGGCTGCTGGCCCTCACGCAGCCTGTCCGATCCCCCGCATCCGATGATCTGGCTCGCATCGATGGGCAACCCCTGCAATGGGAGTACGAGCGCTTCGACCTCATGGAGAAGGGCGGGAGCCCGCGCCCCCGCCGCCGGCTCAGAGTGGGTGACTTCGAAGTCAGGGCGATCCCGGCTCGCAGGCTGGCCGACTTGTTCCGCGGGCCGTTCGCGGTCGCCACCAGCGCCGACACTGAGATCCTCACCGGCCCCGCGCGATCCTCGAGCCGCGCCATCCGCCCGCAGGAACAAGAGGTTCCGCTGGCGCTGGTGGGCACCTGGCTGTTCCGCCCGAGCTCCCTGCGCTACGACAACGAACAGGCGAGGAGGCCCACCGTCGAGGGCCAGCTCACGATGGTGATCGCCGACGGCGACGAGGACTTCAGACACGGAAAGCACCTTCTCGAGGACGCCGGTGCAACGCTCGCCGAGCACAGCTGGCGAGCGCGGCGCGAGCGATCCGACGGCCGCTTGCTCCACCGGCTGGCGTCATACCTCCAGCGCTTGCGCCGCGCAGACGAATCCAATGAACCCACGGATGGCCACGAGCGAGTAAAGGTTCCAACTGGCGGCGCGACCAATCCAGACGATCCCAACGAGTACTAACAAGCGACCACGGTGGTGTGAGACATGCTGCAGAAATTCCTGATGATCGGCGTCGGAGGCTCCGGCGGAACGACGCTCCGGTACGTGTGGCGGGAGCTCGATCGCCGGCTACGAAGCGTGAGATGGGAAGATCCGATGCCGCAGGGCTGGCAGTTCCTCCACATCGATGTACCCGAGAACGTCGACGTGATCGCTGGCGACGTACCTGCTGACGTGGGCCCGAATCACCACTACCTGGGGCTCGCCCAGGCCCCGCAGGAGTACGCGTACTACGACAGCGAGCTCGTCAGCAAGTCAGCGCTCCTCCCGAGCCTCGCAGGCTGGCGACCGGATCCCAGGCTCGACTACACGAATCCCTACCTCGGTGCCGGACAGCGGCGCGTGGTTGGACGGATCGTCACCCTCACTCAGCTCGACAGGGTCAAGCAGGCCATTACCGCCGCGGTACGGACGATGACGACCGACGAGGCAGACGCGCAGCTGCTGGCGCTGGGCCGCAAGCTCGGAGCCGACACGATTCCGGTCGAACCGACCGCCGTCGTGATCTCGTCGATGGGCGGGGGCGCCGGCTCCGGGGCGTTCCTCGACGTGATCGAGACCCTGCGCTCAAACGCGGCGCAGGGGGCGCAGTGGGCCAACACCGAGCTACTCACGGTCCTCTATGCCGCCGACGTGTTCTACGACCTCGACGAGGAGCTGCGTGTCGGCGTAGAGCCGAACAGCCTGGCGGCGCTGGCCGAGCTGCTGGCCGCGACCGAGCATGAAGGTCCGATCCCCGAGCCCGAGCAGCACCTGCTGGCCGCCGGCGCCGGCAGCCACCGCATCGTCGGGCGGCGGGCGGGCCAGCACACGTTCATGGTCGGCAGCAAGAACAACTCCGTCTCGCTCGACAGCTCGCTGCACGTGTTCCGCAGTGTCGGCAAGGCGCTGGCCACGTTCATGATCGACCCGCACGTCCAGCAGGAGCTCAGACGATTCGTGATCACAAACACCAACGGTCGTCCGTGTGCGCAGACGTTCACTCTGGCCGACGCCGGTCGCTGCGCCGCGTTCGGGTACGCGAGCGTGTCGCTCGGCCGCTCGCTGTTCGCCGAATACGCGACCGAGCGCCTAGCCAAGAAGAGCCTCAACAGGCTGTTGCGCGGGTACCGAGCGGACGTGGTCGACGCACATCTGCGCAGTGATCGGTCGCTGATCGAGGAAAAGGTCGCTCGTGCCCGGGCTGCGTTCTTCGAAGCCTCCGGACTGTGGGAGCTCGGGCCCGAGCACAACCAGGTGCTCGACGCCTTGCGCGACCGTCAGACCATCGGCCAGATGCTCGACAATGTGGTCGAGGAAGTGAAGAAGTTCTTCGAGCGCGGCGGCAAGGACGAACGAGGGCGGGTCGAAGCGAGCATTCGCCAGCAGTTCGCGGCGCGGGCGGCAACGTTCCAGGCGCAGGCGAAGCTCGATCTCGACTCCCGGACCCACAAGTGGGCGCAGGAGGTCCAGCAACGTGTGCTGGATGCGACGGCGCAGTTCGTCGGCGACTACGGACTCGACGTCGGCATCCAGCTGCTCGTCGCGCTGAGCGAGCAAGTGCTCGAGGCGGCCAGCGAGTTGCGCGGGCAGCGGATCAACCTCCTCAAGGAGGGAAAGGAGGCAGGGGAGAACTTCAGCCATCTGTTCGCGCGCTTCCAGGACAAGATCGGCTGGCAGCACGACGATGTGAACAAAGGGATCGGGCACCAGCGCAAGGGCCTGCAAAAGCAACACGCCGCGGGAGTCTGCGACACCGCCGCGTCGCTGCTCGAGGAGGTGGCCACGGCGGTTCTGGAGCCGTTGCAACGCGAGCTGATCGGCGCACGAGAGAACCTGGCCAGAGCCGAGCACAGCAGCGAGTTCGCCGCCAAAGTTAACCAGTGGGCGGTAGGTGAGGTCCCCGCACACCTCCGGGCTGCCCCCAACGAGTTGCTCGTCGACAAGCAGACCGAGGCGCCGGCGATGCTCGAGACCATGTTCAACGCCATGGTCGACGACGCCGGCGCCGATTCGGGAGAGTCCGCGGCCATCCGGGAGATCATCTCGCGGGCGTGGCCTTCGCGCATGAAGGACGTGGCGAGCTCACCGCGACAGCAACTGGTCGCCAGGAGAAAGTCCTGGGTTCCCGACCTGGCTTCGCTCGGCGTCGCCGGCGCCGCAGCCGGGTCTCAGGCGGCCTTCACGATCGGCTTTGATCCCGGAACGCTCGAGCGTGACGCACGGCAATGGGTGTACGTGCGCCGGGGGCCGCTCTCCGATCACGTCAACGAGACACTCGCGGAGTGGCTTGCCCCCGGCCGCACGGATTCAACCGAGAACGCCGAGATCTTCGCCGACAACATCCAGATCGCGCTGCGAAGCAGCGCGCCGCTCATCAGCATCAATCCGGATGTCCACGCCGCCGTGCACGGCGGGCTTCCACCCGATCCAACGCTGATCATCAGCGAGATCCCGGTCGCCCCGGACCACCTCGCAGCCAGGCGGATCATCGATAGCCTGGCGGCCGCAGGTGTTCGCGGCGCAGTCGCACAGAGGTTGTTCAATCCGAACTCCCCAGCCCGAGAGGTATCGATAAGCAGCTTCAGCGGCCGCTACGTGCATCCGATCGTATTCGACTCGCTGACCGGGCCGATCAACGACCAGTGGCGGACCTGCACCGATCAGCCGAGCCGGAACGAGTTCTGGGCCTTCCGGCGCAGCCGGCCCCTGCAGTCATTCATTCCGGTGTCCAACAGCCGGCAGCGGGCGCTGGTGCGCGGCTGGCTCGTGGCCGAGGTCCTTGGATACGTCGACCGCCTCGAGGACAGCTGGAGCGCTAAGCCGCTGTCCGTGTGGACGCCGCGCGGAACCCGGACGTTTCCTCGCTGGCTGCTGGGCCGCGACGTCACCGACGCTGGCTCGGTCCTGCCAGCACTGCTCGAGTCGCTGCCGCTCGCGCTCGTGAGCTACACCGGCGATGAGGACGACGAGCTCAACGCCTACCTCCGGCTCCTGGAGCTTGGCTCATCAGGGGCTGGCATCGGCGACCACAGTCGGGCCAACCCCGAGCTCGAGCGCTGGATCCGCACCGGGACCACCACGCCGGCTCAGCCGACGTTCGACCCCGCGCCGGTTCCGCGCGTGGGCAGCGCCGACGATCTTCCCGACGAGCGGCTCACCGCCGTTATGGCCGTTTTCACTGAGTACGAAGAGGCCTACCGCACCGGGATCGGCAGCAAGGAAATCACCCCCGAGACGACGCTGATCGTCGGACGGACGTGGGAGGCGCATCAGCTCATCAGCAGCGCCGCGCTCGAGCTGATCCGCTCCTCCCACGGGATCGAGACTAAGGCAGAGGCGGATCAGCGCTCGCCGGCAATTCCCGTGCCCAAGGAATAGATGCGGATCGTCATCGCAGCCCAGAGCGAGACCGGCGAGACCGTCCTCGCGAACCTGTGCTCATGGTCTCGCTCTGGCTTGCTGAGCGAGTTCTGCTGGTGGCCTACGCCGCCCGATGGATCGGAGCGCGGGTTCGTCGTGAAGCGAATCGTGCGGGGCGAGCTCCGGGAGGAGTCGCTGTCTCACGCGCTCGACCAAGTGGATCCCGACGACGTCCGTCTCGTGGGCTTCTACTGCGCCGGACCCGACGGCTTCGACGTGCGCTTCGCCGACGCACTGCAGCAGCGGGTGGACGCCGCGGCGGACGTCATTCGCTTTCGACCCGCACACCCCGTACGAGCGACCATGGTTGTGGTCCAGCCCGCGGTCGGCGAACGGGTGCCCGCCGGGCTGTTCCGGGGGCGATGGCTCGCCAACGTGCTAATGGTGGCCGAGGATCGCCGCAAGCCCGATGCGCCGAACGCGCTGGCCGACACCCCCGAAATGCTACCTGCTCATGCCGCCAACGCGCTCGCCACTACGGCTGACCTGTGGCACGACGCTCGACCGGACCGCAAGTCCGTGCTCGACGGGCTTGTGCCGGGGCAGGTCGGGCCTCATCCCGTGACCGTGGTTCCCGTCCGGTGCTACTCCCGGATCGTAGACCTTGGCTATCTCCCCGATCATCTCGCCGCCTCGGTCTTCCAGCGCTCCAGCGAGGCCTGGCCGAACCCGGACCGCGACCACTTCGAGCGCCGCTCGAGCCCCGATGAGATCGTCAACTACCTCACCCGTCGATACCTGCAAAAACACGAGGAGGTGCTGGGCGCGACGCCGTTCACGCCCGTGGTTCCGCCCCCGCGACCGCAGTTGACGATCCTCGAGACGCTGCGCTGGATCTGGCAGGAGCTGATTCGAGCGATCAAACGCAAGCCGATCGAGATGATGGAGGGCCTGCTGGCCGCCACGGTCGACCGCACCGCGGCCTTCCTGGAACAGCACATCGGGCCCGACCGGCCGTTCGACGTCGTCAGATGGCGCGAGCGCGCCAACCGGACCGGCGATCTGACCGAGCTTCGGCACGAGCTCGACCGCCCGCTGGTGGCACCGACCGGGCGCGTCGCAGACACCTGGCGCGACCTGCTAGCGCTCGCGTTCGGACTGATCGACGGCTCACCCCTCCCCGAGGGCATCGATGCCGAGGTGGCGAAGCTCGATGACCGCCGGCTGGTCGTAACTGCGCCGGACAAGATCGTCCCGGACCCCCGCGAAGCGCCCCCGCCCAGCCCGGACGGGTCACAGCCGAGGGCCTGTGACCCGCTCACCCTGCGAACTCAGATGGCCGAGGAGCCAGCGGCTGACGCTGCGGACGCCGCCGACTTGAGTGAGGCCGCGCCGCCACCGGCGTCATCGCCGGTCGTGGGCCGCGACGGCCCAGTGTGGATCGTGGGGGAAAGCATTGCCGAGGCCCTGCTGCAGGGGCGCGCCGGCGCCGCTGACCCACCTCCTCAACCGCTGCCGCCAGAGCCTACCGAGCAGGACCGCAAGCTGATGGAGAAGGCCCGACGCAAGCTGGCCAGGCGACAGCGCCGCCGCGCCCGGCGCGGACTACTCGGCAGGCTGCTCGGACCGCTCGTGCTCGAGGGTGCGGCCAGCTGGGCGGTCTGGACGAGGCTTCCGCTGCTGCTCGCTGGCCTGGCGCAGGGGGTCCTGCTGATCGCTCTCGGCGGCGTCTACGTGCAGATGGCGCGGCGCCGGTATCGCCGGCGCCAGCGCACGGCCCGCGAAGCAATCGAGCAGGAGGTCGCGAGGCTCAACGAGACGCTGAAGCGCTCGCTGTGCAAGGGAGATGAGCAGCGCCTGGCGGCCCGTTACGACGAATATCTCGACTGGGCCGAGATGATCGGCTGGTTCGCCCACGACCCCTGGATCGGCGAGGCGCTCCATCGCATGGACGTTCGCACCCCAATCGATGCCGCGACGATCCCGGCCTCCATGATGGTGGCGCTAGGCCGGGTGGGAGAGCGGGTCGAAAGCCTGCGGCGCCAGGGCCAGCGGCAGCTATTCCGACCCGGCTGGCTCTCCGGGCTCTACGCTGCGGTCGAGCACTCGGTGCTGGAGGAGCTGCGCCAGGAGGAGGGAGCGGCGAGCGGAACCACGGCCGTCGCCCGGCACACGCCGCTTGGAGCCAAGGGCGGCGACTCCGACCGCGAGCTGTTGCTCGAGGCCACGAAAGCCGGCCGCTACCGCCATCTCCAAGACAACGAACTCTGCCGCGAGTTGCTCACATACCTCGACGGGCTACCCCTCGATTTCGTCACCGATGGCGTCACACCGCTCGGCGAGGGAGGCCACGAGCCGGACCCCCTCCCCCCCGCGACTGCCTGGTTCTCGCCACCGGAGAACCTGTCGGAGCTCTACGCGGCGCTGAAACCCTCGATCGTCCGTATCTCGGTCACCGATGTCGCCGGCGAGCGCTTCGGCGGCACCGGGGTCCTCATCTCGCGAGGCGGGACGATCGCCACCGCCCGGCACGTCATCGAGCACGCCGCGGAGATCACGGTCACGTTCGCAGACGGAACCGAGGTTCCCGCAGAGGTCATGCGGACGGCGGCTGCCGCCGACGTAGCCATCATCGCTGCGCCGCCACCCGATTCGGCCACTGCGGCCATGCTGGCGCCCCAAGACGAGCAGGTGGTGCAGGGAGAGCCGGTCATCACGCTCGGGCACCCGCTGCTGCTCGACGGCGAGCCGACGCTTGCCTGGGGGCTGATCACCGCCACCGACCGGCACATTACGATCGAGGACGCGCCCGACGGCATCGGCCGCTTCCCGGTGATCCAAGCCACCTATCAGTCGACCGGCGGAGCATCCGGGTCGCCGGTGTTCGACCTGGAGGGACGCGTGATCGGCATCCACAGCGCTGGCAGCAAGGCGGCGGCCGGAGACGAGCGTGCGCAGTACATGAGCAGCGCGGTGCCCACGAGCGCCCTGCGTGAGCTGCTGGCCGAGCAGCAAGCGGGCTTGGCCCCAGCGGCGTTTAGCGCGACGACGGCGTCCACTGCACCGCCTCCGCTCGATCGCGATGAGAGCCTACCCGAGGCCACTGCCTTCCTGAACGAGATCACGGGCCCTCACCAGGGACTCTCGTTCCTACCCGACCACTGGTCAGACCCAACCCGTGGACGACCCCTGGTCGAGGACTGCTTACCACACGATCAGGCGCTGGTTGGCGACAGCGCGCGCCTCGGCCGCGCCGCGGGCGCTACGCGCTTCCTGGTGCCGGTGCGCGTAGGCGTACACAGGGTCGAGATCGCCAAGCCGGTGCCCCCCGACGACCTGGCGTGTTGCGCCGACGTCGCCGAATCGGAGCAGAAGCCCACCAACCGTGACGACTCCTTTCACCAAGGTGTCGGTGACGGTGTCACCGACGACGCGGCAGGTGCCGTGCCTGCGAGCGAGGAGCGCTTGTAGACGGGCAGCCCAACGGGAGCCGCATCCAAGCCGTCAACGAAGACATTCCGGCGACGCCGGTAGCTGTCGCGGATCTCCATCGGTCGATCCTGCGGGGCGGATCCTGTTCTTGCCATCCGGCTGGCGCGTAACGACGGCGCGAGGTGTTGTCGTCGGAGGAGTCGGCGGGCTTGAACGGGGCAGCGACCCAACGCAGGCTACCCGCCCATGGCCTACATCGCCGAGGACGCGGTCCTCGCGATCGCAACGCGGCCGGCGGTGGACATCCTGGTCAGCCATCAGGGTCCCGCGCGAACCCAAGGGTTTCGCGAGGGTCTGAGCTGTGGACCTGGTCCTGGAGGGCGCGGCACCGCGCGTCTGGCTTCATGGTCACTCGGTGGGCGAGAATGAGATCCGTAACCGTCAATGGGGGGCGATCTACAGACTCGGCGAAGCACGCGTATACGAGGCCGAGCCGCTGATCCGACCATATCTAGGTCGCGCCGATCCAACACTTCGTGGACTCGCTCTCTTGGTTCTCGCCGGCGAATGGCGGCGCGACGATCTCCTCGGCCGGTGCCCCGATATCGCAGTCGACGACGCTGAAGACGTGATCGTTCGGGCCGCAGCGGTCGAGGCGCTCGTGAAGTCTGGCGGTGCCCACGATGCCAATCTTCGGCCACTCTTGGAATGGCTGGCGGTTAGCGATGATCATCCAACTTCGGTCAAGCGGGCTGCCGCTGAAGCCTTCCGCGGCTCGGGCGGAGCGTCGCCGTAGCGTTCGGCCGGCGGGGCCGCGCCTGTCATTAGGGCCGTGATGAGCCATACGACGATTCTCGGGTGATCGTCGCCGATACCGCCATCTACGTGGAGCTCGTCTGGCGAAGACGCGGCCGACCGATTGTCAGATCGATGCGTTTTCGCTTTCTCGCCAACGACCGCTCGTGGTACGAACGCCTGCCCTTGCGTGGCGTCGGCGAGCCGTTCTCCGTCTATCTCGATCCTAACGTCCTTACGATCACGGGGAGAACTCGTCCGGCGGTCACGAATGGCGAGCCGTGATCCGCGAAACTCAATCAGTCGCGCGGGTTCTACGGATCTATCGGCTGTCGACCTCTACGGATGCGTCGGTGCCATCGCGGTACCTCCGCTGCTCGTCACCGGAGGGGACAGGCTACCGGCTGGCGTTGACGAAGCGCCATGGGGTTCGAGCTCGCGCTGTTCTGCGATCTCATCTTGGCCGCCGACGGCACCATGCTGGGGCTGCCCGAAACCCGCATCGGGATCGTCCCGCTCGCCGGTGGCGTCCAACGGATCGCCGCTCGCGCCGGGTTAGGCCGTAGTTACCTGGGTCTGTGATCGGCGATCGCCCGCTGTGTCTGCGTTTTGGCG
>OCZT010003057.1_pt1 | contig 17196 bp, 17 predicted proteins | sample 1539031 | NCBI WGS metagenome assembly OCZT01 (sample SAMEA3539308, study PRJEB22396) | soil metagenome | biome: tundra; feature: field; material: soil | place: USA | collected 2010-05 | depth 0.15 m | reverse complement strand
AGGAGCACGCGAATGGATGCCTTGTGCGACACGACGAGCACATTGCCGTCCATGTGTGCACCGGTGATCTCCTCGATCACATTCGTCATGCGCTGCGCGAGCGCGATTGCCGTCTCGCCGCCGGTCGGGGGGTTCCATGCCGGATCGGCGGACCAACGCTCGTGGTCGTCATGCCAGTCGCGCGCAACGACTTCGGCGGTGAGCCCGTCCCACTCGCCGTAGTCGATCTCGGCGAGCTCATCACGCTGTTCGACCTGGAGCTTCACGGCCGTCGCGAGCGGCATGGCCGTGGCGACCGCGCGCGCGAGAGGACTCGAGTAGATCGCCGTCCAGGGCTCGACGCGATACGCCGCGGCAAACGCTTCGGCCATCGCGACACCCTCATCAGTCAGCGCGGGATCGAGTCCGCGACCGCAGAAGACATTCGCGCGGCTCATCGCCGTTTGGCCGTGCCGCAGCAGATACAATCGAAGAGTCATTCACGCACCGCCGGTGAAGTTGGTGACGTCGAGATTACCGATTTTGAGCGTGCCGGACATGAGATTCCGCGTCGGGTGCGCCCCCACCAGGTACCAGCGAGCGAAGGGGGTAGTCTAGAGTGCCACGGGGCATGCACAAGATGACAAATTGCAGACGAGCGGACTCGGCAAGCAAAGTGCATGCGAGATCACCGTGAAGAGCCCCCATCAGAGTTCCGTGACCGCTCCCGACGTCGATCTTCAGGCGCCGCCGACACCGGCCGCGCCCGATGCGAAGACGCCCGACCTCGAGCGCACCGAAGAAGCTATCGACCGGCCGCGCACCCGCTCGATCGAGACGACGGTGCTCATCGTGCTTGCGCTGCTCTACACGCTGTATTTCGCGCGCCTGTTCCTCATTCCGATCGTCTTCGCGCTGCTGCTCAACTTTCTGCTCAGCCCGCTCATCCGGCTGCTTGGCCGCTATCGTATCAAGCCGCCCTTCGGTGCGGCGATCGTCGTCCTTCTTCTCATCACGGCGATCAGCGGCGCCATCTACCAGCTCGCCGGTCCGGCGCAGGGATGGGCCGCCATCGCCCCCGAGAGTTTTGCCCGCGCGCAGGTGAAGTTGCACAAAATCATCCGCCCCATGCAGCAGGTCTCCAAGAATGTGGAGCAGGCCGCGAATGCGGTGGGCGGGCCGGACCCCAAGACGAAGGGAGTGCTGGTGCAGGCTGCCGGACCGAGCTTCTCTTCACGACTCTTCGGGACGACACAGCGGTTCGTCGCGGGGCTCCTCGAGGTGTTAATTCTCCTCTACTTTCTGCTCGCCGGCGGCGATCTCTTTCTACAGAAGCTGATCAAGGTGCTTCCGCATTTCAGCGACAAGGTGAAGGCGGTCGAGATCGCTCGGGCGACGGAATCCGCCGTGTCGGCCTATCTGACCACCACGCTTCTCCTGAACGTGCTGGAGGGCGCGCTCGTCGCGGGCGTTTTCTGGATGCTCGGCATGCCCAACGTGCTGCTCTGGGGAGCGCTCGTCACCTGCCTGGAGTTCGTGCCCTACCTCGGTGCACTCACCGCCGTGGCCGTATTCACGCTGGTGGGCCTCAGCACGTTTCCCGACGTGGCGCATGCGCTCATGATTCCGGGAAGCTTTCTCGCCATCAACCTGATTCAAGCCAACTTCGCGACTCCGCTACTGCTCGGGCATCGGTTGACGCTCAATCCCGTGGCGATCATCATCGGGCTCGCCTTCTTTTTCTGGATCTGGGGGGTGCCTGGAGCGTTTCTCGCCGTCCCGCTTCTGGCGAGCTTCAAGATCTTCTGCGATCACATCGCCTCGCTCGCGGCGATTGGCGAGTTCCTGGGGCAGCGGGATGAGAATGAGAGGCGGGTGACGGCTCGACTATGAAGTGCCGCGCGCTGCGGCGGCGCCGCGCTCTCGGGGCGTTCGGTGCTTGGCGCCTCACTTTCAGGGCGGCGCGCTTTACGCGCCTTTCGGTACGGCACAGCCAATACAGTGTCGGTGTGCCGTCCTGAAAGCGAGCCGTGGGCGAGCGCTCTGAGAGGCAGCGCGCAGCGCGCCTCCCCGTAAGCGCCCTTTAGTATTTGCGGAGCGCCTTCGCCAACACCTCCGCTACCCGCACCGGATCCGTCTCGTCATCCGGCACGCTGACGTCCAGCGTCAACGGGTCTGCGCCTGGCTTGCGCTCGACGTCGATCATCCAGCCGATCGCCGGGCCGCCGCAGCGGGCAACAGCTCCCGATTTCATGTGCACGGTGACGATTCCCGGAAATCCGTATTCTACCGTGCTGCCTTTGAGCTTGCGCTGCAGTGCGGCGGCAACCGCGTGGCCCCGCTCATGAGTCATGCTCGCATCGTCGCTGATCGCGTGCTCGAACGTCGAGCTCATCATGTCGGGAGGGAGCTCGAAGGCTGCGAGCGGATCGTCGTCAGGAGTGTTGGCCATCATTGATCAAGTGTCGGCGGAACAGCGCGCAAGTTGAGGGCGGATGCGGGCACATCCTCGCTCCGGGCGAGTTCATGCCGCTCGCGGGCGTGTGAGCGGCGCATCATCTGGAGCGAAAACACGGTCGCGAGAAACAACAGATATCCTTCTTATACACCACGTCGAACACATTGTCCCGCGCGCGCATGTGATCGCCCAGCGCGAGCATGGCGGCGCGCGGCGCATCGGTGAGCTCCGCGAAGAACCGCAGCAGCATGGCCTTAGTCCGGTCCGCGCCGGTCCATACCATCCGTCCCGTCTGAGGACGCGCAACTCGCGCAACAGGGAATGGGGCATGGCTCAGCCTCCGAAGTGGTCAGGCTCGTTCAGCTGTCGCGTACCATGACGTAGAAGGAACGCCCGCTCGTCGCGTTCCGGTGCACTCCTCGTGACGAGTACTGGTGCTGGAGCGCCCACTGGAAGTATTCGCGCAGGGACAGGCGCCACTTCGTGGCGAGAGTGGGAGCCAGCGCGATGTCGCCGAGCATGTCGATCGGCATCTCCAGCAACACGATCGGGGGGCAGTCGTCGCCCGCGGCGAGTGTGCGATCACCCGGACGAGGAAAGGCTGTCATCACCGGCAAGTCCTCGTCGGGCGGCAGTGTGAGCGGCGGCGCCGGGTGCTCCACGGTGGTGAGGCAGGCGATGAGCCGGTCGGTGGGAAGTCCAAGGTGAAGGGGACTCACCGTGGCACCGTACATGTCGGGCACATACTCCACCACTTCCGCACCAAGGCGGTTGAGGTTGAAGTACGCGTTCTTCGCCAGGAGCGGGTCGAAGGTCCAGAAGATGCGCGCCACGCTCAGCTCGGCCAGGACGCGGCGCTGATGCTCCTTGAGCATGCGCCCGATGCCCATGTTGCGCGCCGATTCGCGGACACCGAGCATGTGCGACCAATGCGCCAGCTCGCCCTCGTGAATGCCGGTAATACCGAAGACGAAGCCGAGCAGCGCTCCATCGACGTCGAAGGCGCCGGCCGCGATTCCACCGACGTAGTCGACGACATGCAGGAGCGATGCGGGCACGATATCCTGTTGGTCAAACCCCCAGACCTCGCGCTGCAAGTCGACACAGTCGTTGCAATCCTTCAGCGAGGCGAGCTGGCGGACGCGCACGTTCGCGGCCGCGTCGCGCGTAACGCGAGCGCCGTGGGAAGACTCCAACACCCGCGCGGATGCATTCCGGTTGACTGTCACGCCTACCTCGTCCCGCCGGTTGCCGCGTTCTTGTTCCAGAGGAAGCGCTGCGCCCCGCGTCGCTCGATCATGGCAATGCGATCGCCACGAATCGCGATCTCGCCATGGAACCAGGCATTGCCGGTGCCATCCACGATGCGCCCATTGGTGATGACGACATCGTAGATCGAATCCGCGAGCACACCGACGCCACCAGCATTCGCGGCGCGGGCACCACCACAGGCACTCGCCAGTGCAACTGTCAGCGCCGCAATGCCACATGGAACGACGAACCGGCGGTTCCTGGAACGATCGTGCTGCCGCGCCCGTGGAATCTCGAAATGGCCGGGACTCGGCATCTCAACGCTCCATCGGTGCAGGCGGGAAACCAACCAGCGTGCGCCGTGACTTCGCGCGCCACAGAAAAAAGGCGGGCGTGCCGAGGAGCACTGCGCCGAGCCCGACTGCGCCGCGCACCGGTTGAGCAATCATCGTGTTCAGAACGAGCATTCCCGCCGACACCACGAAGAGGACCGGCGTGACGGGATAGCCTGGCGTGCGAAATGGACGAATCGCATCTGGCTGCCGGCGGCGATATACGAACACCGCGGTCGCGCCCAGTCCGTAGAAGATCCAGCCGGCGAAGACGACGTATGTGAGGAGCTGCTCGAACGTCCCACTCACCGCCAGCAGCCCCGACCACACGGCGAGCGCTACGATCGCGAACGCCGGCGTACCAAATCGGACGTCCACGCTCCCGAGCCGCTCGAAGAACACGCCGTCCCGCGCCATCGCGAAGTACATGCGTGGCGTGGTGAGCATGAGCCCGTTCGCCGCGCTGAAGATCGAGACAAGCACGAGCGCGCTCAGTAGACTGCCGGACGTCGGTCCGAACACCGCGTGCATCGCATCAGCGGCGATGTGATCGCTGCGCGACGCCGCCATCGGCCCCAATGCGGCGAGGTAACCGATGTTCGTCAGCACATAGAGGATGACCAGGATGAGCGTCGCTACGGCGATCGCGCGCGGGAAGACCCGTTGCGGATCGCGCGTCTCGCCGGCGGAGAAGGTGACGTACTGCCAGCCCTCGTACGCCCACAGCACGCCGATCATCGCGGTACCGATGCCCGGCAGCAGCGACATCATCGACGAGGGCTGCGCCGCCGCCGCCACGGTTGGCTCGCCACGGCCAAGCGCGATCATCGCCACGCTCAGCGCGAGCAATCCGCACACCTTCGCGCCGGTCGTCCAGTTCTGCATCGTGGCGCTGCGCCGCGTGCCGGCGACGTTCACCACGGCGATGACGAAAATCATGAGCAGTGAAACGCTCTTCGCGGCCACCAGGCTGAGAGGCACGATCTGTCCAAGGTAGCCCGAAAAGGCGACGGCGAGCGTGGCGACCGACCCGCTCGAGATGACGAAGAAGCTCGCCCAGCCGTAGAGAAATGCCGGCAGCGGACCGAAGGCGTCGCGAATATACGTGTACAGCCCGCCCGCATCCGGTTTCATCGCGCCCAACTCGGCGTACGTGAGCGCACCGAGCAGCGACAGCACGCCGGCGATGAACCAGATGGAGAGGGCCAGTCCGACACGCCCCTGCGTTTGGCGAAGCACGACGCCCGGCACGAGAAAGATCCCCGAGCCGATCACCGTGCCCAGTGTCACCATGACCAGATCGGTGAAGCCGAGCGTGCGACGAAGATCCGCTGGGGCGGTCATCGCGTGGCTCCTGCGAGAGTCGCTGACGCAATTCGCGCCGACTCGGCGAGCACCGCGGCACCGATGGCAATTGCTTCTTCCGCGACGTCGAACTCGGGCGAGTGCGCCGGGATGAAGCGCTCGCCTTCTCGTCGCGCACCGATGCGCAGAAAGCAGCCGCGAATCGTCTGCAGATAACAGGCGAAGTCCTCGCCGGCCATGTTCGTCGTGCCGAATGGAACGACTGCGTCACTCCCGAGCACGATGTCGGCCGCGTCTGCGGCCCACATCGCCGCATCCGCGCTGTTGATGACCGGTGGCACGCCTTCGTCGATGTCAACGCGAGCCTCGAGTCCGTGCGCGGCTGCCGTGTGCCGCGCAATGGAGCGCAGCTCGGCGTGCAGCAGCTCTCTCGTCTCGATGTCGGCGGCGCGGAGCGTGCCGCGCAGCACGGCACGGTCGGGGATGATGTTTGATGCCGTGCCGGCGACGATACTACCGATGGTTAACACGGCAGGCGACGCCGGATTCACACGGCGCGAGACGACGGTTTGAAGTGCCATGATCAGCGCGCCGGCGCCGACGATCGGATCGGCCGCTTCGTGCGGCCGCGCCGCGTGCGCTCCGCGACCCAGCAGCTCAATCTCGAACGTATCCGCGGACGCCGCGAGCGGCCCCGCCTGCGCCACGACCTGCCCGACGGTGAATCGGCGGTCGACATGGGCGCCAAAGATCGCTTGCACGCCGGTGAGCACCCCCGCATCGAGCAACGCTCGCGCTCCCCTACCCACTTCTTCGGCCGGTTGCAGGACGATGAGCACGTCACCTTCCGCCGGATCGGCGCGCAGCAGCGCCGCCGCGCCAACCGTCCAGGTGGCATGTACGTCGTGTCCACAGGCGTGCATGACGCCGGCGTTGACGGACGCGAAAGGGAGTCCGGTCGCCTCGTGAATCGGCAGCGCATCGATGTCGCCGCGAATGGCGACGACCGGTGCGTCGGAATTGCGTCCGGCCACGCGCGCCACGATTCCCGTGCCCGCCACACGCGTGATGTTCGCGAGGTCGAGCGTGGAGAGGAAGTCGGTCAGCACCGACGCCGAACGCTCCTCGTGCAATGACAGCTCGGGATGCTGGTGGAGATCGCGGCGCAACGCGACGAGCCGCACTCCGAGCTCGGCCGAGACGCGCAAGCCCGCGCGCGCCGCCGGTGCTGGCGTCTTCGTCGCGGACGCCTTGTTCATCGTCCGGCCGCCATTCCCGAAACAGCACTCAGCACTTCGCTGCGCTGCGTAATTGATTCGATGCGCTCGACATCCACGCGTACACCGATGCCGTTCTCGCTTCGCGGCACGTGGACCATACCCTCCGCATCCATCGTCCACTCGGGGGAGACGATGTCCTGCGCCCAGTACCGTGCGCTGGGGCTCAGATCGCCGGGCAGCGAGAAGTTAGGCAGCGAGGCGAGCGCCACATTGTACGCGCGGCCGATCCCGCTCTCGAGCATCCCGCCGCACCATACGGGAATCCCGGCGTCAAGACAGACGTCGTGGATGGCGATCGAGACCGCGAAGCCGCCCACGCGTCCCGGTTTGATGTTGATGATCTGGCCGCTCTTCAACGCGATCATGTCGCGCGCGCGGTCGATGGTCGTGATGGATTCGTCGAGGCAGATGGGCGTCGTCATCTGCCGCTGGAGCGCGGCGAGCTGAATGAGATCGTCCGCGCCGAGCGGCTGCTCGAGCATGATGAGCGAGAACTCGTCGAGGTCGACGAGATGCGCCGCATCGGCGAACGTGTACGCCGCGTTGGCGTCGGCCATGATCTCGATGTGCGGTCCGAGCGCCTCGCGTACCGCGCGCACGAACTCGACGTCCTGGCCGGGCTGAATCTTCAGTTTGATCTTCCGATAGCCCGCCGCCACCGCGGCCTTCGCGCGCTCGACGAGCAGTGGTGGCGCCGGCTGAATTCCGAGCGAGATGCCGGTCGGCACGCGGTCTCGCGTTCCGCCGAGCAGCCCCGAGAGTGGAATCTGGCGAATCGTGGCTTCGAGCCCCCAGCAACCCATTTCGAGCGCCGCCTTTGCCATGTTGTGTCCGCGCACGTTCTCGTCGAGCACGGCGTGCACCGCAGCGGCACTCGGGAAGCGGCGGCCGAGGACGCGGGGGGCGAGCCATTCGCGAATGGCCAGCCACGCCGTGTCGATCGTTTCGGACGTGTAATTGGGCCACAGGGGGGCGACGCACTCCGACCATGTCGAGGCGCCATCGCGATCGGTGAGCTCGAGCAGGAGGATGCGGCGCTCGTGCTCGATACCCGACGAGATGCGGAACGGCTCCTTGAGTGCTAGCGGGATTTCCCGTAGCGTGAGGCGGTCGAGACAGAACATGGCGGGGATCGCGGAGTGACGAGGTGGAACCGGGCGCACCACGCCGGAGTCTCCGGCGCGTCACCAACGTAATATGAACCAGGCGGATGCGATAGACCACTTCGGTATACCGGGATTGCGCTCGTGCGCGGAGGGCCGACGGAACCGGGGGCGAGCGCACGCGCCCCGCGCCGCTTGCGGCCTTTTCACACGGCCTCTAGGTTTGTCGTACGTGCCTCCTTTGTCATCGACGTTAGCGAGAACCAAGTCCGCCCTCCGCCTTTCGCCTCACGGCGCGGCGCGCTCCTCGGCGCGTGAGCCGCTGGACAACGTCACGCACGTCTACCGCGAACTGCGGGCGCTGATCGTGTCGGGGCAGTTGCCCGCCGGCTCCCGCATCGCCGAACGCGCCGTCGTCACCCGCATGGGCCTCAGCCGCACCCCGGTCCGGAGCGCCCTCCACCGGCTCCAGCAGGAAGGGTTCGTCGCCTCCGTGGGACGCGCCGGCGATCAGCGCCTCATCGTCACGCCGCTCACGCAGGACGACGGCCGCGAAGTGTTTCTCATCATCGGTCACCTCGAGGGACTCGCAGCGCGCGAGGCGGCGGCGCTCCCGCGGGCGCGCCGCACGGAACTCGCGCGACGGCTCCGCGACATCAATCGCGTGCTGGCGGTCGAGGCGCGCGCCAGAAGCTCCCCATCGCGACTGTTCGAGCTGGACGAGGAGTTCCATCGCACCTTCGTCGAGGGCGTCGTCGGGCCTCGTCTCCTCGCCCTGTTCCGCGCGATCAAGCCGCAGACCGAGCGCTACGCTCGGCTCTACGTCAACGTGCTGCTTGATCAGCTGCCGACGTCGGTCAAGGAGCACGCGGTGATCGCCGCCGCTATCACCTCGGGCGATCCCGATGCGGCACAGAATGCCGCCGAGACCAACTGGCAGAACGCCGCGGACCGACTCACCCACCTCATTGCCGAGCACGGCGAACGAGGCATCTGGTTGCTCTGGAAGGACGAGCCGGCGGCGGCAAAGCGCCGCGCGGCGAAGCGGCCGTCCCGCTAGGCCGTTCGGCGTCGGAGGGTGTGGTGCGGGCTCCTTGCGGAGGATGGGACGGTGTACGTGAACAACGTCGCCGTGCCGCTCGACCAGGACGCGATCACGCGCATCGCCGGCCAGGCCGTGGGGGAGATCGCCGCCGTGGCATATTCGACCCTGCCCTGAGCATCCGGAGTGTTGCTGGGGTGAGTTACTCGCGATCCGTTGCGGAAGCATGCGCTCGACTTGACGCCTCGGCTCGTGCCCGCGGAAACGACGTCGAACGCCGTCTGCACGATGAGAACGAGCACGAGCATCCAGACCGACGTCGCCCATCGCGGTGCCCGACCTCTGCGACGGAGTAACCACCACCCCAGCAGTACGGTCGGCACTTCGAGCAGATAGTCGTAGAGCGGCCGGTCGTACCAGGACAGTCCGACCATCTCGCCACCGGGCAGGAGGAGCTTGCGGCCAGTGAAGTAGTCCGCGGGGACGTGGAGGAGCACGACGAACGCAAAGGTGAGCGCCGTGACACGCGATCCCGTCGCGAGAAATGCCATCCCCCCGACGATCGCCGCCTCGAGCACGACAGCGTGTAGCGTGTGTGAGTAGAGTCCGTACGGGCTGCAGATTCCGAGGACAGAGTACACCGCGTCGGCGATGTCGGGCGCGAGCGAGGCGAATACGAAGGCAATGAAAATGCCGGAGCCCATCTTCGCGCGCGACACACTGCGCACGACTCCAGCAACGCCGAAATGGCCGGTAATCACCGAGGAAGAAACTTCCGGACTTCCTTCAGCAACTGCGGAGGCGAGACGGGCTTGGCGAGATGCTCGTCCGCACCGGCCGCGATCGATGCATCACGATCCCAGCTTCCGACCAAGCCCGTGACGACGATGATCGGAACGTCCATCGTCTCGGGATCTTCCTTGAGCGCACGCACCGCATTCCACCCGCTCGTTCGGGGCATCGTCACGTCCATCAGGACGAGGTCCGGCCGTTCACGCCGCACGGTGGCGACTGCCTCTTCACCGTCACTCGCCTCCAGCACGCGATATCCGGCGGCCGCGAGGATCGCGACATACAGCGAGCGCTGCTCGGCGCTGTCTTCTGCGACAAGAATCGTCGGCCCGGAAGAAGCCATGTCATGCGTAGACATTCGGGAGAACTTATCGCAAGCACGGTGATACGGCTACGACATAGAGGCGAAACCCGCTCGGCCGGTGGCCGGGGAGCTCACAAGGGCGTACCTGAAGGGGATCATGTTCCACGGATTCTTCCACGCCGATCGCATCCCTGCAATGTGTTCCTCGTCATGCCGGGAACGGTGAATCCGCTGACGCCACGTGACATGTCGCCTCGTCGCTTGTATCAAATCGCGATGGAGAGCAGCGACCTGCTTGCCGCGCTGCCTCACCGGCTCGATCAGATCACGGCGCATCTCGCGAACAGCGATCTGGCGACACACGTCGACGTACCACAGCTGCCGTCGCTCATCGTGGCGCTGCAGAAAGTCGCGAATCACATTTTCTCCGGGCTCGTACTGGCCGGGCTTCTCGCCGCAAGCGTGATCTTGATGCCGTACTGGCCCAGGCTTGGCCTCACCGGGTTCGTGATTGCCGAGGTCGTCGCGCTGTACATGGTGTTCACGATCTTTGTGAGTGATAGCCACCGAGATGGCAGGTAGTGTGACGGCCTCGTAGCCACCGCTCTCCATAAACGCATGACGCCCTCGTACGACTGTTGCATGTGACCGAAGACATGCGCCGCACCGACCGCCGAACGATTCTCCAGGGAACAACGATCTTCCTCGCGCTGGGGGGACTCTCATTCGGGTGCGGCCAACCGTCGACCGAGCCGGGCTCCACGCGCGAGGGACTCGTGCAGGCGGCCGCTACCGTCGCGCAGATCGCGGCCGCCGTCACGGGCCAGGACGCCCCGCTCGCCGACGAGGCGAAGTCCGGCAAGAATCTCGGATTCGACACGCACACCTTTCCAGGCGAGACAACCATGCGCGCCTGGAAGAACACGCCGGGCGCGCCGTATAGCTGGGTCGGCTACTACCTGCCATCGCCCTGCCACAAGGACGCCTCCTGGGTCGGCAAGCGCGAGCTGCTCACGAGCATGGGGTGGGGACTCGCCGTAGTGTACGTCGGGCAGCAAAGCTGGGGACGGAAGCCGCAACCACTGTCCTCGGCGCGCATCGCCTCGCTCGTGAAGAGTGGCGCGGTCTGCAATGCCAACCTGCTCGGCGTAGACCGTGGCACGGCTGACGGCGCGGACGCGATCACCATCGCGACGCGCGAAGGGTTTGCTCCTCAATCCGTCATCTTCCTCGACATCGAGCGAATGGAGACGATGCCCGACGCCATGCGCTTGTACTACCGCGCTTGGGCGAAAGCGCTTCTCACGGACGCGCGTTACCGGCCTGGGGTATACGTGCACGCGCACAATGCTCAGGCCGTCTACGACGATCTCAAGCTGGAGTTCGCCGCGGCACACGTGACGGATGAGCCCCGTATATGGGTCGCAAGCGGGCGCGGCTTCGACGAGGGGAAGGCGCCCCAGGACGTCGGATTTGCCTTCGCCGGCGTGTGGCAGGGCATGCTCGACGTCGCGCGCGCCGTCGCCGACATCAAGCTGCCGGTGGACGTGAACGTATCGGCCTGGACCTCGCCATCGGAGCCAAAGAAACTCGGAAATTAAGCCGTTCGAGAGAACTCTTTTCTCGCTCGATGCGTATAGAATAGTGGTCCTACGTCGAGGAGACCCAGTCATGTCGCTTAAGAATCGAGCGCCGCGCGGGTTGGTGGTCGCGCTGGTCGCCATAGCCACCGCCGCAGGCTCAGGTCGCGCGGTGGCGCAATCGTCCGCCGCATTGGCCAAGGGAGATCACAAGGTGACCGATAGCTACAAGAAACCCAGCGAGGGTGAGCTCAAGCACAGGCTCACGCCGATGCAGTTCGAGGTAACGCAGCGCGAGGTAACCGAGCGCCCATTCCAGAACGAGTTCTGGGACAATCACGAGGAGGGCATCTACGTTGACGTGGTGTCAGGCGAGGCCCTGTTCAGCTCGCGCGACAAGTTCGAGTCGGGCACGGGTTGGCCAAGCTTCACGCGTCCGCTCGTTCCCGAGAACATGAAGACGAAGACCGATCGTCAGTTCGGCACGACGCGCACCGAGGTACGCTCTGCCCACGCCGACTCACATCTCGGACATCTGTTCGACGACGGCCCGAAGCCAACCGGCATGCGCTACTGCATGAACTCCGCGTCGATGCGTTTCATTCCGGTGAGCAAGCTCGCCGTTGAGGGATACGGCGAGTATGTAAAGATGTTCGAGAAGAAATAGGAAGAGAGGAAGAAAGGCGTTGTCCTTTCTTCCTCACTTTCTTTCTTCCTGTCGTTCAGGGCTTCGCCTTCCCGGCCGCCGCTTCCTTCTTCTCGGCTGCGGCTTCCTTCTTCTCGGCTGCGGCATTCTCGTGCACCACACCGCCGATCAGCGCGCCCGTGATCGCGTCCACCTGCACCTCGTCGATGCCGGACTTGCCCTTCGTCGCGATGTCGAACGAGTAGAGCAGCTTGCCCTTTTCGCGCTCGAGCTCGGACGCCTTCACCCTACCCTTCGGGACCTGCGTCAGGGCCGTCTTCTTCGCGTCGGCCATCGAGACCTTCGTTTCAGCCTTGAGCTGTGCCTGCGTCTCCTGCTTCGCGGCGGGCTTTGTCCCTTTTGCCGCCTGCGCGAACGCCGGCGCCGCCGAGAGAGTCATTGCCGCGAGGGCAACGAGCATCATGTTGCGGGAAGTGTTCTTCATGTGTGCCTCTGAGGTGAGATGAACGACGCGTCCGCACTCGCGACCCGCGCTGGTGCAGCTCCCTTGGCGAGGGAGTAGTCCCGTCCTCGTACCGCCAGGAGAAACGCCGGAACGAGGTACAGCGTGATCGGTGTCGAGAGAGCGAGGCCGCCGATTACGGCGAGAGCAAGAGGGCGCTGCATCTCGCTGCCCGCGCCAAGTCCGAGCGCGAGTGGCAGCAATCCGAACAAGGTGCACAATGTCGTCATGAGGATGGGACGGAGGCGTACCCGTCCAGCTTCGAGCAGCGCCGTTTCGAGCACATCACCCTCGACCAACATGCGATGATGAGTGAAATCGAGCAGAATGATGCCGTTCTTCACGATCAACCCGACCAGCAAGATCAACCCCATGAAGGACGACACGTTCAATGGCGTGCCGGTGACGAGCAGCAGTCCCATAGCACCAACGAACGAGATCGGCGCCGCGGTCAGCACGACGAGCGGCTCGATGAATGAGCGGAACTGCAACACCATCACGCCGACGACGGCTGCGATGGCGAGCGCCAACACGATGAGCAATGCCTTGAACGCCGCCTTCTGTCCCGCACTCTGACCACCGACCTCCATGCGAATCCCGGCCGGTGGCGGATTTGCCGCCAGCACGGCATTCACTCCGCTCATCACGGTGCCGAGGGGCGCCGTCACATCAGAGGTGACGGTGATCATCTGCTGCTGGTTTTCGCGCGTGTAGGCCGATCGCGACTGCGTCTGCTCGAAGCTCGCCATCGCGGAGAGGGGAGCCGTCGTTCGGCTGGCCGGAATAGCGACTGGTAGTGCGCCGAGACGGAGCGCGTCCATACGCACGGCATCGGGCGCGCGCACGCGAACGGCGATCGCTCGATCCTGTAGACGCATCTGTCCAGCCGGCACACCAAGCAGGGCACCATTCACGGCGGCGGCCACCTGGTCGGGGGTGAGCCCGACCTTGTTAGCCTCCGCGCCATTGATGTGCATCATGAGTTCGGGCGCCTGGCCCACCACGCCGCTGAAGAGGTCCTCCACGCCTTCCACTTTCGACATCGCGGGCTCGAGTCTCTTTCCGTACGCCTCGAGCGCGTTGAGATCCGCACCGAACAGGCGAATCTCCACTGGACGCGCGGCGCCGGCGAGGTCGTTGATGACGTCGCTCAGTATCTGCACGAACTCGATTCGTAGACGCGGTACTGCCGATGCGATCTTCGTCCGAGCCTCATTGATGACGTCCTGGCTCGAACGACTGCGATCTGCAGGGTCCTTCAACCGCACCACCATGTCGCCACGATTCTGTTCCGTCGCGAACATTCCCAGTTCCGCACCGGTCCGGCGTGAGATGCTCTTGACACCCTCGATCTTGAGCAGAATCTCTTCGACTGTGTGCAGTTGACGGTCGGTTTCGACCAGCGCTGTCCCCCCCGGACTCCAGTAGTCGAGCACGAATGCGCCTTCGTCGATCTCGGGAAGAAATCCTGTGGGTACGACGTTGTACGTCAGCACGCCGGCGAGGATCAGGACGACAGCGCCGGCGATCATGAGCCGCTCGTGCTGAAGCGCCCGGACCAACGACCGTTGGTACTTGTCCGAAATTGCGTCGATGCCACGTCCGACCGTGGCGAGAGCGCCCTTGACGTTGCCCTCGCCAGCCCCGGACCCAGGCCGCGGTTTGGCGGATGCGATCGTCTCCCCCACCGGCTCGGCCTTGAGGAACGCTTCCGCGAGCAGCGGAATGATCGTGACCGCGAGAACGAGCGAGATGAGGACGGCGATCGTGAGCGTGATCGAGAGCGCGGCGAAGAACTGGCCGACGACTCCCTCCAGCAAACGCAGCGGGAGAAACACGACGACGGTCGTGATCGTCGACGTCGTCACGGGAATTATCAGCTCCTGGACAGCCTCGCGGATGGCACGCTCGCGGTCCGGCGTGAAGCCGAGGTGCCGGACGATGTTCTCGCTGATCACGACGGAGTCGTCGATCACGATGCCTATGGCGATCGCCATCGCGCCGAGCGTCATCAGGTTGAACGTTTGTCCGACGAGCGACATCACGAACACGGTGATGACGAGCGTGAGTGGAATCGACGCGGCGCTGATGGCCGTGATGCGCGCCTTGCGCAGAAAGACGAAGAGGATGATCACCGCGAGCACGGCGCCGATCAGCATGGCGTCTCGAACCGACGTCGTCGCGTCGCGAACGAGCGACGCCTGATCGTAGACGGGTTCGAGCGTCACACCCTTGGGCAGCGTCTTGCGCAGGTTCGCCGCGGCCTTCTCCACGCTGTCGGCAATGGCGACTGTGTTGCCACCGACCTGACGCGTGATGTTCAGCAGGGCAGCGGGCTTTCCGTCGCCGGCCACGATGCGAACGTGATCTTCGGTGCCGACTTCCACGGTCGCCACGTCGCGCACCCGCAGACCGCGCCCCACCACGACGTTCGCGATGTCATCAGTCGTCGTCGCTTCCTGGGCCGTCACAACGAGGAACTGCTTGTAGTCCTGCGCCACTCGGCCTACCGCGGTCACCGACGTCGAGACCCTGATCGCGTTGGCGACGTCATCGTACGAGAGTCCCTGCTCAGCCAACCGAACGGGGTCGGCGACGACCTCGATCTCGCGAATATCCGACGCCTGAACGTCCACCCGCCCCACGCCGGGCACGCGAGAGAGCACCGGGCGAATCTGGAAGCGCGCAATGTCGTACAGCGTCGAGGGACTGCCCCCTTCGAGATTGTACGACAGGATCGGAAACAGCGCCGGAGACAGGCGCTCCACCTGGATGTCCAGGCCGGAAGGCAGATCATTGCGCACCTGGTTGACGCGCGCCTGGGTCTGCTGGAGCGCGTAGGCCATGTCCGTGCTCGGCGAGAACGTCACCGAAATCTCGCTCGCGCCTCGAATGGAGCGCGACTGCACACGCGTCACACCCGGCACGACACCGACGGCTTCCTCGAGCGGCTGGGTGATGGCGAAGACCACCTGCCGAGCATCGAGCGACGAGCCCTCCGCCACGATGGCGATGCGCGAGAACTGCAGCTCGGGGTAAATCGCCGAAGGAAGCCGCAACGCAGCCCAGATCCCGGCGATGCAGAGAAGCACGACCACGAGATAGACGAAGCGGCGCTGGCTGGCCACCGCTCCGGCGAGTGACCAGCGCTCCTCGCGCATGCGCTCCTGCGACGGCGTTTCGCTCACGGCTTCACGGGCACGGGACGCTCGACCTTGGCACTGTCCGCGACACCAAAGGCGCCCTGCGTCACGATCTTCTCGCCGCCGTTGAGCCCTTCCACGATCTCGACCTTCGTCGCGGTCCGGCCCCCGATCTTCACGTTGTGCGCGATGGCGGTGCCTTTCGCATCGACCACGAACACCTTGTAACTGCCGGGCTCGTCGCCCGGCACGAGAGCCTCTACCGGAATGACGACCGCACGCGGCCGCGTCTCGACGGCGATCTCGCCATACACACTCTCACCAAGCCGGAGGGGTCGCTTGGGCGACGACACCGTCACGCGAACCGCCACCGACCGCGAGATGGTGTCGACCGCCGCTCCCACTGACGCGACATTGCCATCGCCCATCACATCCCCCCCCGTCTTCTCACCAGCCGTCAGATGAACGCGAGAGCCGGGATGGATCGCTCCGGCAGCTGTCGGGCCGAGCGAGAGCACGACGTCGAACGCCGACGGGTCCGCGACTTCTACGAGCACCTGGCCTGCATCGGCCGGTGCGCCGAGCACGGCGGCCATCTTCGTCACCACTCCGCTTACCGGCGACCGGAGCACGGAGAGCTGCTGTGCGCGCTTCGCGTTCACGGCATCGGTACGCGCCTTTCCAAGATCCGCCGCCGCCTGCTCGGCGTCCTTTCGCGGTACGATGCCTTCATTCCCCAGACGCTGCGCGCGCTCATAGTTGCGCTGCGCCGCCGTGAGTGCCGCCTCAGCGGCGTTTGCGGCCGCGTTGAATCCAACCTGCTCGAACTCCACGAGTGGGCTTCCCGCGGCAATGCGTTGCCCCGCCGAGACGTACACCTTCGCGATTCGAGTCGCGGATGGCGCACTCAAGGCGGCATAGCGTCCGGGACGCGACACCACGGTGCCGATCGCCGAGATGATGTGCGCGAACGGCTCGATGCTGGCCGTCACGGTGTTCGCCGCGACCACAGGCTTCACGGCCGAGTCGGCCGCCCCTTCCTTGTCATCGCCCTTGCATCCGCTGGCGAGCGCCGCAAGGGCGACGCTGGCAATGAGAATACGCGGCACAGCGTGAGCCGTTCGTGTCATGGTGCAGGTACCGTCTGAGTGAGCGCGCGCAGCTCCGTATTGATCGTCAACAGCGCCGCGAGGTCGTCGATGTATTGTCCCAGCACTTCACGCGCGCTGCGGCGCGCCTCGAGCACGGCGGGCAGCCCGGAGGCCCCCTCGCGATACGCCGTCAGCGATCGGTCCGCGACCCGTTGGGCCCGCACCACGAGGTCGCGATCCCGCGCAATTTTCGCGAGCAGCGCTTCGCGCTCTTTCACACCCTCGATCAAACGCTGGCGAGCCTCGAGGCGCGCGGCCACGAGCTGAATGTGCGCACGCGCGCGCTCGGCGGTCGCTTCGGCGATCGGGCCCTGATTGCGATTGAAGA
>OCZT010003056.1_pt1 | contig 17196 bp, 16 predicted proteins | sample 1539031 | NCBI WGS metagenome assembly OCZT01 (sample SAMEA3539308, study PRJEB22396) | soil metagenome | biome: tundra; feature: field; material: soil | place: USA | collected 2010-05 | depth 0.15 m | reverse complement strand
CGCAGGACCTCGAGCTCACCATCCCCACCATTCAATCTTTTCGCAACCGCATTAAGGAAAAGCTGCACCTCAAAACCGCCCCGGAATTGGTGCTGCATGCGATCAACTGGGTGCAAAGCGAAACACCCAGGTGATTCAGCTCAGAAAAGGTGAGGTAACATTGGCGCGTAGTCTGGACGATAGCGAAGGACCTCGCTGAACTGGGCCCGAGCTTCATCATTCCTGCCGCCGTCCGCCAGTTCGGCACCCAGTAGAAAGCGGGCCTGCCAAAATGCCGGCACCTGAAGCAGCAGAGCCCGAAAACACTCAATCGCCTCAGCCGACCGATGTGAGGCGGCCAGCTTAACCGCGCGATTGAAGTAATCCGCCGGGCCTTGCGGTTGGAGACGCGTGGCTTTATCGTAATTGGCCATCGCCCGTTCAATGTTCCCCCGACGCTGTTCTAGGAATCCCAGATTGAGATAAGTGTCCACGCGGCTCGGGTCCGCTTTGCGGGCCCGGGCAAAAGAGGCGATAGCCTCATCTGTCTTCTGCTGGCCGGCGAGGATCAACCCTAGCTCGTTGTGAGCTTGCGCATAATCGCTCTTGATGGCAACCGCGCGCACAAAATACTCCTCCGCTTCGCGTATTCTTCCTTGGCGGACGAGCAACGTGCCGGTGTAATAGTAAGACTCCGCCAAATGCGGCACTAGTTCGCAGACCCGTTGAGCTTCCGCGATGGCTTGCGCCAGGTTGCCTCCCCCCGCTTCCAGGAACTGCTCAAAATTCCCATGCAGAAGATTGTCCTCCGGGGCCAGGGCCAGGGCCTCCTCGTACATTTGCCGGGCCTGCTCCGGCGTCTGCCGACTCATCTGCGCCTTGGCTTCATTCAATTTATCCTCGCACACCTTGAAAAAAGCCGCATGGTTCAATTGTCCCGTAAACGGCGGAGATGATATTCTATTGAAGATGGGTTGCCAGACCCGCTGCCGATCCCAGACCGTAACCGCCAGCCGCCGATCGCACAATTCCCCTGATGCCCAACTCCCCTTGTCCCGGGCCGTGATTGAGTCTGGAAGCAGCCTTCTGACCCGGTCGGCAAAGCTAAGCGCCAACAGATAATTCCCTTCAAAATTCAAATGCACGTGCTCATAAAAAAGCTCACACCCGGGAATCCTGGCTGGCGACCTTTGCGCCAAAGCCTCGGCCCCATCCACGAGGTAAACGTTTTGCCCCGCATGCTGAGCTGCCGCTGCTTTAATAACCTGATTAATGGCAGTATCCGCCCGAAAGGCCAGCGCATCGTAGTCCGTGGCCAATTCGAACTCGCGCCGGGCTTGATCGTCATTGGTCAAAGCAAGGTCGCACGTTCCCATGCGAAATTGAAGATCTGCGTATTGCGGATCAATCCTGCCGGCTTCATGATAGAGAGCGAGCGCCTCCCGGTAAGAGCCTGCGGTCTCCAGGGCCATGCCCTCCTCATAAGCCTTGTTCCATGAGGCCGCTTCGTTCTCAGCCAGACCAGGCGCATGCAGCGAAGCGAACGGCGGACAATCCTTCAGGTTAACCGCCACCGTGCTCAAAACGACCGGCACGCCTGCCCATTGCGCCACGCGCAACATATCTTCCAGATTCTCTTTAAAATTGACATAAGCCCGCAGCCTGGCGGGGTCGTCATGTCGAACCCGGTGTTCCATGAACATCTGCATGCCGCCCCATGATTTGGGAGATGAGGAAGATCGTTTCAGTTTCTCGGCGAGCGCGTCCAGCAACTGCCCAGTCCTAGTGGTCTTAACCACGAGCGTGGCTCGCGCAAGACCCAGACTCGGCGCTCGCGGTCCGAAAACGGTCTCCGCGCCAAAGGGTCCGACCATTTCGTTGTTGCCCATATAAACGAGCCACAGATCGCCCTGATGCCGGGCGCACTCGCGCGCAATGGGCAGGATCGTATGGGAATTGATCCCCGTGATGGCCACACACAACATTTCAAAATCCGTCTTAGGGAACCGCTCGCGCAACAAAACTTGCAGGTACCGTCCCATGCCAAACGTCGGGTCTGGATCCCCGTTAGCCGCCGACTCGCCGAAGAGGAAAATCCGATATGCATTAGTCGGCTTATCCGCAGCCATCAGAATCGGCAACGAGGGGCGGGCTTGCGTGGCGGAGAAAAACCGGTAAGTGAATTTGGCATTCGGCACATAAAACTCCTGTCCGTGGATGCGGGTCCGAAGGAAAAAGCTGGTGGGATAGCCGTAGCCAGCGAGGCGCAACGCTAGTTCAGCGCTGCCGAACACCAGCAGCGGAACAAGAATCATCGCAGAGAGCCGCATGAGCCAAAGACGACGACTTGAAACGGGAATGGCAACAGGCACCAGGGGGACATCTTCAGCCAAGCTGCTTTTCTCTTCTGCTGGACGATTGCTGCCCGGTTGATATTTTCTAAGCTTCAAGTCACTTCAATTTAGCCGGTTGGAATTGGCTCAATAAAGAGGAAAATGCGCCGCCTTCGCAGCACAGACGGGTGGATGTGTGGGATCATCTGACGAGTAGATGGTATATCTTATTATTTTACAGGCACTTGTGAAATTTCTACTGCACCGCCAGCAACCCAGGGAAGGGGGAATAAGCTCAAAAATAAGTCAAAAGAAGTCTTGCAAGGTTACGGCTGGCGTGATATAAAACACTACAGATAGACGGAAACACAGAAACATTGGCCTAATTCATATCATATGAAATCAATACTTGGAACAATCGGCAGCGCGACCTGCCTCGCCGCAGCACTTGCATTCAGCGCCTCAACCACTCAGGCGGCAAACCTACTGATAGACCCCGGTTTTGAATCCGGGGCTCCCGGCCAACCAAATCCTATCCCCATCCCAGGTGGTGCTGGAGGCGGTTGGGCGGTCTTTAATGGCGCGGGTTATTCGACAGCCCATCCAGAAACTGGCACTTGGGGCATACAGGAAATACAGGGCATTGGACAAGCCTGGAATTTCGAAGCGCCCTATCAGGTAATTGGAGGCGTTAGCGCCGGGCTGCAATACACACTGAGCGCCGACTACATGACCACAACCGGGAACAGCCAAACTCCTGGCGGTTACACCCCAATAGTTATTCAGCTAACCTACCTCAATGCTGCCGGAACCGACATCGGCACGGTTGAGACAGGTGGGGCAGGCGCAAAAGCCATTCAGTACAATATGGGGGCCCTCGATACGTGGTTCCCGGGAACTGTAACGGCCACAGCCCCTGCTGGAGCGGTTTATGTTTCGTCCTACCTCGCTTTCATGGAGAACGGTTCACAAACCGCAGCCGATACTCTGTATTGGGACAATGCGGTGTTAACGCAAGTGCCCGAACCAACTAGCCTGGCGCTGCTGGGGCTGGGCATCGCTGGGGCGTTGATTTGGCGGCGTCGGCAATAGTTTTCATTCGGCTGCAGCCGATCGGTTAAGGAGGTCACGTCGCCCTGACGTGGCCTCTTTGATTTAGAAAGAACAAGCAATCGTGAAGAAGCTCTCCGTTTCCTGGTCAATGCCCCTCACCGCTGTGCTGATGGTCGGCGCGCTGGCTGGCGGGATCCGCTCCTCGTCGGCCGCCTGGCAACTGGTCTGGAGCGACGAGTTTGCGCAAGCCGATGGGAGTTCGCCGGATCCCACCAAATGGGGCTTCGACATCGGTAACGGCTCCGGCGGTTGGGGCAATAACCAGCTCGAATATGACACCTCACGCACGAATAACGCGCGCATCGTCGGCGGGCAACTGGTCATTGAAGCCGCCCAGGAAAGCTACGGCGGCAGGAGTTATACTTCTGCCCGGATGCTGACCAAAAGCAACGGGTCGTGGGCTTATGGTCGCGTGGAGGCGCGCATCAAAATCCCGCGAGGGCAGGGAATCTGGCCCGCTTTCTGGATGCTTGGCACAAACATTGACTCGGCTGGCTGGCCCACCTGTGGCGAGATTGACATCATGGAAAACATCGGAAAGACGAGCGATCAGGGCACCGCTCACGGCACAATTCACGGCCCGCAGTCCGGCGGGGACTACAACGGTGGCGCCGGGGTTGGCGGGACCTATACGTTGCCGGGCGGAGCGGCTCTCGCTGACGACTTCCACATTTTCGCCGTGGAGTGGACGACCAACCAAATCAAATGGTTCGTGGACACTAATCAGTATTTCACGGCCACGCCTGCCAGTTTGCCCAGTGGCGGGACCTGGGTCTTCACGCAGCCGCAATTCCTGATACTAAACGTCGCCGTCGGCGGCAATTGGCCCGGCAACCCGGATGGGACAACGATCTTTCCCCAACAAATGCTGGTGGATTATGTGCGCGTTTATACTTACGTGCCCGCCGCCCCGAACCCGCCGTCGGGATTGACCATTAGCCTGGGCAACGGCAAAGTTTATTTGAGCTGGGATGCCTCGACCTCTGGCGCGACCGGTTACGATGTAAAGCGCTCGGCGATCAGCGGCGGTTCATACACCACGATAGCCAACTCCACAACAAACAGCTACACCGACGCCACCGTTTCCAGTTGCTCGACCTACTACTACGTCGTTTCAGCTACCAACTCGGTTGGCGAAAGCACCAATTCCAACGAGAAAGCCGCCGCGCTCGGCGCCTATGCTCTGGCAGTCAACTCAGGCGGCAGTGCCGCCAGCCAGTTCATTGCTGATGCATACTTTTCGGGCGGCAGCCAGGCGGCTCCCACAACATCGGCCATCGACGCCAGCGCAGTGACCGCGCCCGCGCCCCAGGCAGTTTATCAAAGTGAGCGCTTCGGCAACTTCACCTACACGTTCGCGGGCCTGACCACCGGAGTGAACTACAAGGTGCGTCTCCATTTTGCGGAATACTACTGGTCTGCTGTGGGACAGCGAAAGTTCAACGCCTCCATCAACGGAACGCAGGTCCTGACGAACTTTGACATCATCGCCGTGGCTGGGGCTGCGAACAAAGCCACCATCCAGGAATTCATTGTCACGCCCAGCAACGGGCAGATTGTCATCCAGTACACGACCGTCACGGACAACGCCAAGTCCAGTGGCGTCGAAATCCTCCTGCCACAGCCCGGCGCGCCGGCCGGTTTGACGGCGAACGCAGGCAACTCGCAGGTGGCGCTAAACTGGAGCCCGCTGGCCGGCGCCAGCTACAACGTGAAGCGCGGGCTGGGCAGCAGTGGGCCGTTCAACTTTGTGCTCAACGGACTGACCAGCGCGAACTATACGGATACCGGGCTGACCAACGGGACCCCCTATTATTACGTGGTCTCAGCCACCATCGCCGGCTGCGAGAGCACTAATTCGGTTCCCGTCAGCGCGACCCCGGCGTGCTCACCCCCTCCGGCCCCGACCGCTGGTAACAACGGGCCACTTTGGTCGGGGATGACCTTGAATCTGACGGCATCGACGGTGCCGGGGGTGACCTACAGTTGGACCGGGCCCAACGGGTTCACGTCAACCAATCAGAACCCATCAATCGTGAATGCGCTCACCAGTGCCTCCGGTCTGTTTAGTGTGACCGCTGCAACTGGCGGTTGCACTTCTGCACCAGGAACTACGACCGTAACCGTCAATCCACCTGCCAGCGTGACCATCCAAGCCTTGCCCGGAAACGTAATTCTGATTTGGCCCGGCGGCACGCTCCAAACGGCCACTGATCTCAGCGGTCCCTGGGGCGATGCCGCCGGAGCAATGTCTCCCCGCACCAACCCTTTGGCAGCGCCGCAGGAATTCTATCGCCTTAGGCTGCAATGATTCGTCGTCGGCTGTCGCGGTGAGCGGGCGGCCCCTCCCCACGTAAACCTAAAGATTCTTCATGAAGCAAAGCGGTTTATCCAAACGCTTGAACGCCCTGGCAGGAGTTCTGGTTCTGACTGCTGCCTCGTTTCTGATCCACACAACGTCCAGAGCCGCCGACCCGACGGATTCTGAGAGGGCGTCTGCGCAGTGACAGCAAAGAGCTGGCGATCGGCTGTGCGGATTGTCAAAGGCCGTTGCTTATTCAGGATTCAGCCACGGGCAAAATCCTGATTACGGCAATGGGGCGGTTTACCCTTCTGACCAATGATGACTGCGCGGTCTGCGCTGCGAACACAGCTGTCTAAAATCAGGAATCCGAGGGAGGGAGCCTGCCCGCTCGGCTTATGGGCTCGCAACGGTCGCAAGACTCCCGAGAGACGACACTGCATCAACCGGCCTTGTCCGCAGTTTTTCCCTAAACTTGGCCCAATACGGCTCGTTTATCCCAATCTCCGCGTCGACGTAATTACGCCATTTAGTGGGATCAATGGTTCCGCCAGGATTTTTGGTCTTGTATCGCTTCTTCTTTTTGGGCTCGGTGGAATTTTTGAAGGTCGCGACCCGGTTGCCGTAGGCGCCCTCCAATGTGACGTTGGCCCCCTTGGCCCGGATTTCGTTGAGCATTTTGCCTGCCTTGGTTAATCCCCCGTACACCACGACTTGTGCTCCCTGAGGATTGGCAATCTTGCGGAAATATTCCGCCACGTCCTTGGCGGCTTTAACTTTGGGCAGGCCCAAGTTCATTTGCCTGAGATCGACAACCTCTTCGTCCGCTTTAGCCAGATGAGGATCAGCCGGCAATCTCCCATCCACTACCGTTTGGAATGGGATACGAAGAACCCCGCAAGAAACCAAGGCGAGATGAACTGTTTTGTAGGCTTGGTCGATTCCATCGCTACAAAGGCCGGTCAACTTGCTGGCGAGCTTATTTTCGCGGGGCATTAAGCTATCGAGATAAGCCTCGACCATTCGGACTGGAATCAGGTTTTTCGTTCCCGCCAAAGATTTCCGGGCTGTCTCTTGTTCATCCAGCCAAGATTGAAGCTGCTCCGGAGACAATCGGGAATTAATTCGCCGCCAATACGGCTGATTGATCCTGATTTCTTTTTCAATTGATGTTTGCATACTGCCAATCTTGCGCTTTTAACCTCAGGACAGGTTGTTGGTAGAGGTCAAATCGCCCAGCGGTCCACGAGCATGGTGTAGCATTTTTAAGGCCGTGAAAACAACTTTCCGATCTTTAGGCCATTGGTCAGGTCGCTTCACGATTGGCGCTGGCCAAGTGCCGGTGGTGGCTGGACTGCCCGGTTGACAACAGTGCCCCCATTTTCGTCGGTCCGATGGTTCACTGCCAGGGAGAGGAACTGGCCGGCCTCTTTGGCCCGCAAGGCCGCCGGAGTGAAGGCTGAGACGATGTTCGCTTTCTCTCGCTGGTTCACGGCCGGGCAAGTGGTCTGGCCATCCTTCGCAACGGCGGATAGGCCAGCGCCGGCCGGGGGCGGCGCTATGTGTCGGAACGCCTTATGGTTGAACCAACCCGCTTGTGGGAGAACCACCCGGAGACCTTGGTGGATGATTATTGAAACCAACGTCAACGGCCCATTCTTCATGGCCCGCGCCGTCACGCCCGGGATGATCGCCCGCGGGTGCGGCAGAATCATCCACATTTCCATGAACCACGAGGCGATGCGGCGGCGTGGCTTCGCTCCCTATGGCCGATCGAAAGCGGCCCTCGAATCCGAGACAATCATCCGTGCCGAACAAAAGTCCATGAAAACACATCACTATGCCGGTTGGCTTTACGGGGATACGTCCGGGTCTTTGTGCCTGCGCAGGTGTCCCATGCTGAACTCGCACGAACCGCCTCTACTTGCCGATATAATCGCAGTTGACTGGACATCCGGAGATGGCGTGTGCTTGCGCTGCTGCATCTGTCCGGACCTCGGTATGCTGAAGTTTATCGGTGAGTTGACCGTTTACTCCCCTGCCGTTCTCGTGGGAGTATTCGACGTGTGCCGGGAACTGGAGGCTTACTCGGGTAAGTTCGCGGTGGCATCGGTTTCTACGCTTCCTGACGATGTTTGCAAGAAGCTGGAGAGGCAACGATGAACAATCTGCTGACGATCAAAATTGAGAGCACCTGGGAAGCGGAGCAGGTCGTGGATGCGCTGATCGAACTGGAGCGACGGCTCAGGGACAACCTCGCCGGTCGCCGGCACCTGCGTTTAGCTAATAGAATCCATCTCGCGCGAAGGAAGTTGCAGGAAGAAGCGGGGCTGGTGATCGGGCTGAAGCGGCTTGACGACCTGGCCACCGGCAGAGTCAAGGGGATGACCGAGGCTCGGTTTCGGAGGGAGCTGCGCAAGCGGTCCAGACGGTGACTGGCGGCGTGGGGTATGAATAAATACACATCTCCCGAGAAATGCAGAACATCGCGCGGAGCTTCGAGATCATGAAAGCCTTGGCGCCACCGTTGTGGCGGACCAGTTCCCTGTAGTCGGCGGGCCCAACCATCAGAATGTGGGGTTGAATCGGGCCAGGGGAAGCGGGGGCGGCACCGCGGCAACAGGAGGACCCAAAGGCCAAAGCGTGTTGCTGGCTGCCGCGGATGCTCCAGGAAGCTCCGCTAAACACACTCAGTCACCGTGAAGATTCCAGCGAACAGGATTCCAGGCTCCGAGGAGATAAAGGTCTCTTGGGAGCCTCCAGGATGCCGGGGTTTGCAGAAGAAATCCATGACAGCTAACGTGGCGGCCGATGTGATCGGAGATTGGGTGCCCCTCCCTAGCCCGGATTCGCAACCCGAAAAAGCTCCTGTCCTCGGCCGCCATTTTAGTTGTCCGCGCCCGTGCGGCGGAGACAGCCTTCCGGGGTGATGGGGATATGAACGATGGCCGGGAGATCGGGGCATGGGGGCCTGCCATAGACTGGAACCACCTGCCCCGGTTCCTGGCCGCCGCCCTGACGGCCAGATCGGTCCGGGGACCGGGGCCTCAGTGCGGGCACATCGACCTGGTAACCCCATCGCTCAAAACACGTTCCCCAATCACAACAAACAATAGAAACGCCAAACTTCTGACAAACACCACTGCTCCCACCGTTGCACACAACATCCTCAGCCCACCTCCGTTCGCCACATCCCGAATCGTGGACCTTACCCGGGGCGCAAGCCGTCTCGGGATTCGGGCCCGAGTGCTGATCGAGTCGAAGATTCTTGCGGATTACGGCGAAATCGATAATGCGCTCGGGCACAACACCGCAGGGCTGGTGCTATCCGTGCTGTCTCATTGCTTAGCAACAGGACATGCCGGCCTCGCAGAGGACCTGCTGACCGTTGGCTTGGTCCGTCGGCAGGATGGCGCGCTCGTCGAGCTGGACCTCTCTCTCCGCCGGACCCGCGCTGGTGACCAGGAGTGCTTCACGCTGCGATTGGCCGATGAGCGCGAGGCTGAAGCCTGACCCGCCAACGGCGGTCCATATTTGAGACCAACCCATGACCCATCGGCCTGACCAAGAAACCCCGGACGGGGACGAAACTACGAAACTGCAACGGCTGTGTGATAATCATAGCCGCTGTCGTGGCCTGATCTTCCAGGAGGCGGCGGTGGCGCACAGCGTCCTCGCCTGGGCTCAAAAGGATATCGCTCCCGGGGTGGGCTTACTGCCGCCAGCCAGCGCGGAATCCCGGGCGGCGGAGTGATCCTCATTGGGAGAGACGGTTGGTGCAGGGACGTGGCTGGGCCATTCCGCCAACCCGTTGATCGCGAAGGTTCAGCGGCCCCTCAGCCGCGGCACGACTACAACTGGGTATCGACCAAGGAAGCTAACGCTAAAAACAGTCGCGGTGCGTGATCGCTAAGCAACGAGGAGGCCGAGATGAGCAGGCGATCCGTGATCTTGAGCGAGAGGGTCGAAGCGGTGGGTTGGTCGATCGGCGCCAGCGGTGCTTCCCCCTAGCCCGGCCGAAAACCAAGCCGGTGTCTGTCCCGGCCCGCCGCCAGACCCTCTCGCGAATCTGGGTTGCCCAGGGGACTCCCTCCCGTCACCCCGGCCGGTCTATGCACTGATTAGGGGCGCATTTCAGCGACAGCAACTGGAGGACTGCCGTCCAGCGCCAACGACAATTAGCGCGCACCGCCAGGGGGAAGCGGACCTCGTTGCGTTCGTCGCGTTTGTGCGATAACCTTACCGCATCCAGATATGATCATTTCCGGGAAATTGCGGATCCCAGCATGGGACGAGGACGACGAGCCCAGAACCCGGCTCGTTGTGGTCCCTGGAACTTTTCGGTTCCTGGCGGACCCGTCGTGTCCCCGAGACCCTCGCGATTGGGGATCAGAGGATGCGCAGTCCTTCCATGAGAAGCGGGATGACGCACCCCCTCCACCTTCGACGCGATGTAGAAGCCGCGGCCTCGCCGTTGAGGCGGCGGGTGAATCGGTTCCCCTGAGCTGGGCTGCTATTCGTTGGCGCCGTGCGCGCGGATGCCCATGAGGCAATGGCTTGATGTATTCCCGGCAATGCAACTTCCGACGACAATTAGCGCGCGCCACCGCAGGAGCTAACCCCAGTTGGGGACCAGGTCATTTGTGGTCTTCGGCTGCGCTGGCCCTGGTCTTGGGAGCCCAGTATCGACTCCCAAAGTGCCGGAAGGCGTTAGCCCGGTGGCGTCCTGACCGTAACCTATTCCACCGAAAACAGCGAAGGACCCTGGACAACCACTTAACTAATTTCACCTCAGTCAGTTACATCAATACGACACTGAGTTTCCGTGGTGCGGTTCCGGCCTGTTTGCCCCTAAATTGAATTCTCCCCGGCTCCTCAAGGCGCAAACTTTCCGGATGATCCGTAAAGTACTGGATGCCCTGGACTGGCTCAAGCCGACCGAGAACACCCCCATCGTCTTCTGGGCGGATCACGGCTACCTGCTCGGCCTGCATGGGGAATGGATGGAGACCTTGCTCTTGGAAGGAACCGCGCACGTCCCGCTGAACCTGGGGGACCGGGCGAGGGCAAGGAAAGGCCTGTCCGCGCACGGTCGAGCTGGTGGACATCTATCCGGTTCCAGCGAGCCGAACTCGCCGGCCCGGGCGGAGCCTCTGGCAGATCCGAGAGAAGGTAGCCGACAAGTCGTTGGGGTCAGCGCGGGAACGACCACCATACTGCGGCCCGGCTCCGATAAATTCACCCCGAGGACCGTCTCAATTCTCGCCGCTGTCCAGAGGTCGCCGCCCCCATATTCTGGCGACCTCTCCCAATCTATCGGGATCTGGCAAACTAGTCGGGTTGCTCACGATGCGGCGTCCAGCAGAAAAGGTATCGAGCACTATCAGGGTCAAAACGACGGCCAGGCGGGACCACAGACAACGGGACCACAGGACTACGGGACAGAAAAGCCAGTGCGCGGAAGGCGCGAATCTGCAAGAGGCACAACCTTTCGCTTCTCCCAGGAAAAAGAATCAGGCCGGTCTTGGGGACCGGCCTGATTGGTGAAGAAGGATTTGAAAACCCAACTTGATCAACTTTTATGCCGTGCGGTTCTTGCGCAGCATCCGCAGCGTGCTCGCTCCAAAGGGCAGCAGCAGCAGCGCGCCAGCGATCATCGTCGTGGGTTCCGGTACCGGGGACCAGAATGTTGCATGTCCTCCAGGTCCGTTATAGGATGGGTCCACATATATGGAGGCATCAAACACACCATTATTTGCCAGGGTCTCCTGAACGGCATTGGGTACCGTCCCGAACCATGCACTAACGACCACAGGATCCAAACTGACCCCTTCCGCGGCCGACATGAACCCGAGATAGTAATGGGTGGGTGCATTAGGATCCCGAGCAACGCCGAAGACGTCGCTAATGACGGTGTCACCACCAACCTCTTCGAACACAGCAGTGGCATTACCCCATTGACCGATGTTAGCTACGGTATGATCCAATAAGTACAATACTTGCGGATCGGAGGCCTCACTTTCCTCGGACGCCTTGATTTGCGCAAGCACGATTCCATTTCCGTCAGTCACAGTCATTGAGTCGGAGAACGTGAACGCGCCGAAGGCAACCTGTGGCAAAGCGCTGAGTGCCAACACTCCCGCGCCAACTAGTAGTACTAAACGTGTTTTTAATCTCATATTATCCTCTTTGGTTTGATTGTTTATATTATTGCTGTTCTGTGCTATTTCCTTTTCGTTTTTGTTTTCTTTGAATTGAATGTCAGTTCAGCTTTGACCATTGCGCGAGGCGAGTTCTGGCTTGACGTCCGAGCCACAGCTCTTTCCTTCACGCCGCCGGTCGTTGTTCTGTTTCATACTGCACCGCCAATTTCTCACAATGGCCGTCCGCCTTCTAGGCCATCCTGGGACATGTTTATGCGCGTTTGGGACATGGCGGCTGGGACGCCTGGGTGGTGGTGATTTACAGGAAAGGGACATGGGGCAGGCAGTTTTGGGACATCGTTAGAAAAGTAGAAATTGGGAAAGCAGAAAGCAGAAATCACGGGACGGTGGTCAGTGGGCATACTGGAACGCTGAACTTGCGAAAGCTGAAACCTGAAAGGTGAAGCCCCGGAGCGGACTAACGGCACCATGAGCCAGTGGGTGGACGGCAGAGGTCTTGGAGTATTTCGTGGTGAATTCATTGGGTTTCTGCTTTCCACTTTCCGTTTTCTGCTTTAGATTGGCGCCGTGACGATTGAACTTGAAATAGATAAGATGACGCTGGAGGAAAAGCTGCGCGCGATGGAGGCCTTATGGGCAGACTTGAGCCGCAAGGAGCAAGACATCCAGTCCCCGCCCTGGCATGAGCAACTCCTCAAGGAACGAGACGCACGGGTCAAATCCGGCCAGGAGAAGTTCGGGAGTTGGGAGGACGCCAAGCGAGAGCTTCGCGACCGCCTCGCATGACAATTGTCATTCTCCCATCCGCCAAAGAGGATCTTGCCGAGGGCTTCGCGTTTTTTGAAGAACAGCAAGCAGGATTGGGGGCCTACTTCCTTGAGTCTCTGTTCTCGGACATTGACTCCCTTAGAATCTACTCAGGCGTCCATCGCCGTGTATTCGGATATCACAGGCTGCTTTCCAAGCGGTTCACTTTCGCGGTCTATTACTCGGCGGAATCAGGAACCGCTTACGTGCGAGCCGTTCTGGATTGTCGGCGAGACCCTGTATGGCTCCGCAAGCGGCTGGGGCAGTAGTACCTCTCTGGGCCGTAGTCAAGGGTCGGTGGTCGGAGGGCTGAGGGCGGATATAGGACAACGGGACTACGGGACGGGGGCAAAACAGAAAGCAGAAATCATGAGGGGGTGGGCAGTGATTCAGTGGTCAGAGGGCAGAGGGAGGACTGCAGGACCGCAGGACCACGGACTACGAAGTCAGAGGACAGAGGGCGGTCAAATCAAAAGCTGGAATTGGGAAAGCAGAAAGCAGAAATCACGGGACGGCGGGAAAAGCTGAAACTGGGAAAGCAGAAAGTAGAAATCAGGACCACAGATTACGGGACGGCGGGCAAAGCTTAAATTGGGAAAGCAGAAAGTAGAAATCAGGGCATGATTATTTAATTTGGTGTGGAGAGTCGGAAGAGATGGGAACCAAGGGACTTCCTAGTCGTGGCCAGACCTTGCGTGCCGTAACATCACCCAAGCGTATTGTTCACGGGCGAAGAGCGGACCGAAATAATACCCATAATGCACCCGTTTGGATCCGCCGACGATTTTGTGAGCGGCGGGTTGCGGGGGATTTGCCAGTAATCCGTGGTGAATTCACTTGCTTTTTCTGGCAGGAAATGCTTGGATGTTACGCGTAACCTCGGGACGGTTGGTATGTTTGCATGTTTGTTTTACAGTTCAGGTTTTGGTTGTTCGCGGTGTTGGTAGCGTTTGGCCAGTCGCCATTGCGCGCACAACTTTTCCTGGAGGACCAGGGGGCTTCCACGAATTCGCCCGCTTCCTCCAACCTTGTCACCCTGGGCTGGAATCCAAGTCCGGACGCTAGTGCGATCGGGTATTTCATCGGCTGGGGGTTGGCCAGCGGTGATTGCACCAACCAGTTGGATGCCGGCAATGAGACCAGTGCGACGGTCGGAGGATTGGCAACCAATGTCATGTATTACTTTACCGTGACGGCGTATGACAGCGCAGGGGACGAAAGCGTGCCCTCGAATGAAATTGCCTACTCGGCGCCGACGAGCGGTCCTGCCACCAATGCGCCACCTGCACAGACCAATTTGCCCCCTTCACTCGGCAGGTTCGTATTGACGACTTTGGTCTCCTTCAATGGCACAAACGGGGCAAATCCTGCTGCCGGGCTGGTCCAAGGCAATGACGGCAATTTCTATGGCGCGACACCTGCAGGGGGCGCGAATGGCTTCGGCACTTCATTTCAAATGACCCCTTCCGGCGTGCTCACGACCTTGGCCACGTTCACTTTTTTGAACGGAGCTGATCCTTCTGGGCAGCTCTTCCAGGGCCAGGATGGCAATCTTTACGGGACCACCACCTTCGGGGGTTTTAGCGGCGCTGGAACGATATTCAAAATGACTACTAATGGGACGCTTCAAACGCTGGTTTCGTTTGACTTTATGAACGGCAGTTGGCCTAGCGCTGGTCTCGTCCAGGGCAGAGACGGCAGCTTCTATGGCACGACAACATACGGAGGCGCCAACGGTGTGGGAACGGCGTTTCCAATGACCACTAACGGCGCGGTGGGGGCTTGGTACTCCTTCGGTGGCGGCAGCGCGGGCGCAAATCCTTCTGCAAGTTTGATCCAAAGCACGGACGGTAGTTTTTACGGCACGACTCCCTCCGGCGGTGCGACGGGCAATGGCGAGGTATTCAGACTGACCACAAATGGCGTTATCGCGACTTCGTACTCGTTCGCAGGTCGCGATGGCGGTAGTACCCCACGCGCCCCACTCATTCAGGGTACCGATGGCAACTTGTATGGCACTGCATCCGCCGGTGGTACCAACGGCCACGGCACGGTGTTCCGGTTGACCACCAACGGCTCCCTCACCACGCTGTTCTCCTTCAATGGGTCAAACGGCGCTAGCCCTCAAGCTGGATTGCTGCAAGCCGCGGATGGCAATTTCTACGGGACGACCCAAAACGGCGGTGCCTACACGAACTTGGTCGGATCTGGTTATGGCACCGTATTTACGCTGACCACCAATGGCACCCTGACTACCTTGGTCTCCTTCAACGGCACTAATGGCGCTGGACCGCAAGCCGGCCTGGTGCAGGGCACGGATGGAAATTTCTATGGGACGACCGCCAGCGGCGGGAGTTTCAATAACGGAACCGTTTTCCGTCTCAGTTTTATTCCGCCGCCGACGATCAGGCTCCTGGTGACCAATGTGGTGCTGAGCGCCAATAGCAATGGCCTAGCCCTGATGCCCGACCTCACAGGCACGAATTATACGCTGATCAGCGACCCTTGCAGCAACTCCGTGGTTTTGACGCAAAGCGTGGCTGCGAACACGGTGCTGGCCCTGGGCACAAACCCGGTGGTGCTGACCCTGACCGATGGGTGTGGCAATGCAGCCTACGCCACAAATTTTGTCATTGTGCAAGACACCACGCCACCGGTTCTACAGGGCCTGCCCCCGACGACCGAAAGATTCCAGGCCCTTCAGGACGTGCCGCCCGCGCCGACGGTGACGGCGACAGATAATTGTGATGGGGCGGTGGCGGTGAACTACATTCAGGCCGAGAGCAATCCGGGTGCTTCGTGCGGCAATGTAATCACGCGAACCTGGACGGCAACGGACAGATCCGGCAATACCACCAACTTTGCGCAAACGATTACGGTCAATGACACCACGCCCCCGGTCCTGATCCAGGGCACAATTCTGCCTTGGTATGCGACGCAGGCGGCGGCCGAGGCGGCGGCGCTGGCTGCGACCAGCATGAGCGACAACTGCACGCCGGCCGCGCAGTTGACAACAACCGTGAGCACAACGGGCTGCTCGAATGCCACGATCACGGTGGCGGCCATCGACGGCTGCGGCAACACGGCCAGTGTGGTTTATAACACCCATATTGACAACACGCCTCCGTTGATCCAGACCTTGACACAATCCGGCGGCACGCTCACGCTGAGTTGGAGCGCAATGCCTTGGCAAACATATCAGATGCAATACACTACCGATCTCAGTCAAACCAACTGGAACATCCTCGGCAACGCCATAACCACAACCAATGCCTTGGCGATGGCGTCCGATTCGATTGGCCCAGACGAGCGGCGGTTTTATCGTGTGGTGGTCCTGCCTTAACCCTGCAAGAACCGCAACGACGGATTTCATGGGGGGCTAGCCCGGTTGCGTTTAGGACATTCAGGCCAGCCAGGATTTGCAGCATTGGGGCACCCTCTTGGCTACGAATTGCAGGCCCGACGGCCTGATCATTTTCCGGGTGACGGACATGGCGAATTATCCCAATCACATTTGCAGGCGTTCGCAAAGCTGACGGGTTTCTTGCCACGGATTACTCGGATTATACGGGACGCGGACGCCTCGCTCCAGGTTCAGGTTCCCAAGAACGTTCACCAGAACTGGACGCCAAGCACCTGAGGCACTACGGACGACATCACCCATGCTGCCGTGGCCTTTCAGAGGGTGTTTCTGAAATAGTTGTAAGATTCAGATAGGCAGCGTGTTACGCGTAAAAACCGGTTCTTCGCTGTTTTACCCCGAAAACAGGAGCAAGTTGTTGATTATGAGAAGGAAGCGTGGTTTTCATCCTCAAGGCCAGTCCAAGGGACAAGGACGATTCGTTGGAATGGGGGCAACAGCGTCCCTACCACCCGCTCATCTCCGGTGCGGCCCGCGGGAGGGTCTGGCTTGGTGAGATCGTAGTGAGGGGTGCCGCTGCTGCTCCACTGGTGCCACTCAACCCAAAGGCCGATATGGACGGCAAAGCGCTTAAGGTCGGGAATGTTATCGCTGCGCACGTGGCAGGACTCGTCATCCGGCAACTGGGCTGAACAGAGGCAGGTACGGAGGGAATCAACGAAAACGCGCATGGCGGGAATCTACTCATGCGCTACGCAGAAAGCGCTCAACGGCAGCAGTCTTCCCTCTTCTACCCTTCATTCCGGCGGCAGTCGCGACCCAAGTCAGCGCCGTTGGCGTCATCAGGACCCCTGACGCCCGGAGCTTACACCGGCAGTTTCGGTCCGATCTGCGAGCACTCCCCCGAGGACAGCGACCTCGAAAGGACTTTGTCAATTTGCCCTGCGTTCCATTGCAGGGCAGTTCCTTATGCCCGGAAGCTGGAGGCCCTGCCCGTCGATGTTTTTTACCGTCAGGCCGGCAGGCGCGAGAAACCTCCGCCTTGGCGTGATGGGTCAGTAACAGCGGGACAGGACGCTGGTGGAGTGCGCCCGTCCTCGGGCGCAGCAATGTTGGAAAGCGACGGAGATGTAATGA
>OCZT010003055.1_pt1 | contig 17198 bp, 14 predicted proteins | sample 1539031 | NCBI WGS metagenome assembly OCZT01 (sample SAMEA3539308, study PRJEB22396) | soil metagenome | biome: tundra; feature: field; material: soil | place: USA | collected 2010-05 | depth 0.15 m | reverse complement strand
ATAGGCCGCGCCTTTGAGCGAGGTTTGCCGGACGATCGGATCTTGTGCTCCCACCCCGGACTTCTCCTCGGCGATGCTCGACTGTTCCACGTTCGAACGCAGCCTGACTCCATTCGCAAACTCATCCAGACTTGCGTCGAAGTTCATACCCACGTCGAGATAGGTGAACTGCGTTTGCTGCGTTGAGGCTGGGCCATTTGGGCCATAAGACCCGGTCGCAATGGGCACCCGGCTGCCTTGCTTGAGCGTCGTATTTTGCCCGGAAGCCACGACCATTGCGAAGTGCTGAACGCCGACGCGCTTGCCTCCGTCCATCTCGGTCACCGTATAGGTGAGGCGATAGGTCTTCTTGGCCCGGTCAAGATCGTTGATGAGTTTTTGTGCGTACGCGATGTGATCGGGGGGGGCTTGGACGAGCACGGCGCCCTGATTGGCCACGAGGTAGACCCTGTCGCATGCATCGAGAAAATTGCGCAGCGCGGTCACAAGTTCGTTGGCGTCACTGACCTGGACGGCATTGTTGAGGTAGAAGGTCCGTTCGGTCGCGCCTGCTTGCTCAACAGAACATGAGTTACCCCTTGCAGGCGCTACCGGGTCTGGGCTCGGCTTTGCGGCTGGTGCATCGGGGGCTGGCTTCGGGGCAGTAGGCGCGGCTTGCGCCCATGCGGTTGGGCCAGTCAAAACCATCGCCAGAGTCACTCCAAGAAATGCACTTGCGAGCTTCATATTCGTTCTCCCTCTTTCATTGCAATTCTGTTTATTCGTTATTGTCTTTAGTTGCGGCCGGGGCTGGAGGCGCAAAAAACTTATCGAAATCCGCCTCGTCCTTAGCTTGTAACTTTGCTTGTGTCTCAGAATTGAGCGTAGCCAGTTCTTTCGGATCAGCCGTTCGTACTAGCCGCACCAGCCCTCGCTCCTGCGCCGTCAGGGCCAACTCGGGAGCCGGATGCGACGGTGCTACACTCTCGGCGCGGCTCTCGGCGAGCAACTTCTCGTCGCTCGGCGTGGGGGCAAGGCTGCGGACTCGCAGGACGGCCGGACGGACGCAAGGCTTGGCGCGATCTTCACTCGCAGGCGTGGTGTGCGTCGAAGCATTGACCGGCGTGACGGCTGGCGCGACGGCCTCTTTGACCGCCAACTGCCCGCCATCTGGGAGCACCTTGTGCGGCCGCAGGAGATGCCCCGCGAACAGGAATAGGCCTGTTACCAGCATCGCGGTCGCAGCCCCGCTGATTGCGCCGCGCCACCACGCTCCCGCCAATGCGGAGCCAGCAAGTAGATCCCGCCAGCGAAACGCGGCGTCCTGCGCGGTCTTCGCCTGCTGTTCCAAACGCTGGGCGATGCGCGCGTCCATGCCCTCGGGCGGGACAGCATCTCGTAGAGCAGCGAGAACTTTATCGACCGCGTTGTCATGCTCCATTCCCATAGCTCCTCCTCGATCCTCAATCTTCCAGCCGCTCTCGCAGATGAGCGCGGGCGCGAAACAGCAGTGAGCGCACACTCGATTCACTCCTGCCCAGGATCGCGCCAATCTCCGCCGAACTCAGCTCGTCCATCGCCGACAGGAGTAGTGACTGCCGTTCCTTCTTCGGCAATCTCTCCATCGCGGCCAGCACCTGCCTGATTCGGCCCGCCTCGGCTAGCGCCTGGTCTGCGGGCAAATCGGGGGAGACCAGGCCCTCTGCAAAGATTTCGTCCATCTGTTCCGGCCGCACCCTGCGTCGGCGATCCAGCGCCAGGTTCCACGCAATCCGCACCAGCCACGGCCTTACCTCGACGATGCCGCCCAACTGCCGCTGGCGTTGCAGCACGCGCACAAAGACGTCCTGGACGACATCCTCCGCTTCGGCCGGGTTGTGCAGAAGCGACAGCGCCACGCGATACAGCAGCCCGGAGTAGTCGCGAACCAGCAGGGCCAGATCGGGCTCAGCCTCCACCCGCTCTGCCGAGAACCACCGCAAGCTCTGTTCCCCGATCGCCGTCATTTAATCCTTCTATTGCACAGACGTACGGGTTTCCGTTCCGCTCGGTTTTATTTTCGATATAGCGAGAAATCTGGGCTTGGATCCAAACCTGACCACCCCAAGACCGCAGTACGGCTACAATAGATCGGCAGCGGCGGATGTTCCAAAAGGGAAGCAAGCGATGACCTGGTTCAAGCGGGAAGATAACGAGATCGTCAACGACAGGAGAAAGACGGTGCGCACCGAGGGCCTCTGGATCCAGTGCGGCAGTTGCCGTCAGGCGATCTTCAAGAAGGATCTGGAGGAGAACCTCAACGTCTGTCCCAACTGCGGCCACCACTTCCGCATCGACGCGCGCCGTCGCATCGACCTGTTGCTCGAACCGGGCTACGAGCTTGTCGATATGGAACTTCGTTCCACCGACCCGCTCAACTTTACTGACCTGAAGCGCTACCAGCACCGCTTGGCCGAGGCGCGCAAGAAGACGGGGCTCAACGACGCCATCATCAACGCGGTCGGCATGCTTGGGCCGCACGCGGTTGTAATGAGCGCGATGGAGTACGGCTTTATTGGCGGCAGTATGGGCGCGGTGGTTGGCGAAACCATTACGCGCGCGATCGACCGTTCGCTCGCCACACGGCATCCGTTGATCATCGTTGCCGCGTCGGGCGGAGCGCGCATGATGGAAGGCATTGTCTCGTTGATGCAACTGGCCAAGATCGCCTCCGGCCTGGCGCGCCTCGACGACGAGCGCATTCCCTACATCTCGGTGATGACCGACCCCACCACAGGCGGCGTTACCGCTAGCTTCGCCATGCTCGGCGATCTCAACATCGCGGAACCCGGCGCGCTGATCGGCTTTGCCGGCCCGCGCGTGATCGAACAGACCACCCGGCAGAAGCTCCCAGAGGGCTTCCAGCGCTCGGAGTTCCTGCTGGACCACGGATTCCTGGACGCCATTGTTGTACGCAAGGATATGAAGGCTTACCTTGCACAGGCGCTGGGCTGGATGTTGCCTGCGGTTGGAGATGCGGCCCCGGGAAGCATCGCTAGTTAGACCACCGAACGATCGCAACGCCCCTTATACATAAGCTCAGTGCGAAGGTGTCGGAGAACTCTGCGAACTTGCCGGCGGCGTATTTGGCTTTGCGGCGGTCACGGCTTTCTTCTTCTTGACCGGGGTCACCGGGCACTTCAGCGGAGCAGGTAGCGGTGGCGGCGGAAGTGGTGGTGGAACAGCTTTAAGCGCCGCCTCCAGATGGCTCACCCTCTTCTCCTGAGCGTCCGCGTCGCCCTGGAGTTGATCGCCCAGAGCATGTCGCCCGTCGTCGAGACGCGCCAGTGCCTGGTCGAGGCCGGACATCTGATCGCTGGGAGCCGCCAACCGGGCCGCGACCACCAAGCGCAGGGTTACATCGTAGAGCGCCTCGACGTTGCGATAGACCGGCAGCACCTTTGCTGCCGAGTCCGGAGCGGCATCCGCGGCCGCCAGTAGCGTTGGAAGCGTCGACGCGACATCGCGTTGGACCGACTCGAGATTCTTCTGCGCCTCGTCCCGGATCGGGCCTGAAGCCTTCCACTTATCGATCCTCAACTGGCCCACGGCAGTCTTCAGAACGTCCAACGACGGCCGCAGCGTCGCGGAAGGGGGAGTCGCCTTCGCGGCGGTGGCCGAGGTTGGCCCCGGTACAGCGTTCATGCCGGCTTGGCTCTGCCCCATCAGCGCAATCCCCGGCCCGCAAACCGCGAGAAGAAAGAACGAAGTACGCAAAGCCATTGAAACCTCCATGCGACAACAGGATTCGTGCAGTATTCTTGCTCGCCTGCCACACTCTTGAATGAGATGCAGATTCTCGCCCTCCCGCTCAGTCCGGGGCTGCTCGCGATGTCACAGCCAGGCGCTGACGAGGCGACCCGCACTCCCAAGCACCCTCAGACCGTCGCTGCGCCCCGCAAAGTAACGCGCGTTGATCTCGGCTGAACCCACGTCTTCAAGATCGCGAAAGACAGCCAGTTCCGCCGCGACCTCGGCCGGCGTGAAGAAGAGTTGAAACGCTTCGCCAGCGAGTTGGACCCGCGAGGCGAGCGAGTCGTGGGCAAGCTGCTCGTGCGGGGGAAGTTCAGTGCGCGGCTGGCCGTAGTCGAAGACAACGCCGCTGCCGTGCGGCTGGGAGGAGATGAAGGCGAGCGTTGCGCGGAACGTGTCGCGCGTGAGGTAAGGCACAACGCCAAGCCATGCGAAGAAACTGGGAGCGGAGGAGTCGAAACCGGCAGTGTGGAGCTGCTCCGCGAGCGAATGCCGCTCGAAGTCCACCGGCGCATAGGCGAGGTTGGCAGGTGTGGTCAGACCGCTGCTGCGTAACAGTTCGCGCTTCCACTCCTGGGTGGCGGGGTGGTCGACCTCGAAGACGCGCAGCCGCGGATGAGGGTTGCGGTGGGCAAAGGTGTCCAGGCCCGCGCCGAGCAGCACGTACTGGGTGACCGCGTGCTCGACTGCGTGCGCGAGTAGGTCTTCGGCGTAGCGGCTGCGGGCGACGAGAAACGCTCGCAGGCCCACTGAGTATGGCCGTGGCTTGTGTTCGGGATTTCGCCCCGGCGTGCGCTCGAGTTCCGCCGCATGCGGGCCCAGGATTGCGACGGCGATAGGGTCGTCGAGCACCAGTGGCCGGGCGTCGTAGAGTTGGTGGGCGGCGCGGCGCATGGCGACACGCAGCGCGGTTCGCGAAGGGCGTGCGTGCTCCATGAAGTCCGTTCAGCTCCGGCGCAGAATCCGCTTCAGCCAAAGCGTGCCAAGGTAGCTGAGCGCGACGATCATCACGACGACGCCGATGGGGAAACCCACGCGGCGATAGCTCAGCGCAAAATCGATGGTGCCGTGCGTCGCGGTGTTGTAAACGAGGATGAAGACGATTGCGCAGAAGGTCGACGCGAAGAACGCGATAAAGCCCGATGCGACCCCGATCAGCAGGCTGCCGAACCAGCCCAGGTCGCCGAGCGGCATGCCGAACAGGTATCCCGCGCCAAAGGTTCGTGGGGTTGCGTGCGCGGGTGTAGGGGAAGATTCTGTCATGCAGGTAGAATATCGTCTTATGGCGGAAGGCGTGAGGATCATGGCTGAGGGCATTCAGGGCGGGTTGGTGCAGGCGACGCAAGTGGCTCGGGAGGTGACCGTGCGCAAGTCGCTCAACGGCATCCACTTTGCGGTGTATGGCGACACCGCCATCGATGACGCCGAACTCGTCCGCATCGTGCAGGCGGTCCCGGCCACCGTGGCCACCCCGCTTGCCCGCAAGGTCTACTACTTTGTGCCGCTCGCGCTGGCCGAGGGGCGCAGTGGGGAGGCCGCCGGGCATCGCAGCGGCAATGAGGCGACGATGATCTCGGCGGAATACACCACCGACCTCGCCGACCTCGCCATCTGCCATCGCAATGTGACTCTTGGAACGAGCGAATGCGGACTGGAAGGCGGATGCGAAGGGGTTTTCATCTCCACCCGCCTGCTCAACGATCGTTTCTCGCTGGCGTTTGAGTTTTTCATCAATGTGGGCCACGCCTTCGTCGACGAAGCCGGCGTCTCCGAGAGTTTCGCCGAAGTGGCGTGGAACCAGGCGGTCGCCGATGTGCGCGGAGAGACCAGTCAGGATTCCTGGGAGACCCGCGCGCTTGCCCTCGGCGGCGGCGAGAATGCAGCCCGGGACGGCAAGCCGCGCATCGACGAGAAGGCTAAGACGGATTTTCTCGAAGCCGCGTTCTCCGATGCCGCCGCGATCTACATGCTTTCGCTCTCGGTGGACTTTGACTACTCGGAACTGCGCGAGCGCGAGTACCCGCTGCTTGCTCCGCAGGCGCTCGCTGAACGCCTCCGCCTGGTTGCGCGGCTGTTTCCGCCCAATCCTGACTACGAGTTCGCCATCCGCTACCGCCGCCGGCCCTAGCGCCTCGCTGATTCTGGACCGGCCGCTAACAACTCATGATGCGAGTGTGGGTGCCTTTCTGGTTGATCTACGCACCAGTTGGGGAACCAGGATCAAAGTGACGGCATAGAGGAAGATCGACGCGGCGATGAATTCCGGGTGGCCCTGCCGCAGGTCTTCAAGCAGCAACTTCGCCGCGACGAACGCGAGCGTCGCGTACGTAACCCATACCAATTCGATCCGATGCCAGCGCGGCCCAAAGAAGGCGAGCGCAAGCGCCAATGCGCAGGCTGTAAGGGTGCGGATGACGGCAACCTGGGAGGTGCCTGGAGTGATCACGGCTGACGTGAGACCCACCAGCGCAGACACCAAAGCCGTGGCCAACGCGCCCACCGCCAGAGTTGCCGAGAGTACCTGAAAGAGCTTCAGTTTCCACAGTCCTCCCTGGAGTTGACCGCCGGCCGCATAGCAGAGGACCGCAGAGGCGGAGATGACCCAGGCGATCGCATTCGGCGGTGCAGGGAAGGTCCCCGCCAGCGCATGGCCGGCATACTGCAGCAATCCGCATGCGTACGCTGCCGCGATTAGGTAGGCAAGGCCATGGAACTCCAGGGTCAGGCGTGACGCCCGGGCTCCCAGTACGGTTGCCACAATCGCGGCCATACCCAGGCACGTGGCGAGCCACAGCGGGCTCAGACATAAGAAGCAACCTGCCAGGGAAAGGGCTCCGGCCCAGGTGGAATAGACGTGGTAGTTGCGGCGTTCGGAAACCCTGTCGAAGAGGAGAAAGGCGGCCGCGTAGCATGCGGGAGCGAGCAGCAGGCAGAAGACTCCGAATAGGGTTGCGCTACCCGGCGATCCGAAATGATTCACAGCATCGGCGGCAAGCAGGAACGCGATCATCGCCTGGCCGGCCTCGAACAATGTCATTCGCTGCCGAAGCAGCGTCGTCCGCAGGGCGATGCTGCTTCCATAGATCAACAGTAGAAGCAAGGCAGGCGCCAATAGGCCACTTGTGCTGAGGTTGCCGTAATCCGCGCGGCTACTCTCCGGGCTGGCGTAGATGCCGATCAGGGCCCAGATGGCAATATCCACGGCTGCCGCCACCACGGGCCGGACGCTCATCCAGCGATTGCGGGCTGCCGCGACTTCGCTGAGCAGCGCCATCAGCAGGAGTACGGAAAGGAAGGGCATCATATCGTGCGTGGCAATCAACAAAGCAATCGCCGCAACCGCCGCAGCGATATCGGTTACCCACACAACGGAAGTTAGATTGCGCTTCCAAGCAAGCGCATGGGCGGCGAATACGACCGCGCCAAGCACGCCAGCCGCCACCGAGGGCGACATGAACTTGAAGCGCAGCGTGAGTTCCCAGAGCATGGGAGCAAGGATCAATGCGGACGTGCCGGCATAGGTGGTGCTGGCAAACCATTCCTTCGCAGGAACCCGAACCGCCCAAATCAACCACATGCCCGCGTATGCGATGGCGAGGGCGATCACTGCCAGTTTGGGGAACGAACCCGATTCCGCGACGGCTCGAAGCACATAGGCTCCGGCCAGGCCGAGCATGGCTTTGCCGAGGACCGGAAATGTTGCTCCGGCTTCTGCAAAGGAGGAAGACTCTGCGGCCTGCAGCGGCGCAATCTCGGCTTGGCTTGGAGCGGCTAATGGGATCGGTGAGACGGCTTCGGATGGATGCTCGAGGAGGGTGACACGCTGCTCCAGCGTCTCCAGTCGATGATTGAGCCGAGTTAGGATTTCGGGAAGATCGTTCCTCATCGTGACCCGCCTCGGACACAGGCTTGAAGCCTGCCTCTAGGTCGTGGGCGTGGAGGCAGCTTCGATCAAGCCGTTCTCGTTCTCCGGCCACGGAGGCAGCAGTCTTACCAAAACCGCCAGAATCACAAGCGGAAGAATGCTCAGAACAATCGCCGCGAGCAATCCCTCTTTGGTGACCAGGCTCATCTTGTACGTCGTGTATCCGAGAAAGCTCTTGGAGAACAACTGCCCGCCGATCACGACGTTCCAGCGCATGGCGAAGATGCCTACCTGGACAAGGCAGCCGGCCACAAAATAAATGCGTCGCCGAACCATCGCGGAGAGCTTTGTAACCTGAACGATTCCTAGCAGGATGATTGGAGTCACCGTGCCTACCAAGATCTGCAGAATGATCTGCGAGAAGTAAAGTTTGGTGTGCACCATGAAGTGGAGGCTGCGGAACGACTCGTCCGCTTCATAGGTGCGGTGGATCAGGTCCAGCATCTCCAGGCTGAAGTCGATGATGAAGATGTAGAAGAGATACATCGCGATGGTGTCCACGCAGGGCATGTTGATCGGCAACTTGCGCCACCTCGTCGTCACCATGTACAGCAGCATGACCCCCGCAATGCCGGAAACCATGGCCGAGAAGATGAAGACTACCGGCATCAACGGCGAGTTCCACCAGGGGTTCGCCTTGATGGAGCCGAAGATGAAGCCGACGTATCCGTGGAGGATGAAGGCAGACGGTATGCCGATCAGCGTGACGATCCAGCCCACCTTGTAGTCAATTGCAAGAGCACGCTCGCTGATGTTGTCGGAGCCGAGCGTCATTACGCGATAGAGCAGCCGCTTCCATCCCGTGGTGGTCTGAGACAACAGAACGATGTCGCGCCTATAGTCCAGCCAGATTTCGAAGACCAGGACGGCCATCAGGTACCACAGGTAGACGAAGCCAAACATCGCCATGGCAGAAGTGGCGTGGGGAGTGAAGTACATTTCAGGAGAACGCTCTGGATGTCCGAGGTGCAACTGCAGGGGCAACGGGGCGACGATCAGAAACGACAGCGCGGTGAGCAGCGCCAACCTGTAAGTAGGCTTCACCGCCTCGACGTTGAAGATGCGCTCGAGCGACGCCAGAATGAATGCGCCTGCGACCAACCCCGTGATATAGGGGTAGAGAACAATCAGCACGCTCCAAATGAGATTGACTTCGTTTGGATACATGTAGCCTTCAACACCGTTCATAACGCTCCCCAATCTTGTGTTCACAGCCAGTCATGGAAATCACTATCGGACCGCGCCGTCCAACTCGTTGTAGTAGACCTTTGCGCCCGTGGCCATCTGTGGCTTCAGCACCTGAACGTGATGGGTCTTCAGGAAGGCGTGAATTGGGTCGTTCGGATTCTTCAGGTCGGCCAGTTGCCGCGCCCCGGTTGGGCAGTTCTCAGCGCACGCGGTGGTCAGGCCCTTGGTAATCCGGTGATAGCAGAGCGTGCACTTATCCGCGACCCTCTTCTCCGGATGGATGTAGCGACAGCCGTACGGGCATGCCTGCACGCAGTAGGCGCAGCCGAGGCAGTAGGTCTGGTCCACCAGCACGACGCCGTCCGGCGTGGTAAATGTTGCGCCGACCGGGCAAACCTGGGTACACGGCGAATCCGCGCATTGGTTGCACATCTTCGGAACGAAGAAATACTTGCCCGCATCTTCGGCAACGGTGGGAAATCCTTCCTTGCCGCCGTCGGGCGAGATGACCTCTGGACTTTCCATGTTCGTGTCGGTCACGTGGTAGCGTTCGACCCAGGTCCGGAAGTGTCCGTCGGGCACGTCGTTCTCCGCCGCGCAGGCGCGAACGCAGTTGCCGCAGCCGATGCACTTGGGGATGTCGATCAGCATGCTCCACCAGTGGTCGGTCATCGTATAGTTCGGCGAGGCCTCCGGAGTTCCGGCGAGCACGTACTTCCAGGCGATCGCCGCTGCGGGCAGCATGATGAGAAAATGGCGTCGGTTGACGTTCACTTGGTACCTCCAGCCGCAAGAGCCGGGCTATGCGGCTTGTGACAGGTTTCGCAGGCTAGACCGGCAGAGTGCTGGTCCGCGTCGACTTGCGGGAATCCCTTGGGTTTGGCGGCGCTGGCCGCATGACAGCGGATACACAGGACCGCCGTGTCCAGTTTGGCGGGCATGATCGAGGGGTCGTCGGCATGTTTCGCCAGCGGACCGTGGCAGGCTTCGCAATTGACGTTCGCGTGCTTGCCGACCTTCTTCATTTCCAGAATGTCTGTGTGACAGGTCTCGCAGGTATCGTGGCCGGCGTAGTGGACCGGGCGCGCGGCGATCTCAGCGATGGCGGCCCCGCGGTAGTGACCATATTCTCCGAAGCTCTTCGGGACAACGAAGTGCCGGATCACAAGAAACACCACGAAGGCGATTACGAACAGAAAAGCGAACCGGAGAAGATGTCCTGCATCTTTGAAAAGCTTCATGGAGCGAGATTTCCTTCCAGTGATGACCGGGGCCCTGACGAGAGTTAGAGAAGAACAACTGACTGATTCAGTGATATGGCATACATGGCACGGCTGTATGTGATCGGGAGCACAGGTGTGTAGTGTTGGGTGGGCCAAATGGGTGAGAACCTCATTGTGGAGGGCAGAAAACGAGGTCTTTTCACAAGGCCCTGATGCGGCGCTCGGTGCAAAGCGGTAAGCTTGTTACCAAGGGTCGTGCGGCGGGTGGTCCCGCACGGCATTTGGTCAGGGCAGCCCATTTGTAGGGTTAGAGGCCGATTATCCACAAGATGTGGGGTTTACATTGTTGATCCCTCCTTCTGCACCGGATAGATTAGAAGGTGTGCTGATGCGTCATTCTTGATTAGGGGCAGCCCAAATCTGAGTGTGCGCGATGTGCGATGCTCAGGGCGGTTGCGGTTTCGGGAGGTGTAGTTTGCTCAAGCTCAAACGGGTCCAGATTCTAGGGTTCAAATCGTTCTGCGACCGAACGGAGATTCAGCTCTCGGGAGACGGGATTGCGGCAGTGGTGGGGCCGAACGGCTGCGGCAAGTCGAACATCGCGGACGCCATTATGTGGGTGCTGGGCGAGCAGTCGGCCAAGAGCCTGCGCGGGGCAAAGATGGAGGACGTCATCTTCGCCGGCACGCGCGAGCGCAAGGCGACCGGCATGGCTGAGGTATCGCTGACGCTGGTCGATCCGGAGGTGTATGACGGAGCGGCGCTCGGCGGGGATGGCTCCGTTGGCGAGGGCGACTGGTCGAGCGATGGCAGCAGCGAGCGGGCTCTCGATCTGGCAGGCGACTGGGATGAGGCGGAACTGCGGCAGATGCGCGCGGCCGAGACCGAAGAGGCGACTGCGGAGGCTCAGCCAGGCGTAGTGATTGGGATCGATGGCAACGTGGTGGAGGGCGAGGATGCGTTGGCGCTTCAGCCGGCTCACAGCGACGAGACTGCCGTCAATGGAGCACCCGGTTCTGCGGAAGGTGCAGCAGGCAACGGCGTGGTGCTGAAGATTCGGCGGCGGAAGTTTGGTCGCTCCCCAGTGCGTGCAGGCGAGGTGACGATTACCCGCCGACTGTTCCGCTCGGGCGATTCGGAGTACCTGCTGAATGGAAAGATTTGCCGCCTGCGCGACATTCAGGACATCTTCATGGGAACCGGGCTCGGCGGCGAGACTTACGCGATCATCGGGCAGGAGCGCATCGGCCAGATCCTGAGTTCGAAGCCGATGGACCGGCGCGCGATTCTCGAAGAGGCCGCCGGCATTACGCGGTTCAAGACCAAGAAGCGGCTCGCGGAACTGCGGCTGGAATCGGCGAAGTTGAACCTCTCGCGTGTGAACGACATCTTTGAAGAAGTCACGCGGCAGATGGGCACGCTGAAGCGGCAGGCCGCGAAGGCCGAGCGCTACGGTCTCCTGCGCGACGAGCTGCGCGGGCGTTTGCGTGTTGTGCTGGCGAGCCGGATGCAGCAGCTCGACGCCGAGCAGGCAGCGGTCGCGGCGCAGATCGCGGTGTTGACGGTGCAGATCGAGCAGCAGGCCGCAGCCGTCGAGGCGATGGACGCGGAGCACACAGCCGGAGTTCAGTCGGGGTATGAGTTCGATCGGCAGATTCGCGAGGCGGGCGCGCAGGCGAACCACTCCGCAGTGGAACTGGAGCGGGTGACGGCTCGCATGGCCGCGAACACCGACCGAGTGGCCGAACTGACGGCGCGCATCGCCGCGGGCGGGGCTGATCTGGAGCAGGCGCGCGAGCAGCTTCGTGTGCTGGCGGGCGAGTTGGAAGGGCAGCGGAGTTTTCTCGAGAATGCAACGGCGGAAGCGTCGGGCTCGCGTGAGGCCGCTCAGGCCCAGCAGCAGCGGGCACAGGAGGCGGTGCGCGCAGTCACCGCCGCGGAGCAGCAGGCCGAGCAGAATCGGCGCAGCGCAATGCAGTTGATGCAGCGCGCAGCGGCGAGCCGGAACGAACAGGCGCAGGCCGAGGCGGCGCTGGGAGGTCTGGAGAGCGAGTCGGACCGGTTGGTGTCGGAGTCCGACATGGCGCGCCGCGAGCTGGCAGAGCTCGGATTGCAGCGAGGCCAGGTGGCGATGACCTTCGGTGATGTGACCGAGCGGCTGAAGTTGCTGGAGGCGGAGATTGCCGAGCTTCGGTTGAAGATCAACGGCGCCCGTGAACAAGAGGCGGCCGCCAAGCGGCAGGGCGACCAATTGCGCGGGGAACGCGCGACGCTCCAGGGTCGCCGGAGTTCGCTGGATGGGTTGATCCGCGAGCATAGCTACTCGACCGACACCGTGAGGAATATCTTCAAGGCGAACACGCGGAACGGCGGGAGTAACGGATTATCGCCGGTGGGCACGCTTGCGGATTTCCTCGAAGTGGACGGCCAATATGAAGGCGTCGTCGATGAGTTTCTGCGGGACGAGTTGAACTATGTCGTCGTGAAGAGTTGGGACGCGGCCGATGCCGGTATGCGCATGCTCGAAGCGGACGTTGCCGGGCGGGCCACGTTCCTGGTGCATGGAGAACATGACGTCCATTCGCACGGCCATGCTTCGGAGACGCCCAATCCCCTCGAGGGTGCGGTTGCTTTGAAGGACTGCGTCCGCGTGCTGAACGGGTTCGGCACGTCGCTTGAGGGCATGCTGCCCAAGCTCAGGGACGGCTTCATTGCGCAGGATGCGGCGACCGCGCGCAGGCTCGCGAGCGAGCATCCCCGCGGGTTCTTCCTCGCTCCGGGTGGCGAGGCGTTTCACAACGCGACGGTGACTGGCGGGCGCGTGCGCGAGCAGGGCCCGTTGGCGTTAAAGCGCGAGTTGAGCGAGGTCCAGCAGAAACTCGATGCGACCGAAGCGGCGCTGGCGCAGGCCGAGTTGGAAGCGGCTGGACTGGAGCGCGATCTGCGGGAGTTGACCGCGGCGCTCGACGCGAAGACGGTTGAGCGAAGAGATGCGGAGCGCGAGTCAGCGAACTCCGGCGCAGCGCTGCGGCAGATGGAGTCGGAGACCGCGCGGATTGAGCGGCGGCTGCAGGAGTGGTCGCTCGCGAGCGAACGGAACCGCGAGGCGCGGACGCAGAAGCAGGAACTGATCGCGCGCAGGCAGCAAGAGGCTGCGGCGTTCGAAACCGAGCGCGAAGGTTTGGAGGTGCAACTGGCGGAGTTGCAGGCTCAGCTTGATGGGCTGCGCGGTCAGCGCGAGGCTCTGCAACAAGCCGCTGCGGAGGCTTCTGCGGCGCTCGCAGGGCTGGAAGAGCGGCGGCGCAATGCGGCGGCGAACTACGAGCAGACGCGGCGGATGGCCGATGCGCAAGGCGCTCGGATTACCCAGATCGAACAGCAGATGGAGGCGTCCGCTGCAGAGAAAGCCCGGCGCGAGCAGGAGACTTCGGAGCTTGCGGCGCAGCATGGTTTGCTGGCGGAGACACGGGCAACCGCGTTGGCCGAAGGCGCTCGCCTGACTGAGGCAGCGAACGAACTGCGCGGGCAAATGGCCGAGCTTGACGCAAAGCTTCGCACGCTGCGACATGAGACCGAAGAGGTCCGCGAGCAGCGGGCGAACCTGACGGCGCGTGCGGCAAAGCTGGCTTCGGACATCGAGCACATCGAGGCGACGTGCCTGAACGATCTTGGCGCGGAGGCTTCGGCGCTGCGCGAGGACGCAGGCGTTGCACGCATCGAGGGCGAGGCGCTGACCGTAGAAGAAGAGGCAGCGCGCGCTCTCAAGCAGAGGCTCGAGGCGATGGGGCCGGTGAACATGATGGCGCTCGAAGAGTACAACGAGACCGCCGCGCGCCACAGCTTCCTCGAGACGCAGCGCAAGGACCTGCTCGAGTCGATCGAGAATACGCAGGCTTCGATCAAGGAGATCGACGATGTCTCGCGCGTGAAGTTCGACCAGGCATTCGCGGTCATCAACGAGAACTTCAGCGTGACGTTCGCCAAACTCTTCGGCGGCGGTCAGGCCTTCATGCGGCTGACCGACGAGGAGAATTCGGCCGAGTCGGGCATCGACATTGTTGCCTCGCCTCCGGGCAAGAAGCTGCAGAACATCCTGCTGCTGTCGGGCGGAGAGAAGGCGCTTACCGCGCTCTCACTGCTGGTCGGAATCTTCCAGTTCCAGCCCTCGCCGTTCTGTGTGCTGGACGAAGTCGACGCGCCGCTGGACGAGACCAACGTAGGCCGCTTCGCCAAGCTGATTGCGGATATGGCGGCGACCACGCAGTTTGTCGTCATCACACACTCCAAGCGCACCATGCAGCAGGCGGACGTGATCTACGGCGTCACCATGCAGGAGCCGGGCGTCTCGAAGATCGTCAGCGTAAACCTCAGCAAGGACAAGCGCAGCAGGGACGAGCAGGACCGCCGCGCGGTCGCTTAGGGCCTGATTCGATCGAGTTCGCGAATGCTGGAGTGGAGCTAAGGCTCCGCCCAGCATTTTTCGCGTGTGATGAGGATCACCTTTGTTTGTGCTTTTATCCATATTTCTCTCCTTGAGGAATAAACTGTTCGCGCAATCGATTCGAGGCTTGCAATGGCACGTAAAGTTGTCGCAATCGTTGGCAGCTATCGCAAAGGTGGAACGGTCGATACGGCGGTTCAGGCAATTCTTGAAGGGGCGCGCGAAAAAGGCGCGGATACGCACACCATCTATCTCACGGAGCAGCATCTGGAGTTCTGCCAGAACTGCCGGCGATGCACGCAGGCGCCGGGACGGCAGCGCGGGCAATGCGTGCAGCAGGACGATCTGCAATCGATCCTCGACGAGGTTGAGGCGGCGGATGCTGTCGTTCTGGGCTCGCCGGTGAATTATTGGAACCTGACTGCGATCTTCCGGCGGTTCATGGAGCGGCTGTTGGGAGCTACTTATTGGCCGTGGGGGCAAGCTGCGCCAAAGCCGCGCGATACGCACTTCACCCGGAAAGCCGTGCTGGTGGCCTCGACCGCGATGCCTGGATTCTGCATTCCTTTTTTCACCGGAGCCGCGCGTGCTCTGCGCGTGACAGCGAAGATGCTGGGAGCGAGGACAGTCGCCAATCTTTGGATCGGTCTCGCGGCCCAGCAGCCGCACCAGACGCTGTCGTCACGGACCATGGCGCACGCGCGGCGTATCGGGCTAAGGCTCGTCTGAAGCCGCTTTAAAGTCTGCCGATGCCGATTCCGATTACGTAGGTGACTACGCCTTCGATGGCGCCGACGGCTGTCATCTCGAGGCCGCTGCTCCACCAGGAGCGGATGGTGATGAGGGACTTGGCTGCGCCGACTGCGAAGTGTGCGGCGAGGGAGATGATCGCGGCGACGATGATCGCGGGCAAGCCGGCCATGAAGAAGAACGGCACGACCGGGATGAAGGCTCCGACGGCGGTGGAGAGCGCTCCGGAGGCGGCCGAGACCCAGGGTTTGCTGAGGCCTTCCGCGCTGATGTGCAGGCGTTCGCGCGCGAGCACTTCGACAAGCTGTTCCTTTCTCTCTGCGATGTGTCCGACGAAGTGATCGGCATCTTCCGCGGAGAGGCCGCGGACTTGGTAGGTGAGCGAGAGGAGTTCGCGGGCTTCGGCCTCGTTGTACTCGACAGCGTCGCGTTCGCGGGCGAACTCGGCCTCGTAGATTTCGCGCTCGCTCTTCGCGGCGAGGTACGCGCCCGATCCCATGGACAGTGCGCTGGCAATTATCCCGGCGAGGCCGGCGATCAGCACGAAGTGTGCGTTGCCGAGGGTTGCGCCGGAGACACCGGAGACGATGCCGAAGATCGCGCCGAGACCGTCGTTGACTCCGTAGATGGCGTCGCCGATCCAACTGGCAGCTCTGGGCTGGCCCTCTTCCCGTGTGGCCACCAACTCGTCGAGCGCGTGTTTCGCCACCTCCGCGGCCATCGGTTCGGCAGGGAGGTGATGGCGGATGAGGCCGCCCAAGGTGATGTAGTGGTCCGCTTCGTCGGCCAGGACCTCTTTCAGTATCGCGGTGCTGGCTTCGTCGCCCAGGTCTTCAATCTGCTTGCCGTAGCGGGCGATGTCGCGGCTCTCTTCGAGTTCCAGGCGGCGCAGCGCGAGTCCCTGTCCGCCGATGCGGTTAGCGAGCGAGCCAGCCTCGCCGGATTCGGAGCCTTCATACTCGGGGACCGGCGCGCCCAGGTCGGTCAGTCGTCCGGCCCACAGATCGGCGTGGTGCTTTTCGGCCAGGGCGAGGTTGCGCAGCGTGCGGCGGCGGTGCGGTTCGGCCTCCTGTTGCGAAAGCGTGTTGTATGTGTGATATCCACGCATCTCCGCCTGCCAGTTGCTGGCGAGAGCTTCTATCAGACGTTCTGTGTCCCTGCTATTCATCGTCTCCCTGCCAGTTTGTTCGCGGTCGTGCAATCATCGCCCATTTGCTTTGCGGTTGCCAGTGTCCAGTATCACGGCGTTTGGAGGTACCCCCCGGGGGGGTGGTGGTATTAAGTGTCCTGTTTGCAACGAGCCAAAATAGCTCCTTGTAAATATCTGATTCGATTTGTGTTATTGGTAAATATTTCATTCCATGTTAGTTAGCGCAGAGAGGACATTGGGGCGGCGATAGCTGATTGAGTGTCGGACATGTCTGAGCAAGGATATTCCATCGCCGTGTGGGTTACTGGGGGACGAATCCTGGGCGACTCCTTTCGTGGGGGTACCCCCTGCCTTAAAGTCCTAAAGTCTTCGAAACGCGGCGGTTAGGTCTGGACCGGAGGTATGGACCATTTGTAAAGTATTGATTTCAAATAGCTTGATAGACAAAGTATCTGGAATCAATCACTTTGGAGCAGAATCCGTTGCGCTTCAGAGTGAGAGCACAGGGCCAGGCACTAGGCCGCGCTCCTATATTTCCTTCTTTAATTGTACAAGGCGTGTCAAGGAATCCTCGGTGGAAAAGGTGGTTGCGGGCTCGCCATAGAGCGGGTATGAGTGAGTCTCCGAGCGACTGCTGCCCCGTGGCACTTGTAGTTGCCCCAAACCCGACTTCGCAGGCATAACTGGCTGAGATTGATGTCAGTACGCGACCGTCGCAGTCTTCATAAAGCACTCGCTCGCAAACACACC
>OCZT010003054.1_pt1 | contig 17204 bp, 19 predicted proteins | sample 1539031 | NCBI WGS metagenome assembly OCZT01 (sample SAMEA3539308, study PRJEB22396) | soil metagenome | biome: tundra; feature: field; material: soil | place: USA | collected 2010-05 | depth 0.15 m | reverse complement strand
TTTACAAGAAATCTTTCCAATACTTTCGGGTATCATAGTACAATGTCATTTTTCAAAAATCGACCGCTTCGTTAATATTTTAAATAGTTAAATTGTTAAAAAGCCCGAACTGCACGCACATCGTTTATGATGTTCTTATCGTTGTCGAACTGGAAGCCATTGTTGAAGTACTGGAACCACGCACCGTTACTACTGACCTCGGTAGAACTCCAATAGTAGTAATTAGCAAAACCGCCAACCACGCTTTTTTGCAAGTACAATAAATTTAACTCAAATTTTGAAGGTAAATACCAGTCGCTATAAGTAACGCCACCAACTGTAACTGAATAATCGGCACAAACTTTCGCAGCAAAATTACCTGTTGGGTTATCGCTAATTTGTGTCGCTACTATCATAGCGGTATTCTTTGCGCCTGCGCCTACTCCATCGCCCGTGGTGCCCATATATTTAAAGGTTCCATTATACCATTGTATTGCAGTGCTTTGGTCGGCTGTGGCTGCTATTAAGCCGTGCTGCCCGCCATCATAAACATAAAATACAATGCCGCCACCGTAACTTTCGCCAATAGTATGTACTTGGTAACCTCCTGTTGAACTTGTAAATGTATTTCCTGTATTAAGATCGGGAATAGCAGAAGCATTTGCCGCTACACCAGTGGTATTGATGCTTACATTTTGGGGAAAACCTGCCGTTGTTATGCACAATAATAAAAAGGCAACAATTGCCGTTGGTACCAAACGGTTTACTTTTCCAGGTTGTTTTCCAAGAGGGTTTTTGAAAAATGGTTTTGCGATAGCCATAGTAGTAGCGTTTAACTGATTATTTAATGGTGTGTCAAAAAAAAAACTTCATAAGTATACGAAACTTTTTTTAAAAAAAACAAATGGGTATAATAAGTATTGAGAAGAATAACTGAAAGAAATACATACCTTTATTTGTAATGTAAAATGTGTCGCTACCTGATTAACAAATAATAACTACTGTCATGTTAATTCTATTATGCCGCATTCAATCGTGAGAAGTGAAACGTCAAACGTGAGAATCGCACTTTTGACATCTGCCGTTTCACGATTAACTTAACATTATTACTATACCAAATATCTATGACCGACTCTTTGTTACTTTCTTTGGCTTTACTGTTACCAATAGCGGGAATGATTTCAATTCCATTGCTGCCTCATCCGTTCAGGGCGAAAGCTAATTTTGTTTTTGTCCTGTTAATAGCTGCTGCCACATCTATTCCGGCTGTTAAAGCATTAACTGGAAATGCCGTTGATATTGTAATTAGCAAAACGCTTGTCTTTGGAAACATCTCACTTCATATAGACAGCCTGTCATCCTGGTTTATTCTCATCATAAATTTAACCTGTATTAACGGGGCTTTTTATGGTATAGGGTATATGAAAAAATATGATCAGCAAAGAGCCAATCTTTCTATGCACTGGATATTGTTTTTGCTGTTTCAATCTTCGATGCTATGGGTGTGCATCATACAAAATGGATTGTTTTTTCTGATTGCATGGGAAATCATGTCCATATCTTCTCTTCTGCTTGTTATTTTTGAGCATCACCGTCATGAAATATTGAAGGCAGGCATGAACTACATGGTGCAAATGCACATTGGTGTTGCTTTCCTGAGTGTTGCATTTATTTGGGTTTATTCTTCGGAAGGTTCATTTGATTTTTCTGCGATCGGAAATTTTTTCAGTCATAATCAGAATGTATGGTTGTTCCTGTTGTTCTTTGCCGGTTTTGGAATCAAAGCGGGATTTATTCCTTTACATTCATGGCTTCCTCATGCTCATCCTGCTGCACCTTCGCATATCTCAGGAGTAATGTCAGGAGTGATTGTGAAGATGGGCATCTATGGAATTATCCGAATAGCACTAATGCTGAAAAGTGATTTGATACTCATTGGCGAGTCGCTGCTGATTTTATCAATTCTTACCGGCATTTATGGCATCCTGAACGCTGCTGTCCACAGAGATTTTAAGAAGATGCTGGCTTATTGCACGATTGAAAATATTGGAATTATCGGGGCAGGAATTGGTCTGGCTATCATTGGGATGGGAATGAATAATTCTTTTTTGCTGGTCATCGGGTTAAGCGGGGCTTTACTGCATACACTGAATCATTCCCTTTTTAAATCGCTGTTGTTTTTTTCTTCCGGCTCAGTATATCAGCAAACCCACACACGTGATATGGAAAAACTTGGTGGCCTCGTGCATAAGATGCCACAAACAGCAGTGCTGTTTTTAATTGGTTCGCTTGCTATTGGCGGTTTGCCTCCTTTCAATGGCTTTGTTTCAGAATTTATTCTTTATACCGGGTTTCTGCATGGAATAAAAACAATGGATATACTTCATTCCACCCTGATGATTCTTTCATTCGCAGGATTGGCTATAATTGGTGGATTATCGTTGCTGACTTTTACAAAAAGTTTCGGCACTATATTTCTTGGCAGCCCACGCAGGCAACTTCATCATAACCCCTCTGAAGTTTCTTTGGTGATGCGCTTGCCACAGTTTTTTATCGTAGCTGTTATGCTGTCAATCGGCATTTTTCCTCAACTGTATTTTTCTGCAGTACTGCATCTGATCACTTCAGTGGTTCCTTCTGTTCAACTGCCTGATGTTTCAGCATTTCAAACAACGATAACACTCATGGCGGAAATCGGAACATACTCCTTTATGTTTTTGTGCCTGCTGATTTTGGTTTTTCTTATACGCAATATTCTTGTGCGCAATCGCACGGTGATCATAAATACTACCTGGGGTTGTGGATACATTGCTCCTCATAGCAAAATGCAATATACCGGAAAATCTTTTTCGAAGACACTCGGCAAGCTGTTGGGATTTATTGTAACTGAAAAGAAAAAATACACCGAGCTAAAAGCAGAAGAAATTTTTCCTCAGGCAAGAAAACACTCCACCCATTACACTGATTTTTTTGAGGATAATATTTTTAACAAGGTTATAAACAGGTTGATTCATGGAATGGGATATTTCCGGTTTATACAGAACGGCAGGATTCAAATGTATGTGCTCTATGGTGTGTTTTTTATCATGTTAATATTTTTGGGAACCTTATTTGGTTTTATATGATGATGGCAATCACATATTTTAGTATTGTAGCAGCAGGAATTCTGCTGATTCCTTTTATTAGAGTGAAATGGAAAGGGATAATAACCGTGTCGGTTGTGATCGTGAATGCTGTGCTTGCCGGATGGCTTGCAGTAAAAGTTTTGACAGGCAAACAATTTGATTTCATTTTTTACGGTACACCAGTGACCGGTGACATAGCTGTGAGAATTGATGCGCTGTCCGGTTGGTTTATCTTGCTAATAAATTTTACGCTTGTAACCGGTGCGCTGTATGGCTTGCAGTATATGAAATCGTACAGAAAACAATCATCCAACATAACCATTCATTGCATCGCTTATTTGCTCACTCAATCCATGCTCACAATAATATGTGTTGTTCAGAATGCGCTTGTGTTTTTGTTCGCATGGGAAACGATGGCATTATCAGTAGCGATGCTAATTCTGTTTGAACATTACAAACCGGATACGATCAAAGCAGGCATCAATTATATTATTCAATCGCATCTATGTATTGTTTTTTTGTCGCTGGGGTTTATATGGGTGGCATCACGCACGAATTCTTATGATTTTAATGCCATCAGTAATTTTTCTTCCACACTTTCCTCATTTGCCAGTATGGCTTTATTTCTCTGTTTCTTTATTGGCTTCGCTTTCAAAGCGGGCTTTGTTCCATTTCATACGTGGCTTCCGTATGCACATCCTGCAGCACCTTCGCATATCTCAGGAGTGATGTCAGGAGTCGTAATCAAAATTGGTATTTATGGTATTCTGCGAATGATTTTGTTGATTAAAACTGATTACACGTTATTAGGTTTCATCATACTCTTTATTTCAATTGTTTCAGGCGTATATGGAGTGATGCATGCCATTTTGCAACACAATCTTAAAAAACTTCTTGCTTATCACAGCATTGAAAACATCGGTATAATCGGTATTGGGATAGGATTGGGAACAATTGGAATTGGGACCAATAATCTCCTTCTCACAACGTTGGGATTCGCGGGCGGGATGTTGCACGTGTTAAATCACTCACTCTTTAAGTCGCTTTTGTTTTACGGGGCAGGAAATGTTTACCAGGCAACTCATACAATGAACATTGAACATTTGGGAGGAATAGTGAAGCGGATGCCTCACACTTCAATTTTGTTTCTTGTTGCTGCACTGGCTATCTGCGGACTTCCGCCACTTAATGGTTTTGTTTCGGAGTTCCTGATTTATTCAGGTTTGTTCAATGGGCTGAAGACAGGGAATATGGTTTCTATGTTGTCTCTTTTGATTTCCGTTTTCGGGCTGGTGATCATTGGCGGACTTGCGCTGTTGTGTTTCACCAAAGCATTCGGTGCGGTCTTCCTTGGAAATTCGCGTCATCATTTTCCTCATCCGCCAACTGAAAGCAGCGCAGGAAAACTTATCCCGATGTATATGGTGATGGGATTAATTCTCGCGATTGGTTTGTGTCCGAATTTTTTCCTTGGCATGCTTTCAGAGCCGCTGAAGTTATTTACAGATAAATTATCTCTTTCAGCAGAAGCAGCATACACGGTTACGAATACCGGATACACAATGATGTATATTGGCTGGTGTTCAACAGGGTTAATTGTATTGACCGGCATAATTTTTTTCATTCGTAAAAAAATTACAGCACAAAAATCGGTTGCGATTACACCTACCTGGAGCTGCGGATATGTTGGCAATACAGCTAAGATGCAGTACTCAGCCAGTTCATTCGTTCGTACTTATCGCAAACTCGCAGAGCCACTGCTTTCAATTTACAAAAAGAAGAAAGAAATAAAAGGCATTTTTCCGAGAGATGGCTGGCGTGAAACGCATCCATATGATATAGTGGAGGAGTGGCTAATTGATATTCCTCTGAAGCAGATAAAATATTTTTTGGGAAAATTTCGGTTTCTGCAAAATGGCATGATTCAAATGTACACGCTGTATGGTATTGTTTTTATCATACTGGTATTGGGGCTGCCGTTTTTATACGGGGCTATAAAATCGCTCATTGAATTCTTAAATCATTTGTAAACGATGATAAGTTTTATTTTAATTATTTTGGCAAGCATCTTTTTTACAGGGATTATTATCCGAACCAAGAGCATTGTAACGGGAAGAAAAGGTCCCGGAATATTTCAGCCTGTGAAAGACGTTATCCGTTTGTGGAAGAAGGGTGCGGTGTATAGTAAGACAACGAGTTTTATTTTTCAGATTGCTCCAAGTATTTATTTTGCTTCGGTGCTGATGGCAATTATGGTGGTGCCGTTTGGGCAATACAAAGGAATTATTTCTTTCGAAGGAGATTTTGTTTTTTTTGCTTATGTACTGGCGCTTGGAAAATTTTTCAGCATAATTTCTGCATTGGACACAGGAAGCAGTTTCGAAGGCATGGGAGCCAGTCGCGAAGCATTGTACTCAATGTTTGCAGAACCTGCATTTTTTATTCTAATGGGTTCATTTGCTCTTCTTACAGGGAAAACCTCTTTCCAGGAAATTTTTGCTTCATTGCATTTCGGGTCTTCTATATCTTACATACTTGGGGTATTGGCAACATTTGTTTTGGCAATGATTACAATGGTTGAAAATAGCCGTATGCCCATTGATGACCCCAAGACGCATCTGGAACTCACCATGGTTCATGAAGTGATGATTCTGGATAACAGTGGTTTTGATCTGGGAATGATTTTATACGCTACCAATCTGAAATTTGCTATGTATGGTGCGTTGATTGCAAACCTGTTTATGGGCAGTTTTCCATTATACCTGACCATACCTATATTCTTTGGGATTCAGATACTCTTTGCAATAGCTGTTGGATTACTTGAATCTTTTACGGCAAGATTCAGAATGAACCATAATGCTCAATATATTTTTGTACTATCATCTGTATCACTACTCATATTTTTTGGCGTACTGCTGATGTTAGGCAGATTCAATTAAAAAAAAGAATTTTCACAATGACCAATGTATTACTTATCGTGTTCACCATCTCGCTGCTGTACCTCGGCATTGCAACCCGGCTGCTCACGTACATCAGGATATTTGCATTCCAGGGACTTCTTTTGTTCGGTGTCAGCTTTATTGAATTGACTCAGATTACTACGCTGAACCTGATTTTTATTTTGCTTGAAACTATCATTTTCAAAACCATTGTTGTTCCGTTGTTCATGAATTATGTAATTAAGAAAAATAAAATTACCCGCGATTCAGAACCCTATTTGCCAAGTTTCATTTCGCTTATTATCATTACCACTATCATCATTATTACTTTTATTTTATCCAATGCAATTAATGCTTCGCACATCAGTAAAATATATTTTGTGGTAGCGCTTTCGGCATTGTTCGCAGGGCTGTATATTATTATTACAAGAAGAAAAATCATCACTCACGTAATGGGCTTTCTGATTGTTGAAAACGGCGTTTTTATTTTATCCCTGGCGGTAGGCAACAAAATGCCTATGTTACTCAATACAGGAATATTGCTTGACTTTTTCCTGAGTTTCCTGGTGCTGGGAATCTTTGTGAATAAAATCAAGGATGTGTTTAAAGAACCAGACATGCAGACACTCAGCCAACTTAGAGATTAGATTATAAACTTAAAGAGAAAAGAAAATGCCCTTATATTATTTCATACTTGCTGTTGTACTTATCGGATGTTTATTTTTTGCCAGAAGCAAAACTTTGCACCATATTCTTTTAATTCTCTTTAACATTTTGCAGTGGGGATTTACTGTTTATGAGTGTTTTCATTTTAACACAGAGCAGTTGGGTTATTTCACTGTGGATGGAGTGGCTTTGATTATGCTGATTGTATTAAGCATTCTATCCACCACATCTTCTTATCATAGCGTTGGATATCTCGAGCATCAGCATAAATTTCATACCACTCCGCTTCGTGCTCAAGCCATCTACTATGCTGCATTAGGCATTTTGATTATGGCACAGACAGGCGCTTTTTTGGCGAGCCACATTGCGGCAACATGGATTTTTGTTGAACTCACCACCTTTGCTGCCGCTGTTCTGATTTATCATGAACGAACAGAATATGCCATTGAAGCGTCATGGAAATACCTCTTTGTTTGTTCCATTGCAATTACGTTTGCGTTTATCGGAATTCTTTTTCTCAGCATTTCAGCACAGGAAGCCGGCACCATCAATCTTTCTTATCAATCCCTTATTCAACATGCTGCTACATTCAATCCATTCTGGTTGAAGCTGGCATTCCTTTTCATTATAGTTGGTTACAGCGCTAAGATGGGATTGTTTCCCATGCACACGGTTTGTATAGATGCGCATACTGTTGCACCTCCTCCAATCAGCGCATTTATTTCAACAACGTTAATGAATGTCGGATTTGTCGCCATCTTCCGTACATACACCATCATCGCTTCAACTTCTATATTGCCGTGGGCAAACAATATCCTGCTTATTTCCGGTACCTTGTCTGTGTTCGTCGCAGCAGTTTATCTTCTCAGGGTGAATCATTTTAAAAGAATGTCGGCTTATTCCAGTTTGGAAAATATGGGAATTGTTGCTATTGGTCTTGGAACGGGCGGGATAGGTTATTATGCTGTTTTTCTTCATTTGATATTTCACTCGTTTACGAAAGCGAGTCTGTTCTATCAAATACAACAAGTTCATCGTGTATATAAAAGCTACCTGATAAGAAACTCAGGCGGCTATTTTAAATATTATACCCCGGGGGCGATGGTCATACTGCTTGTTTTTATTTGCATTACAGCCATGCCGCCATCGGGCATGTTTATCAGTGAATTTATGATTTTCAGAGCGATGTTTGAAAAACACTATATCGGTTTACTAGTTTTAATTTTGATTCTTCTTACTCTGGCAATGTGGGCATTGGGCAAAAATTTTTTCCGGCTGATCTACGCACCCCCGGTAAATTTCGATTCTTCGCATGTCGGGAAAATCAGCCTTAAAGAATCGCTTTCGCAATTTATTTTGTTGGGATTGGTTTTTTATCTCGGATTTAACCCTCCTCAGCAAATGGTGGATTTAATTAATGAAGCAATAAAAAATTTACCGCATTGATATGAAGTATGCAATTCTAAAAAATAATCAAACTATTCCGTTAGCATCTATTCCGGAGTTGGACTATAATTCATTCAGGGAGACCATTGTTTTGTCCCTGATGAAAGAATCACAATATCATTGCGTAAATTATTTTGGTTTTCCCCACAAAAATAAAATCAAACTTATTTGCTGCATTGCCAATGATGAACTAAACTCAATAAATATTTCATCATCTATAGTGGATGCAAAACAGCCATTACCCTCTTTTTCAAAACACAACCTTGTATTTGAAAAATTTGAACGGGAGATTCATGAAAATTTTGGAATAGCTTATACGGACCATCCCTGGCTAAAACCTGTTCGTTATCCTTTTAACCGGGTTGATAAAAATAGTACTGTTGCCGGGTATCCATTTTTTGCAATTGAAAGTGAAGAATTGCATGAGGTTGGCGTAGGCCCCATACATGCCGGTATCATTGAACCGGGGCATTTTCGATTCATTTGTAATGGAGAGCAGATTCTTCATCTTGAAATACAATTGGGTTACCAGCACAGAGGTGTAGAACAATTATTCCTTGAAAAGAAAAAATTACTTCAACGGATTACATTGGCAGAAAACATTGCCGGTGATTCGGTGGCAGGGCATACGGTTGCTTTTGTAAATCTTTGGGAAAGTTTATGTAAGTATCAACCAGGTGGGGATTTGCAGTTAGCCCGGACAATTGCGCTGGAATTAGAGAGGGTAGCCATGCACACCGGCGATTTAAGTGGCATGTGTACAGATGTAGCTTACCAATTAGGCAGCGCAGTATTTGGAAGATTAAGAACCCCTCTGATTAATTACTTTCAAACCTGGTGCGGCAACAGGCTGGCAAAGGGTTTAATCCGTGCCGGGAAAACCAATTTCCCATTTACAGGTGCATTAGCCGATGAATTAACTAAGTTGTTTGATGCGTATGAAAAGGACTTTGAAGGGATTTCTGAAGAATTATTTAGTTTACCCAGTGCATTGGCCCGGTTTGAAAAAACAGGTGTGGTTACTACCGAACAAGCTGCAACTATTGGAACGGTAGGTATGTCTGCAAGAATGAGTGCTATTAGCAGGGATATTCGTTTTTCACATCCGCATGATCTTTATGAAGCATTAAATCATCAACCCGTTATTAAACATCACGGAGATGTATATTCGAGAGCGCAGATAAGAAAAGAAGAAATCAACCAGTCTATTGGGTATATCAGGCAATTGATACAAAATCTTCCAAAAGATGAACACAAGGTATTCCAATTGTCAAACCCAACTCCGAACGCATTTACCATTTCTTTGGTGGAAGGATGGAGAGGAGAAATTTGCCATTGTGCCATTACAGATGATAGTGGCGAATTGATTCTTTATAAAGTAAAAGATCCCTCTTTTCATAACTGGCTGGCACTTGCTTTAGCGGTTCGGAATAATGAAATTTCTGATTTCCCGATTTGTAATAAAAGTTTTGACCTGAGTTATTGCGGTCATGATTTGTAAAAAATAAAGTAGATTAAAAATGTTAAACAATCTGAAAATACTGTTGCATCAGGGCAAACAATATATTCCCGATGTTACCATTGCAAAAGTGCCTGGCATATTCAGGGGCAGGCCGGTTATCAGTACAGAAAAAGTTAATGAAACTGAATTGATAGAACTATGCCCTACCAATGCCATCTCAACAAACCCGGCATGTATTGACTTAGGGAAATGTACGTTTTGCGGAGAGTGTGCCATTGCTTTTCCAAAAAAAATAAAATTTACTACCGACTATAAAATAGCTACCAATGAACGCCAAAAACTTATCATCAAAGAAGGACAGGATGAACCGATTGAATTGAACCCTGAACTGATAAGAAAAGAAATTTACGAATACTTCAGTGGTTCACTAAAGTTAAGGCAGGTATGTGCCGGTGGAGATGGCAGTTGCGAAATGGAACTGAATGCCTGTAGTAATGTAAACTTTGATATGGGTCGTTTTGGGATAGAATTTGTTGCCTCGCCCCGTCATGCAGATGGCATAGTAATAACAGGCCCCATTACAGAAAATATGGCGCAGCCACTGCAAATATGTTACGATGCTATACCCGAACCAAAGATTATCATCCTGGCAGGCACAGATAGTATTAGCGGCGGAATATTTGAAGGAAGCCTGGCATTAAACAGAAGTTTTTTATCTAAGTATAAAATTGATTTGTATGTACCCGGCAACCCCATACATCCCCTGACATTTATCAATGGGGTACTTGAGTTAATCAAAAAAAGAAAGTGAGACAAGACAAGAGCTATAACGAACATACAGCGGGAGTATTTCAGGTTGCTGTTGATGCCCTCACCCGGTATCTTTGTTTCATTGTACTAACTTATGTAAATAAAAAAAAGTTGCCTTATGCTGTTTTGCCGTTGGCCGGAGACTTGCCTACCGGCAGCAGGCCAGACGGAGGCGCTCACAGGTGGTGGCGGCTGGCTTACAAAGGTTGGGGGGAACACCTGCGGCGGCGGAAAATCAGTAACTCATTTCATCCAATTTCACTTTTCCTTTAAATGTCCAAAAAACAAAACTGGTATAAATACCTACCAATGGTGTACCTATGGCAGCTATCAACAATAATGTTTTCATTGTTTTTAGTGAAGACGCACCATTGGTAATAGTAATGCTGTTTTTTATATCATTTGTTGCATACAACAAATTAGGAAAAACTTCTAAGGCCACCATTGCTAATAATGAAGCTATGGTAACTGATGAACTGATAAAGGCATAACGGTATTTTCCTTTATTCAACTGCCGGGGTATATTGGCGATTGCTAAAAACATAATCAAGGGCAAAGTAAAATAAACGGGATTGCTTCTTATTTTATCGCTTAAATGTGGTATGTATAATAAAGTGTAAAGTGTAGTAATACCAAATGATACTACAAAGAAAACAGTAAAGTTTTTTGCCAGGATAGTGAGTTTGGTGTACAACCTTTTTTCAGTTTTCATAGCTAAATAAATTGCCCCGTGCAGCATAAATAAAGCAAGTGTGGTAATGGCTACCATAATACTGAATGGATTAAAGAAAGACAGCCAGTTGCCAATAAATTCATGTTGTTCATTTAGTGGTAAACCTAAAGCTACATTACCCAACATTAAGCCAAGTGATAAGGCAATTACTATACAGGCAAATGAATAAATAAAATCCCATATCAATCTCCATTTTAAACCTGGTTCTTTACTTCTGAATTCAATGGATACGGCTCTCCATATTAATCCTATCATAAAAACCATGAAAGGAATGTAGAAACCAGAAAATATAGCAGCATAAGCCACGGGGAAGCCTGCAAATAAGGCCCCGCCACCAATTACCAGCCATACCTCGTTTCCATCCCACACAGGGCCAATGGCATTTAAAGCAATGCGGCGGCTGGTTTCCTTTTTTAAAAATAAATGTAGTGCCCCTGCGCCCAAATCAAAACCATCTAAAATGGCGTAACCACTGATAACAGCGCCAAAAACCAGGAACCACCAAAAATTATAATCTATACCTAAAAAAGTTTCCATATTATTCTTTTAATGCGTTAATAAAGGATTATCTCTGATAGAGCCTTGTTCAATTGTTTCTTTTGTTCCATAATCTACCGGGCCGTACTTGATTTTTTTATTCAGCAAGTATAAAAACAAAATAAAGAGTGTTATATATACCAATGTAAAAAGAATCAAAGAAAAAATAATCTGGTTGGCAGAAACTGTTCTGGATAAAGCATCTGATGTTTTTAATAAACCATACACCACCCAGGGCTGCCTGCCCATTTCGGCAGTAAACCAACCTGCCTGGTTAGCTATTTGTGGCAAAAATACTGCCCATGCAAACACAACCATCAGCCATCGTTTATCAAAAAGTTTTCCTCTTTTCCATTGCCAGCTTGCGTATAAGGTAAGCGCTATTAAAGTAATGCCAATAGCAATCATAATATGGTACATCTGGAAAATAGCATTCACTTGAGTTGGTCTTTCATCCGGCTTGAAAGCATTTAATCCGGTAATAGGCGTTTTAAAATCCTGGTGCAATAAAAAGGTTAAGCCACCAGGAATTTTTATACCCGTAGCTTTTTGTTTTGTATTATTTACCCACCCCAACAAATACATATCAGCAACTGCACTACTATCATAATGCGCTTCCATAGCTGCTAATTTTGCGGGTTGATTTTTTGCTACCCCTTCTGCACTTTTATCTCCTGCTAATAGTTGGGCTAATGAAAAAATTGTAGCAACTACTAAAGCAATTTTAAAAGAAGGTTTTGCAATTTCAAGATATTTATTTTTTAAAATATAGTATGCATTTACACTCAATACTAAAAATGCACCGGCTAAAAATGCTCCTATCCATACATGAATTAATCTTTCTACACTGGATGGATTAAATACCATTGCCCAGAAATCAGTAATCTCTGCCCTGGTATTCATGCCTTCACCTACAATATGAAATCCTGCCGGTGTTTGTTGCCAGCTATTGGCAACCACAATCCATACAGCACTAAACATAGAGCCGAGGAATACCATAAGAGTTGATAAGAAATGTACTTTGGAGCTTACCCTGTTCCAGCCAAATAATAAAATTCCCAGGAAGCCACTTTCCAGGGCAAATGCAAATATTCCCTCTGCAGCCAAAGCACTCCCGAAAATATCACCAACATATTTTGAGTAAGTAGCCCAGTTGGTTCCAAATTCAAACTCCATGATAATACCTGTTGCTACACCAATTCCAAAAATCAATGCAAATATTTTAATCCAGAACCGGGTCATTTGCTCATAAATCTTATTGCCTGTTTTAAGATACATTCCTTCCATAATCACCAATATTAATCCAAGTCCAATACTTAGTGGCGGATAGATATAATGAAAGGCAATGGTGAAGGCAAATTGAATCCGGGCTAATATTTCTGTTACCATTAAAATAGGTTTAATATAATTACAAAGTTAGCGAATGAGCAAAGCTTAAATGAATGTATTTAGCTATCTATTTTATAATTACAGAATTTACCCATCGCAATAAAATTTTGCTGACGAATAGTAATAATCCTCTGGCATGGCACGGCATTCAGCCGGGCGGATATTCATAAATAGTGGCTGTAAAAAACTGTAGCCGGTAAACAGGGTATCTTTGTTCCATTATACTAATTTATGTAAATAAAAACAAGTTGCCTTATGCATGTTTTGCCGTTGGTCGGAGACTTGCCTACCGGCAGGCAGGCCAGACGGCGGCGCTCACAAACGTAGGCAAAAACACTCAATAAATATGAGACGCCCTATATGGTAAACATACACAAAGCAACGATTTCAGAAGCAGATATTATTGTTGATTTAGCCAGAAATATTTATAAGGAATATTATTTACATCTGTGGCACAGTGGCGGCGCCAAATGGTATATGGAAGATTATGCTTACTCCCTGGAAAAAATAAAGTCGGAACTTATGGATAGTAATAATGAATATTTTATAGCCACTGAAAATGGCAGTGAACAGGGATATATGAAAATCAATTTAAATGAACAATTACCAGGTTTTGAAACGCTGAATGCATTAGAAGTAGAACGCATTTACCTGTATAAAAAAGCCGCCGGCAAAGGACTTGGCAAACAATTCATGCAAACAGCAATGAATAAAGCCAGGGAATTAAAAAAAGATATTATCTTTTTAAAAGCGATGGACTCAAGTACAGACGCCCTGGAATTTTATAAAAAACTGGGATATGAAATCTGTGGTAGCCTGCAATTACCGCTACCCACTTTTCATTTAATGAAAGAAGAATACAGGGGCATGGTAATTTTAAAAAAAAGTGTAGAGCAATAAAGTCTGTTTAATTTTTTCTTCAATTTATGGCATGAAATTAACCTGTTGCTGAACATAACAATTACCCTTACTGTTAAAATATTATAATTAAAATTGTTCCTATTCCAATTGCTACAGCCTACCAATTGAAAGTTGATACATGATGAAAATAGGATTACCATTTTTGAATAAAATCTGCCGGAACAGTACCCATGTTTAATCCAAAGAAATCTTTCATCTGCGATGAAAACATGATGACTGCTATACCTGCTGTAAAACCAACAATTAATGGATGAGGAATAAATTTTATTACACTACCAAAACGGGCAAAGCCCATTATCATTAGCAATAAGGTCTTTAATAAATTATTGTTGATTATAATTTTTAAGGGTATCTAATATCTTAGGTTTAAACATAGAATAATCATTTAATTTTACCAGTTATTCATTTGTTCTTTTACAATTCTCTCGTATTTATTAACCCCTTTTTCTTTCCAGTCAGGATCATACTTTACAAACCAGCTAAGCCATAGTGTACGGGAAAATCGCATAAGAAGCGGCTGTAATAAAAGAACTAACGCCGTATTAATACCAAGCCAATAAAAAATACGGTTATCATCTACTGAAATACCAATAAATATCCACCAGGCAATAAATGTAAAACCACTTAATGCAACTGTAACCAAATAGCTTACATAGCTGGTTCCATAATAAAATCCTACTTCAATTTCTGTCGGCTGTTTGCATACAGAGCAATTCTCATGCATTTTTAAATTGGTCTTAAAATCATAGGCATGTTCTTTTAGAAAAATTTTTCCTTCCCTACAGTGAGGACATCGATTAGTCAATACGGTCCAATAGTATGAGTTCTTTTTTTCTTTATGATTTATTGTTTCGCTTACAGGTATTGACAACGGTAAATTATTCACTTGATTTTTTTTATTTTACTGTAGAAATATATTTTAATTAACCACTTTTGAAATAGAAGTTTTAATTCGATTAAAAACAATTTTGCTCATCTGGATATTAGCCCATTGTTGAGCATTATAATCACATGGGTTAAAATCTTCTAAATTCTGTACGGTTTTATCAAGGAATCTGCTAATAATATAATCATGCACCTTATGTTCTTTTAATCCTTTAATCGCAGCATCAATAAATCTTTGTACCTCATCCTGAGAAGTTGCAAAAAGAATTTTGTTTATCAACTTACAACGATAACCATTAATAGTTGCCGGCATACTAATATTTTTTAAGGTTAATTTTTTTGTGTTTCTATGCTTTGATCCAAAATTTTAGCAGCTTATCAAATTGCGTTTTTAGTATATAATATTCTGGGGGCATCTGATTTTCCCAGGTATGATAGGTTGCTACTCTTGTGCCAACAGGCATTTTTTCCAGTTGATTAAATAAATACGAATTGTAATAATTATATAAGGATAAGGAGTATTGAATTTTATGATCAATTTTTGCAGTGCCTTCTATATTTTCATAAAAAGAATTGTAAAAATAAAAGTGATCAAATTGCTTAAAATCAATTTGAGTAAAATTTCCATGAATAAAAGAGAGATTATTTAAATCCAGCTTGTATTCAGCTTCTACTGCACAATCAAGCAAATCCTTTCGCTGTTCAATCCCATAAAACAAACCATTAGGTTTATAATGCGATGCAGCTAAACAAAACTTACCTGCTCCGCTTCCTATATCTAATACTTTTGCACCATCTTCCGGAACAAGAAACTCAGCAGCATATTTAGCCACTTTTAAAGGTGTCCAATGTTTGTCTGCTAATTTTTGAATGTGAAACGGATATAGGTTGTGAAATTTATCATCATCGATAAACCATTTATCTATGTACCAATTTTTTTGAGCTACTGCGGGCATAAGAATTAGTGAGTTGTTTTTGTGGACATACGATATTTTTCAGAAATTGTTAACCCCTGCCGGTCATAAGGAGATGAGGGAACGATAAGTGCTATATAGCCGCTATTTTCAGGTTCCTGAAGCACTATATTTTTATTGCCAAAAAGAATGGCATTATTGATGGAAAGTATCTTACCGCTAACGGGCATATGAACATCTATTTTATAATCCTCATAAAGTATAGACGCTACTACTTCACCACATTTTTTTGAATTGTTGTCTTTTGAAAATTCAATTTTTTGGATTTCCTTTATACCAGTTAATTTAAAGGGACAAATGCCGATATAGGCTACTGATCCCTGAAAGTCTATCCATTCATAGTCCATGGTATAATAAAGGTCTCTTTTAGGTTTTGAAGTTTGGATGGCTTTGCTTGGGATTTTCATCATGCAAAATTACCGGCAAGCAGACATAATAAACGTAAACCTTATCAATATTGAAGGTATCTTTTGTTACTTTTTAAAAAAGTAAATTTGTGCTGTATGAGTTTAAAAGGAATTTTCCCAATAGATAAATGGGATTTTAAAAGTGATTCAGTAATAACTGACCTGCCGCCAAATGAATTAGCGATACTTACTGCTAATATGACTACACAGGTATATAATAAGGGAGAAATTATTTTTCGTGAAGGAGCCTATGCAACAGGCATTTTCTTTATACGTGATGGTAAAGCAAAAAAATATAAAGCAGACAAAGAGGGAAAAGAACAAATTATTTATGTGGCTAATACCGGCGAGATAATGGGCTATCATGCCTTACTTGCTGAAGAACTTTATCCTGATTCAGCAGCCGCTTTAGAGGAAAGCCAGATTGCTTTTATACCTAAAGAAGATTTTCTTGAAGTTTTGGAAAAATCAAAAGTATTACCGCAACGGTTATTAAAAACTTTAAGCCATGAATTTTTTGTTCTTGCTAATAGCATAGCTCTTTTTGCTCAACGAAGTGTAAGGGAAAGATTTGCAATGCAATTAGTGTTAATGCGTGAAAAGTATAAGGAAAACTTTACGCAGGGAATGGCTGTTGAAATAAATATGTCAAGAGAAGATTTAGCAAGCCTGGTAGGAACTACAAGAGAAAATATTTTACGAATACTTAAAGATTTTAAAGAGGAAGGAATATTAGAAACCAAGGGAAGAAAAATTATTATTACAGATGTAAATAAATTACTTGCAGTAGCTAATTATTGAAGATTTAAACACAACAGGATTTATTCGGTATGGTATTGGGGTCATCTTCTGAATAAATACTTCCTTAGTCCAAAGATCAATGCTCAATGGTCTTCGCTTCCATATTTTATTTGGTCGGTCACCCGCCAAC
>OCZT010003053.1_pt1 | contig 17206 bp, 20 predicted proteins | sample 1539031 | NCBI WGS metagenome assembly OCZT01 (sample SAMEA3539308, study PRJEB22396) | soil metagenome | biome: tundra; feature: field; material: soil | place: USA | collected 2010-05 | depth 0.15 m | reverse complement strand
GGGAGTAATTCAGTGGTAGAATGCCAGCTTCCCAAGCTGGACGTCGCGGGTTCGAACCCCGTCTCCCGCTCCAACAACTCGTTCATTCTGCGGGTGTTAGGCGCAAGTCCCCGTTCGGCGTAGTTCTCGCGTGATTCCTGAAGATTCCATTTCAACCGGCTGCTGGCGTTTCGTCTTGTTGTGGCGTGAGGAATGGCGGATTGGTGTTTGGGACTTGCATGATGCCGTACTGGAGGATGCCGAGGTCAACGCCGCGATGCAGGAGGTCGCGGTAGGTTTTTCCCGTTGAGGGGAACGGGCGGCGGAGTTCCGCGTTCCAGTCAATGCTGGCATCGTCGGGCATGCGGTACGCGATTTGTGCGATCAGGACGCGGGTGAGCGGGAATATCGTTTCTGGTTCGGCGTGGTGTACTGCCTTAATCGTCTGCCGGGTTGGTCGCTCCACATGGTTCGTATCGTTGCAGGCCGCAAAGAGCCAGAACAGCTCGTTGTCCATCCCCGTGAGGCGGCCGTTCCTTGTGAAGAAGCCGATGTCGGTCATCGTGATGGTGATGAAGCCCGCGGGGATGAGTTCTTCCTGTGGCGGGAGTGGTTCTGCGACATCACCGGTGATGATGAATTGGAATTCTGGGTCGAGCGTGATGTAGACTTCGCCGCAGAGCGGGAACATGAGGTTTTCCTTCATGGCGTGCTCGAACGATAGGTGGTACGCGGTTTGTCGGAGTTCGAAATGTGCGGTGTCGACGAGCGTCCAGAGACCGTGGTGCTTCCAGGCGACGAGGAGCGGTAGGTGGAGGATGTCCGCGAAACGCCGTAGTGACGAGAGGTATTTGTCGGACCAGACGAGCTCGTCGTCGTTCGTGGTTTTGACTTCGACGAGAACGGGAAGATCACGACCGTTTACTTTGCTGACGAGGAGGTAGTCAGGGGCTCGTATGGCTGGATCGGCTTCGGCGGTCCCGGAGTCCTGGATCGCGTTGATAGTCGTGCATTGTCCGAGCCAGGACACGATGCCTTGGAACTCGTTTTGTGGGTTCATGCCGTCGTGGATTCGCCCGATGCGTGCCGATAGTTGGTCGAGATCGATGGCGGCGAGTCGGTCGCCGAGACGGTACACATCATGGAGTACCGTGAACGCGAGGTTGGTTAACTGGGCTGCGGGTGTTTGTGGACGGTCAGGGTCTTGTGCGGGCACGGCATTCTCACTCTTCTTGTGCATGATTATCCCATGAGGGGCGGGAGCGCCCTCCTTTATATGAGTTGTTTCCAGAGGCCCAATAGGGAACGGGTTTGACGGTCAGGTCGCGTTCAGGCCTGGCGCGGTCGCGGGATTTCTCGGGATGCTACGTTCTCGTACACGAGGCCAAGCCATTCTACGTTGGGATATCGCGCGGGGTTGTCGGGCGCTTGCGACAGCACAGCACGGGGAGTACGGAGTTTAACGCGACGCTCGCGTACCGCATGGCGTGCGAAAAAGTCGCTCACGAGATGACCCGCGCCGACGCCATGAAGGACCCCGCGTTCCGCGCCGCGTTCAACGAGGCGCAACAACTCCTTCGGGGGTGCAGCGTGGCATTCATCGAGATTAAGAATCCATTGGAGTTGTATTTGTTCGAGGCGTACTGCGCGATGGAGCTCGACACAGCGGCGTGGAACACGTTCGAGACGCACTAACCGTCGGTGTTCTCTAGAATTCTTTCATTTTGAAGAGTCGTCCGTTGGTGCCGCCGTCGTTGAGTTCGACGACGATTTCGTCGTCCGGGAAGGGTATCTTCTTGTCGTCCTCGTCGCGCGGGAGGTCGGCGTCGATCACGCTGAGGATGTATTGGACCTTGTACTTGGTTGCGGTCTCGCGCACAACGTCAAGGAGCATGCGCCGTTTCCTCGTGTCGAGCCCTTCGAAGATCCCGTCGTGGTACACGAAGTGGTAGAAGGGCTGGTTTGCGTACGTTCGCAGGATTGCGATATCGAAGAGTGCGCACAGGAGTTTCTTGTACGAGGTGCCTTCGCCTTGGCTTGATGCCTGCCCTTCTTGGTCGAGGAGCTCGACCTCGATTTTGAAATCGATGTTGCCGCTGGCGTTGATGGACGGGTAGAAGCTCCCCTTCAGATTGAGGACTTGCTTGACCAGGCCGTGGAACTCTTTCGCGATGGTCGTGCATGTCGTGCTTCCTTGGGTGATGGCGGTCGTGCTGTCCTGGACAACCTGTTTGCGTTGGAGTTCGAGGCCGGTGAGGGTCTTTGAGAGGTCAAGAACTTTCTTGAGGCGCTCCTCCTGGTGTTCCAGGTAGTTGAGTTGTGCCTGCTGTTGTGAGTATTCCTTCTGGAGGGCCTTGTATTTCTTGAATGTGTCCGCGTTGCGTAGGATTTCCAGGTACCGGACGCGTTCAGCGTTGAGCCGGTCGGCCTCCGCGCTCAGGGTCGCGAGTTGTTTTTCGAGCTGGGTGATCTGCGCTTTGAGGAGGGCGTTGCGTTCCTTTGTTACTTTCTTGTTGAACGTGACGAGTTCTTCGTAGTCGCGCGCGAGGGGGTCGGGGAAGTAGAGCTTGGTTTCCTCGAAGACTTGTTTGATGTTCTTGAGGTTGAAGCTGACGCCTGTTTCGAGTGATTGTCGCATCTGTGCGAGGTCGTACTCGACGGTGTAGATTTGATCGTTGGCGTCGGCGCTTTGCTGTTCGATCTGGTCGATGAGGGCGCGGTTCACGCGTGCTTCCTCTTTACGGAAGTCGAACTGTTCGAGTTGTGCGCCGGTCTTTTCTACCTCGTCGCGTTGGATCGCGATTTGTGCGGTGAGTTTGTTGAAGTTGCGCTCGTCGACTTGTACTTCTGCTTGTCGTTCGTCGCGTTCGCGTTGCTTGGCGTCGATTTGCTGGTCGAGTTCGTATTTCTGCTCGATGACCTTTGGGTCGAAGCCGATGACCTGGGTGAGGTACGGCTTCCAGTGCATGTCTTTGCCTGCCATGAACTTGGCGATCTGGAAGTAGTCCTGGTAGTCGACTTGTGTGCGCAGGAAGTACGAGACGCCTTTGCGGTAGTCCCAGGGCTTGATGACGGTCAGGTCCAGGTACGCGTCCAGGATTTCCCTTGCTTTCTCCAGTGGTATCTCGTAGTGGTCCCACTGGGTCTGTCCGACGGCGGTGCCGTCCAGTCCGCGTTGGTTGTGGTTCTTGATCGATATTTTGGTGGGCTGCGTGACGGTGCGGCGTACCGTGACGAAGGTGCCCTTGTGCGTTTGTAGTTCCAGGTAGAACGTGAATGCGCTAAAGCGTTCGGCGTGTTTGGCGAGGAAGTGGTTCGGGTCGCCGCTGATGTTCTTGAGGAGGAGGTAGTCGATGAGGTGGATGAGGGTTGTTTTGCCGAGGTTGTGGCTGTCCTTGGTTTTGTCCTTGGGCTTGGTGATTTTGGCGAATACCACGTTGAGGCGTTCGTCGGTGACTCCGTTGAAGTCGATGGGGTCGAAGAGTTTTGGCTGGTTGGTGTAGATGCGGGAGAGCTTCATTGTGCTGTCCCTCGGTGTTCTCGGTACTCGAACGAGTCGGTCTTTTCGTGGTATTCGATGGCCCCGAGCAGGTAGAGGAAGCCGAGCGCTGGGAGGAGTGTCTCTCGGAGCTGGTCGCCGTTCTTGCGGTACAGCTTGTGGTAGAGGTGGTTGTACGAAATGGTGCGGCTGTTGTGCACCGCCTTGAGTATTTGTGCCGCGACGCTCAGCGTGGACGTTTCCGGATTGAGGTGCTTAGTTGGTTTGAGCATGGTCCCCGATGTCGCAGTCAAAGTACATGTAGTGGAGGAAGAGCCTGACGAGCTGCTTCTTCCCCTTTAGCGGTGGGTTGTTGTTGATGATGAGGTCGTAGACGTACGTGAGGACCTCGTCAAACGTGGTGAATTCCTTTCGGTACGTGATGATTTTTTGTTTGAGCTCGTCGGCCGCGTCGTGGTACAGGTTCTTGATGTCGGTGTTGCGTGGGTCTTCGAGGAATGTTTTGATGCGGCTGAAGTGTGGGAGTGATTCCCGCTTCATGTACTCGTAGTACTCGTCCGTGAGCTTGTTGATCGTGTTTTTGGTTTTCTTGTCGACGAACGTAAAGTTCCCAGCGCTGTGAAACGGTGAAGGGCCATTCTGGACGGCGGCATGGAATGCGGTGATGACGTTGTTCAGGTCGCCGGGTTGGAACCGGAAGGGCGGTTCGTTGCGCGCGAACCCCATGCTCTTCCAGATATGGGGGGCCTCGTCGAGGTACTGTCGGATGTTGTCGTTTGCGATGATCCAAGTGTCCCTGACGCCTTTGATGGCGAGCACGGTTGCTTTGAAACCGTTCTCGGCATTCGGGGTGAGGCGGCGGTTCGTGAAGAGGAGGTAGTACTCAAGCTCGCCGTCGGTCGCGAGCGTGGTGATTTTCGGGACCTCCAGCTTGAGGAGCTTGGTGAATTCCGCGGCTGAGCAACTCGCGCTCGGGTTGCTCGTGTGCTTGGCCTGGATGATGAACTTGCCGGCGGCCGGGCTGGCGGTGCTGGGAAACGCTTGTGCCGTTCCGTTGAAGCGCGCATCACGACCACCATCTTTGCCGGCCGTGAAGCTGATCGTGCCAGTCCCGAGGGTGTGGTGGCAGATGCGACAGGTCAGGTCCTCGAACTCGGTGCTGTCGAGATCATGGAGTGGGTAGGAGCGTTTCATCGGCGACATTGACGCGTCAGCGCGTGGGTTGCATCGTATTGTAGCCCTTTTCTTTATATCTCTTTGCGCTATCGACGAACGGCATGCGGGGCGGGCCGGATTTCGTATGCGGGAGCCTCGCCAACCCGGCGCGCGCCGGAAAGCCCCCGTTCCGTCGCCACGTTCATTTTAGAACGTTTCGCAACGCTTTTGTTTCCGTCGGGGAACTTGTTTTCATGATTCCTTTGTGATTCCATTCGCGCGGGATTGGTGGAATCTGAGGAATTTGTATTGGTCTTGGTGGCCCTGGTTGTTCGCTAAATCCTGTGGAATCAATGTAGTGGTGTTTTCCCAAGCTGGACGTCGCGGGTTCGAGTCCCGTCTCCCGCTCCAGAATCGACAACTCAGAAACAACCCGCCGAAAACGTTACTGCGTTTGCTGCATTAAGGCCCAAAGAGCCCCACTGGTTCAATTCTCATCGCCGGAATACGCAGCAAGGCCAGCCGGCGAGTTCGATGCTGAGAGGGTGATGCTGCCACCAGTGAACTTCTTGTGCAGCACCGTGTTGTTCGAGTCGCGGCTGCGGGCCTCGGCGATCTTGCCGCGCAGGCCGGGGCAGTCCCGGATCATGGGCGCCAGGCGGTCCTTGCTGAACGCCTCCGCATCGGCCTCGCGCGGTTGCACCAGAAGAATCGGCCCAGGATCGAGGTCGATGATGAAGCCGATGAAGTTCTCCAGCATGCTGGATTTGCCCAACTGGGCGCCGCTCATCAGCACCACCTGTTCGCAGGGATGCGCCGGGCTAAGCGCGTCCATGATCGCCCGCTGGTACGGCGCGCGGTCGGTGCGCCAGTCGCCGCGCTCGGCGGCGGACTCGGAACTGAGCCGGCGGTTCTCGTCTGCCCACTGCGACACGGTGATGTCCGGAGGCGGCAGAACGACATCGGCCACCAACGGCTGGATCTCTTCAACGCGCATATTGGATGTCGTCGTGGATGGCCTTCAGGATGGCGTACATCTCACGCTTCAGGCTGTCGCGAACCTGGCGTTCGTCGGTGAGCGCGGTCAGTTCCGGCGCGAGTTTGTCGGGCACCGCCAGGATGCGCTCCTTGATGACCACGAGGATGGCGGCCCAGCGCTCCTTCACCACCGTGGCCTCCACCAGTTTGCCCTGGCGGGTATCGAACTCCAGGCGGCGCAGTTTCGCGCGGAACACCATGTCGGCCAGCCTCGCCTGGGCATAGCTCGCGGGCGGCTGGCCGTCCATTGTGGTCTTCTCGGACGGCTTGTCGTCGAGCACTGCGTCGGAGGCGGCCACGTCCACCAGGCGGCCGCGCATGACGAGGATGCCTGCCTTGTACAGTTTGCCGATGTACTGCGGGCTCTTGTTGCGGTGGCGCGCGTACTCGGCCTGGGTCATCAGAATGGGGTTTTCGCTCATACATTCAACTCCTGGTGCTGTTCGCCTGACCAAAGCGGCTCTTTGCCCGAGATGCTATATTCAGAGAGACGGAGGTGACCTGTGGCTGAGAAGAACATCCAGCGCGAAACACCGGCGGTTGGCGACCGGCCAGCCGATGTCGGTTACTCCGCGACCGGGCACCCTTCGTTCGCGCAACTGATGGCTGAGCAGGGTACCGGTCCCATCACCGACATCTCCTTGCTGCACGGCGACTTCTGGCCCGAGGAGGAGTCCATCGAGGAATTCCTCGCGACTCTCTACGAATGGCGCGGCCGAAAGCGAACTGCCCCGGCCGCATGACCGAAATCATCGTCGATACCGACGTTCTTTCTTTCCTCTTCAAGAACCATCCCATCGGACAACTCTATGACGCGGATGTGGCCGGGCGTGCCGCTGGCGTCTCGTTCATGACCGTGGCCGAGGTCGAGCGTTGGGGGCTTCAATACCGGTGGAGTTCCCAGCGCGTTCACTGGCTGCGCCTCTACATCGAGCGCTTCACCGTCGTGCCCTCCAGTCCGGACCTTTGCCGCAAGTGGGCCGAGGTGATGGTTGCCGCCCAGGCCGCCGGACGCCGGATCGAGACGGCTGATGCCTGGATCGCCGCCACAGCGTTGCTCTATGACGCCCCACTGGTTACGCACAACGGCAGCCATTTCCTCGGCGTGCCGGGTCTCAAGCTGATCTACCACGGATCATAGCCCAACCATCAACCCATCAACCTGTTTTTCGGCGCTATCGCTGCGCCCAGCGTGCCATCCTTTTACCCGCGGGGTTTTCCTCACGGCTGCCGCTGGGGAAGCGGCGCGACTATGCCGTCAGGTGGCGAGGGACAAAATGGGGAACCGCCGTTACTCCATTTACTCCATTAAGGACGGCGGCGAAAGGCGGGCACGAGGAATCAGTGAGTTACGTGGCCAAGAATCAACGCCCTGGACGCATAAGTCTTTTATCTACAAACAGGGGTTAATTTCCCAAGCTGGACGTCGCGGGTTCGAGCCCCGTCTCCCGCTCCATGTTTTCAACAACTTAGCCGTATCAATCGGGCCACTCGGGGCCTGTTATCTGAGTGAAATGGAGTGCTCGGATTCCAATCCATTGATTCCACGAGACTTCTCGCAGGATCAATTAATCCAGCAGGAGTTACTCCGCCGCAACGATCTGCCCGCCAACGTCTTCTTGCTGCTGCGCCATACCGGTATGCGCATCGGTGAATGTGCCGACCTTTCCTGTGATTGCCTCCACAATGTCGGTCCGGATCGCTGGGCAATTCACGTGCCCCTCGGCAAGCTGAAGACGGAACGAATGGTCCCGGTAGACTCGTTTGTCTGTGATCTCGTCCAACGCTACGCTTCTTCCGCTCTTTCGACCCCCTGCCCCCCGATGGCCGGCTATTGGCGCGTCCCAGCGGCAAGCACGCCTTGATCCGTCAATTGCGGCCCTACCTGCACGAAGTCTCCGTTGCGGCCGGTATCCCCACCCGCATCGTTCCGCACCAGCTTAGACACACGTACGCAAGTGAGATGGTTCGCTCGGGCGTAACCTTGCCCGCGCTCATGAAACTACTCGGCCACACCAGTCCAGAAATGACGATGCGGTACGTCGAGGTTGCTTCGAATGACCTGCAGCGCGAGTTCCATCTGGCCCGCTCGCAACCTCGCCATCTGGCCCCGCACCCGAAAGCACCAACGATTTCGCCCCGCGCCGGCTTGGATGGCGTTGTTGACTCGTTGCTCTTTGCTCAACACGCAATCGAAATGTTCCGCCGATCCCTGCCGGACGGCCCTCCGAGACGCTGCCTCGATCGACTCTCGAATCGGCTGATCAAGATCCTCTCCGAAGCCTGCAAACTCAGCCCGCCCGGATAACGGGCAGAGATTGGCCAGATAAGTCGCCATGCCGGAGAAGTGCTTCGTAAACCTGGCGGACGATAACTGGCGAGAACAGCCCACGTCACCAGCAATTTGGCACGCGTTCCCAATACGATGGGAATCGTCGTCAGGTCACCCTACTATTCCCAGCGGATTCTCCGCGCCGCCAGCTCCCGCTGCAATTGCGCGAGGTTCTCGAACCGGACCGCGTCGAGGCCCATGGCCCTGCCAGCCTCGACGAAGGCGGGGATGTCGTCGGTGTAGAAGCACTCGCCGGGAAGGCATCCGGCGCGTTGGATCGCCACGCGGTAGATCTCGGGGTTCGGCTTCATGGCGTGCACTTCGTGGGAGAGGACCAGACTGTGGAAGTGGCGCAACATGCAGTGGTACCGTTCCCGAAGCATCTCAAAATGCAGGGCATTCGTATTGGAAAGCAGCAGCAGCCGGTAGCGCGCGGCCAGCCCTTCCAGCAGGCTTTCGGGAATCAGCGGCTCGCTGAAGATGCTGTTCCAGATGCCGCGGAAGCCTTCGTAGTCCACGCGCAGATCGAGGATTCCGCGGAGCTCCTCAAAAAAAGCGCGAGGTTCCACCAGACCGGTTTCGAAGCGCTCCACCAGGCCGGTGGGCGCAATTCTTTGCGGGATCTGGGCCGCGGAGTACGGGCATGACTTCTCCAGAGACCGGTAGCCGGGCTGGAAATCGAAGTGAATGAGAACTTTGCCCAGATCGAAGATGGCGGTCTTGTACATGGCCGGGACGGAGCCTGGGCGTCAGCGCTTGGACGGACGCATCTGATACCACGCCCCGGCGATGGCGATCAGCGAGCCAACGATCAGCTCCACGGCGGTCGAGAATCCTCCGGGCTCAAAGCCGTAACCGCTGAAGATATATCCCTTGATCATCATGACGGTCACCACCAGGCTCCAGATGAAGAACAGCGCCGGCAGTTTTCGCAGGATTGCCAGGACCACGGTGAGGAGCCCGAAAAGTCCGCCGAAGAAAACCACGTAGGTGAGCGTGGACCCCGTCCACGGCAACATGTCCAGATGCAGCGACTGGGGGCTGACGGCCAGCGCCATGCCGGACACCGCAATCAGAAAAAGGGCTAGCAAGCCGTGAAAGATGTAGCTGTAGTAGCGCACGATCGCTGCAAACACGGAGCGACCTCCTCTTGAATTGGAAGGATCATTCTAGCAAGTCCGGGACCCTCCGGGCATGGGTGAGCGACATAAGAGTGGAAGGCACGCAGTTCCTTGTGGCCTGGGCAAGCTAAAGCATGCCCCACCCTTGGCACGCACGAGCTTGGTGGGGCATGCTTTAGCTTGCCCTTTCTCTTCGCGGACGGCGCCACTCAGTCTAGCCTATAGACTACGCTCAGAAACCGACCATTTCCCGCGAAAACGAATGAACCCCCCATTGCTATGTCGCACCCCTCCGGGCATTGATCTTTCGCTCCCGGCCCATTAGAATGAGGGTAGTGAAATCGCTCTCAGGGTTATGAGCAACGACGCGCCACTGCGATCCAGGTTCCAGGAAATCCTGAAATCCGTGGTGCGCGCTTATATCGAGACGGGCGAGCCGGTGGGGTCGCGCTTCGTTTCCAAGCTTCGCAAAGATGCGCTCAGCGCGGCATCCGTCCGCAACGTCATGGCGGATCTTGCCGAAGAGGGCTATCTGGAACAGCCCCACACCTCGGCGGGACGAATTCCGACCGAAAAGGCGTTTCGCTTCTACGTCCGGTCTCTCACCGCCAGCCGGGTCGCCGTTCACGAGGCCGAACGCCTGCGGCAGGAATTCAGCGATCTCCATACCGTCGAGGCGCGCGTGGAACGCTCGAGCCAGATCCTGATGGAACTGACGCGCAATGTGGGAATCGCCGCCGCCATCCCCGCGCTGGCGCAGGAACTCGATCAGATCGAGCTGGTTCCGCTGGCCGACCGGCGGGTCCTCATCATTCTGGCCACGCGCGACCACATGGTGCGAAACCGCGTGGTGGCCCTGGACGAACCGGTTACGCCGGACGACCTCGCCTCCATCCGCAACTACGTCAACCGCAATTTCAGCGGCTGGCAGTTGGGCGCGGCGCGGCGCGAACTGCTGCGCCGTATCCTGGAAGAGCGGGCGCTCTACGACGCTGTCATGCGCCAACTCCAGTCGCTCTACCAGAAGGGCCTGCTCGATGCGGACACCTCCCCGGAGGTGCACATGGAAGGCGCATCCAACCTGCTCGGACTGGACTTGCACCTCACGCGCGAGAAGATGCGCGAGTTGCTGCGCGCGCTGGAAGAGAAGAAGCGGCTCATGGAACTGCTGGACAGGTTCCTGGAGCAGCCGGCGGGCGAACTGGAAGTGCACGTCGGCCTGCAAGTGGCCCATCCCGCCATGAAGGACTTGGCGCTCATCGGCATGACGGTGCGGATGGCCAGCGGGCTGCCCGCCAAGGTAGCGGTGCTCGGGCCCATGCGCATGCACTACGAGCGCGTGATGGGGGCGGTTCTCCAAACCAGCCGGGCGCTCGAGAGCGCGCGGTTCTGACCGGCTTTCTTTGTTAATCTAGTAACAGTGGACACGCAGAATTCCGACCAAAACCTAGCCGATGCAGCCGTGGGCGACGCCTTACGCGCCGAGACGCTGGAAAGCCAACTCCTGGGCATCACCGCCGAGCGGGACCAGCTTCTGGCGGACAAGGCCGATCTCCAGGACCGGCTGCTGCGCCAGCGCGCCGAGTTCGACAACTACCGCCGCCGCGCCGACCGCGAACGGTCCGAGTATCTGCAATACGCCGCCATGGAACTGGTGCGGGAAATCCTGCCGGTGCTGGACGATTTCGAGCGCGCTCTGAAACACGAAACGGCGGATCAGGATTATGCCAAGGGCGTGGAGCTGATTTACCAGCGCCTGGACGAAACCCTCAAGAGAATGGGGATGGAACCGGTCGAAACGGGCGGGCGCCAATTCGACCCCAATCTGCATCAGGCGGTGCAACGGGTGGAGACGGACGATGCGGAGGACCAGAGCATTCTGAGCGAGTTCCAGAAGGGCTATAATTTCAGAGGCAAGCTCCTCAGACCGGCCATGGTGAAGGTCGCAGTCAAGCCGTAACGCGATGAATCCCGTGTCGAAAAGAGACTACTACGAGACTCTTGGCGTTGGCAGAGACGCCGGCGAGCAAGAGATCAAGGGCGCGTACCGCAGGCTCGCTCTGAAGCACCACCCCGACCGCAACCCCGAACACCCGGACGCCGAGGACAGGTTCAAGGAGGCCTCGGAAGCCTACAGCGTGCTGAGCGATCCGCAGAAACGCGCGGCGTACGACCGGTACGGCCACGCCGGTCTGCAAAGCGCGGCCGCGTCTGGCGTCAACCCGGACATTTTCGCCGATTTTAGCGACATCCTGGGGGACTTCTTCGGTGTGGGCGATCTGTTCGGCGGCGGAGGGGGCCGGCGGCGTAACGGCGCTCAACGGGGCGAGGATGTCCGCTACGACCTGGAAATTGGGTTTGAAGAAGCGGTTTTCGGGCTGAATGCCGAGATTCAGGTCCCGCGCCTGGAGAATTGCGACCGCTGCAACGGATCTGGCGCCGAGCCCGGAAGCAGGGCGACCGCCTGCCCCACCTGCCGCGGCCGTGGGGAAGTTCTCTACCAGCAGGGATTTCTTTCCATCCGCCGGACGTGTCACACCTGCGGCGGCGCGGGTCAGGTCCTCCGAAACCCGTGCGCCCAATGCCGGGGACAGGGACGCCTTCAGGCGCAGCGCAAGCTGAAGATCAACATCCCCGCCGGTGTGGACGAAGGCACGCGCCTCCGCTTGGCGAATGAAGGTCAACCCGGCCCGAACGGGGGGCCTCCCGGCGATCTGTACGTTCTCCTGAAGGTCAGGCCGCATCCGTTTCTGGAACGCCACGAAACCGACCTGCATTGCACCATTCCGATCAATGTCGCGCAGGCCGCGCTCGGCGCCGAAATCGAAGTGCCCACGCTCGAGCAGCCGCAGAGGTTGAAGATCCCCGAGGGCGCGCAGACCGGCGCCCAATTCCGCCTGCGCCATAAGGGCGTGCCGGCCCTGAACGGCGGCGCGCGCGGGGACCTGATTGTCCACCTCGACGTCCGGACCCCCACCCGGCTCACCCGCGACCAGCGCAAACTGCTGGAGCAGTTGCGCGAATCTCTTCCAGTGGACAACGCCCCCGCGGAAAAGGGTCTCTTCGAAAAAGTAAAAGACTACTTCATGTAAGGCCGGCTGGTCCCTCTACCCTTCGCCCCTGGCGGCTGGCGTAGGAATCCGAATATATCCATCGTCAGGGCTGGGCGCCGCCCATTGTTCGGGCTGGGCTTCCAGCCAATGGTCGGGGCGCAGGATTCGCAATACGGCGATCTCGTCGCAGGCCTGGAACTTGGGGCAGCGCACGCAGTCCTTCCACGCTTTGAGGGGCAGAACCCCGCGCTCCACCTCGTGAAAGCCGGTCTTCCGGAAGAACTCCACAACGTAAGTGAACGCGAAAACGGCGTCGAGTTCGTACTCCTGGGCCTGGTGCACCAGCGCCTCGACCAGCTTACGCCCCACGCCCCGCGTCTTGGCGTCCTCGTGGACCGCGAGCGACCGGATCTCGCCGAGCGTGGGGGTGTAAAAATGCAACGCGCCGCAACCCAGCAACTGGTCGTTCCGCACAACCACCGAAAAATCGCGGATGGCTTCCGATAGCTCGAATTCCGTGCGCGGCAGCATGAGGCCTTTGGCCGCGTACCCGTTGATGAGATCCAGAATCGGCTGGATGTCGCGCATGACGGCCTTACGCACCGTCAGCGGCCTGCCAACGGATGGGGATTCCGCGAACGCGTCCTCGCGTAGCGCGCTGATCATGATGCCGCCTCCTGTAGAACCACGCGGGTACCAATGGCTTCGCCCGCCAGAACCCGTTCGACCACATTCGCGGCCGCGCCGGGCGCGATGAGCACCTGGCCCACGCCGCCGCGCAGAGCCGCCAGCGCCGCCTGGAGCTTGGCCTGCATGCCGCCGGTGGCCGTCCCTTCCGCGATCAGCCGCTCGCATTCCGCGGGGGTCAACACGGGTCGCACCTGACCCGCCCCGTCGCGCACGCCTTCGACGTCGGTCAGGAAGATCAATTGCCGCGCGCCGAACGCCGCCGCGCATGCCACGGCCATCTGGTCCGCGTTCACGTTGTAGATCCGCCCGTCGTGGTCGCCTGCCACGCAGGCCACCACCGGGAGATAGCCATGGGCTGTCAGCAGAAGGAGCAGGGCCGGATCGGATTTCGTGACGCGGCCCACAGCGCCCAGCGCCGGGTCCATCTGTTCGGCTTCCACCAGAAGCGCATCGATGCCGGAAAGCCCCACCGCGCGACACCCGGCGCGGTTCAGGCTGGCGACCAACTCATGATTCACGCTCCCAGCAAAGACTTTGAGTACCGCATCCACGGTTTCCGGCGTCGTGACCCGCAGGCCGTTCACAAAGCGGCTCTCGATGCCGCGTTCGGCCAGATACCGGGTCATCTGCTTGCCGCCGCCGTGTACCACCACGGCTTCCGCTCCCCCGGCTTGCGCCGCCGCAATCTGGGTAGCCAGCCGGTCCCGGGATTCCGCGTCATCGAGCAGCGTACCGCCCAGCTTGATCAGGACTTTCACAGCAGGCCCTCGGTTTCGGGATAGCCCAACATGAGGTTCATATTCTGGACCGCCTGGCCGGCCGCGCCCTTCACCAGGTTATCGATGGCGCTCACCACCACGCCGCGGCCAGTCCGTGCGTCCAGGGCAACACCGATGTCGCAGAAGTTGGTGTGCGCCACGCCGTGAAGATTGGGCGTATGGCCTGGATGATACAGCCGGATGAACGGCTCGGCGGCGTACCGTTTCTCGTAGACGGCCAGGAGTTCCTCGGCGCTGGCAAGGCCCTTCGCCCGGAAGTAGATGGTCTCCAGGATGCCGCGATCAACCGGCAACAGGTGCGCCGTGAAGCTCAATTCGCGCTCTTCGAGGCCGGAGACCTGGAGCACCTCCGGCACGTGCCGGTGGCGCAGAATGGAATACGCCGTGAAGTTCTCCACCACCTCGCAGAAGCTGGTCTTGAGGCTCGGCTTGCGCCCAGCCCCGCTGACGCCGGATTTGGCGTCGCAGACAATCCCGGCCGCGCGGTCCACCACCCCGGCCTCGATCAGCGGCCGGATGGCCAGGTTGGCGGCCGTGGGATAGCAGCCCGGATTCGCTACCAGCCGAGCCGCGGGAATGCTGTCGCGGTGGAATTCCGGCAATCCGTAAGCCGCCTCGGCCAGCAGCTCCGGTTGGGCGTGGGCCTCCTTGTACCAGGCGGCGTAGTTTTCCGGCGTGCGCAGGCGGAAAGCCCCGCTCAGGTCCACCACACGAGCGCCCGCGCCCAGCATGGCCGGCGCCAGATCCATCGAGACCTCCGTCGGCGTAGCCAGAAAAACCAGAGCGACCCCTTCGGCCCGGACAGCTTCGGCATTGCAGGGCAGACGGACTGGCCCCTTCCGGTTGCGGATGGCCTGCGCGGAGCCGGCGTCCTCGCGATGCTCGAGCAACACCGGTTCGACGCGCCCGTGCCGCTCCAGAATGCGCACCAACTCCACGCCGCTATAGCCGCGATACCCTACAATTCCGACCCTGGGTTTCATGTGATTGATTATTCTCTGCTATGAATAATTATACCAGACGGCCTCCACGGTAGTGGTCCCAAGGTTGTGGGGGTTAAATATGCAGTCCAGTGTTATCATCGAGTTGCGCGGGGTGTATTTTCTTGGCCGACCACTTGACAAGCATAGCGCGTGAACTGCGCATCTGCCGGGTCTGTTTAAACATTCAAGCGCCGATGTGCCGCAGTTTGAAGCCGGGTCGAAAAACCTATTCTCCCTCACTAGTGAGTGCTAGGTTGGTGGAATGGCGGGCACGCCCAGACTGTCATTCGATCTCGGATTGGCCATCTTCGGCATATCCTCACTATCATCTTGGTCGTTCTTGACAAGGGGGACAAGTTGAGAGGGGAGTCCTGCTTTGTTTACTCGCGTTCGCGGCTATCCCGCTTTTCGCAGCAGCACGACGGTGACGTTGTCGGGGCCGCCGGCGTCCTTGGCGGCGTCCACCAGAAGCTGGCAGCATTGCTCCAAGCTTGCGCCGCCGCGGCCGCCGCGCAGAATCTCTTCCAGGCGGAGCGCTTCCACCACGCCGTGGAGCCCGTCGCTGCATAACAGCGCCAGCGATCCCGGCTCCAACGGGACCGTGTAGCAATTTACGGTCAGCGGCGAGCCGGCGCCGATCGCCATCGTCAGCACGTGCCGCATGGGGTGCGTCCGCAGGCTGTCCTCGTCCAGTCCGAGCGGACGGCCGACCTCGTTCACCCAGGTCTGATCGTCGGTAATGAGGCGGAAACCGGCGCCGTCCAGGATATAGGCGCGGCTATCCCCGACGCTGGCGATACAAAGATCGTCGCCGGTTTCGAGCGCCGCCACCAGGGTGGTGCCCATGCCCTCCAGGGAGAGGTCGCGGCGCGCGGACTCGATCACCCGGCGGTTGGCCTCCTCGACGGCGGCGAGCAGCGCCTGCGAATCGCGGCTGGGCGCTGGACGCAGCACTTCCGCCACGGTGTCCACGGCCAGGCAGGAGGCGTGCTCGCCGGCCCTGGCGCCGCCCATGCCATCGGCCAGAACGTACAGTCCCAACTCCGCCGCAATCAGGCAATAGTCCTCGTTGTTGGCTCTGACGCAGCCTCTGTCGGATAACTGGAAGGCTTCCAGCATGCGCCGATACTCCCTTCAGAATGCCGGGCGGTTGGGCGAAAAAGCAGGGCCGGGCATACCCGGCCCCCTACAGCGGCCCAACGCGGCACGCCCCAATTTTACCGAATGATGGCCGCGGGCGGTAAAATAAAGCATTCTCTCCGCATGATTTGGAAACGCCTCCGCTTAACTCTCGAAATGATCAAATTCGAGCACTCCATCTTCGCCCTGCCGTTCGCCCTGACCGGCGCGTTGCTGGGGTGGCGGGATTTCGGCGCCCATACTGGGACGTATGCCCTGGGCCTGGGCGGCTGGTGGTTCTTAAGCAAGCTGTTTTGGATCGTCGTTGCCATGGTGGGGGCACGCTCGGCGGCCATGGCGTTTAACCGCCTGGTGGATGCCGATATCGACTCTCGCAATCCGCGCACGAAGACACGCCACCTTCCCGCCGGCCTGGTGAGCCGCGGCTTCGGCTGGGGGTTCGTGGTGGCGGCCACGGCGCTATTTTTCCTGGCCGCCGGTGAACTGAACCGGTTATGCCTGCGGCTCGCGCCGGTGGCGCTGGCCATCGTCTTCTTCTACTCCTTCACCAAGCGGTTCACTTCGTTCTCGCACCTGGTGCTCGGATTCAGCCTGGGGATCGCGCCCGCCGCGGCTTGGATCGCGGTCCGCGGTTCGCTCGACCCGCGCATCCTCTGGCTCACCGCCGCCGTGACGCTCTGGACCGGCGGCTTCGACGTCATCTACGCCTGCCAGGACTACGAATTCGACGGCGCCGAAGCGCTGTGTAGCATTCCGCGCACCGTCGGCATCGCGGCGGCGCTACGGATTGCCCAGGCGCTGCACCTCGCGATGTTGGTCTGCCTGCTCGCCTTGGCCTACAGCCTGCATCTGGGCGTCCTGGCGCTGGCTGGCGTGGCGGCGGTCGCGGCGTTGCTGATTTACGAGCACAGCCTGGTCAAACCCAACGACCTGTCGCGCGTCAATGCGGCCTTCTTCACGATGAACGGCTGGGTGAGCGTGCTATTCTTTCTTTTCTGGGCCGCCGATATTCTCCTGTTCCGACCGAGTGTTTAAGCGATGCAAACCACGATTGAAGACTCCCGTCTGGTTCCCATCCGCGCGAAAGTGGAGACAGGTGAACGGCTGTCCGCCGAAGACGGCGTGGCGCTCTACCGCACGGGTGACATCCTGGCGCTCGGCTATCTCGCGAACCTGGTTCGGGAACGGCTGCACGGAAACGTCACGTACTTCAACGTGAACCGGCACATCAACCCGACCGACGTATGCGTGGCCAGTTGCCGCCTGTGCGCCTTTGGCAAGCGCGTGCGCGACCCCAAGGCCTACACCATGTCGCTCGATGAGGTCTGGCAGCGCGCGGGCGAGGGCTGGAGCGAAGCGGTCACCGAGTTCCATATCGTGGGCGGCCTGCACCCGGAACTGACGCTCGACTGGTATTGCGAGATGCTGCGCGGGCTC